>Ga0181520_10000328_pt1 | contig 105238 bp, 90 predicted proteins | sample PEATcosm2014_Bin_29_FD_132451 | JGI IMG/M metagenome (GOLD analysis project Ga0181520, IMG submission 132451) | Peatland microbial communities from MTU Mesocosm Facility, Houghton, MI, USA - PEATcosm2014_Bin02_30_metaG | ecosystem: Environmental > Terrestrial > Soil > Wetlands > Peat | place...
CTCATGTTCCTTCAACACCCGGATGATCTGTTCTTCTGTAAAACGCTTCTTCATCGTCTGCTCCCTGAACAAAGGTTGAACAGACTCTACCAGAAAATGGCTCAGTTTACGGGGAGCAGGTCAAAGCTCAAGGGCCAAACAGAGACAAAACAAACCGGAGAGCAGTGCGAACTTCCTGTTTGAATGTCTCTGAGCGTGTGGAATGGCGCACATTGTCCCCCATTTCTCGTTTTGAGGGCCAATTTCTTGCAGAGCTTCTGCCTATCAGCCCGCGCTTGTAGTCTCAAGCTCCTGAGAAAAGCTAAGCACCTTTTGTGCCAACGACGAATAATCAGACCACTGAGTTTGCACTCGTCCGTCTCCTCCAATGTGAGACGCAAGCCCCGCATCATGCAATGCTGTCTTTTCGTGCTCGGCTAAGCTTGTGTCAAAATGGGAGCATTTATTTCGTAATATCCTCATACCATCAAAACATTTTCGCCAGAACGTACGCCGATCCTCGCTTAGCCGAGACGCATTTAACGCTGAATTTACGTAATCCAGAAATTCCGGTGCCCTTCCTGACCGAGACGGGGAAACGGTTCGGGTTTTAGTTTCGCAGTATCCTGAGCAGATTGCTTCGACGGCTGTAATAAGGCCAGCCAGATATGACCGATGCACCATGATAATCAGGGATGCCCACTGCTGTGGATTGAGCGGTTCTGGAAATTCGACTTTTGCAACCCCTGACCGTGCCGCGCATATTGCGAGAAGCGAGATTGTTGCGTTGGTGTGTGAAACAAGAAACCCGTAATGCGATGGAGCAGTCGAACCAGTTTCAATGCCGAATTTTTGCAAATCCAAGATGGCTTGCTGAAGCGATTTTACATGCAAAACCATTTGATCGTAAGCTTCTGTCGTCATTTATCGGCCTTTAACGTGAGCTATCCTGAATCTTTCATTCGCCGTATTATGATATCAGGCAATATGGTTGTAAGTTTTTCTATTGTAAGATACGCCTCCCTTTCAATTAGGGAGTATACACTAACCAGTAGAGATAGAGTTTTGACATCACCTACAGGCGCGGCGTCAAAACTCGCCTCTGCTTTACGAAGCTCTAATAATTCTCTATTTTCCTCATCATCTAATTCCTCGCCACGCACAAATTTTGCCATAAGCTCTGTAAGACGTTTTATATCTGAACAGCCGCTTACTATAGGGGAGCGCTGCCCTATCTTTGCCAGTGCATCCCGCGCATATTGAGGCAATCTGCATTCTGGTTGGGGCAACAATCTTGCGATAAATATCCCAAGAGCTACTCCGACAGCGATTTCAATGGTGAACATTATTCCCATTTAATGCCCTCTTTTGATGATTGAGCAAGATTGTATCAGTTCTTTATGGATATGCGAATTTCTCTTTTTCTCGTTTATGCAGCTTCGTATTTGTGGGTTAATTTGTGTGTTAGAAAATTTAAACTTTATTAACACATTGAAATACAAGACATAAATAGAAGAAATTGGTAGCAGCGGAGGGATTTGAACCCCCGACCAAGGGATTATGATTCCCCTGCTCTACCCCTGAGCTACGCTGCCACACTAGCGAAGGGGGACAGATAAAGCAGATGCATGAGGGAAGTCAAGTTGACATTAAAGGCCGCCGTTTAAAGCTTAAACAGAGATTATAATCGCTTAACCTTATATTTTAGGATCATGCAGGACTATCGAAACGAATCCACTGCGCCAGAATGCTTTTCATTTTATCCACGTTAATCGGCTTACTGATATAGCCGTCCATGCCATAACGCAAACATTTATCCTTGTCTCCGCTCATGGCGTCCGCCGTCAAGGCTATGATTAAAATGCGCGCGCCGGTGACTTTTTCCATGTTTCGTATCTCCGTCGCGGCTTCATACCCGTCCATCTCCGGCATATGAACGTCCATGAAAATAACATCCCATTTTTCGGCCCTATAGGCGTCAAGCGCCTGCCGCCCCGTCTCGACGATTTTGAAATTCTTGATGCCAAAAGAGTTCATCAATTTAGACATCAGCATCTGGTTAAGTTTGTTATCTTCGGCGATCAAAGCGCGCACCTGACCGGCAGGCATAATGTTCTCGGAATGGATGTTCGGCACGGATGCCAAGGAAACGGAAATCTCAGGGGTTGTTTTAAACGGAATGACGATCCAGAAAGTCGATCCCTTCCCAAGCTCGCTTGAGAAACCGATCTTTCCACCCATAAGCTCGACAAGCTGTTTGGTTATGGTCAGTCCCAGGCCAGTTCCACCATATTTTCTTGTTATGGTCGAATCCGCCTGCACGAATTTTTCGAACACAACTCCGAACTTTTCGGGCGGAATGCCAATGCCTGTATCAATGACTTTTGCCGAAAAATCTATGAACCCGGCTCCGGAATCTTCGAAAGAAGCATGGACTTTAACGCTTCCTGTTTCGGTATACTTGATCGCGTTGCCGACAAGGTTCGTTAGGATTCGGGCCACGCGTGTCGGATCGCCGATAACATAAGGAAATTTCACGTCGACATCGCGAAGCAGCGCAAGCCCTTTATCTGCGGCAAGCGGCTGCATGGTTGCCGTTATGTTTTGGAAAACTTCCTGCAAATCAAACCCGATTTTTTCAAGCTGGACTTCATTGGCTTCAATCTTGGAAATATCGAGAATGTCGTTCACGAGCGCCAGCAAATGCGACGAAGAATGAGAAACGACCTTGGAAATCTCGCGCTGTTCGTCGCTCAACGGCGTATCCAAAAGCAGCCGTGACATGCCGATGATGCTGTTTAAAGGCGTGCGGATTTCGTGCGACATGTTTGCCAGAAAATCGGATTTTGCCTGATTGGCCTCCTGCGCGGCATCTGTATATTTCAGGGCGGCTATAAGATTCTGCTTGACCAGAAACCATCCAAGCCCCGCGATCAAAAGCGAGACAAAAGACAAAAGGCCAAGAATAATGCGCGATTGGAAAATAGTCGAACGCATCGATCTCATCGCCGCCGATTGTTCCTCGATATTACGCTGGCGTAGATTGTAAATAAGGCTGAGTATCTTTTTGACCGCTTCCTGATGCTTCACGACAGCCTGCGAAACTTTGTCCGTCGAGGCGATCAACGCATCGGCAGTACTCTTGTAAACCGCGACTTTAGGCCCGATAATATCGAGAAACCGCTGGATGCGAGCGGATTTCTCTGCTCCCGAGCGCAGCCTTGCGATAACGTTCTGGAGGCTGGCGATTTGTTCCTCCGCGGCATCGGCCTGAGCAGGATTTTGGCGAAAGAGATATCCGTTAAGCGCTGTCGCGCTGTTGCGCGATATTTCGTTCAGCCTGACCCCGTCGCGCAGAACGTCGAGGCGGTTTTCGCGCAACAGCGCTTCGACAATGGCCTCGCCCGTCGTATTGATCTCCGTTCCGGATTGATCGAGACCGTCCATCTCGGCGTACTGTTCCTGAGCGGCGTCCACAAGCTCCTGCGTCGCCATTTCATACTCGCCGACGGAGGACGAAAGCGCGGCTCCTTGCCCGGCGTCGTTGAAATCTTTTTCGATGCTATCGATATGATCCCTTAGCTCCCTCAACGCCTGGCGCGCGGCAAGAAGATTGAAATCCGTTTGCGACAGTGCATACGTCGTCGTGTGCACGGCGGCATTCGTCAGATATTTGACGCCGTCTTCGACCCTTCGCGTCGTTTGCATTTTCTCGTCAAGCAGGATGGAGGCACCGTGGATGGACTCAAGATTGAGCCAAGCGGCACCAGCCAAAAGAACCATGAAGAACACGACAAAGCCAAGGGCGAAAGAAACCTTTTTCCTGATTTCCAGATGATTCCATCTGACCATTGTATTCTCCTGCAAATAAACACCGAAAGAACGGCTCTATTTAATCGCGGCGATTTCTTCAAGAACATCGCGACCGAACATCTTTTCATATTGCGGCTGCGCCGATTGAAGCGCTGCGACAAAGGAAGCCCGATCGACGCTATCGACGATTTCTACGCCTTGCTGCCGTAGAAAATCGACGCCTTTCTGCTGGGCTTCAAAAGCGTAGCGGCGAGAAGCCGCTGCGCCAAGTTGCGCCGATTTGACGAGAATTTCCTGTTCGGCTTTTGTCAAATCGCCCCAAACATCCTTCGAGACCAGAAAAACGGCCGGGTCGTAAACATGGCCGCTGAGCGTTAGATATTTCTGCACCTGCCCGAATTTCGACGAAAGAATTGTCGCGATGGGATTTTCTTGCCCATCGAACAGTCCCGATTGCAGGGCGTTATACACAAGCGGAAAGGCCAGAGTTTGGACATCGGCTCCCATAGCCTTAAATCCGATCATCATGACGTCGGATTGGGGGAGACGCAGTTTCAAGCCTTTCAAATCTTCGGGCGTTTGGATGGGACGTTTGGAATTCGTTATATGCCGCATTCCATTTTCGCCCCATGCCAGAGCAATGACGTTTTTTTGCTTGAATTTCTCGAGATAGGCTTGGCCGAAGGGGCTATCGAGAACGGCATGCGCATGGGCAAGATCGCGGAAAATAAACGGAATGTTGAAAACGCCAGCTTCGGGAAGGATATTGGGTAAAGGCGCGCCAGTAATAAATGCCATATCGACGGTGCCCTGTTGCAGCCCTTTTAGCATCTCAAGTTCGCCGCCCATCGTGGAATTGGGCATTTGCTCAAGTGTAATTTTTCCGCCCGTGCGTTTGGCAACCTCGTCGGCAAAAACCGTTGCTCCTTCGCCTAATTGGGAACGCATCGAGAGAATATAGCCGATCCTGTATGTCCTTTGCTGAGCATGAACGCCTGCCACCGGAAGGATCAGAACGATCGCAGCGAGAAGGACAATTTTACGAATCTTCATGTCGTACCCCTGAAGCGATCCCCGCTCAAAGATGCGGAAAGATAGAATCACTCAACGCCAAGTTGATACTGACAGGGTAAAGCTTTAATGAAAAGCACGCATTCGTCTGTGTGGCGTTCTTTATGCTGTGTTTAGAATCAGGCCTTAATACACTAAACTTTGTGCATTTTTTTCAGTTGCGCCTCGAGTTTCATTGAAAATTCCTTTGGCGCATCGACCAATGGGGATCGAACGGGACCGCCAAGCCCGGTTCCAAGAATATCCAAAGCCGCTTTGATGGGCGCGGGACTTGGCATAGTAAAAAGCATCCGTTGAAATTCGACAAGAGAGAATTGTATCTCGCGTGCTTTGGCAAGGGTTCCTTCGCGAAAAGCCGTCATCAGAGTCTTGATTTCGGCTCCGAGAAGATTTCCCGTGCCTGCAACGGCTCCGTCCGCGCCCAAACAAAGGTTCACGAAAAGATTTTCGTCTTCGCCTGCCAATACGGCAAAAGAATGTTTGATCTCCGCGTGCGCGCGTCGCGCAAGCTCGGTCGATGCGAGAAGACTACCCGGGCAATCTTTAATCCCAATTATATTCTTCGCAGCATTCGCGAGCTTGATAACGGTAGTTACTTCGATCGAGACGCCCGTCCGCCCCGGATGGTTGTAAAGAATGACCGGCAATTTCGTGCATTCCGCGACTTTCAAAAAATGCCTGCACAAACCGTCCTGATTAGGGCGGATATAATAGGGAGAAATGACAAGAACGCCCGCCGCTCCGGATTTTTCGGCAAAGCGCGTCAGAGACATGGCATCTTCGGTGCAGGAAGAGCCCGTTCCCGCAATAACGGGCACGCGGCCTTTTGCAGCTTCTATGGTATGTGCGATCACGCTCTCTTTTTCTTCGCGATTGAGGGACGATGCCTCGCCCGTCGTCCCGACTGCGATCAAAGAATCCGCTTTTTGCACGTCGATGAGATAATCGATGAGTTTCGAGAGTTTTTTAAAATCGATGCTCAATTTCTCGTCATTTTGAAACGGCGTAACGGCGGGAATAGACAGTCCGGAAAGAACGGCAAGGTCAAGTTGAGGCATGCATTGGCTCCTTTATCATGGAAATAACACGCATAAATACTTGTTAGCGCAGAAACGCCCAAAATGCTAGATAGAGAGGCAGCACACAAACAAATCGAGGGAAAATATGACACGCGTATTGGTCAACGGCGCTAAAGGAAAGATGGGAACGATCACGGTTGCATCGGTCAAAGCCGATCTGGCGCTGACTTTGGTCGGGCAAACCGATAAAGGCGACAATCTCGCGCAGGCAATAAAGGAAAGCCGCGCCGACGTCGTTATTGATTTTACAAATGCTTCCGTGGGTTACGATAGTTTCGTCAAAATCGTTGAATCAGGGGCGCATCCCGTCGCCGGAACCAGCGGATTTAATGAGGATCAGGTTGCCGAGCTTAGGCAGCTTTGCGGCAAAAAGGGCATCGGCGGACTTATCGCGCCGAATTTTTCGATCGGCGGCGTCTTAATGATGAAATTCGCGGAAGAAGCCGCAAAATATTTTCCCAACGTAGAGATTGTCGAGGCTCATCACGACCAAAAGCTGGACGCCCCATCTGGCACCGCACTTCGCACGGCGGAAATGATCCATCAAGCAATCGGAAAAGACACCGAAGCGCAGGACAAAAGCAAGGAACTGATAACCGGCGTTCGCGGCGGGCGCGCGGCGGGTATTCCCATACATTCGATACGCCTTCCGGGTTTTCTGGCGCATCAACGCGTGATTTTCGGCTCGGTCGGACAAACCCTTACGATCGAGCACACCTCCATTAATCGGGAATCCTTCATGACGGGCGTTTGCCTTGCCGCGAAGAAAATCGTCGGGGAAAAAGAGCTGTATTACGGCTTGGAAGAACTGCTCTTCCGCGATTGATTTTTGGCCGTAACGACTTCGTGCAGTTTGAGGACAAGCTGGCTCATGGAGCGCACGGTGGCATTAAGGGAATCGAGGTTCTGTTCGATGCTTTGCATCCACAAAGCTTCCGCCGAGTCGCCCCCCTTTGCCGCGCCTTTCCCCGACAACGTTAAATTTTCAAGCGTTTCAAGCAGAAATCCGAAACTCCATTCGCCGACCGGAATCCGCCAAATCTGCATAAGCCAACTGCGATACGGTTCCTGCAAATTGAAGGGACTGATGAAGGGTGGGCGCGACGGCTCGGTATCGAATTGGCGGTGCGTTACAACTTCGTTCACAAATATGAAAAACGCGAGATACACGGAATCCGGCCACACGCAATCGCGCTTCGCTTCGGAAATCTCGTTATAGTCAATCAGCCGCGGGGCACCGTCGGGGCCTACCAGAATGTTCCAAACCCTTACGTCGGCATGATACAGCCCTGCACGCTCCAAAACCGCAAGTTGTTTCAGAACGCCTAGCAAAATGGCGCGCTCGTCGTAAGGTTTTCCATCCCGAATGAGTTCGTCGAGCATGATCCCGGGAAGTTTGTCCTGCACCAGCCACGCGACGCCGTTGGCTTCTCCGAATTGATAGAGCTTGGGTGCGCCTTCGTATCCGGCTGGCGGAGATTTCAGAAACCGCGCCGATTGCTCGACGGCATAACGATTGATCTCCCCTCTTTCGCCGGTCGTGCGATAAAGTTTGGCAAGCATCTTTTCGCCGAAAAAATATCTTCTTCCGCGCCCGTTATCGGAAAAGGCGGAAAATTCCGACATCTCTCCGTCCAGATACCAATAACGGCGGCTGCAGAAATAAAGCGGGCGACTGGACGACAGATGCGTCGCATGATGCGCGATGACGCGGTAAAACGGTTGCCGTTCGATGAGGTAATCCGGATTTTCCGGCTGCGCAGCCGCCCATGCGGGAGACTCGCTGGCCAACGCCATTTCCAGAATTCCTGTCGGAACTTTCTCGAATATTTTATCAAGCAGATCGCGCGCCGCTTCCTTGCCGTCGTTAAAACAAAGATGATGGAAAACGCTTAGTCCCAACACGAGATCGAATTGATCCTTTTCGAGAAAACCGGCGACGATTTCGATTTCCATCGGCTTGAAGCGGATATGCAAATGCGGGTTTTCAAGCGCCAGCATATTGCAGACGTTGATGTTTTCCTCAAGATAATCGACGCCGAGCACCTGCGCTCCGGCGTGCGCCAGATTAAAACCGAACCATCCTTGCGCGCAGCCCAGATCAAGCACACGGAGGGGCCTTTGAAGCTGGCGGGCAAGTGCGTGATAGACAGCCATGACATCCCGCAGGCGCGCTTCGGAATTGCGCGATGCGGCGCCGGAAAGTTCGGAATGCCCGAAGATCGGTTGATAGACTTCCCGAAGCTCCGCAACCAAAGTCCTAAGTTCGGGAAGAGATGGCATGGAAATCCTTGAAAACAAGCGCGGAAGTCGGGAAAACAGAAGGGATATAGAATAGCTTAGGCTTCCTGCTTCTGTCCAGTTTTGCTCTCCGGAGAGGTAAAATCGATTTTGTAATCCTTTTATTGCCGATTTCGGATACGGCAATAGGCTTCAGCATCCTTTATGGAGCTTCTGCTTCAGATGAAATCTTCCCCTCGCGCAAAAAAAATCTTGAAATACATTCCAAAATCGAAGAGCGCGATACTTTCTTGCGTGAGTTTCAAAATTTCGAAATATCAAGCATAACGTTATAAAAATTCCGGCGATTGCCAAAAGAAATACCCACGTAATCATTTTTAGAACCATTCTTTAAACTCTCGCAGATAGCCTGAGGAAGATTATATGACTGCGTTAACAGGAGAGTTGGGATGAGCTTCATCAACAAGCTTTCGATATCGACCAAAAACGGACTTTTCGGAATTCTGTTTTCCTTTATTTTCGGAATTACCGTCACCTGTACGATAAATCTGATTTTAAATCCGTATTTATTGAGCCGAGCGCAAGAACAAATTAACACCAATCTCGTTTTGGCGCGCACTATTGTTGAGTTGAAATATGGCACAAATTACAGCCTGAAAGACGATCATCTTCTTGTTGGCACGCATGTGATCGATGAGGATATCAATCTGGTCGATCAAATCACCTCACTTTTCGGTAAAACCGGCGATGTCATGACGATATTCAAGGGCGACACCCGAATCTTGACGAACATCAGGGATACCAAAACCGGCGCACGCGCCATCGGAACAAAACTTGCGACTGGCCCCGCCTATGATGCGGTTTTTCGCGAAAAGACGAAATATCAAGGCGACATCATGATTTTAGGCGAACCCTATCTCTCCGCCTATGATCCCATATTTGATAATAACGGGAAAGTTATCGGTATATTCTTTGTTGGAATAAATAAGACGGCTGAACTTGCCATTATCACAAGGCTTGAGTTGATCATAGGCAGCGCGATCGCGCTTATCTCTGTGTTTATGGCCGGGGGAATTTGGACCATTTCCCGCTACCGCATGAAACCCCTTTTGAAAATGGTGAAGGTTGTGGAGTCTCTTCGCCAAGGGAACACAGAAGTCAACGTGCCTTCGCTGGAAAGAGGCGATGAAATCGGAAAAATTGCTTATGCCATTCAAACCTTTAAAGACGACATCATCGAAAAAAAGCGCCTGCAGGAAGAACGGGCTCAAGCCGTCGATGCCTATACAAAAAGAGCGGAAGAAATTATCCGGCTGCAAACGGAAAAACAGCAGGAAATGGAATCTAACGCTAAAAGAGCGGAGCAACTCATCGAAATGCAGACGGAAAGGGTCTATGAGCTCGCGCATAAAGAAAAAAGAACGAAGAGGCTTTTCGACCTTAATATGGATTTTGAAAAATCCGTGCAAAATACTCTCGGCCTGTTTTTGAAGGCCCAAACGGATTTAAACGAAACGGCAAAAGATATGTCGCTCAATGTCACGAAAGCGGCGACTGTCGTCCAATCGGCGGAATCTTCCATTAGTAACATTTCATCAAATACAAAATCGATCGCCGCCGCGACGGAAGAGCTCAAATCGTCGTCCGTCGAAATATCGCGGCAAACATCGAATTTTTCCGAATTTGCGAAGAGCACTTTGGAGGCGATCGAATCCATTCCCTTCGGCGTTGTCATGCCGATCCGCAACACACTGAATAAAATGGCAGAAATTTCCGTCGCTCTTGCGGGTCAAATAGAAAATCAGGGGACCGCAACCGCTGAAATCAGCCGCAACGTCAACGGCGTTGCCGATGAGGCTGAAAAGCTATTAATCGGCGTGTCCGGAGCGAAGAAAATTATGGATATCGCCGGAGCAAGATCGAAAAACGTTTTGGATGCGGCAAACTGTCTGGGCGCGCAATCGAGCGAACTTAACAAAACCGTCAAAGAATACTTGAAAAATACAAGTCGTATTTAATGGGCAAGATGCCAAATTTAATCATATCATAAGTCTCGCCAGAAATTTCTTTTCCTCCCTCACTCTTGTTGCTACTTTTTGTTTTCGTCTATGAGTTATGTAAATCCACACCATTTTTGACGAAAAAACTATTTGGATGCGTTGCGACGACCTTAGCCACGCCTTCGGCGTGTTGAGAACAGCGTATATGCGCCTTCGGCGCGATGCCTTGTGCCGAAAAAACGGCACTCCGCTCGGCAACAGATCGGGAAAGCTGAAATTCGCCTCCGCACAAAGCCAAGCGAATGGGTGCCAACCCACACCTAGCGAAGCCTGCAACGAAGGTATTTTTTTACCTCGGCTTTGCCGAGGCTCAACCCTTTGGTACTACCAAAAGCTCAACTTGCGCGAAGCAGGTTGATGTGTGTGACAAACACGGGGTTGCGTGACAACGTCACACGATGGTATATTAGCCAAATATTAGCCATGGATACGAAAAAACCGCCCTGCGGCGGCTTTATCTTATTGATTTAATTGGCGTCCCCTACGGGATTTGAACCCGTGTTCTCACCGTGAGAGGGTGGTGTCCTGGGCCTCTAGACGAAGGGGACGCATTAAAAAAAACATTTCCTACTTCTTGCGGAATTTGTCCAGACTGATGACTTCTCCGCGTTCTTCTTTTTTCTCGGCTTTCGCTCCGGCAGCCAATTCTTCGCTATTCGCCGCAGGCGCTTCCTTACCGCCGCCATCGACCGCCGGGCCGACCTCTCCGGCGTTCTGGAATTGCAAGGCGAAATTGACGGAAGGATCGGCGAACGTCGTAATCGCATCGATCGGCACGACCAGATTTTCCTTCACGTTGTTGAAACTGAGCGTGACATTGATGCAATCGTCTTCCAGCTTGAGGCCGAAGAACTGGTATTGCAGAACGATCGTCATTTCCTCGGGATATTGCTTCTGCAAATACTCCGGAACCTTGACGCCCGAGAATTTCGTCAAAAACGTGATATAGAAATGATGATCGCCAGGCAATCCGTCGCGCGCGACCGTTTCCATGGTCTCGCGCACGACATCGCGCAAAGCAGCCTCGATCATCAAATCGTAACGGAGTAAATCTTCGCTCATTTTCACAACATAAAAAAGGTCATGGTTTCTGATAGCAAGGGAAATGCATTCTGTATAGTGCGCTGAAAAAATTTGTTACTTGCCTCCGTGTTCCAAAACATCCATCAAGGCGCGCTGAAAAAGTTGGGGGTTCGAAACGACGTCAAACGGCGAAATATCGCCCCCTGCCCCATGCACCAAAATCGTGCCGTAGCCGAGGAGTCGCCCCATCACCGTCTGGTCGAAATTTACGCCCGTAACGCGGTTAATCATAATCTCGAAGGTCGCGCGCGAAATAAAGCCGTATTTTGCGATAAGCCTTCTGTTGGTGATCGCAAGTTCCGTCGACGATTGCTTGACCAATGCGCCGAGCAAAAGGCCGAATCCGGTCAGCGAAAAAACCATAGCGACGCCCGCAAGGGCGCGCCCCATCATCATAAATTGTTCTCCGAATATCGCGCCGACGATGTCATAGCTGTAAAATCCGACAAGCCCTCCTGCGGCTGCGAAGAACATGCCCGGGATAAAAATAATCCAATGGAGCGTCGCAATATGAACGACACGCTCGTCGGGAAGCAGCATTTTATTTACATAGGACATAAGAGACGCTCCCCGTTTGGGTTGATCCGGTTAATGAGAACGGCTGGAGTCTTCCTGCGCCGCCAGAAATTTTTCGGCTTCCAGCGCCGCCATACACCCCATGCCCGCCGCCGTGACGGCCTGACGATACGCCTTATCTTTAACGTCGCCAGCGGCAAAAACGCCTTCAACATTGGTCGCCGTGCCGTCGGGCTTCGTCAGCAAATATCCTTCGGCGTCCATTGCAAGTTTGCCTTCGAAGATTTTCGTCGCCGGATCGTGGCCGATGGCGATAAACAGGCCTGCGGCAGGAATAACCCTCGTCTGATTGGTTTTGACGTTTTTCACGCGCACGCCCGTGACGGAAAGAACCGGTTTTTCGTCGCCAATAATTTCATCTACCACGCTGTCCCACGCGACGGCGATTTTCGGATGATTAAGCACACGGTCGTGGAGAATCTTTTCACCGCGAAACGAATCGCGGCGATGGATAAGCGTGACCTTGGTCGCAAAATTGGTCAAATACAAAGCTTCCTCAAGCGCGGTGTTCCCGCCGCCAACAACGCAGACTTCTTTGCCGCGATAAAAGAATCCGTCGCACGTAGCACATCCAGAAACGCCGAAGCCCTGAAACTTTTTCTCGCTTGGAATGCCCAACCAGCGCGCCTGCGCGCCCGTCGCGATAATCACCGCGTCGGCCTTGAAAACATCGCCGGATTCCCCCTTGCAGACGAAAGGACGGCGGCTGAAATCGACCTCGGTAATCATATCGGAAAGAAGCACGGTTCCTACACGCGCTGCCTGCGCCGCCATTTGCTCGACAAGCCACGGCCCTTGCACGGGCTCGGCAAAGCCCGGAAAATTTTCGACTTCGGTCGTGATCGTCAACTGGCCGCCCGGTTGCATTCCCTGAGCCAAAAGAGGCTTTAAATTCGCGCGCGACGCGTAAATCGCCGCCGTATAGCCAGCAGGGCCTGCACCGATGATAAGAACTTTGGTGGTATGCGTCGTGGACATGCGATTATCCTTAACCCTAAAGAACCCGAAGTTTGACTATACTCAACGCGCCCCAAGAATTAGCAAGCTGTTTTGCGAAGGCCTACGCAAAAAAAAGCCCTTTTTTTGACATAATAATCAAAAAAATATCTCTTTTTTCACGTTTCCAAAGGCCTTTCCTGTGCTAGAAAGCAGCACGTTTTGTTTTTCACTGAATACCGCAATAGGTTGATTTCATTATGGCAGAGCCAGAAACTTCTTTGATGAACCGCCTTGTTTCCCTGTCCAAAAGGCGCGGGTTTGTTTATCCCGCTTCCGAAATTTACGGGGGATTGAACGGTTTCTGGGATTTCGGGCCTTTGGGCACGCAGCTCAAAAACAACCTGCGCGACGCGTGGTGGCGCGCAATGGTTGAATGTCCACCGCTCGGCCCCGACAACGAGCCGCTTTCTATCGTCGGCATCGACACCTCGATCATCCAGCATCCGAAAACGTGGGAAGCTTCGGGACACGTGGCGGGGTTTGCCGATCTTATGGTTGATTGCAGAGAGACCAAAAACCGCTACCGCGCCGACCATATTTCATGCTTCGAAATAAGAACACAAGATTCAGAAGGTGCTTGGTCAAATTTTGCATTGATGAGTGGAGTTGAGGGGGATGAAAATAAGTTATCAAAACTCGAAAAGAAAATTAAAAAGATAACGCATGGAAAGACATCAAATAAAGCTGTCGTTATTGAAAAATCTTTTACACACGCGCTTGTGATGATCCCTCTCGATCGATTTTTAAAAAATGAAGAAGTTGATGGCGTTCTTCATACAATAGCATATACGGACTTATCACCCGAAGAACGCGCAAAAGTCATCGGCCCCGATGCGGAAAATCCGGGCACTCTGACGGAACCTCGCGCGTTCAATTTGATGTTCAATTCCTATGTCGGCGTTTTCCAAAACGAGGATTCCAAAGTCTATCTTCGCCCCGAAACGGCACAGGGGATTTTCCTGCAATACAAAAACATTCTCGACACCTCGCGCGTTCGTCCGCCGTTCGGCGTCGCGCAGGTCGGGAAGTCGTTCCGCAACGAAGTCACGCCCCGCAATTTCATTTTCCGCACGCGCGAATTCGAGCAGATGGAGATGGAATTCTTCGTGCCTCCCGAAGACGGCATGAAATGGTACGAGTTCTGGGTCGCGCAGCGCCTCAAATGGTGGGAAGAGCAAGGCGTCAGCAAAACAAATCTTTTCCGCCACGAAATTCCGGATGCCGATCGTTCGTTCTACTCCGCCGCGACTTCCGACATCGAATACAAATATCCGTTCACGGCTCCGGGCTTCGGCGAACTCGAAGGCGTCGCGTACCGTACCGATTACGACCTCAAACAGCATCAAAAATTCAGCAACACAAATCTCGAATACGTCGATCAGGAAAATAAACGCCGGTATATCCCTCATGTGATCGAACCGGCGAGCGGCCTGACACGCGGCGTTCTTGTGCTTCTTTGCGAGGCATATCAATACGATGAAAGCCGTCCTTCACCTGAATGGCTCAAGCTGAAACCGAGCCTTGCGCCCATTAAGGCGGGCATATTTCCGCTCGTCAACAAAGACGGCATGCCCGAAGTCGCCGAGAAGCTTTATCTCGATTTGCGCCAAAAATTCATGTGCCAGTACGACGCCAAGCAAAGCATCGGCAAGCGCTACGCGCGCATGGACGAAGCGGGCACTCCTTTCTGCATCACGATCGACGGCGACACACTGAGCGAGAAAAGCGATAATTACGAAACAGTCACCGTCCGAAACCGCGACACGGCGCAACAGGAACGCATCGCTCTTTCCCAAGTCCAATCTTACCTATCAACAAAACTGTCATAACAAGAGGCCAACATGACTACGAAAAAATGGGTTTATTGTTTTGGAAACGGCAAAGCCGAAGGCCGCGCCGATATGCGCAATCTTTTGGGCGGCAAAGGCGCAGGGCTTGCCGAAATGTCGAATTTAGGACTTCCGGTTCCTCCGGGATTCACCGCGACGACGGATGTTTGCACGCATTATTACGCGAACGGAAACACCTACCCTAGCGATCTAAAGGCTCAGGTCGATGTGGCCTTGGCGGAAGTCGAAAAGACCGTCGGCGCGAAATTCGGCGACGCGAAGAACCCGCTGCTTGTTTCGGTTCGCTCGGGCGCACGCGCATCGATGCCCGGCATGATGGATACCGTTTTGAATCTGGGCCTGAACAAGGAAACAGTCGAGGGCTTAAAGAAGCAAAGCGGCAATCCGCGGTTCGCCTACGACAGCTACCGCCGCTTCATCCAGATGTATTCGAATGTCGTCCTCGGCCTCGAACACCATTTATTCGAGGAGGTGATAGAGGACGTCAAGCGCGCAAAGGATTATACGCTTGATACGCAGGTCACGGCGGAAGATTGGCAAGAAGTCATCGTGGCCTATCTGGAAACCGTGAAAAAACATCACGGCAAGCCGTTCCCGCAGGATGTGCATGAGCAGTTGTGGGGCGCGATCGGCGCCGTGTTCGGTTCATGGATGAATCCACGCGCCGTTACGTACCGCAAGCTGAACGACATCCCCGCCGATTGGGGCACGGCGGTCAACGTTCAGGCGATGGTTTTCGGCAACCGTGGCGACGATTGCTGCACTGGCGTCGCTTTCACGCGCAATCCCTCGACGGGAGAAAATGCATTCTACGGCGAATACCTCGTCAACGCGCAGGGCGAAGACGTCGTGGCCGGAATCCGCACGCCGCAAAACCTTACGGTCAAGGGAAAGCAGGAGCAAGGCTCCAAGCTTCCGGCGATGGAAGAAGTCATGCCGCAGGTTTTCGCGCAGCTCAATAACGTGCGGCTCAAGCTTGAAAAACACTACCGCGACATGCAGGACATCGAATTCACGGTTCAGCAGGGCAAGCTTTACATGCTTCAAACCCGCACGGGCAAGCGCACGGCAGCGGCGGCTTTGAAAGTCGCCGTCGATATGGTCAAGGACAAGGTCATCGACGAAAAAGAAGCGATCAAGCGCATCGATCCGAAATCGCTCGATCAGTTGTTACATCCGACGCTCGACCCCAAAGCGAAAAAGAAAGTCGTCGCCAAAGGCCTTCCCGCTTCTCCCGGCGCGGCTTCGGGCAAAGTCGTTTTTAACGCCGACGAGGCCGAAGAATTGACGAACAACGGCCAGAAAGTCATCCTCTGCCGCGTCGAAACAAGCCCCGAAGACATTCACGGCATGCATGCCGCCAAGGGCATCGTCACGAGTCGCGGCGGTATGACAAGCCACGCGGCGGTCGTCGCGCGCGGCATGGGCCGCGCGTGCGTCGCGGGCGCAGGCGATCTGCACATGGATTACGCCAAGCAGCAAATGACCGTGAAAGACGTCACGATCAAGGCAGGCGATATCATCACGATCGACGGTTCGACCGGCGAAGTGATGCTCGGCGAAATTCCGACGGTTCAACCTGAATTGTCGGGAGATTTCGGCACGCTGATGGGATGGGCCGATAAAATCCGCCGTTTGAAAGTTCGCGCCAATGCCGAAACGCCTCTTGACGCGCGCACGGCGCGCAAGTTTGGCGCTCAGGGCATCGGCTTGTGCCGCACGGAACATATGTTCTTCGACACCGACCGCATCACCTCGATGCGCGAAATGATTATCGCGGACGACGAACAAGGCCGCCGCGCGGCTTTGGCGAAATTGCAACCGATTCAGGTGAAAGATTTCATCGACCTGTTTACGATCATGGAAGGCCTGCCGGTTACGATCCGCCTTCTTGACCCGCCTTTGCACGAATTTTTGCCGCATGAGGAAGCCGAAATCGCGGCTGTGGCCGCAGGCGCAGGCGTTTCTCCCGATAAAGTGAGAAAGCGCACGCACGCGCTTCACGAAGCGAACCCGATGCTGGGGCATCGCGGCTGCCGTCTTGGCATTTCCTATCCGGAAATATACGAGATGCAGGCGAGGGCGATTTTCCTTGCCACGGTCGAAATGGCCAAAAATGGCAAGGATATTACGCCCGAAGTCATGATCCCGCTCGTCGCGACCAAAAAGGAGTTCGACATCCTGAAAGCGATGATCGACCGCGTCGCCGGAGAAGTTTCGAAGGATTCCGGCGTGAAGCTTCATTATCTCGTCGGCACGATGATCGAATTGCCGCGCGCCGCCCTCCGCGCCGGAGAAATCGCCGAAACCGCGCAGTTCTTCAGCTTCGGCACGAACGATCTGACGCAAACGACGTTCGGCCTTTCCCGCGACGACGCCGCGACTTTCCTTCCCGATTATTACAAGGCGAACGTTTTCGAACACGATCCTTTCGCGACGCTCGATCAGGAAGGTGTGGGCGAATTAATCCAGATTGCGGCGGAACGCGGCCGCAAGACGCGCAAGGACATCAAGCTTGGGATTTGCGGCGAACACGGCGGAGATTCCGAATCCGTTAAGTTCTGCCACCGCGCTGGGCTCGATTACGTTTCGTGTTCGCCCTATCGCGTGCCGATCGCCCGCCTCGCAGCGGCTCAGGCCGCGATTGAAAGCGATGCCGACGTTCAGGCGCGCAAGAACGCGGCATAAGACGATTTTATATCATTATTTCCGTCCCGAATATCTTTCGATATTCACGAATGGCGAAGCGGTCCGTCATGCCCGCGATGTAATCGGCAATCGTGCGGGCTCGCGCGGTTTCATCTTGGCAAACCTTGATCTCTTCGCCCCACGACGAAGGTAAGCGGTCGGGTTGCTTCGCATAATAATCGAACAATTCGCGCACGATTTTGCGCGCTTTGTCGCAGGCTTGATTGACCTCGCTATGCCGATACATGCGCACATGAAGAAAATTATGTAATACATTGATATTTTTAGACATTTCTTCGCTAAACCCGACCGTTGCTTTCCGCGCTTTGCGTATCTCCTCGACCGATTTTGGCTTCAATTCGTCCAGATTGCGCCGCGTCGTGGCCAAAACATCGTCCACCATAAGGCCGATGATTTCGCGCACCGATTCATACATCAATCGCGCGCGGTCAACGTTGGGATAAAGCTTCTCCATTTTCCGTGCGGACGGGCCGAACAAAGGCAATTCACTTAAATCCTCCAGGCGGAAAAATCCGGCGTGATGCCCGTCGTCGGCATCATGCGTGTTATAGGCGATATCGTCGGCCAAGGCCGCGACTTGCGCTTCGGCTCCGGCAAAGCTGGTCAGTTCCAAATCCCATATAGCGTTAAAAGCGCGGATAGTCGGCAGAGAAGCGGACGGTACGATGGGGCCGTTATGTTTGACAATGCCTTCCAAGGTTTCCCACGTCAGGTTCAGGCCGTCGAAACGCGCATAGCGTTGTTCGAGTTTCGTCAAAATGCGGAAGGTCTGTTCGTTGTGGTTAAATCCGCCGAAGGGCTTCATCGCGGCATCTAGCCCCTCCTCGCCCGCATGGCCGAAGCACGTGTGGCCAATGTCATGAGCGAGCGCAATGGTTTCGGTGAGGTCTTCGTCGAGGCCAAGCGCGCGGCTTATGGAACGAGCAATTTGCGCGACTTCAAGAGAATGCGTGAGGCGCGTGCGGTAATAATCGCCTTCGCTTTCGACGAAGACCTGCGTCTTGTTCCGCATTTTGCGGAACGCGTTAGAATGGATGATGCGGTCGCGGTCGCGCTGAAACGGCGTGCGAGAGGCGCTCGCTTCTTCGGAAATAAGCCTTCCGCGCGACTCATTTGCTTTTGTCGCGTAAAGCGCAAGCTCACGATTATCGAATTTCGCGTTCATGCGCTTACTTTACGCATTTTCTGCTCAAAAGAAAACCCCGCCGAAATATAAATTCGGCGGGGTTTTCTTGGATCAAAACGTTATTATTTACGCGACTTCTTTTTGTTCCGTAGCTTGGGCTTGTTCGGCTGCGGCCAAGGCCGCTTTTGCCTTATCGGCGTCGAGCTTATCGGCTTCGATGTCGCGCGTCGCGGCAATCTGACGCAAGCGGCTGACGATAGCGCCCGTGCCCGCCGGAATCAGGCGGCCGACGATGACGTTTTCCTTCAAGCCTTCGAGCGTATCGACCTTGCCGGACACTGCCGCTTCGGTCAGAACGCGGGTCGTTTCCTGGAACGACGCGGCCGAGATGAACGACCTTGTCTGCAAGCTGGCCTTAGTGATGCCTTGCAGCACCGCTTTGCCCTGCGCGGGACGCAGATTTTCCAAAACAGCCTTTTCGTTCACAGCGATAAATTCCCCACGGTCGAGCAGTTCGCCCGCCAAAAGGGTCGTATCGCCGGAGTCGGTGATTTCGACCTTCTGCAACATCTGGCGCACGATCACTTCGATGTGCTTGTCGTTGATCTTCACGCCCTGTAACCGATAGACTTCCTGGATTTCGTTGATGATGTAGTCGGCCAAAGCCTCCACGCCAAGAACGGCCAGGATGTCATGCGGCACGGGATTGCCGTCGATCAGCAAATCGCCCTTTTGCACCATGTCGCCTTCCTGAACGGCAATGTGCTTGCCTTTCGGAATCAGGTATTCGCGCGGTTCTATCGATTCATCCATCGGGCGAACGATGATGCGGCGCTTGGTCTTGTAATCCTTGCCGTATTCGATGCGTCCGTCGATGTCCGAGATGATCGCGAAGTCCTTGGGCCTGCGCGCTTCGAACAATTCGGCGACGCGAGGCAAACCACCCGTGATGTCGCGGGTTTTAGTGCTTTCGCGCGGCACGCGGGCCAGAATGTCGCCTGCCTTGACATGGGTATCGTTCTCGATATTGAGAATGGCGTCCACAGGAAGGAAGTAACGCGCTTCCATACCGTTCGACAATTTAATGATCTCCCCCTTCTTGTCGTGCAAGACGATGCGCGGACGCAATTCGGCGCCGCGGGCCTGCTGACGGAAGTCGATGACCTTCTTCGAGGATATGCCTGTCGCTTCGTCCACGATTTCGCTGACCGACAATCCTTCCACCAAGTCGGCATAGTGCGCCGTGCCTTCGCGGTCGGTGATGATCGGCATCGTGTACGGATCCCACTCAGCGAGCTTCTGTCCCTTTTTAACCTGATCGCCTTCATTGGCCAAAAGCTTGGCGCCGTAAGGCACGCGATGGCGCGCCTTTTCGCGCCCATCGGCGTCGATCAGAACGATTTCGCAGTTGCGGTTCATCACAACGGGTCGGCCTTCGGAATTCGCGACGACGTTCTTGTTCTTCACCTGCATCTTGGCGTCGAACGAAGCCTCGACCGAAGCTTGCTCCGCACCGCGTTGCGCTGCGCCGCCGATGTGGAACGTACGCATGGTTAGCTGTGTTCCTGGTTCGCCGATTGATTGGGCAGCGATAACGCCAACCGCTTCGCCGACGTTAACAGGAGTCCCGCGGGCCAGATCGCGTCCGTAGCACTTGGCGCAAACGCCGAGTTCCGTCTTGCACGTCAATGCCGAACGGATAGAGACCGTGTCGATTCCCGCGCGGTCGATCAAATCGACCTGCACTTCCTCGATCAGTTCTCCCGCCTTAACGATGACCTGCTTGGTTTTGGGATTGACGATATCGACAAGCGCCGAACGTCCGAGAATACGTTCCGACAACGGCGCAATGACTTCGCCTCCTTCGATAACCGCCTTGACGTTGAGGCCCTTGTCGGTGCCGCAATCGAGCTCGGTGATAATGGCGTCCTGCGCCACATCCACCAAACGGCGCGTCAGATAACCGGAATTCGCGGTCTTCAACGCGGTATCGGCCAAGCCTTTACGCGCGCCGTGGGTCGAGTTGAAGTATTCGAGAACCGTCAGTCCTTCCTTAAAGTTGGAAATAATCGGCGTTTCGATGATCTCACCCGACGGCTTTGCCATCAGGCCGCGCATGCCCGCGAGCTGCTTGATTTGCGCCGCAGAACCGCGCGCGCCCGAATGCGCCATCATGAAAACGGAATTGATCCTGCCTTTGCCGGTGTCCGAAATGCCCTTCATCATTTCTTCGGCCACCTTCTCGGTGCAGGTCGACCACACGTCGACGACCTTGTTGTACTTTTCGCCGCGTGTGATAAGGCCGTCTTGATATTGTTGTTCGTATTCGTCGACTTGTGTTTGCGCCTTCTTGATGAGAGGCCCCTTGGCAGGCGGAATAACCAAATCGTCCTTGCCGAACGAAATGCCCGCCTTGCAAGCGTTGCTGTAACCGAGCCCCATCATGCGGTCGGCGAAAATCACCGTCTCCTTCTGGCCGCAATGGCGATAGACGACGTCAATGACGTTCGTGATGTCCTTCTTCGTCAACACGCGGTTGATAAGGCTAAACGGCAGCTTGGGATGACGAGGGAAAATTTCCGAGAGAAGCATGCGTCCCGGGGTCGTTTCGACACGCGTGATCGTAGGCTTGCCTTCGGCGTCGACGCCGTGATAGCGCGCCTTGATTTTGGCGTGCAATGTCACGGTCTTGTTATCCAAAGCCTGCTCGATTTCCGCGATCGTGGCAAAAATCATGCCTTCGCCCGGATCGCCCTCGCGTATCATCGTGATGTAATATAAACCCAAAACGATGTCCTGCGACGGAACGATGATCGGCTTGCCATTCGCGGGCGACAGGATGTTGTTGGTAGACATCATCAAAACGCGCGCTTCCAGCTGCGCTTCAAGGGAAAGCGGAACGTGAACCGCCATTTGATCGCCGTCGAAGTCGGCGTTAAAGGCGGTGCAAACGAGAGGATGAAGCTGGATCGCCTTGCCTTCGATGAGGATCGGCTCGAAAGCCTGAATGCCCAAACGGTGAAGCGTTGGCGCGCGGTTCAGCATGACCGGATGTTCGCGGATGACTTCTTCGAGAATATCCCAAACTTCGGGGCGTTCTTTTTCGACCATGCGCTTGGCGGCCTTTATCGTAGACGCCATGCCGTAGAGTTCGAGTTTCGCATAGATAAACGGCTTGAACAATTCGAGCGCCATTTTCTTCGGCAATCCGCACTGATGCAATTTCAACTCGGGGCCGACGGTGATGACGGAACGTCCCGAATAATCGACGCGCTTGCCGAGCAAGTTCTGGCGGAAACGGCCCTGCTTGCCTTTCAGCATATCAGACAAAGATTTCAAGGGCCGCTTGTTCGCGCCGGTAATGACGCGACCGCGGCGCCCATTGTCGAACAACGCATCGACGGATTCCTGCAGCATGCGCTTTTCGTTGCGCACGATGATGTCGGGCGCGCGCAGTTCCATCAGGCGCTTGAGGCGGTTATTGCGGTTGATGACGCGGCGGTACAGATCGTTGAGGTCGGAGGTCGCAAAACGACCGCCGTCGAGGGGAACCAGCGGGCGCAGTTCGGGCGGAATGACGGGAACGACTTCCAGAACCATCCACTCGGGACGCGCGCCGGACTCGATGAACGACTCGACGACCTTCAGGCGCTTGACGATCTTCTTGCGTTTAGCGTCGGAAGCCGTCGCGATCATTTCCTCGCGCAGCCTTGTTTTCTCTTCGTGCAGGTCGATGCCCGAAAGCATGAACTTAATCGCTTCCGCGCCGATCAGGGCCGTAAAGGCATCGTCGCCGTATTCTTCTTGGGCTTTGAGATAATCTTCTTCCGACAAAAGCTGTTTCAGCTTGAGCGGCGTGAGGCCAGGTTCCGTCACGACGTAATTTTCGAAATAGAGGACGCGTTCCAGTTCCTTCAGCGTCATATCGCAGAGCAAACCGATGCGCGAAGGCAGAGATTTCATGAACCAGATATGCGCGACAGGCGCGGCCAGCTCGATATGCCCCATGCGTTCGCGGCGAACCTTCTGCAGCGTGACTTCGACGCCGCACTTTTCGCAGATGATGCCGCGATATTTCATGCGCTTGTATTTGCCGCACAAGCATTCGTAATCGCGGATCGGCCCGAAGATGCGGGCGCAGAACAAGCCATCGCGTTCGGGCTTGAACGTGCGGTAATTGATCGTTTCCGGCTTCTTGATCTCGCCGAACGACCAGGAACGAATGCGTTCCGGCGATGCGACCGAGATTTTCATCTGGTCAAAAGTCTGCGGCGCGCTTTGCTGATTAAAGATGCTCATTAAGTCGTTCATCAGATTAGTCTCCAATCAAGAAAAAGGGTCAAAACAGTTACAGCCCCAACGTTTAGTCCAGCATCAAGTGAAGTGCCTCTTCATCCACGGGCGAAACGGATGAAAGTACTCCGCTCTCGGTAATCTTTTTACATACCCCGTCCGGCAAAAAGACAACCATTGATCTCTTCCCGTCCTTCAAACTTGTTTCGGCAACAACGGGCACTTTGCCAAGTATTCGCTCAACAGCATCAGCATTACTTGGACTAAACTCAGGACAAACCGCCTGTGCCATGATTTCTCCCGTAGTTACGGTCTTTAATAAATCTATCCCTCCGCTGCCGGCAAAGCCGTCTGCGGCGCATTGTCGTTGGATCCGTCTTCCAGCTTTTCCAGTTTCTTCTGATCCAGTTCGACGTTGAGGCCAAGCGAACGCAGTTCTTTGACCAAAACGTTGAAGGATTCGGGAATGCCAGCTTCGAAATTGTCCTCGCCGCGAACGATGGCTTCGTACACCTTGGTACGGCCCGAAACATCGTCCGACTTGACGGTCAGCATTTCCTGCAGGGTGTAAGCAGCGCCATAGGCTTCGAGCGCCCAGACTTCCATTTCGCCGAAGCGTTGGCCGCCGAACTGCGCCTTGCCGCCCAATGGCTGCTGGGTGACGAGCGAGTAAGGCCCAATCGACCGCGCGTGAATCTTGTCATCGACCAGATGGTGAAGCTTGAGCATATAAATATATCCCACGGTAACGGGACGGTCGAATTTCTCGCCCGTGCGTCCGTCGATCAGCGTCGATTGGCCGGACGTGTCGAGGCCCGCCATCGTCAGCATCTGTTCGATATCCGCGCCGCGCGCGCCATCGAAAACGGGCGTTGCAAACGGAACGCCCAGACGCAGATTGCGCGCGAGTTCAAGAATCTCGTCGTCTGACAGCGAAACGACATCCTGCTTATAGGAGTCTTCGCCATAAATGGATTTCAGCTTGCCGCGCAAGTCGGCAATTCCGGCCTTTTTGTCCTGCCTGGTCTGAGCCTGATACGCGTCATAAGCCGCGCCGATCTGGCGGCCGAGATTGGCCGAAGCCCATCCCAAGTGCGTTTCCAGAATTTGCCCGATGTTCATGCGCGAAGGCACGCCTAACGGATTCAAGACGATATCGACCGATGTGCCGTCTTCGAGATATGGCATGTCCTCGACCGGAAGAATGCGCGAGACGACGCCCTTGTTGCCGTGGCGTCCGGCCATTTTATCGCCCGGTTGAAGCTTGCGCTTCACCGCGACGAAAACCTTGACCATCTTCATGACGCCCGGAGGCAGTTCGTCGCCGCGTTGCAGTTTGGCGACTTTGTCCTCGAAACGCTTCTTCAAGGCGTTGACTTGCTCGTCGAAAACCTTAGAAAGGCTTTCGATCTGCTCCATTGTCTTGTCGTCCTTGACGCTGATCTGGCGCCATTGGCCGTGCGTATAGTCGGACAGAAGTTCTTCCGTAATCATCTTGTTGGCGGGAAAGCTCTTGGGGCCGGCTTCCGATTTCTTGCCGAGAAGCATCTTCTCCAACCGTGCATAGAAGCTGCGTTCCAGAATGGCGCGTTCGTCGTCGCGATCTTTGGCGAGGCGTTCGATTTCCGAACGTTCGATCGCGATCGCGCGCTGATCCTTGTCCACGCCGCGGCGTGAAAACACGCGCACTTCGACGATCGTTCCGGTGACCCCCGGGGGCAGGCGCAAGCTGGTGTCGCGCACGTCGGCGGCCTTTTCGCCGAAAATGGCGCGCAAGAGTTTTTCTTCCGGCGTCATCGGGCTTTCGCCTTTCGGCGTCACTTTACCGACAAGAATGTCGCCAGGATTCACTTCCGCGCCGATGTAAACGATCCCGGCTTCATCGAGGTTCTTCAAGGCCTCTTCGCCGACGTTCGGGATATCGCGCGTGATTTCTTCCTGGCCAAGTTTGGTGTCACGCGCCATGACCTCGAATTCCTCGATATGGATCGAGGTAAACACGTCGTCCTTAACGATGCGTTCCGAGATCAAAATCGAGTCTTCGAAGTTGTAGCCGTTCCACGGCATGAAGGCGCACAGAACGTTGCGTCCCAAAGCCAATTCGCCCATTTCCGTGGCAGGCCCGTCGGCAATAATATCGTTCTTGGCGATCTTGTCGCCAACTGTGACCAGAGGACGCTGCGTGATGCAGGTGCTTTGATTCGAGCGTTGGAATTTAAGCAAATTATAAATATCGACCGAAGGCGCTTCCGAATTTGCGTCCTGATCGGCGCGGATAACGATGCGCGTTGCGTCAACTTGATCGACGACTCCCGAACGCTTCGCGACGATCGTGACGCCTGAATCGCGCGCCACGGTTCCTTCCATGCCGGTTCCGACAAGCGGCGCGTCGTTGCGCAGCAAGGGAACAGCTTGACGTTGCATGTTCGAACCCATTAAGGCGCGGTTGGCATCGTCGTTTTCCAAGAAGGGAATAAGAGCGGCGGCGACCGAAACGATCTGCTTCGGCGACACGTCGATGAAATCGACGGCGTCGGGCGGAACGGTGATATTTTCGCCCGCTTTGCGGACGATAACGTGTTCACCCGTGAACTTGCCGGACTTATCGAGCGCGGCGTTTGCCTGCGCGATCGCAAAGCGGCCTTCTTCCATAGCCGAAAGATAAACGACTTCGGACGTGACTTTGCCGCTCTTGACGCGGCGGTACGGGCTTTCGATGAATCCGTACTGATTCACGCGCGCGTACGTGGCGAGCGAACTGATCAGGCCAATATTCGGACCTTCCGGCGTTTCAATCGGGCAGATGCGTCCGTAGTGGGTCGGATGCACGTCGCGGACTTCGAAGCCCGCGCGTTCGCGCGTCAAGCCGCCGGGCCCAAGGGCCGAAACGCGGCGCTTATGCGTGATTTCCGACAAAGGATTGGTCTGATCCATAAACTGCGAAAGCTGCGACGATCCGAAGAATTCGCGCACGGCGGCAGCGGCCGGTTTCGCGTTAATAAGATCGTGCGGCATGACGGTGTCGATCTCGATGGAGCTCATGCGCTCGCGGATCGCGCGTTCCATGCGGACAAGACCGATGCGATATTGATTTTCCATCAATTCGCCGACCGAGCGCACGCGGCGGTTGCCCAAGTGATCGATATCGTCGATTTCCCCGCGCCCATCTTTAAGATCGCACATAATCTGGATGATCTTCAGAATGTCTTCCTTGCGTAAGGTCCGAACCTGATCGTCGGTCTTGAAATTAAGGCGCGAGTTCATCTTGACGCGACCGACGGGAGATAAATCGTAGCGTTCGATCTGGAAGAACAACCCGTGAAACAACGCTTCGGCGGATTCCAGGGTCGGCGGCTCGCCGGGACGCATGACGCGGTAAATATCGATCAACGCTTCTTCGCGCGTTGCATTCTTATCGGCTTGCAGCGTATTGCGGATATAGGGGCCTACATTAACGTGGTCAATGCCGAGCGTGGGCAATTCCTTGATGCCGGAATCGACCAGCTTCTCAAGCGAATCCGCCGATATTTCGTCTCCGGCTTCGAACAGGACTTCGCCCGTCTTTTCGTCGATGATATCGGTCGCCAGATAACGCCCTATTAAGGCCTCGTTTTGAACGAGAATTTCTTTCACGTTATGCTCGGCCAGCTTGGCGAGAATGCGCGGAGTGAGCTTGCTTCCCGCCTCGGAGAGAGTCTTTCCCGTCTTGGCGTCGACCAGATCGGCCAGTAATTTTTGTCCCTTGAAAGAATCGGGAATAAACGTTGTCGCCCAACCGTTCTTGGCCTTTTTGTACAATACGGTGGCGTAAAAAGCCGAAAGAATATTTTCTTTCGACATGCCCTGCACTTCGTGCGCTTCGACAGGCTTGCCTTCTTTCAGGCGCTTGGCGCGAAGCTTCTCGGTTTCGGCGTTGTCCAAGGCGTAAAGCAGCGACGTGACCGGCAGCTTGCGACGGCGGTCGATGCGCGCGAAAACCAAATCCTTGGCGTCGAATTCGAAATCGAGCCACGAACCGCGGTATGGAATGACGCGCGCGTTGAAAAGGTATTTGCCGGAAGAATGGGTCTTACCCTTGTCGTGATCGAAAAACACGCCCGGGCTGCGATGCATCTGGCTGACGATGACGCGTTCGGTTCCGTTGACGATGAACGTGCCGTTCGCGGTCATGAGCGGCATATCGCCCATGTAAACGTCCTGCTCTTTAATATCGCGGATCGACTTGACGCCGGTGTTTTCCTCGACATCGAACACGGTCAAGCGCAATGTAACCTTCAGCGGCGCGGCATACGTCACACCGCGCTGTTGGCATTCCTCGACATCGTATTTGGGTTGTTCGAGTTCATAGGACAAAAAGTCCAGAACGGCGCGGCCCGAAAAATCGGAGATCGGGAAAGCTGACATCAAAACGTCCTGCAATCCCTTGCGTTCGCGCGCGGCAGGCGCAATATCCATTTGCAAGAATTCGTCGTAACTGCGCCTCTGAACTTCGATCAGATTCGGCATCTCGGCGATTTCTGCAATGCGTCCGAAACTTTTGCGGATTCTTTTGCGGCCTGTGAAACTTTTGCTCGGGTTTATGTTAATCGCTGCGCCAGTGGTCGCCATGCTTCTTGCCCTCTTAAAGTTTGGGGCGACGGCGCTGCGGGCTCGCTTGCTATGCAAGCTCCCCTCAACCGCGACTGCCCCATCAAAGCTAACTCCCGATTATTCGGGAATTTCGTGAACTCAAAAACGAATGGGAAAAGCAAACAAAACCGCGCGACGACACGATGAATTTCATCGTTCGTTGAGCAGCTATGCCTTCTCCTAGCAAATTGTCGCGGGTATATGACTACATATATCCGTGATTGCAAGCGGAAAAATATTTTTATTTTTCAATGGGGTATACAAAATAAATATCCTGTGTTGCAAAAAAATCCGAACAAAAGCAATGAAATAGCTGTCGGCTAGCCCCTAACTTAAAGACCGTTGCCATTCTGTTGAAACATGTTAGCCCTTTTCTAAACCCTATATCAAGGAGTCGACAATGCGCTGGTATTACTACGTGGCCTATTTCTTTGGAGGAGCTTTTCTCGCAAACGCCCTGCCTCATCTCGGCAATGGAGTATCGGGACACGCTTTTCAGAGTCCCTTCGCATCTCCGCCCGGGGTGGGTTTGTCCTCTTCGATAGTCAATGTCCTGTGGGGTCTATTTAACCTTGCCGTCGGCTATTTGCTTGTCTGCCGGGTCGGTACCTTTGATCTCCGCAAAACCAAGCACGTGCTGGCCCTCTTCGCCGGAATTTTTGTGATTTCTCTAATGTCCGCCATCGCATTCGGAAAGCTTCACGGGGGACTGTGAGCCTCACGCCTTCCTCACGAACCTCGCCATGACTTTTAACACGCCTTTTCGCTCGAACGCGACTTCCAGTTTGTCATGATCGACGCGGCGAACGATGCCGAAACCGAATTTTTCATGAGAAACTCGGTCGCCGACGTTCGGTTCGTCCGGATTGCACGGCGTTTGCACGACGGTTGCATGCCCCTCGATTTCCTTCACGCGCTGCCGAGACGAAGCCGGAAAATTCTGATGCCTTCCCTGCCCCGCCCGCAACTGTTGCCATAAAGGAGGAATGCGCTCTTTGCGTCCCCTGCCCTCGCCGTGTGCCTGATTCAGGCGCACGCCAGAAGAAGCCGCGTTCCCAATCGTCGAAGCGCGCAAAATATGCGGATCGGGTAGTTCCTCCAAAAACCTGGAAGGCACAGGATTAATCCAGCTTCCGTAAAGCAATCGGTTGGCGACGTGAGAAATCGCGGCTCGTTTTTTCGCCCGCGTGATGCCGACGTAAGCCAAGCGGCGTTCTTCTTCCAATCCCGCCGTTCCGTTTTCGTCGATAGACCGGCGGCTTGGAAAAATTTCCTCTTCCCATCCGGGCAAAAACACCATGTCGAATTCCAAGCCCTTCGCGCCGTGCAACGTCATGAGGCTGACTTGTTCGACAGCCGTGTCACTTGTCGCTTCCAACACTAAACTGACATGCTCCAAAAACGCGGGCAATGTGTCGAATTCCGCCATTGCGCCGATGAGTTCTTTCAGGTTGTCGAGTTTTCCAGGAGCTTCGGGCGACTTATCGGCCTGCCACATCCCCGTATAGCCGGAATCGTCCAAAACGACTTGCGCGACTTCGGGATGCGGCAAATTTTGTAGCAAGGCGCGCCAGCGCACAAAATTCTCGGCAAACCCGCGCAACGTCTGCCTTAATTTTGGTTTTAGTTCGTCGGTTTCGACCAGTCGCGTCACGGATTCCATCAATGAAATACGCTCGCTTCGCGCAAATCCGTAAAGTTGTTGAATCGCGGCGGGCCCGACGCCGCGCTTGGGCATGTTGACGATGCGCTCGAACGCAAGATCGTCTTCGGGCGTTACGAGAAGCCGCATATAGGCCATCGCGTCGCGGATTTCAGCGCGCTCATAAAACCGCGCCCCGACAAGCACGCGATAAGGAATGCCAAGCTGAATGAACCGCTCTTCGAAAGCACGCGTTTGAAATCCCGCACGGACCATCACGGCCATTTCATTGAGCGACACGCCCTTGCGTTGATGCTCTTCTATTTCATCCGCGACCCAGCGCGCCTCTTCTTCGCCATCCCACAAACTTTGCACGCGCACCAATTCGCCGCACTCGGCTCCCGTCCACAGGCTTTTGCCCAATCTCATGCGGTTGTTGGAAATAAGGTGCGATGCGGCTCCCAGAATATGCCCCGTCGAACGGTAATTCTGCTCGAGACGAGCAACGGTCGCTCCCGGAAAATCCTCCTCAAAGCGGAGGATGTTGCCGATTTCAGCGCCGCGCCAGCCATAGATGGATTGATCCTCGTCGCCCACGCAGCAGATATTCCTGCTTTTTTGAGCCAAAAGCCGCAGCCACAAATATTGGGCCGTGTTCGTGTCCTGATATTCGTCCACGAGGATATAACGAAAACGGTCGTGCGCTTCGGCCAGAATGTCGGGATGGTTCCTTAAAATCGTCAGATGATGCAAAAGCAAATCACCGAAATCGCAGGCGTTCAAATCGAGCAATCTTTGCTGATAAGCTGCATAAATTTTGGGAAGCTTTCCTTCCGCAAGAGCGCCTTTATCATGCGCGACATCGTGCGGGAGCAATCCGCGATCTTTCCATCGGTTGATGACCGCAAGGACAGCGCGTGGAGGCGATTTCTTATCGTCGATGTTTTCCGCTTCCAAAAGTTGCTTGATCAGGCGCGCCTGATCGTCCTCGTCCAAAATCGTGAAATTCGGTTTCAAGCCGACAAGTTCGGCGTGAGGCCGCAGCATTCTTGCCGCCAGCGCATGAAACGTGCCCAGAAACCACCCTTCGACCGAACGCCCCAGCATTTCAGAAACGCGCGCGCGTATTTCTCCGGCGGCTTTGTTCGTAAACGTGACCGCCAGAATCTGCGAGGGCATCGCCTTTCCCGTCACCAACAAATGGATCAACCGCGCCGTCAAAACGCGCGTTTTGCCCGTTCCAGCCCCGGCCAGCACCAGAACAGGACCGTCCAAAGCCTCGACAGCGGCGCGCTGCGCAGGGTTCAGGTTCCGCAGATAAGCGGGTTCGGTTGAATTCGTAGTTACATCCAGAGTCATTTTACGTGGGCGATTTTACGGTATTATGCATAAAAGAAGGGGCCCAATCCGGAAGGGTTGTCCATATGAAATGGAAAAAGTTGCTCGCGCTCCCAAAATTAAGTCCATTCTTTTTCGCAAGCAGTGCAAGGCTCAGCTTTGAAAATAAACTAACGTGCCCGTTTCTGGGCGAGGCATACCACCAATCCAAGCGCCTGTTTTTGACGATATTCCCGTCGGAAAGTGCCGTCGAAAAAAACATAATTCCTTTCTGCGCGAGCAAAGAGCGTAAATCGGACATCAGCGCGTTGACATCCGGCACATGTTCAAAAACTTCAAATGCCGTGATGAGATCGAATGTTCCCAAATCCTGAATTTTCATGTTCTTATCGATAAAAGGGTCGTAGGACGTCGACTCCCAGCCTGAATCGCAAAGCAACCTCGAAAGAAATCCTTCCCCGCCGCCATAATCCAGATGTTTGATCTTTGCCGACTCTTTTCCAAACAAAGACAAGAGGGTTTCGTGATTAGCGTGAGGCCTTCTCATCAAATAATTAGGGTCGACGATCTTATATTCTTCGTTATAGATCTTTTTCTCGAACTCTTCGAGACTCCACGCCGAAATCTCCGGCGCAAAACAAAAGCCGCAGCCCTGACATAAAACATAATAAACGGGGATTCCGGAAAGCTTGAGAAACGTCCCCTTTTCTTCCGCGCACGATTTGTTGAAATCGACAACATCAAAAAGGGAGCAAGGCCGCCCGCAAATAGGACACGCGTATTCTGACTGTTCGGGCATAATCTTTCGCTTTTTAGAGAGACTAACCAACTTTTTTCTATGCGCTAACGGCACAGACGACCTTGTTGCGCCCCGTTTGCTTGGCTTCATACAAAGCTTCGTCGGCGCGAGAAACAAGCGCATCGCTGTCTTCACCCGGTATGTATTGAGCCACGCCGATAGAGATGGTCACTGTTCCAACGATTTCATTCGTTCCGCGTTTGGTGATTTTTTTGGTGGCAAGGCTGGTGCGCAAATAATCCGCGACCCGCTCCGCGTCTTGCAGGCGCGTGTTGGGCAATATAATGACAAATTCTTCGCCGCCGTAACGCGCGATAATATCTCGGCCCTTTAAATTCTCAACCAGCGTGCGAGCGACAAGGCGCAAGACCTGATCTCCAACCAAATGCCCGTGCGTATCGTTGAATATCTTGAAGTGGTCGATATCAACCATCAGCAGGGATACTATTGAATTTTGCTCGCGCGCTTCCCTCAAAACACGGATAATCTCGGAATCAAAAAGTTTTCTGTTGCCAACTTCCGTCAGTGCATCGATCTGGGATTCATGGTGGACACGGTCAAAGTCGTCGCGCACGAGGCTGAGCTGGGCGGAAGTTTCCGCCAATTCTTCCTGAAGTTTTTTATTCTGGTCGACGACGCTTTGCGTTTCTTCTGCGATCTTCTTCACGGCTTCCCGCAGGGTTTCGACGGAATTGGCGCTCTTTAATTCGCCGGAAAAGGTATCGAGGTTTTCTCCGAATTGATTCGTTCCTTTGGCCGACGTGTTGAGAACCCCCAAAACTTTTTTAATTTCCCTGTCGAGAGTCTCGTCGGCTGTTTTGATAAATTCCTTCTCGCTGTCGGAAACAATATACTTATAATAAATTTCATCGCACTGTCGCTGCGTCATCTTGCCTTGAGCAAAGACTTCATCAAAAGCCCTGCTGAGCGCAAAATTCCTGCCGGAAATATATTCATAATAAACGGAGTAATTCTGCGGCGTGGGTAAAACGCCGTCATGCAATAGGCGCTCAAGCGCCTGCTTCGACCAAAGGCCAGCCTGAAAATTTTCGCCCCCAACAACCAAAGACTATCTCCCGTTCCCGTGAATACGCTCCCACCCGCCCAGCGCGATAACCGCGCTCAGAATACGCGCGTCCACTCCGTTTTTCAAAGAATTACTATAAGGCCCTCCACGCGGCCTCGTCCAATACTTTGATTCCCAGCGCCCGGGCTTTATCGGCTTTGCTACCAGCATCTTCGCCGATCACAACATAGTCTGTTTTGGACGAAACGGAACCCGCAACCTTCGCCCCCAGACTTTCAGCCTTGGCCTTGGCTTCGGCACGGCTCATCGTAGCTAAAGTTCCTGTAAAAACAACTGTTTTTCCCGCCAAGACCGAGGATGATTCGCCGGATGGCTTTTCATATGCTTCAATCGTCAAAATGCGGGATAAATTGTTTATGATCTCAAGATTATGTGGCTCCTTGAAAAAATCCGCAATGTCTTGAGCGATCAAAGGCCCGATTTGGTCGATGGCTTCCAGATCGCGCCGCGCATCGGATTCCGAATCACGCGCCGCGCTCATTTCCGCCCGCCATGAAGGAAGGTTCAGATAATGCCGCGCCAAAAGTTTTGCCGTCGCCTCGCCAACTTGCCGGATGCCAAGCGCGTAAATAAAGCGGTCAAGAGCGATGACGCGCCGCGCTTCGATTGCAGCCAGCAATTTTTCAACCGATTTTTCGCCCCAGCCCTCGCGCTTTTTTAAAACCTCCTTATGTTTTTCAAGATAAAATATATCGACAGGCGAGCGGATCAGCTTTTCTTCCCACAACTCGCGCACACGCTGGTCTCCAAGACCTTCGATGTTAAAAGCCGTCCGGCTCGTAAAATGGCGCAAACGCTCGACGGCCTGAGCGGGACAAATAAGACCTCCTGTGCAGCGGCGTATCGCTTCGCCGTCCTCGCGCACAGCCAAAGACCCACATTCCGGGCAATGATCGGGAAAAACAAAAGCCTTCGATATTTTGGAACGTTGCTTCAGATCGACTTCGACCACTTGCGGAATAACATCGCCCGCGCGTTGAATTTTCACGACATCGCCTTCGTGAATGTCTTTGCGGGCGATTTCATCTTCGTTATGCAACGTCGCGCGGCTGACGACCACCCCGCCGACCGTGACAGGCTCCAATTCGGCCACGGGGGTCAACGCGCCCGTTCGCCCGACCTGAACGATGATCCTGTTCAATCTGGTTTCCGCCTGTTCCGCCGGAAATTTATGCGCGATCGCCCAGCGCGGAGAACGACTGACAAAACCTAAGCGTTCCTGCCAATCGATGCGGTTCAGCTTGTAAACGACGCCGTCAATATCGAAAGGAAGCGCGTGACGCTTGGCTTCGATATCATGGTAATAGTTCAACGCCGCGTCCGCGCTCTCGCACAACCCCGAGGGCTCGTTGAGTTTAAATCCCCAACCGGCAAGCGCTTTTCGCAAATCGACTTGCGTCTTAAAATCAGGATCGTTTTTGCTTTCTCCCAGCGCATAAGCGAAAAACCGCAAGGGCCGCGACCCCGAAACGGACGGGTCAAGCTGCCGAACGCTGCCCGCCGCTGCGTTGCGCGGATTGGCAAAAATATCCTCGCCATCCTTTTCACGTTGGGCGTTAAGTTTCATAAAATCTTCGCGGTTCATGTAAATTTCGCCGCGAACTTCCAGAATTTCAGGAAAAGGCGGCTTTAGATGTTTCGGCGCGTCTTTAATCGTTAGAACATTCGCCGTTATGTTTTCTCCTGTCACGCCATCACCGCGCGTCGCCGCGATTGTCAACGCGCCCTTCTCGTAACGCAGGGAACAAGACAATCCGTCAATCTTGGGCTCGGCCACGAATTCCAGCGCCGTATTTTCGGGCAATTGCAGAAATTTCCGTATACGTTCGGCAAAATCCCGGACGTCTTCCTCCGAAAAAGCGTTGGACAAAGAAAGCATCGGTATCGCGTGCGTGACCTTGCTAAAACCCGCAGCGGGAGGCGATCCCACGCGGGATTCGGGATCGAAGGATGGTTTCAGATGCGGAAATTCCGCCAGCAGCCTTCTATAGCGATTTCGCAAATCGTCATAGTCGGCGTCGGATATTTCCGGCGCGTCTTTCTGATGATAAAGAATATCGTGATGCCGGATTCGCTTAGCCAGATCGACCAGTTCGGCCGAGGCTTCGATGTCGGTGAGTTTGTCCGCTGCCCGCGTTTTATTAATCATAATGCGTCAATTCTGCCCCATCTGGCCTCCGAGTTGAAGCTTTTTTGATCTAAACCGCGCCAAACGTCCGCCACGCTTGACACTCGGACTGCAAATAAATACGATGATTTTATTCATTAATCGGGGTTAGAAGCTCATGTCTCTCTGTTGTTGTCGATAATTCAATCGCGCCTGCCGTTATGCGACGGCCTTTGCGGCGCTTTTCCACAGAAGAGAAAGACAACAACAGAATCCGCCTTAGGGCGGAAAAATTTCAGGAGACAAAAATGGCTAACAACTCGCAACGTTCCAAACCCTCGAATTCGGACGCCAAACTCATCGAAAAAGTCTGGAAGCGCTTGTGCGTTTCTGCAAAGCGCATGATTTTCTCCGATCCCTTTCTCAAAAAGCTCGGAGAAGAGGTTGTTTTGGAAAGCCCTAAAATGGCGGTGGCATTAGCTCGAGTATTGTCCCGTCAACATTTCGACGTTTTCGTCGCAAGGAAAGAACTTACGAACTTATTCCTTACCGTATATGCAAAAGCGCCGCAGCTTGTCGTTGCGGCCGCATACGATCTCATCGCCGTAACAGAACGCGATCCAGCGGCAACGGACATTTTGTATCCCTTCATGCATTTTAAGGGATTTCACGCCCTTCAAACCCATCGAGTCGCCCACTGGCTTTGGGAACATGGGCAAAAGGACACCGCGGTATTTTTGCAAAACCGAGGCAGCGTGCTTTACGGCGTGGATTTGCATCCTGGAGCAAAAATCGGCAAGGGCATCATGCTGGACCACGCGCACGGCATCGTCATTGGAGAAACGGCCGTCGTCGAAGATAACGTATCGATGCTTCACGACGCAACGCTTGGGGGAACCGGAAAAGAAAGGGGCGATCGCCATCCTAAAATTCGCGAAGGCGTCATGATCGGCGCGGGCGCGAAGATTCTCGGAAACGTTGAAATCGGAACGGGCGCAAGCATTGCCGCAGGAAGCGTCGTTCTTGAAAACGTGCCCGCGCATATGACGGTAGCCGGCGTTCCCGCAAAAATCATCGGCAAGGCGAAAAGCGAGACTCCCGCCGCCGAGATGGATCAAACGATTCCCGCGTATTGGCCATTTTGTTTGCCCGGAGGAACATGACCGTCAATTTGCATTCCCACAACAAAGTTTATGCCGACATAACCGAAGTTATAGGCGGCACGCCTCTTGTGCGCTTAAATAAACTGGCGAAGGAAGAAGGATGCATCGCGACACTATACGCAAAGCTTGAATTCTTTAATCCTCTGTCGTCCGTCAAAGACCGTCCCGCTCTCGGCATGATCGAAGCGGCGGAAAAAGACGGGAGCCTGAAACCGGGCGGGACGATGGTCGAAGCGACATCCGGCAACACAGGCATCGGCCTTGCATTCATCTCCGCCGTGAGAGGGTACAATCTCATCCTGACGATGCCGGAAAGTATGTCTCTCGAACGCCGGAAATTGCTGGCTTTCTTGGGCGCGAAAATCGTCCTGACCCCTGCTGCCGAGGGCATGTCCGGCGCGGTCAAAAAAGCCGAGGAAATCGTAAAAAGCACGCCTGACGCGATCATGCCGAAACAATTCGAAAATCCGGCTAATCCCGCCATTCATACACTCACAACGGCCGAGGAAATCTGGAACGATACGAAAGGAGCCGTCGATGCCTTTGTCGCGGGAGTCGGAACCGGAGGCACGATCCAGGGCGTCGGAACGGGCCTCAAAAAGCATAAAAAGGATGTGAAAATTATCGCAGTTCAGCCCGCAAGCAGCCCCGTTTTAACGGGGGGCAAAGCCAATCCCCACAAAATTCAGGGCATCGGGGCGAACTTCATCCCCGCCATTCTGGACAGAAAAATCCTCGATGAGGTCATCGATATCGCCGACGAAGAAGCGCTTACCTTTGCGCGCCGCCTCGCGCGTCAGGAAGGCATTCTTGCCGGAATATCTTCAGGCGCAGCCGCAGCGGCAGCAACTAAAATCGCCAAGCGTTCCGCAATGAAAGGCAAAACGATCGTTGTCCTTCTTCCCGACACGGCCGAACGCTATCTGTCGTCGGAGTTGTTCAAAGACTGAGCATAATCTCCGCGTTCTGAACGGCAGCGCCCGATGCGCCCTTGCCGAGGTTATCGAGGCATGCGGTAAGGATAACCGTTTCCTTCTCGTCGTTGCCGAAAACGCGCAGTTGCAAGCAATCGGTTTCGTTTTGCGCGAATGGCGTCAGGACATAGCCTTTTTCCAGTTTTTTCTGCAACGGTTCGACGCGGACATATTTTTGGCCTTCGTAGCGCGCCGCCAGAATTTCGCGCACCGTTTCGGCGTCGGCTAATTTCCCCGTCAGCCTGTTTAAATCGTTCAGATGCAGCGCGACCACAACCAGCATGCCGCGATAAAAAGAGCTGCTGTAGGCGGGCAAAAAAATCGGATCCTGATCAAGGCCGCTGTGCGCGCGCATTTCGGACAAATGCTTGTGATTCTGATCGATGCCGTAAAGGCAAAAGGCGGCGGCTTTTTCATCCGGCCCGCCTTTTTCACAAAGCGCGATCAATTCTTTCCCTCCGCCGGAATAACCGGAAATGGCGGTAATCGTGAGGCCGAAAGAAGCCGGAATAATCCCCGCATCCACTAAAGGACGGATCATCGCAATCGCACCTGTGGGATAGCATCCGGGATTGCTGACCCACATGGCGGCATGAATCTTTGCAGGCTGATCCTTTGTCATTTCAGGAAAACCATAAATCCAGCCCGGGGCCGTCCGGTGCGCCGTACTGGCGTCGATGACGCGCACAGCCGGATTTTCGATAAACGAAACGGCCTCGCGCGCCGCATCGTCGGGCAGGCATAAAATGGCGAGGTCGCATCCGTTCAAAAGTCTTTTACGCTCGGCGGTATCTTTGCGTTTATCGGCTGCGATGCCGATTACTTCGACGTCCGCGCGAGATGCAAGACGCTTCCGGATTTCCAAACCCGTCGTGCCGGATTCTCCGTCGATGAATATCTTCGGCTTAGCCATTTTTTCTCCCAATCTCATTTATAAACACCTCAGCCCAAGAAGGAACAAACTGTTTTACGAAGAGGTTTGCTTTCAGATCATCGCAGAGCAAATTTTGTTATTCTTCAGCCAACAATAGGTACTTTAAGAAAGTATTTTAACCCTATGAACAATAAAGAGTTTTATAAATATGGGGTAGTCTCAAAATTGCCATGTGCAATATATCTACTATATGTAGTTGAAATCATCTTGCGTTGACGCATTACGCTAAAAGTTATCCACAAGGGTTTATTTTTGTTCCGATAATGTAACAACAAGGAAATGGGGCGCTTTTTCCTGCCTAAAAAGGTCAATATTTATGTGATTCGGCCTTTTATCCTTGGTGATTCGCAAATAGTGGGGAAAAGGGGATACTGATTCGGATCAAATGGGAGTTTAGAAGTCAAATTATGGGTATTTGTCGGAGGAACGGGCCTTGAAATCTGCCGATTCGCATCCTTCGCGACACTTAAAATGCCCTTAACCTGTCCATTTCCGTTCTGGAACGAACCGATTCGCGAATATTAATAAACCCCGTTTATCTTTAAAGGTACGTGCGTAGCGGAAGCGCAAAAAAAAGCGCGTTTTACAGCTTAACATGTGCTGGGATCATGAACGGGGTTCATCTCCAGCAGATAAGGCTCCGGCTATGGGCCTTATGATATCGAAAAGGCGTTCCCACGAGGCAATATCGGAGGCAAGAAGCAACCCACCTTTACTGTCTTGTATATTATAGGAATGGCGGGACAAATCTGCGGAATACCCCCCTGCTTCGCCATGTAAAAATACGCCGGGAACATGATCCCACGGCTTTGACGGCGCGCGATAGAGAAGAAAAGCCGCGCGGGGAGCCTTGCTGTTGGCAAAAACAACCCCACCCTCGCCAGAAAAAAGCCGCGCATAGTCGAACGCAGCCGCGCACCCTAGCGTCAGGGCGGGCAACGCGGCGATAACTTTTGCGATTTCCGGCGTTTTCAGTAACGTTCTCACGCGCGAGCCGATGACGCCATATTGGAGGTCTTCGGAATCCTCCGTTGCCAAGTGCATTTTTTTCCCGCGCATCCAAACGCCCCCGCCCCTCTCCGCCGTCAGTGTGTCGCCCGTATTGGGATCGTGAATCCACGCGGCAACGGTTCGCCTGCGCTGGACTAAGGCGACCAAGACCCCGAACTCGGTTCTTCCTTCGATAAAGCCTCGCGTGCCGTCGATAGGATCAATCACCCATACATCGTCGTCGCCGCCGAATCGCGACAGGATGCAGGGATCTTTTGCGCAGCTTTCCTCACCGACGAAAACGCTGCCCGGAAGAATCCCCTCGAGACTGGCGATCAGGGCCTCCTCGGCAGCCTTGTCGGCCACGGTTACGGGATCATCGACGCCCTTCATCTCCACGTCGCCTTGCTTTAATTTGCGAAAGCGCGGCATGATTTCGGCAGCGGCGACTTCCGCGATAATTTTTTGCACAGCGGCAATATCGATACTACTCATCCCTTAATTCCCTGAATGTCGTAAAAAGGCGAAGATCTATTGTTTAAAGCATGTTTTCAATTAAGCAAGCTTGAGACTTAATTGGAAATATGCTTTCCGTACTTGCTTTGAAACCGCCCGTAATCCGCCGCATCGAGCGCGACCTTCAAATGCGCGCTCGTTTTCGTATCGCGGCGTTTGAGGATTTTGCCGTGAGCGAAAAGCCACGATAAAGCCGCGCCATCGGAAAGTGAAACCGTTATATCATAGGCGTTTTGCCGGAAGAAAATGCGCTTTTCGATCAATTCAAGCAACCGAGAAATCCCTTCGCCCGTCAGGGCTGAAATGCTGGCGATTCCCCCGTGGGCTTCGGGCCTAAGGCTTTCCAGTAAAACGGCTTGTCCTCCTTCCTTCGAAAGACGCGAGGCGTATTTACAGGCGCGTTCGCGCTCTTCGGGCGGAAAAATATCGATTTTGTTTTGAACCTCAATCAGCCGATCGTCAGAAGCAAGGATGCCGAGATCGGCCAGAATATCCATAACTGCGTCGCGCTGATTTTTCGTGGCCGAGTGTGCGATATCGCGGACGTGCAAAATAACGTCTGCGAGTTGGACTTCTTCCAAGGTCGCGCGGAAAGCCTCGACCAGATGCGTCGGCAGATCAGAGATAAACCCGACGGTATCGGACAGGATGATCTCGTGCCCGCCGGGCAGTTTCATGCCACGCATCGTGGGGTCGAGCGTCGCGAACAGCATGTCCTTCGCGAGCACATCGGCGCCCGTCAATCGGTTGAACAGCGTCGATTTTCCGGCGTTCGTATAGCCAACCAAAGCCACGGTCGGAAGCCCCTTGCTTTGCCGCGCTTCGCGCTGAAGGCCGCGCGTACGGCGAACTTGCTCCAATTCCTGCTTAAGCCGCACCATACGATCCGTAATCATGCGGCGGTCGGTCTCTAGCTGGGATTCTCCTGGGCCTCCCATAAAGCCGAAGCCGCCGCGCTGCCTTTCCAGATGAGTCCATGAACGCACAAGACGCGATTTCTGGTAATCGAGCGCCGCCAGTTCGACTTGCAATTTTCCTTCGCGCGTGCGCGCGCGCGCGCCGAAAATCTCGAGAATGATGCCGGTTCGGTCGATCACCTTGCATTTCATCTCGCATTCCAAATTCCTCTGCTGCACGGGGGTCAGGGAATAATTGACGATGGCGACGACAATTTTATTCTCTTCGATCAGGCGGGCGCATTCTTCGACCTGCCCCTTGCCTAAAAGCGTCGCCGGAACCGTCTTGGCCAAAAACAAAGTCGCCCGATGAACGACGTTTAAGTCGATAGCCTCCGCCAAGTTTGCGATTTCCCGCAAGGCTTCGTCGTTATCGACACGCGCTCTGTCGGATTTCAGCACCGGATTCAACACTAGAGCTGACTCATGACGGTGAATGCCGGATATATCTGTAAAAGCTTCGGTCACAGATCGGGATCTTCGGGCATATCGCCCTCGAAAAGAGTAATCTTGGCGTGAGGCATAATGGTCGAGATTGCGTGCTTGTAGACTAATTGCTCGTGCGCTTCGCGCCGCAGGAGCAGCGATGCGTCGTCGAACGCCGTGATGACTCCCTGCAGCTTCACTCCGTTAATAAGAAAAACGGTGGAAGCGCCTTTTTGCTCACATAAATGATTTAAAAACACGTTTTGAAGGTTTTCTCTAAGTTTCGTCATATCTTATCCATACCCAAATTACCGGCGCAGTTCAAGGGAAGAGCATTTCCTTCAACCGTTCCAAAACCGCGCGGCAACTGGGAAAATACAGCTTAACGCCGAGTCTTTTCGCTTCTCCGGCGCTTCCGATCAGCACCGGCGTGCATTCCGCGTTTTTGGCGCAGGCGATGTCGATTTCGCTGTCGCCTATGAACCAGATATCCGGCCCGCCCACGAGCCCCGCCAGAAACAACGCTCGATCGGCGTGTTCGCGCGCGGGTTTATCGAATGGAGCGTCATGCGCGCCGACGATGGAGGCAAAATATTTTTTCCAGTCGAGCATTTCAGCCTCCAGTCGCAAATGCTCGCCGGACTTATTGCTGACGACGAGTGCTGGAATTTTATTTTCCTTAAGCCACACAAGCAACTCATCCGCGCCGTCGGCTTTGTCGATCCCCGCGCGCGCCCTTACTTTCACGAATGTATCGTAATAAACTTTCCATGCCTCCTCCCACTTGTCGCCGAACCAGTCGGGAAAGCTCTGCCGCGCCGAGCGTGTGCAGTTCGCAAGAATTTCTTCACGGTTCCACGTCTGCAAACCGTAGCGCGCGCGGGTAAAGTTGATCGCCTCCGCGATTGCGCCCCAGCTATCGACGAGCGTATTGTCCCAATCGAAAATGACGGCGCGGGGAAGAAAATGTTTCATCAGTTAATGTTTTCAGAAGCTATCTCGTGATTTTCGTTACTGCTGCCGTGGACGCCAAGAAGCTTCAGCTTGCGATGAAGCGCCGATCTTTCCATGCCGATAAAGCCCGCCGTGCGCGAGATGTTGCCGCCGAAGCGCGTGACCTGCGCCAGAAGATATTCGCGTTCGAACATTTCGCGCGCGTCGCGCAATGGCAATTTCATGATCTCGCCACCTTTTTCCCAGCGCAGGACGCCGGGCGCGGACGATGTAATTTCCGGGGGCAACATATCGGCGCGGATGGGGTCGGTTGGATTGCCTTGCGCCATAATCAGAAGCCATTCCATCGCATTGCGCAACTGGCGTACGTTGCCCGGCCAATCGTAGGCCTGCAATGCCGCCATCGCATCCTCACCCAGCGTGCGCAAAGGCGTGCCTGACGCTTCGGCAGCTCTGCCGAGGAAATGTTCGGCGATGACGGGAATATCGTCGCGCCTTTCGGACAAGGGCGGAACTTTAATCGGCACGACAGAAAGACGGTAATACAAATCCTGCCGGACCGTTCCCGCCTGCATATCAGTTTGCAAATCGCCGCTCGAAGACGCTATCACGCGCACATCGACTTCGACGCGGGTCGTTCCTCCGATGCGTGTAAAAACCTGCTCCTGCAAAAGGCGGACGATCTTGCTTTGCGTCTCAAGCGGCATATCGCCGACTTCATCAAGATAAAGCGTACCCCCGTGAGCCTGTTCGAACACGCCGATCTTCCGGCACCCCGGCGTTCCTCCCGCAATACCAACGCCATGCTCTGTCCCGAAAAGCTCCAGCTCGAGCTGATCGGGAACCATCGTCGCGCAATTAATGACGACAAAAGGGCCCTCCGCGCGGCGCGAGGCGCCGTGCAAGGCTCGCGCGATGGTTTCCTTGCCGGAGCCGGACGGTCCTGAAATCAAAACGCGGCTTCCCGTGGGCGCGACGCGCTCGACGATTTGGCGAACCTGATTGATCGCGGAAGATTTGCCGATAATCTCATAATCGGCGTTGGCGCGGAATTTCAGTTCCTGATTTTCGCGCTTCAGGCGCGCGGCATCCAAAGCGTGGCGAACCTGCAAGATCAGGCGGTCGGCCTTAAACGGCTTTTCGATGAAATCGTACGCGCCCATCTTGATCGCGGAAACTGCCGTATCGATATTCCCGTGGCCGCTGATCATGATGACCGGCATGTCGGGGGCGTCGCGACGAAGAGCCTGCAAAATCTGCATCCCATCCATCGAACTTCCGCTGAGCCAAATATCGAGAATGACCAACGTCGGCCTGCGCGCCGCGATAGTTTTCAGCGTCTCGTCGGCGTTCGCGGCCTCGCGCACCGACAAGCCTTCGTCGTTCAAAATGCCTTTGATAAGCGCGCGGATATCGGCCTCGTCGTCGACGACAAGAATATCGCTGGTCAGTCCCTTTTCTTTAATCTGCAATGGCATGGTCTTTCTTAGGCCCTTTTGCTTTTCGGTGGGGCGGGAGAAACGCTATCAGATTCGCCCGTCTTCGACAAAGTTTCCGCTAGAGGCTGGTGGAGCGGCCAAATCAAGGCGACGATAGCGCCGCCGCCCGGTCTGTCCTCAAGCACCAATCTCCCGTGATGGTCTTCCATGATTTTCTTGACGATGGCAAGCCCCAAACCCGTTCCTTTTTTGCGCGTCGTGACATAGGGCTCGGTTAGGGTATTTCTTTCCTCGATGGGCAAGCCTTTACCGTTGTCTTCAATAAATAAGCTTATCTCTTTCTCGTTGCACACAAGTCGCACGAGAATTTTGCCTTTGAATAACTCGCCTTCCGTCGGAGCCGTCCGCGCATCGATGGCTTCCGCAGCGTTCTTCAACAAATTCGTGAGCGCCTGCGCGATCTGACGCGCGTCGCATTCCGCCATGCAAGGAGTGGGGGGTATATCCTGCGAATAAAGGATGTCGGAACGGCTGCTGCTTTGCAAAAAGAGGGTCTGGCGGACGATTTCCCGCAGCTCGTGCTTTTTGATGACGGGCGCGGGCATCCGCGCGAAGGCAGAAAACTCATCGACCATGCGACCAATATCGTCAACATGGCGTACGATGGTTTCGGTGCAGGTCAGGAAAACTTCGGGATCGGTGACGATTTCATCGGAATATTTGCGGCGCAGACGCTCGGCGGAAAGCTGGATCGGCGTGAGCGGATTCTTGATCTCGTGCGCGATGCGCCGCGCAACGTCGGCCCACGCGGCTTTGCGCTGCGCCGACAAAAGATCGGAAACGTCATCGAAAGTCACGACATAACCGTTGGTTTCCGTCCCCGCTCGCTCGGACGATACGCGGACAAGAATCGTCCGGGTAGGAATATTGGGACGCCGGATTTCGACCTGATCGCTGATCAGCCCCGCCCCGTCCGGCAATTGCTCGATAATGTTTTGAATTTCAGGCGCCAGAAGGGACATCTCTTGCCCATAGAACGAAGCCTTATCTTCTATGCCGAAGAACTCCGCCGCCGAGGCATTCATTAAATTAATGCGCCCACGCGGGTCGAGCCCGATGACGCCTGCGGAAACGCCCGACAAAACCGCTTCGATGAAACGGCGGCGAAAATCCAGCTGGCGGTTGGCGTCGATCAAATCGGCGCGTTGCGCCTCTAGCTGACTCGTCATGCGGTTGAACGCGCGAGAGAGAAGCTCGAGTTCGTCGTCGCTTTCGCGGCTGACTTCCGATACGCGTGCGCTGAGATCGCCGCCACGTATGCGATCCGCCGCGTTGATGAGGTCGCCGATGGGGCGTGTCAGCCGCATCGCAAAATTCAATCCAAACCACACGGCGGCAAGCAGCAATAAAAGCGCCACGACGATGAAGATTGCGCCGATTGTCACTTGCAATCCGAAGCGCTTACCCTCCAATTGTTTGTATTCATCGACCGCCGTCTGCGTCGCCGCCATATGCGCCAGAACCTTCGGCTCGACCGGGCGGCCTACGAATAAATACGTATCGACGAAATTATCGAGCCTGAGAAGCGCCCGCACGCGGTCGTCGTTGTCGCTGACCAATAAAACGACATCTCCCTGCGCCGCGCGGGCACGCATATCGTCGGTGATAGGCTCGAACGTCAGCGCGAACGTCAGGCCCGAACGCGCCAGAATCTTTCCAGATCCGTCGAAAACGATGACTTCGGTCAGGTTGCGCAGATAGGCTTGTGCCGAAACCACCTCATTGAATCGCACGGGGTCTTCGGACAAAAGCGCGGCCTGCCGGTTGAGGTCGTTTCCCATCGCCAAGGCGTCGGCGCGAAGCACCTGTTTATGTTCTTCAAGATATGCCTGCGCGACTTCGAGCGATTCATTAAGAGACGTCCGCACGTGACCGGAAAACCAAGTTTCCACCCCAAAATAAAAGAAGGCCGCCGCAAACATAGCGACCAACAAGGCGGGAGCGACGGCAAGCAACGTAAAGACGTTGATCATCCTGATCTGCAATTTGGATCCCGCCTGATTGCGATGACGCCTGCGCCAAGCCTGATAAATCCGGTGCGTGACAACGGTTCCGAGCAAAACCAAAAAGCCCAGATCGAGCAGCGAAAGGATCATCACGGTCGTCGGATCGTTTCCGAAGAACGGCGAGCGCGTCATCGCGGCGTAAGTCGCCAGCGCCGACGCGACCGACGCGATAATCAGCGCAATGATCATTTTATCGCGCAGCCGTGTGCGTATCGACCAGATGGCAAAACGCTGGATTTGTTCGGCGATAAGGCGCGGGAATTCAATCATTCGCGGCCCTATTCTTGTTTTTGCGCAAGCGCCCCGCTTCAAGGCCCAGATCGCGCAGTTTTTTGCGCAGCGTATTCCGGTTCAAGCCCAGCAACTCGGCGGCGCGCAATTGGTTCCCGCGGCATTCGGACAACGCGAGGCTCAAAAGAGGTCGTTCGACCTCCTGCAAAACGCGGTCGTACAATCCGGCCGAGGGCAAGCCGTTCTCATGCGCGGCAAAATAATCGCGCAAATGCCGCTCGACGCTCGATGCAAGTCCTTTTGCGCTCATATGGTTTGCTCCATCAACGGTTTATAGAAATTCTCGATAAGCGCGCGCGTTTTTTTCGCATCGTCGGTTGCGTTGACTGCGGCGCGGAATTCAGCCGAACGCACCAGTCCCTTGGAATACCAGCCGATGTGCTTACGCGCAATGTGCAATCCCGCCTGTTCTCCATAATGAGCCAGCATCGCATCGAAATGCTCCAGAAGCGTCATAAGCTGGCATTCAAGCGAAGGCGCAGGCGTGACGACGCCGTTCTTCAGATAATCCATCGCCTGACGTAAAAACCAAGGCCTGCCGCAACTTCCGCGTCCGATCATTATCCCGTCAGCGCCGGAAAGTTCCAAAGCCTTGTCCGCATCGGCGAGTTCGCGGATGTCGCCGTTGGCAATAAGGGGGATTTTGATCGCGTCGCGCACGTTGCGGATAAACACCCAGTCCGCATGTCCTTCGTACATCTGGCTGCGCGTGCGTCCGTGAACCGTGACCATTCGAACGCCGCAATCTTCGGCGATTTTTGCGAGACGCGGCGCATTCTTGTTCTCATTATTCCATCCAAGCCGCATTTTAAGCGTCACCGGGATTTTGACGGCCCTAACAACCGATTCCAGTATCCGCGCCGCATGAATTTCGTCGCGCATCAGGGCCGAACCTGCGTGGCCGTTGACGACTTTCTTGACGGGGCAGCCGAAGTTGATGTCGATGATGTCCGCGCCTTTGTCTTCGTTCAGCTTGGCGGCTTCGGCCATGACTTCGGGCTCGCACCCGGCAATTTGAACCGACATAATCCCTTCTTCGTCCGTCCGCAGGACCATTTGCATCGTTTTGCGGCATTCGCGGATCATCGCTTGGGAAGCGATCATCTCGGATGTGACCATCCCTGCCCCGAATTTCTTGACGGCGCGGCGAAAAGGCAAATCCGAAACGCCCGCCATCGGCGCGAGAATGACGGGAGATTCAAGCGTCACCGCGCCGATTTGTATCGGCTTTATCTTCGGCAATGTCTGGGGTTTTCCGTGCATGACGATGCGTATAGCATCTGCCTAAAATTTAGGCAAATGGCGCGGCGCCTGTAATCCTTCAGCTTCTGCAAGAGAATCTATAAACTTGGAAACTTTTTCTTAAGCCATTGCCACAAATCTTCGGGAGAACTTTTTTGCACGATTGGCCGTAACGCCTCTTTTTCATGTCGTTTTCCGCTCATGCAATGAGTGTCCTGATCCTCTTTCATAAGATTTATTAATCCGGCAACCATATGACTGGTTTCTTTATTAAATGACTCCGCATCGAAATCGGGAATGATCGCCGACATTTCCGATATCAGGCCTATGAGAGAAATAAGAGACCTTCCGAATTTAAGATTATCGGATATCACCGTGTCGAGAGCCATCGCCATATTTCTGGGGGTGTAGCCGTTTTTTTTGATGTCTTCTTGAATAGGAGAAGCTCTTTTATTGGCATCCAGACGTTCTTTCGATATATTTTCAAGTTGCTTTTCAATTTCTTCGATTGCGACCGAAATATTTTTCGGGATGGCTTCTCCACGGTCATGAAAAACATCCTCTGCCGCTTGACCGATCATGACGGCCAAATCCTCTATGGGGCCCCTTTTCAAGGCCCTCATTTTCGTTGTCTTTTTAACTTCCCGAGCAAAAGCCTTTTCGAACTCTTCCCGAGTTCCAGAAAAATCAGGCAGTATTTTTGAGGTATCGCTGTTTGTTTTGCTTCCCATAATATTTTTCTTTGCTTCGAATGAATGGGTTTTTGTCTGTTTTTCGGGGTTTATTATATACTAAAAATTCGAAAGTAAATAACCCATTTGGAGGTGCATTAACGCTATTTGCAATGAAATCCTTGCATTCTCCTATCCTCCCTGTAGTTTCTCCCCGTAAGTTAAGGAGGTCGAATGCCTACTTGCATAGCCCTTATTGTCGCCGCCGGTTCCGGTTCGCGTTTTGGAGGCAAGCTGCCCAAGCAGTATTGCGAACTTGCGGGCGAGATGATTTTGCGCCGGAGCGTCCTCGCTTTCCTTCATCATCCGCACATTGACGGCGTGCAGGTTGTCATCAATCCAGATCATCGCGCGATGTACGATGAGGCTGTGGACGAACTCGGTCTGCCGGAGCCCGTCGCTGGAGGAGCGACGCGTCAGGAAAGCGTCCTTTTGGGGCTTGAAACTTTGGCGACGGGGAAAAAGCGTCCCGATCTCGTCATGATTCACGACGCTGCGCGGCCTTTGGTCGATGCCGCGACGATCACCGCCGTTCGCAGAGCTTTGGATACCGCCAAAGGCGTCATCGCGGCCAAGCCCGTCGTCGATACGCTCAAACGCGGCAACGGATCGGATATCGTCGCGACGATCGACCGCGCCAATTTGTGGCAAGCGTACACGCCGCAGGCCTTTCATTTCAACGATATTCTCGTTGCGCACAGGGAAGCGGCGGGAGCGCAACTGACGGACGATGCCTCCGTCGCCGAAAAATGCGGCATGACCGTCAAACTCGTTCCTTCAAATCCGGACAACATGAAAATCACAAATCCCGAAGACCTCGACCGCGCCGCGCGCCTTTTGGGGCAGAACTACGGCGATATCCGCACCGGCATGGGCACGGACGTGCATCGTCTGATCCCGGGCGATAAAATCATCCTTTGCGGCATTACTATTCCGCACGCTTTTTCATGCGAGGGGCATTCCGACGCCGACGTCGGATTGCACGCGCTGACGGACGCGCTTCTGGGCGCGATCAGCGGCGGCGATATCGGCAAACACTTCCCTCCTTCCGATCCGCAATGGAAAGGCAAGGACAGCGCGCATTTCGTGCGCCATGCGGTCGGAATGGTGAGCGAACGCGGCGGAATTATCTCGAACGCGGACATCACGTTTTTGTGCGAAGCGCCGCGCATCGGCCCGCACCGCGAAGCGATGATCAAGCGCGTGGCGGAATTGCTCGAAATCGATCCCTCGCGTGTGAGCGTCAAGGCCACGACGACCGAGAAAATGGGCTTCACGGGACGCGGCGAAGGCATTGTCGCGCAGGCCGTGGCGACCGTCAGATTTCCCGGGTAGCCTCTTATGGTGAATCCCCCCGCCATACTCCTCGTCGAACCGCAACTCGTCGAGAACATCGGCATGACGGCGCGCGCGATGATGAACACGGGCTTGCGCGATTTGCGGCTTGTGAATCCGCGCGACCCGTGGCCTTTGGGCGAAGTTCACCAAAAACGCATGGCGGCTGCCTCGAGCGGCGCGGATGAAATTTTGGAAAACGCCAAAGTTTTTGCCACGCTCGAAGAAGCATTGGCCGATCTGAATTTCGTCTACGCCACGACTGCGCGAACGCACGACATGGTCAACCGGATTATGACGCCTCGCGCGGTTGTGCCCGACATGATCGCGCGCGCCAAAGAGGGTCAGAAAATTGGCGTGATGTTCGGGCGCGAACGCACGGGGCTTATCAATGATTATATCGTTCTTGCCAATACTCTTATCACCATACCCCTCAATCCCTATTTTTCTTCGCTGAATCTCGCGCAATCTGTTTTGCTTATCGGCTACGAATGGTATCAAGCGCAAGACCAAACGCCGGATGACATCCTTCATACCGGCAACAGCCTTCCCGCCACGCGCGAAGAATACCTGAATTTCTTCCGCCGCCTTGAAGATTCTTTGGAAGAAGCCGGATTTTTTACGACCATTGAGCTTCGCCCTTCCATCACGCGAAGCCTGCAAAACACTTTGCAACGCGCCGCGATGACCGAGCAGGAAATCCGGACGTGGCACGGCGTGTTGTCGGCTCTCATCGGCATACCGAAGAGGAATCAAAAATGAAAAACAACTGGGCGCTTATCACGGGGGCTGGAAAACGCATCGGACGCGCGGTCGCGCTCGATCTCGCCGCTCATGGATGGAATATTGTTGTGCATTACCGAAGCTCCGCAAAAGAAGCCAAACAACTGGCTTTTGAAATTCAGGACTTGGGGCAATCCGCCTGCCTCGCCGAAATCGATCTTTCGGACGCGAAAGCGGCGGAAAAACTTATTCCTTCCCTGACGAAAGAGATCGGCCCCATTCACGCGCTTGTGAACAACGCCGCTTTATTCGAGCCCGACGAATATGATCCCGACGGCTCGCGCCACTTTGCGATCAACGCCGACGCGCCGCGACTATTAAGCAAAGCCTTTCGCGACACGCTGCCCAAAGGCGAACGCGGAGTCATCGTCAATATGCTCGACGGCACGCCGCCCGCGTCCAATTTCTCCGCCTACGCACGAAGCAAAAACTTTTTGGCCGACATGACGCTCAACATGGCGAAATCTTTCGCGCCGAAAATCAGGGTCAACGGCGTAGCGCCTTCGTATGTTTTGCCGAGCCTGCGGCAAAGCGAACTTTCTTTCCGCAAACTGGCCGGAGACAAGATCGTTACGACCGAGCAGGTCGTAACGGCCCTCCGCAGGTTGATTGAAACCCCAGCAGCCACGGGAATAATCGAGAAAATCTAAACCAAGCCCCCATTTATGGTTAATGCAGATAAAGGTATTTTACCTGTTCTACATCGCGTTTTTTCTGCTAGGCTAATCCAAAGAATTTACGAAAGCTTATAAAACGGGAGCGCGCATTATGACTGAATCTGGAAAAAATATTCTCGTCCTCGATCTCACCGAGGAGTTTGATACTGGCATTCTCGCTCTCCGTGACGGAGCGCTTGTTCTCGATGTCGCTCGCGAAATCGAGAAAGCGAGATTTCAGTTACTCGAATCCGAAGAAAAAGGGGGCGGGATTGTTCTTACCGCCCACTATTTTCCCGCACTTACTGTGGGGGAAGCAGATTTGGTTGAAAACGACTTGCGCCTTTTCTTCGGCCAGTTAGAAGACGCTAAGCGGGCTATGTCCATTTCTGTGGAAAATGCCTCGCTTGAGGGAATAGGCATGGAAACGGCTATCTCCCTTAGACTCCCTTTATCCGTTAAAAAAGAATTGGACGATCTCGTTAAATTATTTGAAGCCGACTATGGATACGAAAACCATTCTGCCGCCGAGGCAAAAGAAAGAGCGCGACGCTGGGACTCGCTCACCTCCGGCGTCGAGAACGATATTTCCCCTTGTGCTACTGTCCTTTGCTCAACGAAAAGCGAGGCAGTTTCTGCAGAGACAAACGCCGGATTCCGCCTGATCATGGAGGAAGCCCTGGAATTCACTTACGACTATCCGGAAAGTAGAAGCACCCAAGAAACGACTTCATCCGAAGAGAGGGTGACGTGCGTCGCCCATTTTGCCCGCAAATTAACGCCGAAGGAAACCAAACTGGCCGAAAATTATATATGCGGCCAATTCAAAAAATTTGACATGCAAACTAAACTCCTTCCGCCCACAACCTCGCCGAGCGGTAACGCGACGCTCATTCAAATCGAATTTCCGCTATCTAATAAAAGGGCGGCGGATTCAGCCATAACATTTATCATGGGAAAAGTTTCTTCAGAGCGAGCCTTGCGCACTTTTTCCGTATAATGGAAAGTTTTCTCTGCCCCAATCTTGCCATAAGAATTTGATAATGGGGCCTAGACCCTAAATCGGGAAAGAAGGAAAGTCCGGCTCATGCGCGCCCTCTCGTCGATCCTTTTCGGCACGATGTTTATCGCCTCTCTCGGCGCGGCAACTATCGCTTACGCAGGCGACGATGCCGTTATCGGCACCGGATTGGGCGCTGCGATTGGCGGTGTTCTCGGCAGCCAAATCGGACACGGCCCGGAGCAGCTTTTGTCGACTGGCATAGGCGTCGGCATCGGGGGCATGATGGGCAACGCCATCGGCCACGATATGGATATGGAATCCTCTCCCCATTATCCGAGCGGGGGTTATTCCATCATAAGCGAATCCCCTTCGACCGTTTATTATCCTTATGCGCCCAACTACGTCGCGCCGCCCGCCCCGCCGCCGACGTATATCGACCAGAACGCCGGAACCTATTGCCGCCCCTATTCGCAGGAAATCCGCATCGACGGGCAACTTCAGGAAAGCTATGGAACCGCTTGCCTGCAGCAGGACGGAACGTGGCGTATCGTTCAGTAAAGTGCGCGCTCTTCTTACTCGCTCAGCCACAGCTTGGTCAGCGAATTGGCGATGGAGTTAAGGGCCGTGTCGAAGGCCGACCAGTCGCTATTCGAAAACCAATAGATGTAGTTCGATCCCGTCGCGCAGCCCGACATGAACGAGGGAAGGCCGTCGACGGTTCCATCGGGGCTATAGCCGAGCGTATAGATCAGGATTCCTTTTTGCTTCAAATACGTGCAGACGTTCGGCGTGCCGCTCGAATTATACACGCGATTTTCGATAATGGTGTCGGCCGAAGACATACTCGTGGTTCCCAACTTGTTATCGCTCAGGTATCCGTAAGCGCCGCGGATATTGTTATCGATAATGTTGTAGCTCGTCCACGGGCCTTGGGCCGTCGACGTTCCTTCGACCCAGACGATGACTTTGTTCCACCCCGTCGTGTTATAAGGATGAGGAAGCGCGTTGCCTTGGGAATCCGTCATGCTGCCCCATAAGCCCGTCCATTTCGGAGACAGCGTGTTCCATCCCCATTCCAGCCCCTGATCGGGCAACCAGTCGCCTTGAACCCATTGGATGCTGTCGATGGCGGCCATCGCGGCCGTCGCGCTGTTGGTCAACGGAACGATCGGCGACGGACACATGAAATTCGGTCCCTGATTTGCCGTGTTCAAAGGTGTCGTATAGTACTGCTGATTCGAGCTGCCCACGTTGACAACGCCCTGCCATATGTTCAACCCAAGCTCATTCTTCCATGTCGAACCTTGCTGCGAGTCCGTTTGTTGCAGATTGTTCAAGCCATTCCACCCCAAACAATTGTTTCCCTCGGAACTGTTCAGATAGCCCGATCCTCCTGAACATCCGGTTCCTCCCGAGTAGTGCGAAAAATCGGCGTTCGCAACGGTGGACGAAATGGCCATTTTACTGGCGATTGTTGCTGCGGTATCGCTAGGATAATAATTCTGGACAAACGAGGCCGTTGTCGGAGTATCGTCCAGCAAAGCCTCGGGCGCGGAGTTTCCGTTCATATCCGTCCCGTTGCCGCTCCGCGCATCGACGCAACCGCCCCACGAACCTCCGCCCCATTGCGTCGTGGCGTACGAAGAATTGGTGGGTGCGGTCGTCCATCCGACGTTTTGCGTGCCGATGTTGACGGTTTGGTTAAACGGCACGATGGACACGTAAAGATTGCCGCTGACCCCTGGCGCGCTGGTGAACAAGTCGGTGATAAACCCCTGTAGCCCGTTTACGAATTCAGACAAGCTGTCGCCGTAGCTGACATCGATGATCAGCGTCACTTCAAGCCCCGCGATTTGGCGCGAGATCGTCGAATTGGCGCTGACGATCACGCTTGACGGGCCAAGCACTTGCATGAAAGTTGTCGGCACCGTCGCCGAGGCCGTCAGGCCGATCACGGTTGTTGACGCGTTGGAGTTGGAGGTTTGCGCGACGACGTCTCCGCTCCCATCCTGAGGAACGAGCGTGGCTCCGAGGTAGCCGTTGAAATTGACAGCCAAATATTTATTCGCCTCGGCGACAGGGTCCCCCGCGACGAGCGTTCCGGCCGCGAGCGTCGCCGCGTCGAGCGAAAATTGCAATCTCGATTGCACCAGTTGCGCCCGTCCCAGATCGATCGCAATCCCGACGAAGGTGACAAGCGTCAGAATCGCGCCCGCCATCAACGGCAGCGTCATCCCGCTTTCCGAACGACCGAAGAAGCCGATGCGGCCAGGAAGAAAACGAAAGAATGCGATTGTTTTCATGACATCCTCTCTTAAGTTGTCGGCACTGTAATCAACAAACTCAGCCGCGGCTTATACACGGCGGCCCTGTAAATCGTCGTCGATGGAAATAGCCCCGAACTCAGAAATACCGGGGTAAATTTGTAAGTGACTTCCGAGACGATGACGTTTTCATTTGCGCCCACCGTCAGCGTTTGCCCATTCTTCAAAGTGAGCGTGGCGCCGCTGATGACAATATCGTTGGCGACCGGCGTGGGATGGGTCGTCGTCGGCACGGCTGACGTATTCGCGCTCGAATAGTTCCAGCAAAGCTGGATGGTGCTGCTTGACGGCCCCAGATAGAAGGACGAAACGACCACGACGCCGCCGTTGCTCGAGAACGAGAAAGGATTCATCAGAAGGCTCGACGCCGTGAAGATATCCTTCATATTCTCCGTCGTGATCGGATTGTACTGCGTGACGATATCGGTAGTGGTGTAGGCGATCCGATCGACCTTTTCATTGACCAACAAATAATAGCCTCCGTCGAAAAGGCCGAGCATAAACGTCATCCATATCGGCAAAGTCAGCGCAAATTCGAGCGCCGCCGTGCCGCGGCGCGCGCGGCGTCTCCACTCTGCTGATTTTTTCTCAGTAAGCTTCATTTTGCACGATGATTGTCGAGGTTAATTGAACAACGTTATTGTCGCCGACGGTTTGGCAAGAACTTATTAAAGCCGCGCACAAAAACGGCGTGAAGAGATACCAATTATACGTGACGGTATAGGCGACGATGGATTTAGTCGTGCTGGTCGTCGCACCGCCGAAATTATTCTGCACCGCCGTTCCTCCGCCCGCAGCCGCGTTGCTAAAGCTTGTGTAATCCGTTCCCATTATCGTGAAGCGGCCCGATGCGACGGATGTATCGAACAGCGAGCCGTAATTGGACAATTCGTTGCTAACGTATTGCAGAATCGTCGAAGCTTGCGTTGCGGGCAGCCCATTGATGTCTCCGCTCGCGACGTATCCGGTTTTGCCTATGCGCGACGCGTTAAAAGCGGCGTTTTCAAGCAATTGCTGCGCGCCTTCCATCAGGCAAAGTTCGACAATCCCTATGAGCAGGTAGAAAAATGGCGTCGAAAGAAGAGCAAATTCCATAGTGACGCTGCCGCGCCGCCATGCGTCGCGCTTTGGCATCCTCGTCCTCGATCGAAACCATGACAGGCATCCGGCCATGCGATGCGACCCCCTTACTTCGCTGGAATAACTGCATAAACGAGAGATATTCCCACGCTCTAAGTATCCCACCTATGCCTTACCATGGGGTTAACTATAGTGAGGATTTATGAAAATTTGAGGAATTTCGAAAATCGAATGAATTTATCGCCGAAGAAACAACTCCTTGTTCCGGCGTGTAAAACCTAAACGCACGATTATGGATAAGACGAAAATAGATCCCCGCTCTCGCGGGGATGCGGTTTTTCTAAGCTCTCGCGAAGAAGCGAGCGCTAAGAAAAAGTCTCATTTGGCCGACATGATCATGATCATCTGGCGACCTTCGAAGCTCGGATCGGTTTCGATCTTACCGTAGGGATCAAGCTCGGCGCGGACGCGTGCAAAAACCTGATACGCAATCTCCTGATGCGCCATTTCGCGGCCCCGAAAGCGCATCGTGACCTTGACTTTGTCGCCGCCTTTTAAAAACGCAACCGCGCTTTTCATTTTGATGTCGAAGTCGTGGTCGTCGATCGTCGGACGCAATTTGATCTCTTTAAGTTCGATGACCTTTTGCTTTTTGCGAGCTTCGGCGGCTTTTTTCTGCATTTCGTATTTGTATTTGCCGTAATCGAGAACCTTGCAGACGGGCGGATCGGCGTTCGGGGAAATTTCGACCAGATCGAGCCCGGATTCTTCGGCCAGCGCGAGGGCATCGCGGATAACCATGACGCCGCGCATTTCGCCAGAGGCATCGACAACTCGAACCTCTCGGCAGGTAATATCGGCATTAACGCGCGGACCGTCGTCTTTTTCGCGACGCGGCGGTTCGCTGCGGCTGCGATTAACTGGTGGTGGAGAGATGGAAGACTCCTTTAATAGTTGCACAAAGCGGGGAAATCCCCGACAGACGCGTCAAATTAAAGAAAAACTGAGTTTCGTCAACAACTAAAGAGGAAATCGACAACTTATGCCAAATACGATTGCAAGAAAGCCTCATCTTTTGCCCTTGTTTTTCCATAATCAATGGTCATTCTCTGCCCACCCTATATAGTGTGTGAGTTATGCCCTCGAAAAAACGCGCGCCCAAAGTCCGAAAAAGCAAGAAAAAGCCAGACGTTGCGCCTTCTTTTGCTCGTTTTTGCATCCTTGCCGGAATTTGGGGCTTTGTCGCCGTTATTCTCTACGTCGGCACGTGCGCGATCGACCTACCGGACGTTCATCAGGTTACGCAAGCCCCTTTGCGCCCTTCGGTCGAGCTTGAGGCCGCGGACGGAACCGTTTTCGCCCGTTTCGGGGATTTGGTCGGCGATCAGGTCACGCTTGCCGAACTTCCCGATTACGTGCCCGAAGCGATTATCGCCATCGAAGACCGCCGGTTTTACAAGCACTTCGGCATCGATATATGGGGCATTCTGCGCGCGCTGACGCGCAACGTTGCCGCCGGACATACCGTTCAGGGCGGATCGACTCTAACGCAGCAGTTGGCGAAGAATTTGTTCCTGACTCCCGAACGCGCGATCAAGCGCAAGGTTCAGGAGATGCTTCTCGCCTTGTGGCTCGAGCACACCTATACGAAAGACCAAATCCTGACCGCCTATCTGAACCGCGTTTATCTGGGCAGCGGGGCGTACGGCATCGACGCCGCCGCACGGACATATTTCGGCAAGCCCGCGCGCGATCTGACGTTGCAGGAATCCGCGCTGATCGCGGGATTGCTGCGCGCGCCGTCGCGCTATTCGCCCATGCACGATCCCGCGCAGGCAATGGAACGCGCCAAGGTCGTTTTGCAAGCAATGGTCGAGGAAGGATTCATCACGGAGGCGAAGCGCCACGCAGCGATCACCAGCGCGCCAAAAGTCGAGATCAAGCAGACGGGAGGCGACAACGAACGTTATTTCGCCGATTGGGTTTACGACCAGCTTGGGCCTTTGATTCAGGACACGCAGCAGGACATGATCGTCAAGACAACGCTGGATTTGAATCTGGAGCGCCTCGCGGTGCGCGATATCGAGGACATGCTTTCCCAACAAAGCGCGCCGCGGAAAATATCCGAAGCGGCATTAATAACGATGGCTCCGGACGGCGCGGTGCGCGCTTTGACGGGAGGCCGCGATTACCGCAAAAGCCAGTTCAACCGCGCTACGCAAGCGATGCGCCAGCCCGGATCTTCCTTCAAGCCGATTGTTTATCTGGCCGCGATAGAGCAAGGATTGATGCCGGATGACATTATCCCCGACGAACCTTTGACAATCGGCGATTATTCACCGACCGACTTTGAGAATAAATATCTCGGCCCGATTACCGTCCGGCAGGCTTTGGCGGAATCAATCAATACGGTCGCGGTTCGCGTTCTGCAACGCGCGGGTATCGGCAAGGTTATCGAAACCGCGAACGATTTGGGAATTTCATCTCCCTTGGAACACGACGCGGCCTTGGCATTGGGCGCAAGCGAAGTGACGCCTATGGAATTGGCGACGGTTTATGCGTCGTTGGCGGCTGGCGGCAGAGCGATCAGCCCTTACGCGATCAAGGAAATCGACACCCGCGCGGGACAGGTTCTTTTCCGGCATGACGACGTGACGCCTCCGCAAGTCGTGGACGCGAGCGCGGTGACGACGCTGACGCGCATGATGGAAGACGTCGTAAAATGGGGAACGGGCAAGGCAGCCGCGCTCGGCACGCGCCCCGTCGCGGGGAAAACCGGAACGACTTCCGATTTCCGCGATGCGTGGTTTGCGGGATTCACGGGCGATTACACGACCGTCGTGTGGATGGGCAACGACGACAACTCCCCTACCCTCAAAGTCACCGGAGGAAGCTTGCCCGCCGCTTTGTGGCATAACTATATGACGGACGCCGAGGAAAATCTGCCCGAGGCGAGTTTAGGAAACGGCGGCGTCGCGCAGCAGATCATCGACAACGCGGGAGCGGTGACCGAGGATATGTCGAAAGCATTCGGGGCGTTTATAGAGAGCGTGGTGGGGAAGAAACAGTAATCTTATCTCCGGCATTGCATACATGCGTAAAGATGGCGAATTTCTAGCCTTTTTGAGCGTTTGCAGGAATTTTCCGAACGCCGTTCCTGCTTGCTCTGCTCCGGTAGCTTTTCGTTTAAGCTTGCGGCTTTCAAGCTTTCATCATTTGTAAGGACAGGTTTTACTTCAACATCAAGCGTGGCTTTCTGTGTTGCTGTGTTTGTATAATTCTTTTGAGCTTGCGCCTGCGAAAGAGCGGGAGCGAGAGCCGTTTTTTGAATAGGAATTAATCCGAAATGAGACGCTGCCGCGCCCATGCCTGCCGTTAAACTTCCTGCCGCTCCTATTATAAGAGGAACAAGCCCAAAACCGGCCACGATGCTTGCTACACCAAGAACAACGCTAACTATACCAAGCACTATGCTCACTTTCGTCCAAAAATCAGCTCTTTTGTTAGCAGCGTTTGCTCTTTCGTTTGCGGTTTTTAGATCGCCGCTCATTTCCTCCAGTTTTTGCTTATGCTGAGTCAGCATCAGTTTTGTAGCATCGCGATCTCTTTGAGCTTCATCGCGCGCTCTTTCCGCATTATTCAGTTTATTTATTACCAGAGTATTTTGATCAATCAGCTTTGTGTTATGATTAAGCACTTCTTGCAGGTCCGCAGCCATTTGTCTGCTGTATGCTTTAATATCCTTAATATCCTGACGATTCTCATGCTTTTCCGAAGATTCGGATTCTCGGCGCACGCGGGTAATTCCATCCGAAATTTTTTGACCGTCTCGTAAGACGTTAATCGCCCCTCTATAATTTTCAGGGCTTTTCTTGGCTTTTTCTAAAAATATAAATAGAGCCAACGCCGCGTATGGATCCAATTCTCGTTGACCCATTGAAAATTTTCTATAGGCTTCTGCAATAAAAACGTCTGGAATATCAAAAACCATAAAACTCCCTCCACCAAAATATACGGGGATTGTATAAGACTATGATTAGGGGAAGATTAATTTCGAATAATTATTTCATAAGAAAAGCGCGCCAAGATCGTGCCGACAGCTACATACTAAAAACGCCTAGAAACCAAACACGCTTTTGTCATTGACAAGTCTGTTAATCATATCTCTCATCGCCTGTTCACGACGCTCCGCCATATGCTCACAGAGTCCCTCAAAAGACTTTCCCGTATAATGATCCGGCACGCGCGCAGCCGTATTGTCCGCAACTTCTTTCCCCGTTGCAATCAATCCTTCGCGCGGCGATATGTTCTCTTCTGCTTGCATTCCAACGTCTCCGCTTCCTGACCCCGAGCGATCTCCAGCGGAGGAATTATAGCGCGTAGCCTCTGACATTTCTATATGTCCCTGTTCATTATAACTTTCATAAAAAGCCTCAACCTGAGAATACGTGTGTTTGGTTGATAAACCTTTAATATTCATGGTTAAAATCAAAACATATGAACTAATCAGATTAAAGACTTACGCCCTAAAACTTAGAAAGCATTCCGCTTTAAAAACCTTAGCGTTGTGTCGCCGTAACCACGTTCGAGCACGACTTCGCAGTCTGAAAGCGGTTCGAAGGATTCTTTTTTGGCCGTTTCGGCGACGATGACGGCGTGGGATGCTATCCAGCCTGCGGCATCGAGCGCGGCGAAAGCCGGAGGGATGAGATTTTTGCGATAGGGAGGCGCGAGGAAAACAAGTTTACAGGGATTTTGTTGTGAGCGCGGCGGCAGCGTCGAATCCGCCGAAAGGATTTGGCATTTGTCGGCGATGCCGAGCGTCGCAGCGTTCTGGCGCGCGATTTTTAGGGCTTGCATGTCTTTATCAAACAACGTCGCGTGCCCTGCCCCCCACGAGATCGCCTCGAACGCCAAAGCCCCCGTCCCGCAAAACGCGTCGAGGACGGATACATCCGGCTCGAACAGGTCGCCGATATTTTTTCCCCAATCCCGATGAGCGAGAATGTTGAACAGCGCCTCGCGGACGCGATCCCTCATCGGCCTTGTGACAAGGCTAAGCGGCGGTTCGATTTTCCGCCCCGACAATGTTCCGCCGACGATACGCATTATTTGCCCTTCCGCATCTCGAAAAAATTGCCGAGCGAGTCGCGCAAAGCGCGGCGCGGGATTTCCTCGATGCCGCCGCGCGGCAATTTGCCCAAGGGAAACGGTCCGAACGCCACGCGAATAAGCCGCGTCACCTGCAAACCGAGATATTCCATAATCTTGCGGACTTCGCGGTTTTTACCTTCGCGGATTGTGACGGCTAACCACTTATTTGTGCCTTCTTCTTTTGTCTTTTCTATTTCGATTCTCACTGGCTCGTAGCGGATTCCTGAAATCGTCACGCCTTTGGCGACCGACGCCAGTTTCGCCGGATCGATATCCCCATATATGCGCACGCGGTAATGCCGGAGCCACGCGTTCGCGGGCAATTCGAGATGCCTCGCTAGTTCTCCGTCGTTCGTCAGAAGAAGCAGGCCTTCGGTATTGAAATCTAGCCGCCCGACGCTGACGACGCGCGGCATTTCCGGTGGAAGCTTTTCGAATACCGTCGGACGCCCCTGAGGATCGCGCGAGGTCGTGATCGTTCCTGCCGGTTTGTGATACCTCCAGATACGAGTCTCTTCGGGCGCATTGAGGGGAGTGCCGTCTACAAGAATGACGCTGGTCTCGGTGACGTTGAGCGCGGGCGAGGACAGAATAGTGCCGTCCACGCTCACGCGGCCATCTGCAATCATCCTTTCGGCATCGCGGCGCGAGCAAATTCCCGAACGCGCCAGCCGTTTGGCGATCCTCTCGCCTTCGAAATTTGATTTATTGTCTTTTGTGTTCATAAGCGGCAACATAAAGAAAATATGTATCCAGGTCGAGAGTAAGATGCCCAATTTTATGGAAATGGCTTTGGCCGAGGCTGAATCCGCCGCCCAAAGGGGCGAAGTTCCCGTCGGCGCGGTGCTGGTTTCCTCTACCGGCAACATTCTGGCCCGCGCGGGCAACCAGACCGAGGCCGACGCCGACCCCACTGCTCACGCCGAAATGCTTGTGTTGCGCATTGCCGCAAAAAAACGCGGTTCTCCCCGCCTGACGGACTGCGATCTTTACGTGACTCTCGAACCTTGCGCGATGTGCGCTGCCGCCATCAGCGGCGCACGGTTGCGGCGCGTCGTTTTCGCCGCTTACGATCCGAAAAGCGGCGCCGTCGAACATGGGCCGCGCTTCTTCTCTCAGCCAACGTGTCATCACGCGCCTGAGATCGTTGGCGGCGTCGATGAAAAACGCGCGCAAGCAATGCTGAAAAAGTTCTTCGCCGAGAAACGGTAACATCCGGATTCATCTTTCGTTAGTAATTGACGCTCAAAGATGAGATCCATCGCGCGCGCAGAGTCGCCTTCGTTCGCGTATTTTCTTTTCGTCTGAACTTTTTCCGCGCATCGATGACGCTGCGCGCGGGAATTTTTTCTGTTGCGCGGATGCAACGCACCCTGACGATGCGACTTGTTCGCCGCCGAATTTCCGATCGATGGTCAAAATCTTGTTGACTCTTTTCAAGACAAGACACAACATCATCGCACTCTACTCTAGTCAACTCTAAGGAGGTCACTATGGCTGCCAAGAAAAAAGCAAAGAAGAAAGTTGTCAAGAAGGCTAAAAAGGGAAAGAAGAAATAATTTCTGTCGCTTTAATGCGATAGTTATTCTCTTCAACCCCCGTTCGGTTGGCTTACGCGATTGCTGGCAAGCCGAACGGGGGTTAAGTTTTTTGGGGGCCTTTGCGACGCTTCAATAACGCTTTAAACACTGGCCTTAACGATAAATGGTCTGTTTTTTTATATAAAAATATTTTCCGGCTTTTCACTCAGAATTTTTACGCGTTTCCTTTCGGAAATAGATGTCTGACGTTTCGAGAACATTCGCTTTTTTCTTTCGCTCACAAAGAAAAATCGATGGACGAAGACGGACGAGCAAACAGAAAAATGCCTTTCCGTTTATATTTCCGGTGTTCCGATTTTTTATTTCCGCGCCTTCGACCGATTCGCCGCGAAGAGTTTTCGGGCGCAAAAATATCCGGAAATATCAAAACTCCCCCTCCTCGCCGTTCGGTGGAGCGCGAAACGGATTTCCCCCTCTTCTAACGGCCCTCGCCACCAAGTGAATCGCCCAAACGTGGTTAAATTTTTTGTTAACACTTTGTTTGTCTTTCGCGCATAGCCTTCTATTCTAGCGAAGACATATAAGATTTCTTCAAGGTCTGATCTGCCAAACAAGCCCCCGAGGGTGCGTCGATGAATTGTACGTCAAAACAATGTCTCCTTGCCTGCGCTTCGGTACTGGCGATGGCGGCGATGCAGCCAGATCCTGCGTGTGCCGATGTTTCCATCGACAACACGACCGTTTCGGAAACGAGCGTTACCGGAGCCATTACCTACATGGGTTCGGGAACGTTGACGATCACCGGCGGCGGAAATGCCGTAACGACGGTGACGGTCTCGCCGACCGACAACGGCGTATTGAATTTGAACTATTCCAGTGGAACGAATACTTTTAACTCCATCGGCAGTTCCTCCGGAGAACTTGCCCTTCTGGCGATCGGCGGCACAGGCGTGACAAGCGCCGGCAGCGTGGTCGCGGCGGCATTAAGCTTTGGGGCTGACGGAACGTTGAATATAACGGGGACCTCCGGCGGGTCCAACATTGGAACGGTGCAAGTTTCGACGGGCAATACCGGCACGCTGACCCTGAGCAATACCAGCGGCACGAACACTTTCGGAACGATTGGCGGCTCCCTGACACCTCTCTATGCCCTGAATATCGACGGCGACGGCGGTACAGTCGCTGTGACGGGAGATACATTCGCAACGACCGTAACCATCGGCAACGGGGCAACTTTGAGCAGCCTCGGCTACATCACAGGAAACGTGAACGTTTCTTCTGGGGGCACCCTGAGCATCGGCGCAACCGGAAATACTTTGACGGGCGCTTTGGCCAATAACGGCACGTTGAGCCTCGGCACAAATACGTTGGCCGTCAGCGGCAATATAACCGGCACGGACGCCATTATCAGAACCACTCTGGGCAGTTTATCGACCGGATATGGTTATATCGACAACAATGAATCCCTTACCACGACAAACGCAACTTTTTCTAACGCATTGACCATAGAGCCATTTGTCGCGAGCGGGGCTCCCATTGTGAACGGAAGCAAAGTCGTCTTGATTATGGGCGATACAAGCAAATCTACGGTTAGCCTCGGCTCGATTGTCCCGTCCTTTCATTCCGGCGGCTTCAGTTGGACTGCAACAACGGGAAGCGGGGGAACGGATGTTTATGGAAACCCTATTTACGGATCGGACATCGTTTTGACGGCAGCGACGTTTAATGCGGCAAACGTTGCAGGGGTTAATCCCATCCTCGCGACAGGTGCCAACGGCTTGGACAGATATACGGGCTCGAATGCCGACGTGCAGGCGCTTCAGGAAGCGGAAGGCGCTCTTACCTCGTCAAGCGATCTCAACAAGGCGGGCGCACAATTGTCTCCGCAAGTCAACGGCGTGAGGCAGATTTCTACGTTCGGCGTCGTTAATGCTGCGCTTGATACTCTTCTGACGCGCAACTATACCCTGCGCGTCGCCCAAATCGCCAAAAGCGGTGTGGCTTCGGGCGAGGCCTTTGATGGATATGGATTCTGGGCGCAGGGTTTTGGCTCGTTCGCAGATCAGGGCGCGCGGGAAGGCGTTGACGGCTTTAACTCGACCTCCGGCGGCGCCGCTTTCGGCGGAGATACTCGCGTGAACAAAAACGTGCGCGTCGGCGCGTTGTTCGCCTATGCCAACACAAACGTCAACGAAACCGGAAATCTTACCGGCAGCGGCATGAAGATCAATTCCTATATCGGGACGGCCTATGGTTCCTATACGGGAAAGCGCTGGTACGTGGATGGCAACATGACGTTCGGATACCATGATTATAATACCACGCGCCTTGTCAATTTCTCGGGCGCGACAAGCCAAACAGCTCAAGGCTCTTTTTCGGGAGAGCAATACGGCGCAGGCGCCGAAGTTGGGTATCCTCTTCTAGCTTATTCGAAAACCATCGTCACCCCCTATGCCTCACTGACGTACAATTACTTGACGCAGGACAGCTATACCGAAACCGGCGCTCCCGGAGCGGATTTGACGGTTAACAGCTCGGACACGTCTTCCCTGCGTTCGGGCCTCGGCACAAAAATTTCAGTTCCCATGGGATCGGCGGAAGACTGGAGTTTTACCCCGAACGCCCACTTGGCGTGGATGCATGAGTTCTTCGACGACGCTCCGACGATGACCTCAAGCTTCGCGGGAGGGTCTCCCTTCTCGACACCGGGCATAAAAATGGCTCAGGAAGCGGGGGTTGCAGGCGTCGGATTGGACATGAAATCGACTGGCGGATTAGCCGTTTCCGCGAAGTACGATTTCGAGGTACGCGACCATTATCTCGGAAACAACTTCATGCTCCAGTTGCGGCAAAGCTTCTGAACGGCGTTCTTTTAACCAAAAAGCACCTTGGCGAACGGCAGGAGTGTTGCTATAGAGGGCGCCTTGTGCGGGTATGGCGGAACTGGTAGACGCGACAGACTCAAAATCTGTTTTCTTCACGGGAGTGTGGGTTCAAGTCCCTCTACCCGCACCAAGAAAAAGCCTCCCGCTCTTTGGGAGGCTTTTTCTTGGTATAAATACAGAGTGTACTTGAACCCCTTGGAGTTCACAAAACAATTCAGTGGACTGTTTTGCGCGTAGGAGCGAAGATAAGTATATGAATCGGATTTTCCGTTTATGGAGGGCATTATGGTCATAGGCATTACTCCTGCTGATCGCGTCGAACTTTCCAGCGAGTACCTCTCTTATGAAGAGAAAAAGGGCAAACTTCAGAATTTGATCTTCTTTGAGGGCATGGCTATAGGCATAGGCGTCATCGTCGGCATATTTTCGGATGTCACGTCGGGGAGGCTGTCTCCTTCTTTTGCTTTTTCATTATTGCAAGCAACGATAGTATTGACGACCATTGGCATTGGAATCGGCGAAGCTGCCACCCTTCTTCGCCCAGATCCTAAGAATAGCGCCATATACGATGCGCTTACCCGGTAATATAGGATAAACGTTTAGCCGTCGTTTTATCGAGAGTTTTTCCCGCGAATCACCCCCTAAGGATGCCGGTTGATTACAATCTCTTGTGCGTTTATAGTTCATTCCGGCTAAACAAGGGATTTATCCTTAAGGAAGTTTCATGCGTTGCCCTTTTTGCGGAGCGGACGACACGCAAGTGAAAGATAGCCGTCCGACGGAAGACAACGCCGCGATCCGGCGGAGGCGTTTTTGCGTCAAGTGCGACGCGCGCTTCACGACGTTCGAGCGCGTGCAATTGCGCGAAATGATGGTGATCAAGCGCAACGGCGATAAAGAGCCCTTCGACCGCGACAAAGTTTTGCGTTCGATGCGTGTCGCGCTACGCAAGCGCCCCGTGGACGACGAGCGCATCGAGCAAATCACGAACAGCGTCGTGCGGCAGCTGGAATCTCTGGGCGAAGGCGAAATAACGGCGGCCGGAATTGGCGATCACGTCATGGATGCCTTGCGCAAACTCGATCATGTCGCCTACGTCCGCTATGCTTCGGTCTATAAAGATTTCCGCTCACCCGGCGATTTCGAAGCTTTCGTCGATACGTTGAAGAAAGAGTCGGCCTAACCTCCCCTCCTCAATCGAGAACGCACACCTATGTTCACAGGTATTATTCGGGATATTGGAACCGTTGCCGATATCGCTAAAAGCGACGACTGGGTCCTTAAGATCAAAACCGACAAGTTGCCGCTTTTTAACGTATCGGTCGGCTCATCCATCGCTTGTTCGGGCATATGCCTGACCGTTATTTCGAAAACGTACAATGTCTTTCAGGTGCAGGTTTCCGCCGAAACTCTCAAAAGAACGACGGTGATGAACTGGGTTCCGGGTGCACCCGTCAATCTAGAACCATCCTTGCGCATGGGCGACGAGATGGGCGGGCATATTGTGACGGGGCATATCGATGGCGTGGCTTTTGTCGTCGCCAAGGAGAAAGTCGGCGATAGCGTGCGCTTGCAGTTCGACGCGCCGCATGAATTGGCGCGTTTTTTAGCGCCTAAGGGATCGGTGACGATAGACGGTGTTTCATTGACGGTGAACGAAATCGACCACGCGCTTTTTAACGTCAATATCATCCCCCATACGCAAAACGCGACGACTTTGGGCAAGCTTTCGGTTGGAGACGGCGTCAATTTCGAAGCGGATATGCTCGCGCGTTACGTCGAACGCCTGTTGCAACAGCAAGAATGATCGCCGTTTATATTCATTGGCCGTTTTGCGTTTCCAAATGCCCCTATTGCGACTTTAACTCGCGCAAAGGCGACGTTTCGGATCAGGAAATATGGCGGCGTGCATACCGGCGCGAACTGGAACATGATGCGGATTTGCTTTCTCGCCAAAGCGTCGGTTCCGTTTTCTTTGGTGGCGGAACGCCATCTTTGATGGAAGCGCGCACCGTCGATTCCGTTCTGCAAGACATCGCCCGGTTGTGGAGCGTCGATAAAGACGCCGAGATCACGCTCGAAGCCAATCCTTCCTCGGCTGAATCCGCAAAATTTGCCGATTTTCGCAAGGTTGGCGTCAATCGGCTGTCGCTCGGCGTGCAATCGTTGAAAGACGACGCTTTAAAATTTCTTGGCCGCGCCCATAACGTCGAACAAGCCAAAAATGCGCTTACGCTCGCCGCAAAACATTTTCCGCGTTTTTCCTTCGATTTAATCTATGCCTATCGGAATCAAACGCCAGAAATATGGGAGCAGGAATTGCATTCGGCGTTGGCTTATGCCGGGGATCATCTGTCGCTTTATCAACTCACGATCGAACCGCAAACGCCTTTTCACGCGCACATGCAGCGCGGAGAAATGATTGCATCCTCAGGCGACGACGCAGCTGCGATGTTCGAAGCGACGCAGGAGATTATGAATGCCGCAGGGCTGCCCGCCTATGAAATTTCAAACCACGCGCGAAAAGGCCACGAAAGCCGTCATAACCTGACCTATTGGCATTACGAGGATTATATAGGCATAGGGCCCGGGGCGCACGGTCGCATGCGCATCGGCCAAACGCGCCGTGCCGTTGAAAACATCCGCGCGCCCTATGTCTGGATGGAACATGTCGAAGCGCAAGGCTACGGCGTCAAATCCGATGAGACGCTCGACGATATCACGGCGATGCGCGAAGCCTTGATGATGGGATTGCGCCTGACCGAAGGCATAGATTTAAATCGTTGGCGCGAGAAATTTCAGACCCCCCTGCCCGATTTTCTTTCCTCCGAACGCCTGGCAAAATTGGAAAAAGAAGGCCTTATCGCAAAAAACGAAAAAACTCTGCGCGCAACGCCCGCAGGGCTGCAACGGTTAAACGCGGTGTTGGGGTATTTGGATCTGGGTATTAGTGAATTTAGGCGCGCCTAATCCGTCGCCCATCCGGACGGAACCATCTCAGGGTTGCAGAACAAGGCCCATTGGCGTTTCTTCGGCCCCATAACCTTAGGCTTCATTCCCGCCAATTTCATCGCGCGGGCAAGGGAGCCTAAGGGCGTCATTCTGTCGCCCCGCGCCAGAGCGTCGAGGACAATTTTCCTGATCGCCTCTTGCGGCAGGCTCTCCAGATTCACCGCAACCGATTTCTTTTTCTTCGCCGCGATCTGATCGAACGTCTTTCTGAGTTCAAGAAGCCTTCTTTGCTTGACGCGCATGAGCGGATTGATTCCGAATGCCGCGCGGTAATCTGGACGCGAGCCGAATCCGACGCGCGGCGACATTCCTTTCGAAACCGACGGGGACAACCCCTTCTTGTCGAACATCTTGGCGTACATATTGTCGCTTTTCTCCTGACGCTGCGCGGCGGGAGAGGAAGGAGCCATGGAAGGCGTGCCAGTCTTGGGCGTGCGGGTAACGCCCGACATTTTTTCGGCGTGTGCGAGGCTTTTTTCGTTTAGCTTGAGTTCGACCCCTACCGTCGGAGAAGAAACTTTCGTGTCGCCCGCGATTTCGTATTGAATCCCGAATCCCGCAACGGGGCCGGTGACCCCTAACTGGGGACCTACGACGCTTTCCACATCTTTTGCGGTCAAGCTCGACATTCAAATAATCCTTTTCCTATTTATGGCTTTATTCTAACCCCATCAGGGTTAAAGGTTGCTGAATCCGGAAGCAACTCCATGAAAGTAATAGGAAAAGCGATTTTGCGATTAAGGAATCGTTAGCCAAAAACATTTCGTAAATTTTCAAACGAAAGCATTGAGTTACGGGTGGATTATATGTGCAGTTTTGTTCCGCGTTTCACGCGTATTTTTCTTGACAGGATTTAGGCGGAAAAAACCCTATTTTTTTCCAATCACGAAGCTTGTCGGTGCGGGATCGACCACGCGCGCGCCGTCTTGAGTCACTTCGTTCACGGCCATTGCGCGTTCGACTCCGCCCGACGGAGTCAGGCGAAAAATGCCGTCAAGCCCCGCGAAGCCGTTGGGGTTCGTCAAAGCCGCTTCGTCGTAATGCCCACCGTTTTTAGCCAGAACTGCGGCCAGCGCCGTTGCGTCATAGGCCAAAGTCGCGAGGCGCGGAGGTTCGGAGCCATAAGCCACCGCGTAGCTCGATATAAAATTACGGCGCTGCGTAGGATCGGGTGCGGCATACCATCCCCCGACAAGAAGGGGATTTTGGCGTCCCACGTCCGGCACGTCCCACAATCCCGTGCCGAGAATGCGCGTGCGCGCGGACGTGAATCCCGCCGCTGAAAGTTGATCGGCGACGACTTTCAAATCCTTATCGCTTTCGGGCAAGAACAAAGCGTCGATGGAATCGCGCTGCTCGGCCAGTTTCTTGACCGAGGATTCCAGATTGTGCCCAGAGGGATCGAAAAATTCGATATCGACCAGCTTTTCCCCTTCATGCGTGACGATTTTGCGAAAAACTTCACCGACTAAAGTTCCATAGGGCGTTGAAGGAATAAGCGCCGCGAAAGTGTGCGCCCCTCGCGTTTCCGAATAAAGGATGACGCGCTCTACCTGCGCGCTAGGAGCCAGCCCCATCACGTACACTCCCCGATCGGCAAGCGACGTGTCCGTGGACAAAGGAAGCATCATCAATCCGTTGATTTGCGCCACAAGCTTGACCGCAGGAACGTCAGCCGCGAACAGAGGACCGATAATCAGCTTCGCGCCGTCCGCAACAGCTGCATGGGCCGCTTCCTCCGCGCCGTTTGCGGTATCACGCGGCTGCAATTCAAAATTGGCTTCCGCCGCGTCAAAAACCGCCTGCTGCGCGGCATTCAGCATTGCTTGCCCCAGAGTCGCGTTCTTTCCCGAAAGAGGCAGAAGGATCGCCGCCTTGATTTTGCCTTGGGGTGCTGGGGAAACCGCAAGCGCTGGGGCCTGAGAGATCGTCTCATTTTGTGCGTTTCCGGGCGTTTGATTATTTGGTTTGTATGTCGCGGCCTGTTTTTGCGATACTGTCCCCGCCGGATGGAGCATATCCGCGCAGCCGCCAACCGTTAACGCGAAAGCGACGCATGCCGCCAAGAAAAGATACCGTTTCATCGCCCGATTACCCGCAGTTAGGAAAAATGGTTCTTGAAGTTAGCGGGAACGGCGGTGCATGTAAACCGTCCGCGGGGCTTTATGTGGTCGCGACGCCCATCGGGCATTTGGGCGATATCACGCTCCGCGCGCTTGCGGTTTTGGCGAACGTAGATGCTATCGCTTGCGAGGATACGAAGCATAGCGGGATTCTTTTGCGGGCTTTTGGCATCGACAAGCCGACCTTCTCCTATCACGACCATAACGCCGACGCGCGGCGCCCCGAAATTCTGCGGCGCATCGCGGAAGGCCAAGCCGTTGCGCTCATCAGCGACGCCGGAATGCCCGCTATCGCCGATCCGGGTTTCAAGCTCGTGCGTGATTGCCGCGACGCCGGATATCATGTGACAGTCATTCCGGGCGCAAATGCCGCTGTAACGGCTTTGGCTTCGTCGGGATTGCCAACGGATCAGTTTACTTTCGCGGGTTTTCTGCCGCCCAAAAGCGCGGCGCGGAAGAAAAGTCTTATCGCTTTTAAACAAAGCGCCGCAACGCTTATTTTCTATGAATCTCCGCAGCGGCTTGCGGAAAGCCTCGCGGATATGGCTGGGATTTTAGGCACAGACCGTCCCACCGCCGTCGCGCGCGAATTGACGAAAATTTATGAAGAAATGCGGTGCGGAACGTTGGGCGAACTCGCCACGCATTACGCCGCGAACGAAGCCAAGGGCGAGATCGTCATTCTGGTCGGGAAAAGCGAGGACGCGGGGGCGGAAAAAATCGATATCGACGCGCTTCTCTCCGAAAGGCTCAAACATTTAAGCGTGCGCGACGCCGTGGCCGAAGTCGCCGACATGACGGGAAGCTCAAAAAAAGAGGTCTATGCAAGGGCATTGGAATTGTCGAAATGACCCGCACGACCTATCAAACCGGACTTTATGCGGAAAAGATTTGCCGCCTCGCGTTGCGGCTGAAATTTTACCGGATTCTCGCGACGCGGTACAAAACGCCCGTCGGCGAAATCGACATTATCGCGGCGCGGGGAAATACTGTCGTCGCCGTCGAAGTCAAAGCCCGCGCGACGCTCGACACAGCCGTGGAATCGATATCCGCGCAGCAACGGGCTCGCATTGCGAACGCCTTGCGGCATTTCATCGCGCGCACACCTCTCTTTGCCCGCGCCAATTTACGCTTCGACGTGATGCTGGCCGTGCATGGACGCTGGCCCGCGCATATTAAAAACGCGTGGTTGGCGAAGTAATCTCTACTTCTTTACCGGCCCCATGGGCAAAAGAACTTTGCCGTAGACCTCATTCAGCACTTGCGCGAGAGCCGCGTAAATGGCTGAAGCGCCGCAGAAGACGCCTTCCCATCCCGCGATGCGGGTAATGTTTTCGGCTTGAAGCCCGTCGCCCGCGGCCAAAAGGAAAAACAAAACGGTCAGCGAGCCGAAAACGACTTGCAGCGCTTTATTCAGCCTCCGCGTTCCGAAATACATTCCGAACGTGAAGATGCCCCACAACATCAGGAACATCGCCATAGCCGACTTATCGGGCACGGCAACTCCAAGCGAGGTTTTGGGCAAAAGGATCAACGCAACAAGCGTCAGCCAAAAAACGCCGTAGCTTGTGAAGGCCGTCGCGCCGAAGGTGTTTCCCTTCTTCCACTCCAGAACACCGGCGATAAGCTGCGCCAGTCCGCCGTAAAAAATCCCCATCGCGAGGATCATGGAATCGAGGGGAAAAAGCCCCGCGTTGTGGAAATTTAGCAAGACGGTCGTCATGCCGAAGCCTAAAAGCCCCAAGGGGGCCGGGTTTGCCATCGTATCAGTCGCGTCTGTTTTGCTCATCGGGTGCTCCTTCCTGCTGGTTAACTTCTATTTTGCGGATTCAGCCGCGGCCTTCTTGTTCATTCCCCAATACAACGCGCCGATAAAAAACCCTCCGCCGACGATGTTGCCCAACGTCGACCACAGAAGGTTATATCCCGCGCCCGCAAGCGTGATCGTCCCGTGGCCCAAAAACGCCATCGCGAACGTCGCCATGTTCGCAATCGAGTGCTCGAACCCCAGATAGAGAAAGACCGAAATAATCAGGATAATCGCGGTCATCTTCGCAATATCCTCTTTCATGTGCATGCCGACCCACACGGCAATGCACACGATCCAGTTGGCAAGAACTCCGCGAAAGAAAATGACGGAGGCCGCGAGTTCCGTCTTGGCCAAAGCGCCTTTGTAAAGCGCGTGGTCCGCAGGAAGCGCGTCCAAAGACCCAGCGCCCATGAGCAAAAGCGCGATTAAAACGGATCCCGCCAGATTCCCAAGCCAGCAAACGCCCCACAACCGCAGCGTTTGCGTCCACGATGTCCGCTTCGCCAGGGAAGAAACGGTCAGATACATATTGTTGCTCGTGAAAAGCTCAGAGTTCGTTACGATGATGACGAAAAGCCCGAGACCGAAGGAAAGAGACGCAATGACTTTGCCAAACGGACTCCCCGAAAGGTTTTGAGCCAGATTCCAGTAAAGAAAGACGATGATCCCCAGATAAAGTCCTGCCAACGCCGCGCGCAAAAAATAATGAAGAATGTGTTCGTCCTTGAGCGCGACTTTGCGCACACCCGCCGCGACGGCATTTTGAATGATTTGTCGTTCCACGCCCCACCCCGTGAAAAAGTGAATGAAGGATGGATTCTCTAACGCAAAAAGAAGCTTAGGCAATGATTCTTTCTGGGGTTTTTTATTTTTGAGACCGGCGATTCACTCCCGGCATGAAAACATTGATGCTTTCATGCCGGAAGATCGCGGTCTATTTCTTCCGCAACACAACATAAAATGCGCCTTCGCCGCCGTGTTTGGACGCTGCCGGACGCAGGGCGAGAATCAGTTTGGCTTCGGGCAACTGCGCAAGCCAGTTTTCGAGATTGTTGCGGAGAACGCCTGCGCCTCGACGTCCTTTGCCTGTAATAATAAGCAAATGGCGCTTTCCCGCCTTGACTTTTCCGTGCATGAAATCCGCAAGCGCTTCGAATGCCTCGGTTTGAGTCAAGCCGTGAAGATCGAGTTTTGCCTCTATTTCGACATTTCCCTGCCGCAAGGATTTCTCGCGCTTGCGTTCGAGAGAACGATGAACATCTTCGGCCAATGGCTTGGAAGCGTTAATCATTGGGCGTTTTAGTGGCTCTTTTTCGGCATTGACTTGTATCGCCGTTTTCTCCACCGCGTTTTTTGCCGTATGCGGTTTGAGCCGTTTCTTTTTCATCGGCTCAATCATGCGCGCGTATGTTTCCCAGCTACTCGTCATTCGGCTTCATGGTTTTGGGCAACAGGACATAATAGCGCCCGCGGCTTTGCATCGATCCGGCTTGAGCCTCGGCTTCGTCTCCCGCGCCCCAGAAAAAATCGCCGCGCACGACGCCCTTAATAGCGCCTCCTGTATCTTGCGCGATCATCAGGCGTTGCAGAACGTCGCCTTTGCCGTCCGTCGTATCCAGCCAGACGGGAGCTCCTAAATTCAGAAAATCCGGATCGACAGCAAGGCTGCGCTTGGGAGTCAACGCGACGCCGATAGCTCCTAAAACGTTCTCATTCGGCAAGCGGCGGAAAAAGACATAAGACGGATTCAGATTCATGATCGCCTGCGCGTCGGGCGCGTCGAGCCTTTCCCTGATATCCTCCATCGTGACGGGGATCGGAATTTCGCAGCGATCTGCGAGCGCGCGGCCGATGGACGCGTAGGTGCGTCCGTTCGCGCCGTCGTAGCCGAGAGTAAGAAAATTGCCGTTCGTCAAGCGCACGCGGCCCGATCCTTGAACTTCCAGAAAAAAGGCATCTGCAGGATCATCGACCCACACAACAGGTTTCGCGCGGAATTTTAAAGCGCCTTTTGCGATAGCCGCACGGTCGTCATAGGGAACCAGTTTCCCTTTTTGAACTTTTCCGGCGATCTTCTGGCCTTTTAAATCCGTTTTAAACGCACCGAGATCGGCTGTAACTAAATCATGGGGACGCGCGTAAAGGGGCGTTTGGTAGACACCCCCGCGGCGCAAGGACCCGCGCAGTTCAGGGATATAATAGCCCGTAAAAAGCCCGTATTTCCCGTTGTTTCCTTCGACAATGTACGGAATAAACTCTTCTTCGAAAAAGACGCGCGCGGCCGTGTCGGTTGGAGGCGTTTTTTGCGCAGCCTCGCAAACATTTTTCCAATCGGGCTTCGCCTCCAGTTTGGCGCAGGAAAGTTTAAAGGCCGCCAAAGCTTCAAGGAGCTTGTCCACTTGCCATCCGTCGAGATCGGAAAACGAGGTCGGCGTCAGCGTTGCGCGTTCCTTTTCCTGGCCCGAAATCATCGCGCACGAAGCCAGCATTAAAAGAAGGGATAAAAAAGCATAACGCATCGCGCAACCTTTCAAGAATGCGCTGTCAATGATCCGCGCCAGCCGCGTTTGGTTTCAATACCGTTTCCGACGTTCCTTGCGTTTTCGTGCAATGCTCGTCGCACAATCCGATAGTCACGCCGCTGTTCAAACATTTCTGAAGGCAGGCGTAGTCCTCGTCCGGCGCTGCAGGAGCCTGTTTTTTCGGAAGGATCGCGCCGCTGTCAGCCGGAACCGGAGCGTTTAAAATCCTGTGCTGCGAAAGATTCGGCTGCGTGGACGAAGCCGCCGCAGCCGCGCCGATAACCGGGGTCTCAACCTGTCCATACGTACATTGCTTCAGGCAGGCGCCGGAAGCGCCCCCGTTTGCGACGCATTGTTTCAGGCAAAGCTGGTCTATGTCGGCGCGCGCCGGAACGGCCCAAAAGAACGCCATCAAAAACGCTGCGCAAAACAGGGAGCGGCCATTCATGTCGTTTTCTCCGTTTTTTGCTTGTCCATCTGGATTTCGGCAAGCGTCCCTTTGATTTTTTCCTTCAATTCGGCGGGGGACAAAAATTTCGGCACGTTGCGGAAGGCGGTGAGGCCGAATTGGCTGCGATCCATTGCAACCTCGGCGATGGTATCGAAAGGAATGCGCGCCATGTCCTCGGAAAATCCGTAGACGAGCGCCTGATCGCAGAGAAGATTGATCAGGCGCGGAACGCCTTGCGTGAAATAATAGACCGCCGCACAAGCCTCATCGTCGAAAAGCTCCGGCGAGCCCCCGACAAGCCCCAGGCGATAACGGATGTAAGCCGCCGTTTCGGAGGGAGACAAGGGATCGAGATGGCAATGCACGGTGATGCGCTGGACGAACTGCCGCAGTTCAGGCTTTCTCAACGTCTCCAGCATTTCCGGCTGCCCGACAAGAACCATTTGCAAAAGCATGTCGCGCTCGTTGTTGACGTTTGAAAGCATGCGCAGGTCTTCGAGCATCGCCGCCGTCAGATTTTGGGCTTCGTCGACGATCAGGATCGTGCGTTTGCCTTTAGCGTACTGCGCCAGCAGAAAATCGACGATCGCGTCGTAAAGGGTCGTCGTGTCGGCGCCGCGCGCCTTGATATCAAAGGCAAGCGCGACCCAGTCGAAAAGGCGGCCAACCGAAGCGCTGGGGTTCGTGATGACGCCGACGGCTATATCCTTGCCAATGCTTTTTAGGAAACGGCGGACAACCGTCGTCTTTCCCGCACCGACTTCCCCGCTGATGACGACAAATCCGGCCTGAGAAACGACGCCGTACTCAAGAAGCGTTATCGCGCGACGATGACGCTTGCTTTGAAAAACGGAATCCCCGTCCGGCAAAAGCGAGAACGGTTTCCCCGAAAGGCCATAGAATTTTTCGTACATGGCTCAATTCTTTAGGGTCTTAACCAAATTATAGCAAGTGCCGATTATAGTGTTTTTAACTGGATTTTGCCCCTTTTTGGGAAGGATATCTCTTTGTTGCATCGGGTAAAATCGTTATAATGCCGTGCAAAATCGAACAACAGGCGAGGATACTATGAAAAAAACTTTGATTTTATTGGCGTTGTTGATTGCCTCAATCACGTCGGCAAAGCCTGCGGCAGCTGTGGAGCTTCCTTTTACGATTATCGCTGGAGACGTGCTGCAAATCACCGTCTGGAAAGAAGATGGATTGGACCGCGAGGTTCTCGTTCTTCCAAACGGCGACATCACGTTCCCCCTGATCGGCACGATCAGGGTTCAGGGGCGCACGCCAGCCGAAGTTCAGACCATCGTCAAGGATAAGCTTAAGGACCTTGTTCCGGACGCTTCCGTGACGGTTTCGGTCAAGGCCGCGCTGGGACATACCGTCAACGTTATCGGCCAAGTCGCCAAGCCGGGGGAATTCATCATCAGCCGCCGCATGACGACCTTGCAGGCCTTAAGTCAGGCGGGTGGGCTAACTCCCTATGCCAATGAGAGCGGCATTCTTATCATCCGGCACAGCAATGGCAGGGATATTTCCATTCCCGTTCCATATGACGACATCATTGAGGGCGACAATCTGAGCAAGGATGTCGTTCTTGAACCGGGCGATGTGGTCGTCGTTCCTACGTCGAACCTATTCTGATTTATGCCGTTACAGAGAACCCCTTGCGCGCCTGCTAAGAGGCTCTTCTTCGCCTGCGGCGTTGTTGCGGCGGATTTGCTTGCTTTCTTTCCGGCGCATGCGCTGGCGCAGCAGACTCCGGCTCCTTCGCCGGGAGCGATGGGCGGGCTGACGCTGCAATCCGTCCTTTCCCAGAACGGATCGTGGTCGTCCAACCCCTTGCTATCCACGGATGGGTCCCAGTCTTTATGGGGGTCGACGACATCGCCGGAACTTATCATCAAAGATTCGACACCGCTATCCCAAGCCCTCTTCGACACGAAAATCGACGAAAACGTCTTCAACCAGTCCTCTTACGATTCCACCGACCTGCACGAAACCGCGAACCTTTCGAGAATGAACCAGCGCTGGGAGGTGGGCGTGCAGGCGAACACCGACTACGATACCACGCGCACGAGCCAAACGACAACCGGCCTTTCCCCGACTATCGCAAGGCATTTGGGGTTTGCGCTCTCGCCCAACGCTGCCTTCAGTCCCACGGCAGCCGACTTGTTTTCTCTCACCAGTTCTCTCGGAACTTCGTCATATGACAACAGCGCTTCTTATTCGAATTATAATACCTTCTCCGTTTCGCCCGCCTATAACCACAAGTTCGATCCGCTCAATTCGGGCTCCGTTTCGATTCAGGCCCAGAGATATTTGACCACGAACAACGCGCCCACCAGAACCGACAGTTTGGGACCTTCCTTCGGATGGCAGACGATCTTTACTCCGAGATTCACAGGCAACGCTTCCATTGGCGTCCAAACCAGCCGCCAATATGACATCGGAACGCCCACAGGCCCATGGGCTTGGCAGTATACGTTTTCGGGAAGTCTTTCATTTAAGGGCGTTCAGGATACGGCAAATTTTACTGCCACGCGCGCGCAAACTCCCTACGGCAACGGAACGGAAGCCTTGCAAACATCCTTATCTCTGGCCGAAAATCACAATTTGACCCCTCTTTTTTCATTAACTTTTAACGCCCAATATGTATCTTCGACGTATCAGGCGGTTACCGTCGGCAATCTGGAAGACTTTTCCGTCGGCAGCGCTGGAGTTATCTATCACGCGACGGAGCGCCTCGATTTTTCTGCAAACTATCAATACCGCTACGAAACCCTGACCGACGAGACAAAAATAGCGCAGGATCATTCGTTCACCGTGAATCTTGTTTACCGCCCAAATATGTGGACTCTCGTGCGTTGACGGCTTAATGTTTTTGCCTTATTTGGCAACTTTTGGAAATGAAGGCCTATGGAAGAGCTGACACTCTCTGATTATTTCGCCATTCTGCGGCGTTGGCGGAAGGTTTTTTTGTTGACGGCGCTGATCCTGTTGGCGTTGTTAATGACATTTGCGCTACGCTGGTCAAATTACAGGGCAACAGCCACCGTTCAGATCGAACAGCCGGAAATTTCATCCGCCGCGACAAATATGGGGGAAACCTCCCGCGAGCAGATCGAGGCTCTGGCCGATCAGCGCCTTAATGCCCTCGAGCAAAAAGTGCTTTCAACGCCTTCCTTGATCGAGGTCATTACAAAATTCGATCTTTACGCAAAAGAACGTGAGAACACGCCCATCGCCCACATCGCCGAAAAAACGATGTTCAAGAATATCAAGCTTGAACTTGTCAGCAACGCCCTTTCGAACAAGGAAGCTATCGCGTTCACGATCAATTTCGAGTATCATACCCCCCTTCTCGCGCAACAAGTCACGAACGAACTCGTAACGCGCTTTCTCGACGAGGACCTGAAGGAGCGCCGCACGGAAGCGCATGAAACTTCAGCTTTTCTCGGCTCGCAGATCGCGGATCTGGAAGCGTCTTTGTCCGATCAGGAAAAAAAGATCGCCGACTACCAGAGCCAGCACGGCACAAGCCGTCCCGAAAGTCTGGCCTTTAATCAGCAGCTTGTCGCCACGTTGACGCTTAACCTGCAAGGTCTCGACAGCCAGATATCGGCCAATGAGGGTTCTACGGGCTCCTTGCGCGCCCAGCTTTCCTCGATCGATCCTTATTCGCGCCTCATCGCGGACGGTCAGGTTTTGACAACTCCCTCCTCGCAGCTAAAAGCCTTGAAATCGCAGTATGCCGCGCTAACCGCGCAATACGGACCAGAATATCCCGATGTCGTCAAAGTCCGGCACCAGATCGAGGCGCTTGAATCCCATTCCGGCCACGAGACCAAGGAAACGTCCCAACTCAAGGCTCAAATCGCCGATTTGCGCACAAATCTCGAAGCGGCGGAAAAAACTTACGGGCCGGAACATCCCGATGTCGTGTCGATGAAGAACCAGATGCAAAAGCTTGAAGACCAGCTGGCCACAAACAAGGCAAGCGCGCCTCCTGCCAGCGCGTCGGTTGCGGCAGATGCCGACAATCCCGCTTATCTGCAGCTTGTGGCGCAGATACACACAATGGAAGAACAGCATAAATCGCTTCTGGAACAGCGCAAAGAGCTTCAGGCACAGCTGGACACCTATGAAAAGGCGCTTATCGAAAATCCAGAAGCCGAAAAGGAGATGGCGGCGCTTACGCGCGATCATGAAAACGCCGAGCTGCGCTACCGCGAGCTTAAAGAAAAGAAAATGGCCGCCGATATGAACGAGCAGATGCAGAAAGACCGCACGGGTGCGCGTTTGGTTCTTGTCAACCCGCCGGAACTTCCGATCGACACCTATCCGCTACGCATTTTCCTTATCGCTTTCGGCGTTCTTTTTTCTCTTGTGGGAAGCTTTGCGGCCGTCATTGCGGCCCAGATGCTGAACCAAGGCATCGTCGGCCCCCATCATGTGGAGTCGATTGTCGGGGTTGCGCCGCTTGTCTGCATCCCCCACATCTTCACGCACGAGGAACACACGTACTCATTGCGGCACCGCCTGTGTCAGGGAACCTTCGCATTGGGAGGCGCGTGCGCCGAATTTTCAGCGCCTTATCACAAGAAGCTTATTCCTTATTGCCGCGAACGCTTGGCTTCTTGCTGCAAGCGTTTCATCCGGCCAAAATTTTAACTGGAGACTTCTCATGGACAGGCTGGAAAAAGCCCTCGAAAAATCCAGACAGCAGCGCGCCGCCTTGGACCCGCAGCTTGCGCAAAGACAGAACGCAGTGGAGATCGGCGGCAAAACGCCCGCTTTTGTCCAGTCCCCGTTCGATGCGAGTTTGGTCGACGAAGACCAAATGGAACGCAGCCGTATTTTCGCGCACCGCACGCGCTGCGCGGAAGCGGATGTTTACCGCCAGTTGAGAACGAAGGTTTTACAGATCATGGCCGCGTCCGGAGCCAAGACGCTGGCCATCACCAGCCCGGATTACGGCGACGGAAAAACGACCGTGACGCTAAATCTCGGCATCAGCATCGCTCTCGACCTCAAGCAGACGGTTTTGCTGGTCGATCTCGATTTGCGCAAGCCAAACATGCACGAATATCTGGGCGTCAAGCCGCACGCGGGACTGACTGATTATCTGCTTAACGACACGCCCCTTTCCGACTGCTTCATGCGCCCCCCGTTCGAACGCGTGAACGTGCTGCCGGCTGGATCGGCTTTGGACTATTCGTCGGAACTTCTTGGCTCGCCTAAAATGATCTCGCTCGCGCATGAGCTGAAATCGCGCTATCCCGACCGTCTTGTCATTTACGATATGCCGCCCGTTTTGAACCAAGACGATCCCATTGCCTTTCTGCCGCAGATCGACGCAGTTCTCGTCGTCGTCCGCGACGGCGTTACGCGCACGGAAGACCTTAAGCGTTGTCTTCAAACGCTTTCCGGTGCAAAAGTCATCGGGACGGTACTGAATAACTGTTTTTAGAGGTTTTATCATGGGCTCTCGCAAAAAAATCCTCGCTCTTTTTGGATTCTTGGCTCTCGCGCTGCCGCTTACGGGATGCGACAACCCGGAACAGAAGGAAGCGCGCTATATCAGGCACGGAAACGCCCTGTTTGAAAAAGAAGAGTTTGAAAAGGCGCGGATCGAATATAAGAACGCCGCGAAAATTAAGCCCACGGACGCAGAGCCTATATACAGAATCGGGCTTGTGGACGAGCAAGAGGGCGATTTGCGAAATGCTTTTTCAAACTTTACGGCGGCCGAACAGCAAGACGTCCATTATCATCCCGCCGCGCTTAAAGTTGCCCAGTATTTCCTGGGAGCGCAACAACTCGACGAGGCCCGCAAGCGGATCGACGCTACGTTAAGCGAAGATCCCAACGATGCCGAAGCCCACGCCCTTTCCGCCGCGTTGCTCTTGCGCGAAAAAAAGCTTGACGGCGCAGAGGCGGAAGCGCGCATTGCTCTGGCCAAAGACCCCGCCAATGTTTCGGCCTGTTCGGCCCTTACGGGGATATATTCGGCCAAAGGCGAACCCCAAAAGGCCGTCACCGTCATCAATGACGGCATCGAACGCAATCCTAAAAATCTCGCGCTTTTGCTTTTGCGCGTCATTCTGTTCGAAAAAGCGAACGATTTGCCCAAAATCGCGGAATCCTATCAGGCCATCTTCAAACTGAAGCCTGACCAAACGCAGTTCCGCGTGAATCTCGCCGAGGAATACATCAAGGCGAACAAGCTTGACGAAGCCGAAACCTCGCTCCGCAACGGCATGGCCGCTTTGCCGGATAATTGGGAGATGAAGCACCAACTGGTTCTGTTTCTAGCCGAACACCGCAGCCCCGCCATAGCGGAAGCGGAAATCCGTAAATTGATGGAAGCTTATCCTAAAAACGACGATCTTTATTTTTGGCTGGCCGATCTTTATGTGAACACGAATGCCACCGACAAGGCCGTCGATTTGTTGAACCAGATTGTCGATCGCGGACAATACGACGCCCCTGCGCTCAACGCCCGCACGCTTCTGGCGCGCATCAGCATCAAACGCGGAAATCGTGATTTGGCGAATAAACTTGTCGCAGCCGTTCTGGCCAAAGCGCCGGATAACCGCGCGGCGCTGCTTGTCCGCGCCAGCATGGCTTTTGACAACGGCTATACCCAAAGCGCCGTTTCCGATCTTCGCACTATCGTCCGTAACACGCCGAACGACAAGGAGGCCCTGCAACTTCTGGGAGAAACGCTTCTCTTGCAAGGACATCTCGACCTCGCGATCGACACTATGAAAAAATTGACCGATCTCGACCCGACGAATCTAGCGGCGCGCGTCCGTTTAGCGCAAGTCATTCATCTCAACGGCGACACAAAACAGGCGATGGAATTGATTTCGCTTGTCACCAAAGCCGCGCCTGCTTACGCGATAGGATGGGAATCGGCGGCGCGTTTCGCCATTGACGCCAAGGAATGGCTTCCCGCCGAGAATGCCATCGGCACTTTGGATAAATTGCATGGACAGCACCTGACCGCCAGTTATCTGGAAGGGCAGGTTCTCGAGAGCAACGGCAAGAGCGAGGAAGCGATCGCCAAATATATGGAGGTGATCAATGCCGATCCGGAAACGCCGCTCGCCGAGCACGCGCTGAAGTCGCTGCTCGACGCTTATAACAAACTTAACCGCATAGACGCCGCTGCACGCTATTTAGAAACGCTGAAGACCAACAGCCCGCTTGTGTCGGTTCTGATCGGCAAATGCTATGCCATAGAAGGCAAGACGGGCGAAAGCGCCGCGGCCTACGACAAAGCCATTAAGGCGAATGCCGCCATCCCCGACGCCTATCTCGACCGCGCTCACCTTTCTTTCGAAGAGCACAAGATGGACGAGGCTTTAGACGTTCTGAAAAAAGGCACCGCGGCCGTGCCCAACGATTTCCGCGCGCCTCTGAACGCGGCCAGCCTTCTGGGCAGCATGGGAAAATATCGGGAAGCGATCGCGATGTATGACGATATCTTGGCGCGCAATCCCGGACTTGACGTCGCCGCCAACAATCTCGCGGAAATGATTGCCGATAACGAATACAACGACTCCGCCGCGCTGGAAAAAGCGAGAAACGCGGCGGAACGATTCAGCGGCTCGACCAATCCCCTTTTGCTCGACACGCTTGGCTGGGTCTACTTCCGGCAAGGGAACTTGCCTCAGGCGCAGACGATTCTGGAACGCGCCATAGGTCTTGGCGGCGCGTTGCCCCCCCAGCTTCATTATCACTATGGCGCGATTCTCTTGAAAAGCGGCAAAACCGATAAGGCCAAAGCCGAGCTTGAACTAGCGGTCGCCAAGGGAGCGGCTTATCCCGGAATTGAAGACGCGAAGAAATTGCTGGATTCGCAATAAAGTGGCAATTCCCGAAGCCACAAAATGTTAAGGGGAAGGGACGCGATTGCGCCCCTTCCCCTTAACATTGGTGACCTCGACGGGATTTGAACCCGTGACCCCCTGATTAAAAGTCAGATGCTCTACCGGCTGAGCTACGAGGTCGCCTGCGGAAGGGGCCCTTTGTTATCAGGTAATTACCGCGTCTGCAACACCTTCCGTTTAGTTTCAGGCCCCTACGAGGGCTTTAGCGAAATCTTCGGCCAGAAACGGCTGTAAATCGTCCGCCTGCTCGCCAACGCCGATCGCATAAATGGGAAGCTTGAACCTATCCGCCAGCGCGACAAGTACCCCCCCTTTGGCCGAACCGTCCAATTTTGTCACGACAAGCCCCGTTATGTTCGTCATGCCTTTAAAGGCTTCGACCTGCGCGTGGGCATTTTGCCCTGTCGTGGCGTCGAGCGTTAAAATCGTCGCGTGCGGCGCAGACGCATCGAGCTTCTTGATCACGCGGATAATTTTCGCCAATTCCTGCATCAGGTTATCTTTGTTATGAAGGCGCCCTGCGGTATCAATCATCAGAATATCGCTTTCTTCCGAGCGCGCTTCCTCGAACGCGCGATAGGCCAATGCCGCAGGATCGCTCCCCTCTGCGCCGGTCACGACTTTCGCCCCGACACGCTCCCCCCAGATTTGGAGTTGCTTGATCGCGGCCGCGCGAAAAGTGTCTCCTGCCGCCAAAGCGACTTTCAGCCCGTGGTCGATATAGCTTTGCGCGAATTTCCCGATTGTCGTTGTCTTGCCGGTTCCGTTGACGCCGACCACCAAAATGACGAACGGCTTGCGCGAGAAATCGATCTCAAGAGGTTTTGCGACGGGTTTCAAAATCGCGGCAATAAGCGCGGCCAAGGCCTGCTTGACCTCGTCTTCGCCGACTTCCTTGCCGAACCTCGATTTGCCAAATTCCGCAACGAGCCTCGCCGCCGTTTGCGGGCCGAGGTCGGCGCAAATAAGCGCTTCCTCTAGTTTCGCGAGCCTATCGGCGCCGAGTTTGCTTTTGGTGAAGACGCTCGAAATGTCTTCGCCCAATTTGGCCGAACTACGCTGCAAGCCTCTGCGCAAGCGTGAAATCCAGCCAGATTCTTCATTTGCCTCGCTCATGAATTATTCCCAACCTTTGCGACAACTTCGCCATTCTCGCCTCTCGCGCATCGCGCGTCAACGATTTGGCCGACAGGAGCCTCGCCGATCAATTTCAGTTTGGCGAACTGCGGCGTGCAGCCGATTCCGTTGTTTTCGACCAAAACCTCGACCGTTTTGCCGATGAGCGATTCGTAATGCCGTTGCGTCGCTTTTTCGCCCAGAGCGCGCAGGCAAAGGGCGCGTTCTTTCCGCAGGTTCCCATGGATTTGCGGCATTTTCGAAGCAGGCGTTCCCTTGCGCGAGGAATAAGGAAACACATGAAGCCACGTCAGGCCGCATTGCTCGACAAGAGTGCGCGTCTGTTCGAACATCGCCTCGGTTTCGGTCGGAAAACCGGCGATGATATCCGCGCCGAAAACGACATCGGGTCGTATTTTCCGCGCGCGCTCGATAAGACGGACAACATCCGCGCGCGAATGGCGGCGTTTCATGCGCTTCAGAATCATGTCGTCGCCCGATTGCAAGCTCAAGTGGATATGCGGCATCAGGCGCGGCTCATCCGCGATCGTCTCCCATAAATCCTCGTCGATTCCGGCGGGATCGAGCGAAGACAGGCGCAGACGCCTTAAATCCGGCACTTTCGACAAAACGCGCCGAACCATGAAACCCAGTGTGGGTTCTCCCGGCAAATCGCGCCCATACGAAGCTATATCGACGCCAGTTAAAACAATTTCGTTAAAGCCTTCCGCAACGCGCATTCGCGCTTCCGCCGTTATGTCTTCAAAAGACACCGAGCGCGATGCGCCGCGCCCGAAGGGAATGATGCAAAAAGTGCATGCGTTGTCGCAGCCGTTCTGAATTTCCACGAAAGCACGTTGCAGCGCGGGTGCCGCACGGCCTTTTAATTTAGACACGGGCTGGGGCAACGCGGCATTTCCGACAAGGGCGATAAAACTTTCCGGCTGCACTTTCGCCTTATTATCGACGACACAATCAACCTCGCGCATCGCAGCGTATTTTTGCGGATTGATCTGGGAAGAACAGCCTGTGACGATAATTTTTACGAAGGGTTTCTCGCGCTTCAGGCGGCGGATGGCCTGTCCGGCTTGACGTTCGGCTTCGGCGGTCACGGCGCACGTGTTGACGATGACGATATCGCGCAATCCAGCCGCTTCGGCAACGCGCTCCATCGCCTCGGATTCGGCGGCGTTCAAGCGGCAGCCGAAAGTCAGAACTTTAGGCGCGGCGTTTTTCATCGCCAAAATCTTCGGCTATCACGCCGCTAAAACTAAAGCCGACGGGGCCGATCATGACGACATGGTTATCGCCGCGCCATTCGATGACGAGTTCGCCGCCGTCTAAAACAATCGTCGCGCGGCGCGCGCTCAAGCCTCGCCTCACGGCAGCGACTAACGTCGCGCATGCTCCCGTGCCGCACGCTTCGGTGATGCCGCAGCCGCGTTCCCACACGCGCATACGAATGCGATCCGGGGTTATAATTTTCGCGATTTCGATATTGCAGCGTTCGGGAAACATCGGATCGTTTTCCAAACGAGAACCGACCTCGCTTAATTTGACGGCTTCGGCATCGGGAACGAAAAACACGGCATGGGGATTGCCCACGTTGACGCAACAGGGCGAAGACAATCCGCCCGAAGCGACGGGAGCCGTCAACGTGTCGGCTTCGCGCGCCAAGGGAATTTCGTTCCACGCGAGGTGCGGCGCGCCCATATCGACGGCGATCATGCCGGAAGAATCCTCCCACGCCTCCAGAAGGCCGGAGATCGTCTCGACGACGCATTTCTTGCGTCCCAGTTCATCGAACATCAGGGAAGCCACGCAGCGCGTCGCGTTGCCGCAGGCTCCCGCGCGGCTGCCGTCGGCATTATAAATTTCCATATGCACATCGGCTTCGAATTCTTCGGGTTCGCGCAAAACAATGATCTGGTCGCACCCGACCCCGCGTCTGCGGTTTCCCACAGCGCGAAGAAAATTTTCGGAAGGCGCAAAATCGCTCGAACGACCGTCAAAGATGGCAAAATCGTTACCGAGCCCGTGCATTTCGAGAAAAGGCAAAGGATTGCCGATAGGTTTCGAAAGCGGCATTTCTACCTCGAAAGAGCCAAAGGCGGCGGATCGCCGTTTTGCTCGTCGATTTCCTCTTGCGTAAAGAAAGGACTAGGCTGTTGCGGCGGAGGCGTGCGCGTTTGCACCGTCGCTTCGGCCTGAGGCGCTTGGGATTGCGGATTGGCGTTTGGATCTCCCCCTGCCGCCGGAGGGGCGACGCTGCCCTGCGTGTAATAGTTCGCAGGAATCTCTGGCTGCTGGCCGAAGGGCGAGACCGGCTCGCCGTGCAGGCGCTGTTCCGCCGCAGTCGCTTCGTCGATTGCCTCGATGATGCGGAAATAGTGCTCGGCATGCTGAAGGTAATTCTCAGCTGCGACGCGGTCGCCGCCCGAAGCTGCATCGCGGGCAAGCGCTTGATATTTCTCATAGACTTGCCACGCGTTGCCGCGTACGCGCAAATCGCCGCAATTGCTGTCAAACGACTGATGTCTTAGAGAAGCTGCGGAACGCGGGCGATTGCCCATTGGACTCCCGTTGCCGCCATTAGTGCCGCCTCCGCCGTTGCTTCCGCCATGATGGCGGCCCCGGGGACGCCTGCCGTTAGGACCTTGTCTCATTTTTTATAACCGTTCCTGGTTGCGTTAACTTTGTTACGCTCGGGCCTGCTTGCCTTAATGTTCGTTTTGTTCGCAAGAGCGCCGCATTTTTTAGTGCGATCTCCGCGCAATCTTTTTTACGCAGTTTCGTTCGCAATTGGGCAATCCTAATCCATTCGCGCAAAAACTTACAACTCTTTTTTTTCGCCTTTCGTCTTCTGGAAATCCGGCGTTTTTGCTATAGTTAGGCAAGTAATTGCTAAATTTATCCCGAAAGCCCCGCCATGCCCGACTACTCATATGAAATCCGCTATGGCCGCCTGATGGGAAAAATTATTTGCGGCGTTGACGAAGTGGGGCGCGGGCCTTTGGCGGGACCCGTGGTTGCGGCGGCTGTGATTTTACCTCCGGATTTTCCCGAAGCGCTTTGCATCAAAATCAAGGACAGTAAAAAAATGTCCGCCTCGGCGCGAGAAAAGATCGTCGGGCCCCTGAAAGAGCATTGCCTTTTCGCGATCGCCGAAGCCAGCGTCGAAGAAATCGACAGGCTGAACATTTTGTGGGCCACGATGCTCGCGATGCAGCGCGCCGTCGCCTTCCTCCAAACAACCATTGACATCGCCCTTATCGACGGCAACCGCGCGCCCCAGCTTCATTGCGAGGCCGTTCCTGTCGTGAAAGGCGACGATAAATCTCTTTCCATCGCGGCAGCGTCAATCATCGCCAAAGTCTGCCGCGATGATTTGATGAAAAAACTGGCCGAAAGATTCCCATTCTACGGCTGGGATCACAACGCCGGATACGGCACAAGCGAACACATAGAAGCCTTGGCGCGGCACGGCGTCACGGAATGCCACCGCGCCTCTTTCGCCCCCGTCCGCGCGGCAGCAAGGAAGCATTAAATTTCATGTCTTCCCCCCACCGCAACCTTATCGTTCCTCTCGTCATCGCCTGCGCCCTCTTTATGGAGCAGATCGACGGCTCGATCATCGCGACGGCCCTGCCCCGCATTTCGCAGTCGCTTCAAACCGACCCCGTGCATCTGAACCTCGCCATTACCTGCTATATGTTCAGCCTCGCTGTTTTTATTCCCTTAAGCGGCTGGATCGCCGACCGTTTCGGCGCGCGCAATATTTTTCGTCTCGCCATTCTTGTCTTTGTTTTGGGGTCGATCGCGTGCGGTCTGTCAAACGACCTGAAAGAGCTGGTTCTTGCCCGCGTTCTGCAGGGCGCGGGCGGCGCTATGATGGTGCCTGTCGGCCGGTTAATTCTTTTGCGCACCGTGCCAAAAGCCTATCTGGTCGATGCGATGGCATGGATGGTGGCTCCCGCGATGATCGGCCCCGTCTTGGGCCCTCCCGTCGGCGGCATCATCGTCACGTACGCGTCATGGCGGTGGATTTTTTTCATCAACGTGCCGATTGGGATTTTAGGATATCTTCTGTCGACGCGCTATATCGAGAACATACGCGGCAGAAAGCGCGAGCCTCTCGATTTTCTCGGTTTTGTCCTTGTGGCTTTATCGTTGTCGGGATTGATGTTCGGGTTCGAGGCCGTGGGGCGCGAGGTCGTCCCCATTCCTGTTATCTGCGGCGTCGTGAGCGCCGGCATCCTAAGTTTTATTCTATATCTTTTGCATATGCGTCGCATCACGTGTCCGATCATCGACCTGCGCACTTTGCAATACCAGACTTACCGCGCTTCGCTGACAGGAGGGTCTTTGTTCCGCGTAGCTATCGGCGCGTTGCCTTTTCTTTTACCGTTGCTGTTGCAATATGGCTTCGGCCTTTCTCCGGCAATGTCGGGTTTCACCACACTTGCGAGCGCCGTGGGCGCGTTTACGATGAAAATCTGGGCAAGATCGGTCATACGTGCCGTAGGCTTTCGCCGGATACTTATCGCCAACACGGCGCTTTCGGCGTTTTTCCTTGGCGGATGCGCTTTCTTTACGCGGGAAAGCCCGCTTTGGTTTATCTTCGCCTTTCTTCTGGTCGGCGGCTTTTTCCGTTCGCTGCAATTCACCGCCTTGAACACGATCGCTTATGCCGAAGTACCCGAATATATGCTCGCGCGGGCCAATACTCTTTATACGATGGTCCAGCAATTGAGCCTGAGCTTGGGCGTCGCGGTGGGAGCCTTGGCGCTTAACTTGACGTTGGGCTGGCATGGCAGTGCGGCCTTGGAGGTTCGGGATTTCTGGCCCGCTTTTATCGGCGTGGCTGCGTTGTGCCAGTTTGCGGTCATTGCCTTTATTCCTCTTGCACGCGACGCCGGAGCCGTCATCAGCGGCCACAACCTTCCCGCCCACGAAGCGGAACATAAAGACCCTGCGTAGACCCTAAATATCAAGAAAATCCTTTAACCAAATGATTCCAATGACTCTTTACGAGTTATTAAACTCTCTATAGGATGCTGCCTGCCATGCCTCGTCCCGTTAAAAAAATCGCGCAGGCCATTTCGGCTTCTGCGTTGCCTCTTGATCGCATTCTGATCGGCGACAGCGTTCGCTTGATGAATGAATTGCCGGAAGCCTCGGTCGATGCGGTTTTTGCCGACCCTCCTTACAATCTGCAATTGGGCGGCGAGCTGCTGCGTCCCGATCACAGCACCGTCGATGCCTGCGATGATGATTGGGATAAATTCGCCGATTTCGCCGCTTACGACGCTTTCACTACCGATTGGCTTAAAGCCGCCAAGCGCGTGCTCAAACCCGATGGATGTCTGTGGGTCATCGGCAGCTATCATAACATTTTCCGCGTCGGAGCGATTTTGCAAAATCTAGGTTTTTGGATTTTGAACGACATTGTCTGGTGCAAAAACAATCCCATGCCAAACTTTCGCGGCAAACGCTTCACGAACGCGCACGAAACGCTGATCTGGGCTTCCACATCGAAAGACGCCAAGCCTTGCTTCAACTATGAAGCGATGAAGAACATGAACGATGAAAAGCAGATGCGCAGCGACTGGCATCTGCCGATTTGCAGCGGCAACGAGCGTCTGCGCACCGAAACCGGCGAGAAAGTCCATCCAACGCAAAAGCCTTTGCCTTTGCTCTACCGCGTCATTATGTCGTCCACAAAACCAGGCGACGTCATTCTCGATCCGTTTTTCGGTTCGGGCACGACGGGCGCGGCGGCGAAACTTCTGGGGCGGCATTTTATCGGCATCGACCGCGACAGCACTTATGCCAAACATGCCGAACGCCGCATCGAGCAGACGATGGAAGCGCCGGATAATGAAGTCCTGACGACGCTCTCGAAGCGCGAGGAGCCGCGCATTCCCTTCGGCATTATCCTCGAGCGCGGATTGTTGCGTCCCGGGCAGTTTCTGTTCGACGAAAGGCAGCGGCATCGTGCGAGAGTCAAGGCCGACGCGACGTTGCAAGCCAATAAATCGGGGGACAGCATTACGGGTTCGATCCACAAAGTGGGCGCTTTGGTGCAAGGGTTGCCTGCGTGCAACGGCTGGACTTTCTGGTGCTACGACTCCGACGGCCAAGGCCATTTGGTTCCCATCGACATTTTGCGGCAGCGGGTACGCGCCGAGGCCTCAAGCCATTAAAGGCTCGTTAGGGTCGGGACCTGATCCTAAGGCGTATAGAGATAAATCAGCTTCGTCATCTGCGGGTCTTCGTAAAAGCCGACGGAGTCCAGTTGCGTGTCGAGCCGCATCTCTTTCGGATTAGCTCCCTTTGCCTGTTCATAATGAGGAAGTTCTTTGGTTTCCATAAAGCCTTCCACTTTGTGCAAAGGCTCGATGTAGACGGTGTGGAAATTATAGCGGGCGTAGATGGTTCGGTCGGGATTCTTGTTTTTGTCCATGCGGGAAAGAAGCGCCTCTGCGTCGCCCTCGGACAGCGGCAGGCCATCCAGATAAACGGGCGACGAAAGAACGGCGCGGAAGATGCGCGGAAGGAGTTTCACATCGGCCTGCCCGCACCCCGTTCCCGTCACCGAATACAGCGTAAACGCGTTGACGCCGCGCAACGACGATTTTTCCGTGAACCGAAAAAGCTTGGCCGCAAAGTCGTAGCGATCCAGCCGCATCGAAATATCGTAATGATAGTTCGAGGGAAAAGTGGCGACGTTCATCGCGACGGAATCGCGAATGGCCTGCCGTACCTGATTCCATTTAAAGTCGTTGTTGAAATAAGCTTTATAGAGATCGCATTCGGAAACGATGGCATATTCGTCGAGCAGATTTTGATCGGACAAGTCAAGCGCATTGAAACGCACCAGCGTGCGCACCAGATTGACCCACGATATATCCGCGTAGTCGTCGGCCCGAGCGCTTCCCGAAAGAAGCAACAGCACAAGAACGGCAAGAGAAACGGCGCGAAGGAACATGAGGCAATCCGGAAAGGAGTCGGCTGCGCACTATAGCGTTTCAGGAGATGATTGCCAAATGAAGGAATGCGCTGCCGAAATTACGGTTGCGGATCGTAAAGCTTCGTATCGACCAACGGCTTTATGAGGATGCCCAAAATATTGTCATGCACTGCTTCCGGCCTGAAAGGGTCAGACTCTTCAAGGTCGCAAATCGGGGTGTCGGCATAGCAACCGTAAAATTCAAAAACACGCACCTTCCCCTTTTCGGGAAAAATGATTCTGAATCCGCCAAAATGTTCGCTTTTGCCATGCGCAATGTTTTTCTCGGACGGAATCAGCCGGATCATATAGGCGCTGCCGTATCTGGCCTTCTCGAATGCTTCTTGGGGCCCGTCGTCAACTGTAAAATGAGCCCCCTGCTGATTGGATAACGTTCTCAAGTCTTCGACTAACGAAGCGAAAGCGAATTTAAATTTTTCAATTTTGCTTAGCCTTAGAAGTATTGCGGCTTTTTCTTCTTCGGCATCCTTTTTGCGCTTTGCCGCAACATAGTTATTTGCTTCTTCAACAGCGCTTTTCACGGCAATACCTCCTTGTTAAATGAATGAGGCGACTATACAACCCCTGTCGGCAACATAGAAGAGAAATAGCCCCGACCGGATTTATGGTTAATGCTCCTGCGCTTTTACCACGTGCCTGACAATTTTCTTCATTATGCTGGGCAAAGCCTCGTTGTCGAGCTTTTGCGCGTCGGCCCAATGGCCTCTAATTTTTTTTGCGGTTATTGCGGTTAGGACAACAACCTCTAGCGTAAAATGCGTGAAGACATGCCGCACAACTCCCGCGCAGCATTTCCATTTTTCCGAAGCGGGCGCGTATTTCAAGGCTTCGGCAAGCGCGAGCTTAACGCCTTCTTTCCACGGGCTGCTCGGAACTTCCATCATGCCGCCCAATAATCCGTGTGGAGGCCTCTTGCGCAGAAGAATATCGCCGCGTTCGTTAAAGAGGACGAATGCAACCGCGCGGCGCACGGGCTTGGCCTTTTTCCTGACGCGGCGGGGCAATGTCTCCTGAACGCCCTTCGCATAAGCCAAACATGCGGCGTTCCAAGGGCACAGATCGCATCGGGGCTGACGCGGCGTGCAAATCGTCGCACCCAAATCCATCAAGGCTTGCGCGTAATCGCCGCAGCTCTTTTGGGGCACAAGCGTTGCCGCAGCCTCGCGCAATTTTGGCTTGGCTTTCGGCAAGGGAGTTTGAATGCAAAATACGCGCGACATTACGCGTTCGACGTTTCCGTCAACGACGTTCGCCGATTTTCCGAAAGCGATCGCGGCAACGGCAGCCGCCGTGTAGGGACCGAAGCCTGGCAATTTCCGCAGCGTTTCTTCGTTCTTTGGAAAAACGCCGCCGAAATCAAAACTAAGCTTTTGGGCGCACTGGTGCAGCATCCGCGCACGCCGGTAATAGCCAAGGCCAGCCCACATCCGCAGCACATCGTCTAAATCCGCCGCCGCCAGATCGTTCAATCTGGGCCACTGCTTGACGAATTTCCGAAAATACGGTCCGACCGTTGCGACCGTGGTTTGTTGCAGCATGATTTCCGAAAGCCAGACGCGATAAGGATCGGGCTTTTCTCCGCTGCCCGCCCGCCACGGCATGACGCGCCGATGCCGGTCGTACCAGTTAAGCAGAGCTTCAGCCTTCTTCTTAGGCTGGACGCTCGTCCTTTTGACTTTTTTCCGTTTCAAAGCCACACTCGTTTCCATGTACGTGTACAAACCCCGCACCCTAGCCGATGCCGTCGATAAAGTCGCCCGTCAATCCGCCGGGAAAGAGTGGGGATTGTACGCTAATTTACTCGATCATTGGGCGGAAATCGTCGGCACGGAGTTTGCTTGCGTCACGACGCCCGTCAAAATCACTTTCCCCTATCAGCCTTCCGAAGCGCAGCGCAAAAACGGCGTTTTGACCGTGCGTTTGCCCAAAGGATTGGCGATGGAATTCAGCTTCAAGGCCGATCTGATCCGCCAGCGCGTTAATTCTTATTTCGGTTACGAAGCCTTCGCCCGCCTCGCGCTCGACGCTTCTTTCGTGCCCCCGCCTCCCGTAAGAAGCGAAAAACAGACCGATCCTATTGCGTTAAACGCTATGAAAGAAAAAGCCTCGGTCATAGAAAACGGCGAGCTTCGGGAATCCTTGGAAAAGTTCGGCGAAGCGATGCTGATGAAAGAATGAATATGCCCCCCTTTAAACACCGCATGCCTCCCGGCAAACCTTATCGCCAAATTCCCATACGGGAATGCGGCGAGCCGATGGTTCATCTCCCGAAAGATGTTTTGGCCTTTGCCGATCCGCATCCTTATGTCGCGGCAGGAGCTCCCTACGGCGGCGCGTCGCCGTGGATGCTGCGGTTATCCGTTGCGGAATCCCTCCTCAAGGCTCAAAAGCGTTTGAGCAAGATCAGGTCCGGATGGAAAATCAAGCTGATGGACGCCTATCGCCCGAATTCGGTGCAGGCCTATATGGTCGAATGCGAATTTGCGGTTCAGGCCAAAGCGGAAGGATTAAACCCCGCCGCCCTGTCGAAATCCGAACGCGAAAGGTTGAGCCCGAAAGTGTTCAGCCATTGGGGCATTCCAAGTGACGATCCCGCCACGCCCCCTCCTCACAGCACGGGAGCGGCTTTCGATTGTACTCTGATCGACGAAACCGGGCGCGAAATCGATATGGGTTGCCCCGTCGATGAAAATTCCGACCTTTCTTTTCCCGAAGCTTTCGAGGAAGCCTCCGACGCCGCAGAAAAAAAAGCCCACGCCTGCCGCGTCCTGTTGCGGGAAGTTTTGGAAGCAGAGGGTCTTGTTCAGCATCTCAACGAATGGTGGCATTTCTCGCGTGGAGATCAGTTGGCCGTTTGGATCGAACGCGAGAAAAATCCGGATGCTTTCGCCATTTATGGACGAGCTCCGTTATAACCGAAGCTTTCTTAGGCGCGTTTAAACTCAGGTACGAGCTCGATGAGTTTAGAGACGGACTGCGTTTCGTCCATCCCTTCGCGCAGATGCAGGGCATAGTCGTTCAGCTGCTGCTGCAAAAAGTCCAACCCGACCGTCGTGGCCTTGCCGAGCTTAACGCCGGAAGCAGCGGAGGGAATGAGTTCCTCGGCATCGGCGAACAGTTCTTCATGCAGTTTTTCGCCCTTGCGCAAGCCCGTATAGGCGATCCTGATATCCTCATCGGGACGCAATCCCGCGAGGCGGATCATCTGTCGTGCAAGATCAGCAATTTTCACCGGCTCGCCCATGTCCAGAACCAGAACCTTGCCGCGCTGGTCGTCCGGCCTCATGCTTAAAGACGACGCTTGCAGCACAAGCTCGACCGCCTCGCGCACCGTCATAAAATAGCGAGTCATATCGGGATGCGTGACGGTCAAAGGCCCCCCCTTGGCCAGCTGCTCCTGAAAGCGCGGCACGACCGATCCCGTCGATCCCAACACGTTGCCGAAACGCACCGTGACGAACCGCGTGGCTTTGGAAGACAGATCGAGCGCTTGGCAATACATTTCCGCCAGCCTTTTCGTCGCGCCCATGACGCTCGACGGACGAACGGCCTTGTCGGTCGAAATCAGAACCATCGCCGCGCAACCGGAGCGCAAGCAGGCGTCGGCTATGACGCGCGTGCCGATCACGTTGGTCAGAATCGCCTCGCGGATATTTTCTTCGGCGATCGGAACGTGCTTGATCGCGGCGGCGTGAAAGACCAGATCGGGCTTTTCGGCGTCGAAAATCTGGCGGATGCGCGCGGCGTCGCGCACGTCGCCGATCAGCGAATGGACAGCCTGATGCGGGAACGTTTCCCTTATTTCCATATCGATGCGGTACAGGTTGAATTCGCCGAATTCGACAAGCGCCAGCTCCTTGGGCTCGAGGGCCGCGATCTGCCGCGTCAATTCCGAACCGATTGTCCCTCCCGCGCCCGTGACCAGCACGCGTCTGCCGCGGATCATCGCGCGGATATCGCTGCGGTTCAGTTTCGTTTCGGGGCGTCCGAGCAAATCCTCCAAAGCCAAGGGCTGATCGCGCATCGTCAGCGCCGTAGCGACGTCCGAGCGCACGTCGGTTAAAGCGGGTAGGCGCGACAAGCTTAAGCCGAGCGCGGATGCCGTTTCCAGAAGCTGGTTCACAAGGCCGCTGTTAAAGCGCGAAACGGCCCGCGTCAGGATCAGGCGGGAAGGCGCTTTCCCCCCCTCGCGCAAATCGGCGACAATCGCGGGCAATTCGTCGATAGTGCCAATGACGTTGACGCCTTGAATCGTGCGCCTCACGCGCTTGGCGTTTTCCCCGATAATTCCTACGACGTTATAAGGCGCTTGTGGATTGGCGCTGACGGCGCGCAGGAAAATATCGGCTTCGTCGCCCGCGCCGACGAGCAAAACGTTGACGCGTCCGCCGCCCGAACGCTCCCACAGGACGTTCAGGCGCCTTTCCCGCAACATGCGGAAGATCATACGGGGTCCGCCAAGACCCGCCAGCATGATAAACCACGCCATAAAGGGAACCGTGCGCGGCACGCCTTCCAAACGCGTCGTGACGAAAGCGATCGCCAGAAAAATTGCCGTGGCCAGCGTTGCGGCGCGAAGAATTTCCGTCAAATCGCGCAACGACGCGAACGCCCAGATGCTCCGATAAAGCCCCTGCGCCCAAAAGACGATCCCGCAGGTCACGGTAAAAAGCAGCGAGGCTATGACGGCTTCGCCGACGGGCAAAACACTAAAATCCCCGCTGACGCGCAGATAAAGCGCCAGCCAGAACGAAACCGCCGCTATCAGGACATCATGAACGAAGGCAAGCAGTCGGCGGTTGGTAGTGATAAGGTTCATGATATCGTTTGACGTTCCTTGAAAAAGAAGGATTTTGGCGTTCTTCCTGCGTGATTTTTTAACGGCCTCATTTTATGCCCTTTCCGAGTCAAAATCGCAACAATCAAGGCACGGCAACGGAAATAGAGGGGTCTTGGCCCCGTGTACAGACGCAAATACTCCTTTATGCATAGAGGATTATCCATAGGCGAAGGACCGCCGTTTATTAGTAACCATTTCTTAGAAACTGGCATCTATGTTTAAAAAAGTGACTTCGGAAAAGGGAATCGAAAGATGGAAAAGCCCGGTTTGCCCGATCCGGCCAACCTTAACGGAACTGGCGCATCCGATCCTGGATCCTTGACATCCGGGCTTTCCGTTTCGCGCTTCCCCGACGGATGTCAGATACCCTCCGCCGAGAAGCTTGAAGAGTACCGCCAACGAATAGTGGATACGAACATCGATGCGCGGTCGTTTTTATCGACGGATTATCTCAACGCGTTCAATTCCATCGTTATGCTTTTGGATATGCTGCCGGACGCGCCCGAATTGGTTGAGGAAGTCGAAAACTGGCGATTCCTCGACTATGCCCAACATTTCAAAGCCAGCGGCCTTAGCTTCGCGGATTTGGCGATCGAGGTTTATCCTTTCGCCCCGCCCGACCTGCGCGAAGCCCTTGAACGCAAAGCCAATGGAATCCGCATCATTATAGAAGAGCTCGCGCGCATGCTTCGCCGCCTGCTCGACGCCGGGGAAAAAGAAGCGTTTTCCAATATCGCGTGCACGATGGCGGCGCAAATGCGCGTAATGATGGAAGAAGGCAACGGCATCATCCACGGCGGCAATGCCACCGCACAGGCGGATATCGACAAGCTCTTCTAACCGCGCTTGATCTTTTTCACTAAAAAGGCGATCTTGATTATCCTCGAAGTATGGACGCAAACATGCCGACTCTTTATATCCACAACACGCTTTCGCGCAAAAAAGAAGAATTCAAGCCGATCGATCCCAAGCACATCGGCATGTACGTCTGCGGCCCCACGGTTTACGACTTAGCGCATCTGGGCAACGCGCGGCCCGTCGTGGTTTTCGATACGCTGTATCGGCTGTTGAAACGGCTTTATCCGCGCGTGACTTACGTCCGCAACATCACCGACATTGACGATAAAATCATCGCCAAAGCCAAGGAAACCGGAGAATCCATCGGCGACATCACGAAACGCACCGCGCAAGCCTATCACGAGGACATGGAGGCCCTGAACGCCCTTCCTCCCGACGAAGAGCCCCTATGCACCCAAACCATTCCCGAAATGCTCGAGATGATCGGCATGCTGATCGAAAAAGGCCACGCCTATGCAGCCGAAGGGCATGTATTATTCAACGTGCCGTCGATGAAGAATTACGGGGAATTGTCACGCCGGTCGCGCGACGAGCTGGTCGCTGGGGCGCGCATCGAAGTCGCTCCCTATAAAAAAGACCCTGCCGATTTCGTTTTGTGGAAGCCGAGCGCTCCCGATCAGCCCGGTTGGGACAGCCCGTGGGGGCGGGGCCGCCCGGGCTGGCATATCGAATGTTCAGCGATGGCGAAAAAATATCTGGGCGTCACGTTCGACATCCACGGCGGAGGACTGGATTTGATCTTCCCGCATCACGAAAACGAAATTGCCCAAAGCCGCTCGGCGCACGACGGCGCGCCTTTGGCGAAATACTGGATGCACAACGGCTTTTTGACGGTCAACAACGACAAAATGTCGAAGTCGCTGAAAAATTTTTTCACGGTGCGCGATTTGCTGGCGATCGCGCCGGGCGAAGCGGTGCGGTTGGCTTTGCTGTCGGGGCATTACCGTCAGCCGCTGGATTTCTCCCAACAATCCCTCTTCCAAGCCAAATCGAGACTTGACCGTTGGTATATTGCCCTACGCACAATCGCATCCATGCAAGTCGAGGCCGCGCCTGTCCCTCCATCTCTGGAGGAGGCGTTGTGCGACGATCTAAATACGCCATCAGCAATAGTTGAAATTGATAAGCTTGCAAGCGAGTTGTTCCATACAAGCAATCCCAAAAAGGTAAAATCTCAGTTGCTTGCTGCTGGCGCGGCTTTAGGAATTCTCCAACAATCCCCCGAAGAGTGGTTCCGTTGGCAACCCGCCGGAAAATCCGGCCCGACGGATGCCGAAATCGACGCGCAAATTGCCGCGCGTCTTGCCGCGCGAAAAGCCAAAAACTTCGCCGAAGCCGACCGCATCCGCGACGCACTGGCCTCGCAAGGCGTCATTCTCGAAGACGGCGCGGGCGGCACGACGTGGCGGCGCGGCTAACCGAAATTGGCAGGAAAAGCCTGCTTGCGATAAGGAACAAGGCTTGGTTCCTCCGGCGATAGCGTTGGAATAACCTTCCGCACGTTATCGTAGAACATTTGAATCTCCGCGTCGGAAAAATCCGCTTTCCTGAGCGCGTCTTCCTGAGGAGCGAAGGAACTATAAATCTTGTACTCCGGCGCGTCGCTCGGCAGGGGGAAATCGCTTCCCATCAGGATTTTATCGAGCAATTCGGGATTCTCGCGCGTGGCTTCGCGCAACAACTGCGCCTTTTCGAAAAACGCCAGGCAGGACGTTTCCAGATAGATATTCTCGTGCGCCTTGGCAGCCTCGATCATCTCGGACACCAGCATAATCATTGTTCTGCGATACCGATCGAGATAGGAGACTCCAAGAAACTGCGGCGCTCCGTAGGCCCCCGCATGGCAACCGATAAGCGTAACGTCGGGATAGGACTTTGCCAGCTTGGACATTAGCTTTCCGCGCGAGCGGGTCAGGTTCTCGTCTTCCATGTGAAAAAGAACGGGGATGCGCTGCTCTTGCGCGGTGTCCAGAACGCCGCGCAAAATGCCTACCTTCGCATCCAGCATTTCGCACATCGGATGGATTTTGACGCCGGTCGCATGAGGCGGAATATTCGGACGCGCCCAATCGCGCACCCAATATATCGGGGAAATGTCAGCAATTCCGGACAAAGCAAGCGTCGCTTCCGCAAGAGTGTCCGCATCGTCGCAATAAAGGCATGCCTGCGCCAGATGTTGGGAAACAATATGCGCGCGCACGTCCTCGATCGTCGTCGGTTTAATGGGATGAATGCGCCGTCCGAGCTTGAAGCTCATGGCTTTTCTGGCTTCGCCCGTCAGATTCCAAAGCTTATCAATATCGCCCAGATGAATATGTGCATCTCTTCTTTGCATCGCTTAAAAACACACAAAAATTCGCAGCGTCTCCCGAAGTTTTGAACGCTACCACGGAAACGGCTGTTTTCAATCCGGATAGCGGCTCTTCCTTAACATTATTTCCTCTTTTTCCCTTTAAAAAACGCGGGAATCCCTTGTTTTTCAGCCTGTCTCAACGAAAAACGCCTAGGAGCGCATAAAAAGGTAGAATCCTGCGCATATATCGGTAGAATGGACGGCGAAGTTTCCATAAGGAAGCTTTAATCGATCCTCAAAATCTACTCTAAGGATCGTTCGGATGCCTGACCGCGTCCGGCAGGAATGCTTTTTATTTTTTGTTCAATTGAGTTGTACGCTTTCAAGGAGAGCACCTATGGCCATCCCCCTCATGCCCAAAGCAACTGCCGTCTGGCTGGTTCAAAACACGACGCTGACGTTCGATCAGATAGCCGAATTCTGCGGCTTACATAAGCTCGAAGTTCAGGCCATCGCCGACGGAGAGGTCGCGATCAGCATCGTCGGCCTCGATCCGGTTTTCAACGGCCAGCTCACGCAGGACGAAATCAAGCGCTGCGAAGCCGATCCGCGCGCGCGCCTCAAAATGACCAAGAGCGACCTGCCGCATCCCATCACGCGCACGAAAGGCGCACGCTATACGCCCGTCTCGAAGCGCGGCGAGAAGCCCGATGCGATTTCATATCTCATCAAGAATTATCCCGACCTGCTCGACGCGCAAATCGCGCGCCTCTTGGGAACGACCAAGGACACGATCGCCAAAGTGCGCGAGCGGACGCATTGGAACACCACGAATATCAAACCGCAGAATCCGGTTCTTCTGGGCCTTTGCAAACAAGCCGATCTCGAAGCCGCGGTCAAACGCGCCCAGCGCCGCATTCTTCGCGAACAAGGCGCCAAGGCGAAAGAAGCGCCCGAAGCGCATGAGGCCGAGCAACCCGCAACGGACGGTTTCGTCGTCACGCCGAGCAGCGCCGAAGATGAACAGCCCGTCATCGACCACGATGATATGATGAAAAGCTTGGGATAAGTTTCAACGCCAAACGACAAAAAAGGCCGGTGAATTTCTTCACCGGCCTTTTTTATTTCTTAGCCCTATCCTTCGAGAATCAAGCGGCAGGCTTCTTCAGGCAAAGCTTTCTAAGCTTATCTCTATAACAATTATCGAGATAACCGTTTTTCACGGTATAATAGGGTCTGTTACTGCTCCCAAGCATATATTCGCTATCCAACGCTTTCCACAAGGCGCGGCGGACTCTGTCCATATTTATGTTTTCGCGCGCGACTTTACCAACAAGGGGAAACCGACGGATGTTTTCCTTAAGAATAATCATATCTATAGTTGTATTCACACGTTCTTCGCCGGAATGCCAATGGTCACGACTGGCTCGTTCATGAACAACCATCTTGCCGTTTGAATAGAAGGAGATATAGAGATTATTCTTGCCTTCCCAATATTCCCCATGTCCATTTACATAATTTTCAATGCCTTCAATTCTAATATCCATCCTATTCCCGTAAAATCGAAGGGGCGAATTCGTGGGATATTCTGACGTATAAACGGGAAATGCACTTAAGGGATATCCAGGAACAGTCCCATAAAGTTCAATACTGAAGTCATTCAATTCCTTCAGAAGCGATTCCGCGACGATCATGAATTCCGCGCGAACTTGTTCCTCTTTCGTCAATTTTGCGACCTGAGTTCCAAGGCCGTTTCGGAAATTTTTCTTCGCCTTATTCCAGTGCTCGCGTACGAACAATGCCGAGAACGCAGCGGCTCCAGATGCCGTTTCGGCGACGGTTACAATTGCATTGCGGGCCTTGCGAATTGTTTCTTCGCGTTTAAGGGCACGTTCTTCCCTCAGACGTTCCATCGCCTCATTTTCTCTAATTACGCTGCAGGCAGCTCTTACAAAAGTCGAAGTCATATAACGTCTCCGTGTAAATTAATAATTATGCGCGCGGATTATACTCTTTTTGTTTCCCGTTCTTCATGCTCGAAAAATACTTTCACGCTGCGCCTACGCTGATTTTTGGCAAAAATTAACCATAGTGGAGATACATGGGGGCAAACAGGAACACAAAAAAGGCCGGTGAATTTCTCCACCGGCCTTTTTTTAATTCTTATGCAAACGCGCTTAAGCGACATCCGCGATTTCTTCCTGCGTTTCGGCAAGGCTCTGCGCGACATCCTTCAACGTCGGCTGCGGTTGCGTGGAGGGAATCGCGGGCTGTCCCTGTCCTTGCGGCATGTCTGTGCGCGCGCGCGCGATGTGCGGCATGATGTCCTGAAGCTCGATGAAATTGTCGGCCTGGCGGCGCAATTCGTCGGCCACCATCGGAGGCGAAGAACGCATCGTGCTGACGACGCTCACGCGGACTCCTTTGCGCTGCACGGCTTCGACCAAACGGCGGAAATCTCCGTCGCCCGAGAAAATGATGATGTGTTCGACATGATCGCACATCTCCATCACATCGATGGCGAGTTCGATATCCATGTTGCCTTTGATCTTTCGGCGGCCGAAAGCGTCCGTGAATTCCTTGGTCGGCTTCGTGACCATCGAATAACCGTTATAATCAAGCCAATCCACCAACGGGCGAATGGGCGAATACTCTTCGTTTTCAATCAGCGCGGTGTAATAGAACGCGCGCACAAGACGTCCGCGTCCCGCAAAAACTTCCAATAACTTCTTGTAATCTATGTCGAAGCCAAGACCACGAGCCGCGGCATAAAGATTGGCTCCGTCGATAAACATGGCCGAACGTTCTTCTTTATAAAATATCATTTTTTCCCTCATATTCCCTGAAAAGACCTGTTTACTAACGACCCACGCAAAAAGCCAGCAGTTTCTTCAAACACTACCAAAAAAAGGTATCTCCGGCGAGTGAATAGTCAGCTAGGCCACCCGGAAAGGGTTAGGTGAATCAACAGCTTTAATATACCTTAATTCAATTCCGTTAACAAGAAGAACTCGCATTTTTTCATTGTCATCCCGAAATATCCCGCTTTACAAAGGGTTGGATAAAATTGTAGGTTCCGCGCTCGACTTATCCGCCGAAGCTTCTTGGCGAAGGCGGAACGTTTTAATGGAAGAGGATTCCGATGGCTCGCGTTACCGTTGAAGATTGCATCGTTCAAGTTCCCAACCGTTTTGAGCTCGTCATGCTCGCGGCGCATCGCGCGCGCGCATTGGGGTCTGGCGCGGAACTGAAAGTCGGCCGCGACCGCGACAAAAATCCGGTTGTCGCGTTGCGCGAAATCGCCGAAAAGCAGCTTGAACTGCCCATGCTCGAGGAATCCCTGATCAAGAGCCTGCAGAAGCGCATCGAACCTGAACAGCCCGAAGAAGAAGTCACCGAATTGATGGCGGGCGAACAGCAAAGCTGGATCAACGCCGCCGACTCGACGGAAGACGACGAGGGTGAAGACGACGTCGACGCCGAAATTGAAGGCGAGGAACCCGTGGAAGGCGAAGAAACCGCCGCCGATGCTCCTTTGACCTCGTTCGAAGACGCGGATGTTAAGGACTAGTTAGGCTAAAGCTGCTATCATTAGTTCCCTTTAAAGGAACTGTGATGCAGACTTCCGATCCCTTATCGCCCTCCGCCACGACACCGCCCCCAACGGCATCCCCTCCCGAGCCGCCCGCGAAACCTCCGCGCCTGCGCCTGATACGCCAGTACGAACTGGTCGAACGGGTGCGCGCCTACGATCCCGATGTCAACGAAGATTTACTGAACCGCGCGTATGTTTTTTCGATGCAGGCGCACGGCATGCAAACCCGCGCATCGGGCGATCCTTATTTTTCGCATCCCTTGGAAGTCGCGGGCATCCTCACTGAAATGAAGATGGACAGCACGACGATCGCTACGGCTTTGCTGCACGACACAGTCGAGGATACGCTCGCGTCGCTCGACGATATCCAAAAGCAATTCGGCCCGGGCGTGGCGAGGCTCGTCGACGGAGTCACCAAGCTTTCGCGCATCAAGTTGCAAACCGATCAGGCCACGCAAGCGGAGAATTTTCGCAAGCTCGTCGTCGCTATGTCAGAGGATATCCGCGTCCTGCTCGTCAAGCTGGCCGACCGATTGCACAACATGCGCACGCTGCATTATCTCAAGGACCCCGACAAGCGCAGGCGCATAGCAAGAGAAACTTTGGATATCTACGCGCCGCTCGCGCAGCGCATCGGCATCGAGAGGATGCAGGACGAGCTTGAGGATTTGGCTTTCGGCGAGCTTAATCCCGACGCGAGGGACAGCATCGTCGCGCGCCTAAATTTCCTGCGCAGCAAAGACAACGTCATCGCGCAAAAAGTCCTGAAGGAATTGAAGGCCCTTCTCGCGGAATCCGGCATCGAAGCCACGGTGGAGGGGCGCGAAAAAGCGCCCTACTCAATCTGGCGCAAGATGCAGCGCAAAAATGTCGGCTTCGAGCAACTGTCCGACATCATGGCCTTCCGCATTCTGGTCGAAACCGCCGACCAATGCTATCAAGCGCTGGGGGTCATCCACAGCCATTACCACGTCATTCCGGGACGCTTTAAGGACTACATCTCGACGCCAAAACCCAACCGGTATCAAAGCCTGCATACCGGAATCATGGGGCCGGAACAGCAGCGCATCGAAATTCAAATCCGCACGACGGAAATGCACGAAGTCGCCGAACTGGGCGTGGCCGCGCATTGGGGATACAAAGAGGACGCGCCGAGAACCGACGGCTTGCAATACCGTTGGCTGCGCGAGCTTCTGGACATCGTCGAGCACGCGCAAAAACCCGAAGAATTTTTGGAAAACACGAAGCTTGAACTGTTTCAGGATCAGGTTTTCTGCTTTTCGCCGAAAGGCGATCTGATCGCGTTGCCAAACGGCGCGTCGCCCGTCGATTTTGCCTACGCCATTCACGGACGCGTAGGAGACGCCTGCGTCGGCGCGAAAGTCAACGGGCGCATGGTTCCCTTGCGCACGGTCTTGCGAAACGGCGACCAAGTCGAAATCGTCACGCAAAAAGGCAGCGCGCCAAGCCCCGCGTGGGAACGCTTTGTCGTCACGGGCAAGGCGAAATCGTGCATCCGCCGCTTTATCCGCGCGCAGCAAAGGACGGAATACGTCACGCTCGGCAAATCGATATTGGAAAAGCTGTGCAAGCAGGAAAATGTCGATTTCTCCGCGCCCGCTTTCGAAGCTATCGCCGAGAAATTCCAAAGCTCGACGGCGGAAGACCTTTTCGCATCCGTCGGCGCGTCGTTGCATCCCGCGCGGGAAGTTTTCCATGCCGCCTACCCGGGCCACCGCCTGAAGCAGCCCGACAAAGGCGCCGAAAAATTGCTGGCCAAGCAAAAAACGCCGGGCAAGAGCGCGCCTGTGACGTTGAAGGGACTGATCCCCGGGATGGCCGTGCATTACGCGGGCTGTTGCCATCCTTTGCCGGGCGATTTGATCGTCGGCATCGTCACGACGGGAAAAGGCGTGACCATCCACACGACGGATTGCGAAACGCTGGAAAGCTTCACCCGCTCGCCGGAACGCTGGATCGACGTCGGATGGAACGACGAGAAAGAGAAAGCTGAACTTATGGTCGGGCGGCTCGACGTCGTCCTTATCAACAAACCGAACAGCCTCGCCGCGATGACGACGATCATCAGCAAAAACAACGGCAACATTTTTAATATGAAGATCACGAACCGCACGCCCGAATTTTTCGACATCATCGTCGATGTCGAGGTGCGCGATCTCAAGCATCTGACGATCATCATCGCCGCCCTGCGCGCCAGCTCGGCGATCAACTCGGTGGAAAGAACGAAGGGAAGATAGCCCCGCTCACGCGCCGTAGCGAAGATGCCGTCGATGAAATTGCTTCGTGCGGTTGGCTGCGTACAGTTTTTTGGGAAGAACTGGCATTGGATTTCGGCAGTAACCCTTGTCAATCGTCACATAGTTGTTTGTCGTGCGATTATCTATAATCAGAATAAGATTGTTTGCCGTGATATTGGGCAGGATAAATTGCGGTTGTCCTTTTGATATCTCATTCGAATTGTGATGAATCAGATCGTCAACGCTTGGCTGCAACCAAGCCGTAATAACTATGCCCGCAAGTAAAAAAGCGGTGTTAAGGGTTATGGCCGCTTTGAGACTGACTTTATCCCCGATGTCGTCGGCTTTCTTATCAATGCTGCCGACTTTAGAGTGGATACCGCTGGTTTTAGTGTCGATTCCGTTGGTCAAATTTTCGATATTCTTAATTCTTTTACTTTCACTCTCTTTCACTTGCGCGTCTATTTCGGCTTTTCTCTCATCATCCGCGCGCTTTTTAGAGGCAACAATGTAGGGATTGAGTTTCTCCGGAGTTCTAAGCTTTTTCTCTGCTTTGTCGAGAGCTGCTTCTGAGGAATCGTCTTCGATTTCCTCGGTAAAAACAAAATAAGCATCCCAAACAGAAGGGTCTCTTCTTTCTTTTAAAATTTTTGAAAAGACCTCAAAGGCCAAATCTAAAACTTCATCTTTCCGGTTGTTATTTGTTTTTGTTTCAGATGTAGAATCGGCATTTTCGTCACTGCTATTTTGTTCTTCTGGCATAATCGTCCCCTTAAAAATTCTTTAAAAAACTCTTCCGAGAAACGCTCAAAAAAACTCTGAATTAACATTCAAAAAAATTTACGTAAACAAGCACGCAATAACGCGTCCAAAGCGAGATCTCATACCTCCATTCTGCGCCGGAAAGGCAGGTTGAGCCTGAGTAGCAAAAGGATTCTCCCCACGATCAAAAGCTTCAACATCAGCTCTAACTTGTTTATGAAGTCTTTTTTGAACTTCAGGAGATCTCATATGCCGACCAACCCTCCAAGAAATCATCTCAGTCTCTGACGCATTTACCGGGGGCATAGAATCCTCGGCCTCCATACTAGCAACGACAGCATTAACGGCTTGTTCAAGCTCTGGGGTAAGTTTTATGTGTGCCATATCCGTCGCCTCTGCTTGATCGGGGAAAATCCCCCTTCCTTGCGACGTAGTATATTCCATTTTCTTCTCCGATCAAAAAAAGTTTCGTCCCCAATGGCGTTCTTCTATATTTTTTGTATACCACAAAAGGGATATCATGTAAAATAAATCAATACTTTCAATGTGTTGTGGTTATTAAATTCTTAACGACTGTAGCAAGCGTTTACGTTTATGGGAAAAATTTTAACCGAGAAATCCCACTACTGTCCGGTTAAGCGCGAAGTTTAGTCCGAAAAGGTATTTTGTCGCAAGGGGTTAAAGCCTGTTTTATTTGGTGTCGATTTGAACTGGATTCGGCGGTTTTGGGATAGATTCCTCGA
>Ga0181520_10000329_pt1 | contig 105208 bp, 71 predicted proteins | sample PEATcosm2014_Bin_29_FD_132451 | JGI IMG/M metagenome (GOLD analysis project Ga0181520, IMG submission 132451) | Peatland microbial communities from MTU Mesocosm Facility, Houghton, MI, USA - PEATcosm2014_Bin02_30_metaG | ecosystem: Environmental > Terrestrial > Soil > Wetlands > Peat | place...
GGAATAAGTTATTTAATTGATAAATTAATGGAAGATCATATACTAGGATAAATCTGTGGAGATACAAAACAAAGATGTTTGGGTTTTTATTGAACAGCGAAACGGAAAACCTGCTGATGTAAGCTTTGAGCTTTTATCAAAAGGTAGAAAATTAGCTGAAAATTTAAAAGGAAATTTGAAAGCCGTAGTTATCGGCAATAAAATTAAACAGCTCGCAGAAGAGACATTTAGATATGGTGTAGTTGAGGCGCTGGTTGTTGATCATGCTGAACTTGAAAATTATAGAACTATTCCTTACAGCAGAATTTTAATAGAGCTTGTTGAAATACATAAACCCCGCGTAATTCTTTACGGTGCTACTATTATTGGAAGAGACCTGGCTCCCCGGGTTGCATCTCATACCAGGAGCGGGCTAACTGCAGATTGCACTGATTTGCAAATCTCAACTGTTAAATATTTGAAAAAAGATTATGATAATCTTCTTTTGCAGATCAGGCCTGCTTTCGGAGGAAATATAATAGCCACTATTATTTCTCCTGAAGTTGAGACTCAGATGGCTACCGTAAGGGAAGGTGTAATGCGGCTTGAGCCTTTACCTGATCCCGTAAAAGGCAAAATTACGGAAGTTCCTTTTATTTCCAATGATTATGATAATGTTATTAAAATTATAGAACAGCACCGGAAAGAAAATAAAGTAAATTTAAAGGGTGCATCTATTATTGTTTCGGGTGGCTATGGCATCGGGTCTAAAAGTAATTTTAAACTCATTCATGAGCTTGCAGCCGCTATTGGCGGTGAAGTTGCAGGTTCCCGGGCTGCAGTTGATGCCGGATTCATTACTGTTGACCGGCAGGTTGGGCAGACTGGTGTAACAGTAAGGCCAAAACTTTATATAGCTTGCGGAATTTCCGGTGCAATCCAGCATAGAGCCGGAATGAATGAATCCAATAAAATTGTGGCGATAAATAGCGATCCTGACGCTCCTATTTTCAGCGTTGCACATTTCGGAATTGTCGGCGATGCAATGCAGATCATTCCCATGTTTATAAACGAATTTAAGCAGAAGTTGAGATGATTTGATGGCAAATTATTTTTTAGACAATACAGATCTGATTTATCATTTTGAAAATTTAGATTTAAAAGAAGTTGTTGAGTTAACTGAAGATAACTATAAGCAGGCTGAAAAGTTTAATTATGCCCCGGTTAATTATGAAGATGCAGTCGAAAATTATAGAAAGATAATGGAAATAGTAGGGGATATTGCTGCTAATTTTATTGCGCCCAGGGCTGCTTCTATCGATGAAGAAGGAGCCGTGTTTGAAGACGGAAAAGTTAGTTATGCAAAAGGTACCCGTGAAGCTCTTGACCTTCTTTCAAAAGCAGAATTGATGGGAATGATTTTACCGCGTGAATTTGGCGGTCTGAATTTTCCGACAACAATCTATATGTTGGCTGTTGAAATGATATCGCGTGCCGACGCTTCTTTAATGAACCTTTTCGGATTGCAGGATATTGGAAAGACTATCGCTCAATTTGCTGATGAAAATCAAAAACTGGAATTCCTTCCTGATTTTTCTTCCGGTAAATATACAGGCGCGATGGCTTTGACCGAACCTGATGCAGGATCGGATTTACAGGCTGTTAAATTGAGCGCTTATCAGGATGATAACGGTAAGTGGTTCCTGCGGGGCGTTAAAAGATTTATAACAAACGGTAATGGCGACGTCCTTCTTGTTCTTGCCCGAACTGAACCGGGCACTAAAGATGCACGAGGGCTAAGTATGTTTGTCTGTCATCATAATGAAACGCTTAAGGTACGGCGTATTGAACATAAACTTGGAATTCACGGCTCGCCGACTTGTGAACTCCAATTTAATGATACACCCGCACAATTAGTCGGAACAAGAAGATTCGGCCTTCTTAAATATGTTATATATTTGATGAACAGGGCACGCGTCGGTATTGGGGCGCAGTCTTTAGGAATTGCTCAGCAGGCATATGAAGAAGCTCTGAAGTACGCAAAGGCAAGAGAACAATTTGGCAAATCTATTTATTATCTGCCGGTTATATCTAACATGCTTATTGATATGAAGGTTGCAATAGAAGCAAACAGAACTTTGTTTTATTCAACCTGTATCTGGCTTGATAAAAAAGAAAAATATGAAGACGTTGTGGAAATTCTTAAATCTACAAAAAAATCTTTCGTTGCCGAAAATGAAAAATTGAAAGAGGCGACAAAAATTGTATCTTTTCTTACTCCGCTCACAAAATATTTTTTAAGTGAATCTGCAAATAAAATTGCTTACGATTCATTACAGATACACGGTGGTACAGGCTATATGAAAGAGTTTAGTGTGGAAAGATTATCGCGTGATGCCCGTATTACCAATATATATGAGGGCACTTCACAAATGCAAATTGTAGCTGCCGCCGGCGGCGCAATAAATGATGTTTTTGCTGATTTTTTTGATGCTTCGGAAAATAAGGTATATAAAGGAAACCTGGTAAAGCTTCTTGATAGTCTGAAAGAAATAAAAGAATTATACAAGGATTGCCTTAAATACGTTAAAGATAAAAAAGATTCCAATTTTCAGGATGTCGCAGCTAAAGATTTAGTAGAAATGTATGGCTATATTTATGTCGGATTCCTTTTGCTTAATGAAGCTAACCAAAACCAGCAAAAGGTGTTTACTGCCAGGCGCTATATTCTTAATAGTCTTGCAAATGCAAGGAAGAATGCAGAATCTATTAAAAATGAGTTATATTCGGATGTCCTGCACGCAGATACAATTTTAATTTAATATACCGGGGTATTACTATGAGCAAAACCTGCGTTATTTACAGATTCTTCGATGACCGCGAAGAAAAACATTATCTAAATAGTTCTTTGGATCATCAAAAACTTGAAGAACTGGTAGAGACATATAAAAGAGAAAACAAAGATAAAGTCTATGCAAAAGAGTTTATTAATTTTCTGTATAAATTTGATCCGGAAGCGACTGAAGTGGAAGTAAGAGATTTTTACTTTTAATATTCTTATGTGAGACTTACTTTTTAATGAGTCTCACCTGGAAATATTAAAAATATTGCCTCTTCCTAAAATCATTTTCGGATCGATCATATTTTTTATTCCGATCATTTTATCAATGTTTTCCTGGCCGTACATTTGAAGAAAATAATTGGTCTTTAATTTTCCTATTCCGTGCTCGGCAGAAATTGTTCCTCCTAACTCAACAGCTTTCTTACATATCTCTCCGTAAATATTCACCCCGGTTTGGTATTCTGCTTCATCTTTAGGCAGCATATTTAAATGCATATGAGAATTGCCTGCATGGCCGTATATTACAAAATTTAATTTTGCATTTTCAACAAGTTTTTTGGAATAAAAATATAATTCCTCAAATTTAGCATCTGGTACTGCTGCATCGGTTCCAAGTTTTTTCAAATTACCCTTTGCAATAAATTCATTTATTTTTACGGATATAGAGTGGCGGAATTCCTGAATTTTCTTCCTGTCATTTTCCGTTATCGCAAACCAGGCGCTTTTTTCATCGCCTTGAAATTCAATCACAAGGCTCATCCATTTATCAAAAATGATATTTTCATTTTCATCGGTAACTTCCTGTTCAAACCAAACTCCTGATTTTGCAGTTTCAGGAACTAAGGGATTATCGCTTCGTAAAAAATTTAGTGTCCTTTCATCAAAATACTCCAAAGCAAGGGCATCAATGGTAGTCTTATTATGTTCGAGACGGGAATTAAACGAAATATCCCTGGCTTTTTCTATAAAATTCAAAGCGTTTATTTCCTGGTTAAAAAACACAAGACATGAAATTAATCTCGCAGGCAATTGTTCCAGCTTTAGCTTGATTTTCGATATTACTCCAAGTGTCCCTTCTGAACCTATGAATATATCTATAGCATCCATATTTTTTTTACAATAATAACCGGCGGCATTTTTTGTGGACGGCATTTTGTAATCGGGAAGTTCAATAAATATTAACCGGCCGGATTCCGTTTTTAACGAAAGCTTGTAGCCTTCGGCAAAAATTGTATTCCGCTTTAATTTTAATATATCGCCATCGGACAAAACTATATCAAGTTCTAACACGTAATTCCTTGTTGGACCGTATTTAAAAGTTTTTTCTCCTGAAGCATTCGTTGCAACTGTTCCCCCTATGTAACAGCTCTTTTCCGTTGGATCTGGCGGATACAATAAATTATGTGCTTTTACTTTATTCTGAAATTCTGATAATATTACTCCCGGCTCAACAACTGCATAATTCTGTTCCTCATTTATTTCAATAATCTTGTTAAGCTTTTCCATTGAAATTACTATTCCGCCTTGCGGTACTCTTGCTCCGGTAAGCCCCGTTCCATTTCCCGAAATAGTAACGCAAATATTATTATTGAATGCTTCTTGTAATATTTCGCAAATATCCCGTTCATTCTCAGGGAAATAAACTGCATCACAATACCCTCTAAAATTTGAGGCGTCGGATAAATAATTTTGAATTTCATTAATCGAAGTTTTTATTATCATCGGGTTAACAATTTCTGTAGTTATTCTTTATGTAAATTAATTCTGAAGTTGTGTCCGGAGAAGCTTCAGGTATATCCTTTGAATTTCTATTCCGGGAATGTTATTACCTGTCCTCTTGCCGGATGGCAAATCAATTGGTTGGATGCTGGTATTAAATTCGCCCAAAAGATTGTCTATAGCCTCGAACATATTTATCATTGGATAACCATTCTCCCGAAGAAAGTGGATTAGCTTAAGTGTTCTGAATCCGTCAAACCATCTAATTTTCTGCCGTTGAATCTGCTCTTTAGCCTTTGAGTTGTCTAAAATTCTTTGCCAGTCAATTTCAAACCCTTGCTTGTATAAAAACATAAATAAATTATAATCAATTTCTTTAGCCGATTTAAGCAGTGAAATGGATGAATATTGTGCTTCATTATTAAATATTTTTAACCACTCTTTTAGAATAAAAAAAGATTTTGGGTTATAAAGTACATATTCGTCTTGAACATGGGCTAGAAAACGGTTTACACGCTGACCGGTTCCAAATGGCACACGCCATGATCGCCGGGAAGATGGGTAAACGGTAGTTGTCCTTATCATTTTTACCGGGTAATTTTTGGCCAGTTTCTCAAGAAAATAAAAATCTTCCGCAGCTTTCCTTTTATTCATACCTTCTGTTTTTATGTAACTTTGGTAGTCGCAGATCATGGTCGAGCCTATTGCGGGAAAAGCAAACGGGGAGCCTGCAAACTTTAATCCAAGTTCATAATATCGAAGAAATATTTCATAACAGATTATAGCGTTTACTTCTTCCTCGCTGCCGTCTGTTTTATGTACATAGTCTACCGCTGCTGCAAAAGAATCATGTGTATTAAAATAATTGACTATTTCCGTTATATAGTTGCTTTCAACAGTGCAGTCTGCATCCAGGCATACTAATATTTTTTTACCGGGGGAATCATAATCAAAAATCAGTAATGCTAAATCCATTCCTATTTTTCTTGCAAGACCCACACCGGCATCTTTCTGTGGCAATTCTTTGCCCGCTGAAGCAGCATCCACAAACCCGATATTCAAACCGCTCCCGCGTACCTTGTTTATTAAATCAGCGTCATCAGCAAAGTTATTACCAATAATAGAATTTAAAAGATAAATACTTTTACTGTTGTCTTCCTTAATTTGAGCGGAAGAAAGAACGGAATTATTAATTACGAATATTACCAGAGTAGAATTAAAAAATTTCTGATCATTATCCGAAAGGGAAATTAGAAGTCTCTTTATATTGTCATACTCTCTTATTGCAGGCACTATAATTGCAGTCGATATATTTCTTTGTGTAGCAGATTCTATTTCCCAACCGCGTAATGCATACTTGCTTAAATAAATTTCTACAGCTTCCGGAAGCATTAATCTCCAATTTGTATTTTTGTAAAAATAAACTGATATTTAGTCAAAAAAAATAATATACCATAATTATTTGTAACTGCTGAAGTCTGCCCGTGAATACTCATAATAAAAATGAAATATTAGCCGGCTAAAGAATATTAGATAATTTTAAAGTAATTTTAAGTTTACAAATATATCGGAAAATTGTTTTTATAGAGTAAAGTATAAATAATATGGCCCACTTGTTTAAATACCTTCAGATCAACATAAAAATTATTATAAAGAATATAGTTAGATTTCTTTATACTAAAATTGAATTAAAAACATTTGTAATATTATCAAGTCTTTTAGTCGGTGTCTTATCCGGTTTAGCTTCTGCGTTGTTGAAAAACGCAGTTCATTTCCTTGAAGTAGAACCCAAAATTTATTTTAATAATATAGGCATAGGATTTATATTGCCGTTTTTCCCTTTAATAGGAATTGTACTATCTGTTTTAGTTGTTATATTATTATTTAACGGAAAACTTAGTAAAGGAATTTCAAATATAATATATTCGATTATGCGGAAAGCCTCAGATATTCCCAGGGCAGACATATTGTCACACTATATAACAAGTGGTTTGTCGGTCGGATTTGGCGGTTCAGCCGGGCTTGAAGCCCCCATTGTAATTACAGGGGCAGCTATTGGTTCCAATATTGCTAAAGAATTAAAATTTAATTACAGGGTTAGGACAATACTCCTTGCCAGTGGTTCCGCAGCCGGCATATCGGCAATTTTTAATAGTCCTATTGCTGGTGTAATATTTGCCGCGGAAGTTCTATTGCCGGAATTTTCAATTCCCTCTTTTATTCCATTGCTTATTGCATCCGCCTCCGCAGCCGTAGTATCCAAATTTTTATATAGCGGGCAAATTTTTTATTTAATCACAGAAGGTTGGGTGCTTACAGCAGTCCCATTTTATGTTATTCTCGGAATATTATGCGGTCTGATTTCATTGTATAATATTAAAGCAACATTTTTTATAGAGAATTATTTTGAAAAGCTCGGCAAACGGCATTTAAAAATATTGATTGGCGGTACATTATTGTGCTTAATGATTTTTATTCTTCCTCCTCTTTTTGGTGAAGGTTATTTATCTGTAAAAAATTTACTTGCCGGGCAATTTGATAAAATTCTTCCCAACAGTTTTTTCCTTAAATATATTGATAAAAATCTTTTATTAATAATCGTTGCAGTCTTTATAATAATTACAAAAGTTATAGCTACTGCTTTAACAACTAGTTCAGGCGGCAATGGCGGTATTATTGCTCCATCTCTTTTTACCGGTGCTTTTACCGGTTTTTTCCTTGCCCATTTAATGGCCTATCTTAATATTATACAGCTCAATCATTCAAATTTTATAGTTGTAGGCATGGCGGGTATATTAAGCGGTGTTCTTCATGCGCCGTTAACTGGAATATTCTTAATTGCGGAGATTACAGGCGGGTATACTTTAATTGTCCCCCTGATGATAGTTACAGCATTGTCTTATTTCATTTCAAGGTATTTTCAGCCGGACTCTATATATACTGCCCCGTTAACTAAAAGAGGAGTTAAGTTTCGGTCTGAAAAAGAAAAATATTTTATTCAACAGATGAAAGTACGGGATATAATTGAAAAAGACTTTGTCCCCGTTTTGCCGATCATAACTTTAAGAAAGATAGTTGATCAAATAATTCATTCCAAACGTAATTTATTCCCTGTCGTCGATGAACAGGAAAAACTTGTGGGAATAATTACCCTTGACGATATTCGCGAAGTTATGCTGAATACCGATCTGTATGATGTAATACTTGCTTATGAAATCATGAATACACAATTTTACTCTATTGATATTGATACCGATTTGATAAATGCGCTTGAAATGTTTGAAACAGATAGCGTTTGGAATCTTGCCGTAACCGATAAAGGAAAATACAAGGGATTTATTTCCAAATCCAATATTTTTAATAAATATCTCTCGTCCTGGTCTCAACAGCAGGCGGACGAACTTTAAAAAAAAGCAGTTCTGCGATGATTGATATTTAAATCATGAAACGTAAGAAATAAATATATTGGCTTTTTGAATAACTCATATTAAACCTGGAATAATATTATGATAGATAAAGCAGAATTAAAAAGGAAGTATAAACAATCTTTAACTCCTATGGGTATATATATAATTAAAAATTTAATTAATAATAAAATACTCGTAGGTAAAAGCAAAAATATTCCCGGAAGAATTAACAGGCATAAATTTGAGCTTGAACATGGCTCTGAAAACATTAAAGAGTTGCAAAAAGACTATAATCAGTTTGGTTTGAAAAACTTTTCGTTTGAGATATTGGATCAGCTTGAGCCAAAAGAAGATCCGGCCTATGCGTATGATGAAGATTTAACCGTTCTCCTGGATTTATGGCTGGAAAAACTTCAACCATATGGAGATAACGGATATAATATACAGTAATCAAATAAGATTAATTTATTGAAAGCTTTATAATTTCTTCTGCCTTTACAACATCTGCGCTTTCAATCCAATTAATTTTTATGCCTTCTTTTTCCATTTTCCTAAACCATGTTACCTGTCTCTTGGCAAAATTATGGATAGCACTGTTCAATTTTTGATACATGTCGTTATAAGTCAGCTCATTTTTTAAATACTTGCCTATGTATTTATATTCAAGTCCGAAAAAATTTAATTTGTCGTAAGAAATACCCTTATTAATAAGCTCTTTTACCTCTTCAATCATGCCGTTCTGTAAACGGTATTTTAACCGTTCCGTTATCCTGTGTTTAATTATGTCGCGCGGAGGTAAAACTCCGATTACTAAAGAATCAATTACAACTTTGTCATCAGGTGTATCTTTTACCTCTTCGGAAACAAGTATTGCTTTTATTAATCTTTCTTTATCGAGTAAATCCGTGGTGTTATGAAGATTAGGGCGTAAAGCGCGAAGCATCGATTGAAGTTCCGGAAATTCGACTAGACTCAATTCCTTAAATCTGTCTTGATTAAAATCAACTCTGTTTAGCTCATAATTTTGCAGTATACTGTTAATATATAGGCCTGTCCCGCCTACAAGAAATGGAATTTTATTCATTTGAATAATTTTATTAAATGACTCATTAAAATGTTTCTTAAACAAGAAGAGGTTAAATTCTTCATGAGGATCAATAATATCTATCAAGTGATAATTTACTAAATGGTTATTAACATTATAATCATCTAAATCTTTCCCCGTACCAATATCCATTCCGCGATATACCTGCCTGGAATCAGCAGAAATTATTTCCCCGTTAAAGCGAAAAGCTAATTGAGCTGCAAGTTTTGTCTTGCCTGTAGCAGTAGGTCCTAAAATTACGATTAAATTACAATTTTGATTGTCGCGTCCTATTGGGAGGCCTTGAATTAAATGGGTGAAGTTCATAAAAATTTAATCGTTGGAAACTGTATGAACAGGCAGGGATATTTTGAAAGAAGAGCCTTTTATTGATTCCGAACCTATTTTAATTTCCCCGTTAAGATCCTTAATAATTTTATTCGCTATAGCAAAACTTAATCCCAGGTCTTCATCATTGCCGGGTATAATAAACGAATCAGCTATATTGTTCTTATTTTTATTTTCAATTATATCCCCCGTATTGTGAAATTCAATTGAAGCTATGTTCCCTTCTTCCTTTGATATTAAATAAATATTGCCCCCATCCGGCATTGTATCGCATAAAATCTTTATAAGTTGATAACATGCCTGGTAAAACATATCAGGATCAAGAAATACTTTAGTACTTGCTTCAAGCTTTTTAAATAGTTTAGCGTCCCTGGATTCAACATACTCGGCAATTATATCCAGCTTGTTATTAAGAATAGTATCTAAATCCAAAATATCTCCTTTTATAGATATTTTGTCGTTTATATAACCCGATACTATACCTGAATATAATAATACTGAGTGAACCTGCTCGGTAATGAATCCCGCCACTTGCTTCACTTCTTTTATTTCGGTTTTATGCCGTATGAATTCCGAATAACGGTTTATTAATACGAGAGAAGTATTTATATCGTTTATGATAAAATCATTAATCTTCTCAAATTGGCTTATACTCCCATCCCCATTTAAAGAATGTTTCCCTGAACTTTTTTCAATGGCATTGCTTATATCGGAAGAAAGAATAGATAAGATTTCCTCATCTTCCTTAGTAAAGCCGTTTTTTCCGCTATTTATCATTTGTACTATTGCAACAAGGTTTTTATTACCGTCGTGTACCGGGAAAATAATCATATCTTCAGCTATAATATTTTCAACTATATCTGTTCGCAAATTGAACCTGTTATCATATTCCGGATTGATAAGATTTATAATTTCATCATCTTTGGCGCAGCTTCCCAGTAATCCCTCTCCGATTTTTACTTTTTTAACTTCATCTGCGTTCTCCATAAAGGGAAAAGACCACAGCTCACTTTTGACTTTATCAAAGAGGAAAATTCTAACTATCTGTGAATCAAAAAGAGTGAACATCGCTTCAATGATTGAACGAACAGTTTTATCAAGTTCAACATTTTCATGAATTTTTTTTACTGCAAAAAGAATTTTTTTATAATCTAATTCACTTCCGGAAGACCCGGCAATTTCTTGTTTCTCTTCAACCTTATCGACATCAGCAGGAGTTTGGATCAAATTATCTTCAGAATGTGTTGTCTCATCAGTTAATCGCCTGAAAGATTCAATCACTTCCTGCGAACTTTCAACAGTTTCGTCATCTGCAGCAGTACGGGTAGTCTCTTCTTCCTTTTGCGATGCTTTCTCAATGCTTCCCCTATCCAATTCATCATGCATCCCATTTCCTTCGGTAGGTGAGATCTCTTTAGAACCCGGTTCATCATTAAATGATAACTCACCGTTTAGCGCTGCTGAAAAAATACCTCCATCCGGAAAGTCTGTATCATCATTATTCAAAGGTAGTTCTTTTTCATCAGGCCGTTGTTCTTCTTCAGGTTCCGGTGCAGATAATTCAAATTTATTTACCGGATAATCATCCGTTTTATCGCTTTCTTTAATCTCTTCGTGGGATGGATCTTTGGGCTGTTCTAAATTTGCAGAGGGTACAGGGGCATTTGTAATCTCCTCTTCATTTTCCATCGGGTTCTGTACAATTTGATATGAACTATTTTTTATATTAAAATTATATTCATTTTTTTCTACTGATATTGTGTCTTTAATTGCTTTGTGTGTGGAAATTAAATCAAAAAGTTCTTTCTGAGAAATTTTATACAAAACACAATCACTGTTTGCAACGGCGGAAGATTTTCGTGGAGCATTATCAAGTAATTCATAGTCACCGAAAAAATCATTCTTCCCTTTTTCCCGGACTACTGAGCTGTTAACCGTGCTGTGAACTTTTAATTTTATTTCACCGTCAATAAGTAAATAAAGATATTCGCTTTTGTCACCGGTTTGAAATATTATATCCCCTTCCTTGAACGATAAAAAATTATTTTGAAGTAAAGAAATCTTAAGTGCTTGGGAATTTACTCCCGCAAAAAGTTTGTTCTTAATTAAAGGTCCAATTCCTTTGCTTTGTGACATTATTTTTAAGTAAATTTAATTATAATTTTTATAAAGCATCATAAGTATAATGAATTCTACGGAAATAGAAAACGGTATTATCCATTTATATAAAAATGATATTCATTTGACAAAAATAATCGATATTTCCCAACCTTGCTCCATTTTCCCTCACAAAAATTATTTTGAGGCGTTACTTCATTCAATTATTCAACAACAGTTGTCAATTTCTTCTGCATCTGCAATTTACAGGAAGTTTTTCACTCATTTCGAAAACAAGCCGCTTCCTGACAAAATTTTAAAAGCAACACATAATACTTTGAGAGGCCTGGGGCTATCAAATGCAAAAGCAAATTATGTAAGAGATCTTTCAGAAAAAGTCTTGGCCGGAGAAATAACATTTAAAGGTTTTAAGAAAAAATCCGATGAAGAAATAATTGAAATGTTGACTAAAGTTAAAGGAATAGGTTTATGGACGGCTCATATGTTTCTAATTTTTACTCTGGGCAGGCTAAATGTTCTGCCTGCCGGTGATTTAGGTTTAAAGCGCGCAATGATGAATGTTTATGGATTAAAAAAAATGCCGGATGAGAGAAAAATTTTGAATATTTCTAAAACGTACCGGTGGGAACCATACAACTCAATTGCAAGCTGGTATTTATGGAAAAGCTTGGAATTATAAAATTAATTATTATTCAGGTGTTTGTTTCGAAACTCCAAAAGTATTAAATCTTATTGAATCTTTTAATCGGCATTAGCATCAAATGGATGAAAAAATATTAATTGAAGCAGCAAAAAGCGGAGACAAAATAGCGATGGCCGGTCTTGTTAAGGCTTATGAGAAAACCGTCTATAACTTTGCTTTTAAAATATGCCGGAATCCTGACCTTGCTGAGGATATTATGCAGGATACTTTTTTCAGCATGATAAAATCCTTAAAACAGTTCGACGGTAAATCAAAACTTTCAACTTGGTTGTATCGTATTGCATTTAACCATTATCTAATGGGGGCCAGAAAGAATCCGCACAAATTCGTCTCTCTGGATGATGAAAAGGATTTATATGATAACCGCTTCGTTTCTGATTGGCATACAATCCCTGTTAATTATTTGGAAAATAAAGAATTGAGGAATATACTTGATAATTCTATTGAGAAACTATCCCCGGAATACAGGGCTGTTTTTTTACTTAGGGATGTTGAAGGATTATCTGCCGAAGAAACTGCTAAAATTACTGAAATTTCAATCCCTGCAGTTAAATCCAGGCTTCACAGGGCAAGAGCTTTTTTAAGAAAGGAAATTAATAAGGCATTTCAAAAATGAAAAATAAAGTTTTGTGCAAAGAAGTAATGAGCCATATTTGTGAAAGCCTTGGAGAAGACTTTAACTCGCCAAAGTGCAAAGCAATTAAGGAACACCTTGCAGGGTGTCCTGAATGCATTAAATATTTCAAGTCGGTTGAAAGAACAATTGAATTTTATAAGTCTTATAATTGTGAACTCTCTCCGCAAGCTCATAAACGTTTAATGGATTCACTCGGGCTGAATGATATAGTTACCTAATTCTGAATTCTTAAGTTAAATTTCAACCTCATTAAATCCATTCCGGTGAACCCCTCCTTAAATTCCGCCAACTAATAATTAGCACTAACACGCAGAATAATTAGTTTTTCCGGAAGCCTGGCAAATATCTAAACTGTCTGATAATTAAATCAAAAATCTAAAATTCATCTGTAACACAGCCTTGCGATGCAGAAGAGACACTTCTAATATATTTATAAAGAATACCGCTTGTAGCTTTAAATGGCGGCTGTTTCCATTTAGCTCTGCGTTCTGCCAATTCTTTATCGGAGAGCTCAACCTGTAATAAATTATTATCAGCATCAATTGTAATAATATCGCCGTTTTCAACCAGTGCAAGATTTCCGCCCGTCTGTGCTTCGGGTGTTATATGCCCGACTACAAAACCGTGCGTCCCGCCGGAAAACCTTCCGTCAGTAATAAGCGCAACACTTTTGCCAAGTCCGGCGCCCATAATGGCAGCCGTTATTTCAAGCATTTCTCTCATCCCTGGTCCGCCTTTAGGTCCCTCGTAACGGATAACAATAATATTACCGGCTGAGATTTCTTTATTCTCAATTGCTTTTAACGTTTCCTCTTCAGAATTATAAACTTTAGCCGGTCCTGAAAACTTTGTACCTTCTTTCCCGGTAATCTTTGCTACTGCACCCTCTGTTGCAAGATTGCCGTAAAGTACCTGAAGGTGTCCCGTTTTTTTAATTGGATTGCTTATTGGGAAAATAATTTTTTGTCCCTCTTTCAAACCCGGAAAGCTTTCAATATTTTCACCTATCGTTTTACCTGTAACAGTTATACAATCAGCATGAAGTAGTCCTTCCTGCATTAATAATTTCTGAACCGCAGGTACTCCGCCTATTTCAAATAAATCCTCCATAACATACTGTCCGCTTGGTTTTAAGTCGGCTATGTAGGGCGTCCGGTCTGAGATCCTTTGAAAATCATTCAATGATAATTCTACTCCGGCTGTTCTTGCAATAGCAACTAAATGGAGAGCGGCATTCGTTGAACCGCCTAAAGCTATAACCACTGTAATAGCATTTTCGAATGCATGCTTGGTTAAAATATCTTTAGGCTTCAGATCCAATTCTAATAGTTGAAGAATTGCTTTGCCGGCGTCGTAGCATTCTTTAACTTTTTGTTCGCTGTTGGCGGGGCAGGAAGAGCTGAACGGCAGACTCAATCCCAAAGTTTCTATAGCTGAGGCCATTGTGTTTGCTGTATACATACCGCCGCAGGCCCCGGCGCCGGGGCATGCATGATGCAGTACATTTTCTAAATCTTCTGCCGTAAATTCTTTCGAAAGATATTGACCGTATGCTTCAAATGCGGAAACCACATCAAGTTTTTTACCTTTGAAAAATCCGGCACGTATTGTTCCCCCGTAAATCATAATACTTGGCCTGTTTATCCTTGCCATTGCCATTACTGAACCGGGCATGTTCTTGTCACATCCGGGTATTGCTATTAATGAATCATACCATTGTGCTCCCATTACTGTTTCTATCGAATCGGCAATAATATCGCGGGATGGCAGAGAATATTTCATTCCTTCCGTTCCCATGGAAATTCCGTCGCTAACACCTATTGTATTAAAAATAAGGCCGATCAATCCTGAATCAACTACACCTTTTTTAACAAGTCTGGCTAAATCATTCAAATGCATATTACAGTTGTTGCCCTCCCAGCCCATACTTGCTATACCTACTTGCGGCTTCTTCATATCCTCATCCGTGAAGCCTATCCCGTATAGCATTGCCTGCGACCCTACTTGTGAGCGCTCTTGTGTTATCCTCCGGCTGAATCTATTTAGTCCTTCTTTCATTTGCCTCACCTCTTTAAATTGTTAACAATAAAATATCTCATTAAGAAAAAATGGAATGTTGAATAAGCACACTTATTTTTTAAACTGATAAAAGTATAATATAATCTGATTTTGTCGTTTTACACTGTAGGAGAAAAATAATTATTTGATTGTATTCCGTTTTTAACGGTATGCTGAATCTGAAAATCAAATTATAATCGGCACATTAACTAAAATCTTAAAATAAAGATAAAAAAATAAATTAATTTACAATGTGTGGAAGCCGGTAGCCCGGCAAAAATAATTATGAATTTATTTCCCCTGATTCTTTAACTTTTTAAATATTCCTGCTATAACCAAATTAGAATATTCTTTTATTTCTTCATAAGTGTATTCTGATTTTTTTAGAAATTCTGAAGCCGTTACTTGATTTAGTAAACCTGCGCAGTTTATGGTAACATTAAGACATGCACCCTGGGCTGCAGTCAAAACTAGTGATATTGCAACTCCGGTATCCGACAATGAGTTTTGATTCCCTATTTCAGCTATCCTCTCAAGTAACGGGAGAAGTTCCTTGCATTTTATAATTACTTCCGCAGGGATCAAAGCAGCTTCCATTGTCGCTTTATTTATTACTTCTTTCCTTATGGATATTTGGTCTTCTGTATCCTTTGGAAGTTTAAAAGCATCCATCACTTTGTTAAAAGAAAGATTATCTTCTTTAGCAAATTCAAGAAAATCTTGTTTCAGTATTTCAAACTTTTGGCGCAAATTTATTATTTCCGGTTCAAAATCTTTGTATTTCTTCTTCCCTATTGTCAGATTGCATACCATAGCACCTAACGAGCAGGCAAGTACTGCACAAAATGCAGAAACATTACCGCCGCCCGGTGTGGGAGAACTTGACGATAACTCATCTAAATAGTTTTGTAATGATTTTCCTGTATCCATAATATTTTAATATAAAAAGTTTTTAATGTTAGTTTTCATTTTTCTGTACTATATCATGTAATCAATAATTTTTTCGTTTTTGTGGAAAGGATTTAGTTCACTTAGTCCTAACTTTTCAATGGAAAGATCCACAAGGGATTTTTCATCAAGTTTTTTACCTGCTGCATAGAATAATCCCGCCTGGATAAGAGCTTCAAGCGGCACAAGTCCCACAATTTCGCTTCCTAATATTTCAATTCCCCTTCTGCCTGCTTCTTTCCTTACTTCCTCAAATGCCAGATGAATAGGGGTAATATTGTAATTTGTTAAATTCATTGAAACCTGCGTAATTTTATGTTTTTCAAGGGATACACCCATTCCTTTAACATTTTTTAATCTCCCGGGTTCTCTTATGCTTTCACCTTTTATAATTATAGTCTTCCCGTTCCCGTCTTTTTTTAAACTGCCGGATTCACGCAAAATTTCCGCTATTTCTTTTGCAAATTTTATATCTGTTGTTTTTAAGTTTACATTGTATGCAACAAGAAAAAATCTTGCACCTGTTATAATTGCGCCTGTTTTGGGGTTAAAAATACTTTTGCCGTAATCAGGCTGCCACTTGGGATCTTTTAGTTTTGCCTCCAGGCCTTCATATTCTCCTTTCCTGATATCGGAAAGATTCTTTCTTCCGGGATTTCTTGCTGAGTTTTCATATAAATAAACAGGTACATTTAGTGATTCTGAGATGTATTCAGCATAGGCCTCAGATATCCTGATGCAATCATCCATTGAAGCGTTTTTTATTGGAATAAAGGGTACAACGTCAATCGCTCCTATCCGGGGATGTTTCCCTTTATGTTGGGTCATATCAATGTTTGCCGCAGCAGATTTACTTATTGCAACCATTCCGTCAAGTATACCCGTCTCATCTCCGGCTAAAGTTACTACAACTCTGTTATAATCTTCATCAGGTTCCAGGTTTAATAATTTGCAATTTTTTATTCCATTTAAAGAATCTTTCATTGCAAGAAAAACATCCTCTCTTTTCCCTTCACTGAAATTGGGAACACATTCAATTACTTTCATTGATAAACCTTAAATGTTTTATGCTAAATATTAAGAAAAACTAAGTGTGATATTTTAATTCTTAAATTCTTTAAAAAATAGTGTTTTTACTTTTAATTTATTAAAATTAAAGAATTTATATGAAAGAAAATCAATTTTATGGAATTGTTTAAAACTTTTATTACTCCATTAAAAAATGATATGATGAAAACTCCCAATCGGTTTTGCTTGTGTTAAGAGCTTTTTCTACAAATGTTACATTATTAAGTTTGTCTATTAAGATAACTGTTGATGATCGCGTACCATAATGAGGTGTTGAAACAAAAATTGGCGATACCGCTCTTTCAATTTCAAGTCCTATTCCCGTGTTGGGTAGTAATTCATCCGGGGGTAAAGAACCGTCTGACAAGAGATTAAAGATAGCATCAATAGAGATGTCATTTTTCTTAATAATATCAATAAATGATCTTTTACTTTTTTCAACTTTTGGCCAGGGCGTATCAAGTAAATGATTGCTTAATGCATAGATCCCCGGTGAAAGTAAAATATTATTTCCGGCTTTATTGGAAAAATAAAAAACTTCTCCGGCTTCCATATAAAGTAAATTATAACCATTGTATTCTTCAACAGTTGAATAAAGAAATTTCACAAAATTTTCTAAGGAAGTATTATTTTCTAAAAAACTTGTAACCAGCTTTCCGCGTGAAGGGCTGTCCTTTTTAACATTTTGAGGCTCTCTATAATTTGTAATTGCAGCAAATCTTCCTCGTTTTGTAATTCCAAGCCATGTGCCTCCGGCTTGCAAATCTTTTCCTCCCAATAGAAATGGTGCACTGTCCCAGAATCTTGCCTTTTCGGTTGGGCGGTTATAAAATTCATCACGATTTGCTGCAATAATTAGCTTGTACAATGGATGGCTGTTATAAGAGATAAGAAGTAAGCACATAATGTCTTGTATCTTTTCGTAATCCGGATTTATTTTATCGGTCTTATATTTAATTAAAAGTTCAAATTTAATTTACAATTTTAAAGAATTAAACCGGATTATATCCGTAAATCTTTTCTATAATTCAAATTATATAATAATCGTCAATTAAATTATCTTCACCGGCTTAAATTAAAATTCTAACCGGTAAACAAAATTATTCGCAATTTATATGAAATTTGGAAAAAGAAATATAATATATTTAAAATATCAATTAATTATTATAATAAGCTTTTACTTATATGCTTTTTCTAAAATAAATTGATTTTGGGATTAATTTTTCACAAAAATTGTCGATAATCAGGATAAGGTTAATTAGTGGTTCTTTGCCGGCATGGCTAAATCTTCTAACATAAAAAAATACAGACTGTAAATATTTCTACGGTTAAGTTAAAATATTCTAATAATTGTGATATAATATTATTAAATATTTATTTCATGATAAATGATTGCATTTTTTCCTAAATTATTTAATATTTAATCCTCTGAAATCATTCTGATATAATGTTTGTAATAATTGATTTAAGATAAGGCAGATTAATTTTGAAACATATTATTTTGAAAGTAAATCAAGAAAAATTTAAAACTTTAAAAACATTAATAAAAGAGCTAAAAGATTCTTCTCCTAAAGCTGTCATTAGCCCGATTACTCAGGGCAACCTCGGGAATGATATCATGGCAAGTTTCACGGTTGATGACGACCACTACCAGCGTGTAATTGAAAACCTTAACAAAAAGGATTTTAAATTATTTGGAAACGATGCTGTTGGTGAAAAGAAGAAGATAATTCCGGAGAGTCCGGTAAATTATTCTACCGGCAGAAATAATCCTTTTGAACCAAAAACTGTTTCTAAAAACGACTCTCCTGCATCAATATTGGATAGTGCAATAAAAAATGGTGACTTTGAAAAGGTTATTCAGCTTTCCAAAGATTACCGGAATTTTGAGGTGCAGAAAAAGGCTAAAGATAATGTCGATGTTTCCATTAATAATGCTATTGACCATGCCTATAATAAGGCAATAAGGAATAAGTACGAAGTAGATAAAAGTTTAACTATATTAATTAAAATTGCCTCCGATAATAATTTAAAAAACCTTCACAAAACCGGGCAGATTAAAAGTGCCGGGTTAAAAGCTGTTGAACTTTGTTCTATATATAAAGATTATTTAAATATTCTAATTCAGATTTGTAATAATAATGCTATTCCGCATATTGTTTGTATTAAAGCAGCTATACGTCTTGCAATTATTATATCCCAGGCTAATGAGAAAGCGGAAGAAGAAATGGATTATGCAGTAAGGTATCTAAATCTTAGATGGCTTGACATTGCATATTATTCCGTTAATCTGGACCTCTCCGAAAATGAAAGAAAAATATACGAAGTTTTAATCAGTTCTATTAAAGAAAGAATCAGTGCTGGCGGATCCTGAATATAGAACTCCCGGGATTTGATTTATTAATTTATCCCCCTTATAAGTAAACACTTAGTAAGAAATTTTTTTATGATATATAAAACAGTCAAAGTTAAAAGACGTATTAGGAGGATCCCGGTCCCTCAACGCCCACCCAAAATTGAACCTGGCAAAAAAGTTTACAACCGTAGCAAAGAAAATAATTTACTCAGAAAAAACGGCATTAAAGTATAAAATCTGGCCTTTATCTCCTGTCTTTTGTATCTTCAGTAAGAATATTACCATTTATTTGTAGAATAAAATATCAATGATTAAAGCTTCTGTTATCCTGGCTTTCTATAACCGCATCGACTATCTAAAACTTGTCTTGGCTGGTTTTGAACAACAAACTTTTAAAAATTTTGAAATAATTATTGCCGATGATGGGTCTCCAACTCAGGTTATAAAAGAAGTTGAAAGTATATCCCGGTTCTCGTCGTTTCCTGTTACACATATCTGGCAGGAAGATATAGGATTTCGCAAGAACAAAATTTTAAATAAAGCTATCATGTCGGCAAAGTCGGATTATCTGATTTTTATTGACGCTGATTGTATCCCCCATAGTGAATTTGTTTCGGAACATTTTAATAATCGTAAACCCAAAACATGTTTAACAGGGAGAAGGGTTAATCTATCTGAGAGAATAACCCGCTATATTACACCCGGCAGAATTATGGAAGGCTTCCCTGAAAGAAAATTACTAATGTTGGTCGAAGATGGTATTTTTGGAAAATCATATGATGTTGAGAAAGCCTTCTATTTCCGGAATCAAATACTAAGAAATTTTATTAATAAGAAGAAAAGAGGAATTCTTGGTTGCAATTTTTCCATTTATAAAGAAGATTTTTTGAAAATAAACGGATTTGATGAAAGATATGAAGCCCCCTCAATAGGCGAGGACTCTGATGTTGAATTTAGGCTTAAATTAAGCGGTGTGGAAGTAAAATCCTTAAACAATATTGCAATTCAGTACCATCTGTTTCATAAACTTCAAAACCGGCCGCAGGAAAATCTTGTTTTATTTGAAGAGGTTAAAAAAACAGGAGAATATTTTACCCGGTTTGGCATACACCGTTAATATCATCTGGCACTTTTATATTGCAATCCTAAAATTTTTAATAAATGAAATTGCCCAAATGTTATTTAAAGTAGCCCCGGCATTTATGCCGGGGACTTGAAATTATAAATCAGTTCCGGCTTTAGCCAAAATGATTTCAAAATTGTGAATAAATCCAATAATGACCGGGCCTTTAATCTTCCCCTAAATTCAAATATTGATAGCTTTGCCCAAAACTCGGGGTTAATAAACAATATTTTTAAAATCAGTGTAACTTCCGGTTTATAATTATAAAACATTATATAAATGAAAGTATAAACCGGCTTCACGGAAAACCGGGTAATTTATAATAGGAGAAAATCCGCCCAAATTGCTAATTCTATTAAATAATTATTTAATTTTGAGTGGAATCATTAAAATTTATAAGAAATTATTGTAATTAACCTAATTTTATTATATTAACACACCTAAATAAAAAAAACTATTTTTTTTGGGACATCCGTTTTTTTTTATTTGTATTTGCATTAAATCCTTCTTTACCTTATATTTAAAGTAAAAGATATATAATTTCCTAAAAAATTTAGGCTATTAATGCTTGACGACTTAGATATTAAAATATTAAACATGCTGCAGAAGAATGGCAGAACCAAAAGGAATGTTATTGCTGAGTCAGTAGGTTTATCCATTCCTTCAGTTAGCGAAAGGTTACATAAGTTAGAGGAAAAAGGGATAATTGAGGGGTATTTTGCTAAGGTCAATAGAAAATCCTTTGGCTACGATATAATGGCGTATATAACCGTTACGATGGAATCATCTAAATATTATAAAACCTTCATAACAAAGATTGAAAAAGCAACACAAATTATAGAGTGCCATGCAGTCTTAGGCGAAGGATCCCATTTATTGAAAGCGATTGTTAAAAAGACGGAGTCGCTTGAAAAACTGTTAAGTGAAATTCAATCCTGGCCCGGGGTTGTATCTACAAAAACAACATTTGTCTTATCTACAATAAAAGAGACTACTGAAATTGAGATTTAAGAATTATTATTTAACTAATTATAATTTGAAAGGATAGTTATATGGCAAAAGCTAATTCACCGATTGATAATGTATTTAAATTTATCAGCGCGAACGGGATAAAATTCGTGGATTTAAAATTTATGGATCTTCCCGGCCAATGGCAGCATTTTACAGTTCCCGTTTCACAATTAAAAGAAGATTCTTTTGAAGACGGTTTTGGATTTGACGGATCTTCCATTCGTGGTTGGAAGGCAATAAATGAAAGCGATATGTTAATAGTTCCTGATCCGGGTACATTGCTATTGGATGCGTTTTATGATCAACCAACTCTTAGTTTGATTTGTGATGTTTTGGAACCTGCTACAAAAGAAAAATATTCAAGATGCCCTAGAAATATTGCCCAGAAAGCAGCAGATTATCTTATCTCTACCGGGATTGCTGATACTGCTTACTTCGGTCCTGAAGCTGAATTCTTTATCTTTGATGATGTGCGTTTTGATTCGAAACCTAATGGCAGCTTTTATATTGTAGACTCAATTGAAGGCAAATGGAATAGCGGCCGTGATGAAAATCCGAATTTAGGTTATAAACCACGCTATAAAGAAGGTTATTTCCCCGTTCCTCCAACTGATTCTTTAGGAAATCTGCGTAGTGAAATGGTAACTAATTTAATTAATGCCGGAATTGACGTAGAAGCTCAGCATCATGAAGTCGCTAGCGGCGGTCAATGCGAAATTGATTTACGTTTTGAACCTTTGGTTAAAGCTGCAGATCAACTTTTATTGTTTAAATATATTGTAAAAAATACGGCAAAGAAAAACAATAAAACTGTAACTTATATGCCGAAACCTATCTTTGGAGATAATGGTAGCGGAATGCACGTTCACACAAGTCTTTGGAAAAAAGGCAAACCTTTATTCTTCGGTACCGGCTATGCAGGATTAAGTGAAATGGCTCTTTATTTTGCCGGCGGATTGTTGAAACATGCTGCATCTTTACTTGCATTTACAAACCCGACAACAAATTCTTATAAAAGATTAGTCCCCGGTTTTGAAGCTCCTGTAAATCTCGCATATTCACAAAGAAATAGAAGCGCTTCAATCCGTATCCCTATGTATTCTGCAAGTCCAAAAGCAAAAAGACTTGAATTCAGATGTCCTGATCCGTCTTGTAACCCGTACCTGGCTTTCCCTGCTATCTTAATGGCCGGTTTGGATGGTGTTGTTAACAGAATTGACCCGGGCAGCCCTCTTGATAAAGATATCTATGATATGTCGCCTGAAGAATTGAAAGATGTTCCTTCAACACCGGGCAGCCTTGGTGAAGCCTTAAAGGCGCTTTCAGAGGACCATGAATATTTACTTAAAGGTGGTGTGTTTACAGAAGATGTAATCGAAACCTGGATAAATTATAAAACTGAAAAAGAAATTAAACCTATGGCATTACAGCCGCATCCGTATGAATTCTCATTGTACTATGACGTTTAATTTTTTTCACCTTAATTAAATTAAGATCGGCGGACAATTTTGTCCGCCTTTTTTTATTTAAATATAGATTAATAGAAATTTTTCTTAAAAATTAAATTTCAATGAAAATCTTCCATCATCATCAAAATCAAAATTAAAATTACTGCCCGAATTTGAATTGTGAACATTAACAAGGTAACTGCCTACGGAATAGCCAATTGTTCCTCCCATAAAAACATCTGAAAACCAATGGTCGCTGTAATAAACTCTGGAAATCGCGGTTACCCCTGCAATAGCGTAAAATAATGACTTTAACCAGAAAGAACTTGTATGCGCGGCCAGCACGGATGATAGTGAAAATGCCAGAGTTGCATGCCCTGATGGAAAAGAGTTCAATGCATTTGGCCTCTTAAGAAAAGAATTGATGCTGTAAGGCCCTTCACTTTCATATGGGCGCCTTCTCCCGAAAGTCCTTTTAATAAATGAAGTAATATTATTTGCAATGAAATAGGATTCATACATTTCAAGGCCTAATATAACAGCTTGGTTATCTTTAAAAATTAAACCGTAAGAGAAAACAGCTAATGACGAATACTCTGAGAATGTTACTTCACCGTAATCGGTTCCCAGATCCATGATTGTATTTTTTTTTGCAGTTCCGTTATTAGATATAAAATTATGAATTGATTGATCTTCAAGCATAAACGTATATGTGCCGAGGGCAATTGCCGGAACTATGAAAAAGTCAGTTGAATCCCATCTTAACGGACTGGATATAAGATTTAATATATCATTTATTCCTTTATTTAATACTTCCCGGATTGGTTTTATTGGATCGGTATTTAATAGGGAATTGCTGATCACAGTAATTATAAAGATCTGATTTTGAATAAGTTTATTATTATGGTATGCCTTAAATATTATTGTATCACTTCCAATCCAATTTTCATCAATTGGTCTGAGTGATGCAGTGCCGGAGGAATCAATTGTAATGTGTATACGGGTGTCCGGTAACGCTTCCCAAATTATTTGCACCTGCTTATTTTTCTTATAAAGGTAACTATTTAGATTAATGATTGAAAAATTTCCACCTCTTTTAATTGTCTGATTCACTGATTCAGAAAATAGTGATGTATCCTGTATGTTATCAATTGTGCTTGTTTTGTCCGTATCAATCAAATCAACATTAGGTCCATCTGTACTCTCGCTGTTTATTAAACTGCTTCCTGCAGTAAACTCATCAATTTTTAAAGTTAAACCCGGGGTGTCTTTTTCATTGTGGGAAAAAATACTTGCCTGGATAAAAAAAGTAATGAATAAAATAGAAAGTATTTTAGAAAAAGTAAATTTCATTTTTCAGAAATAAAGTATTAATATAATTGAAGTTACACTAGTGATATTTAAGGTAGCCCGGGTTTTATAGGCTGTGTGAACATTAGAACTATATTCATAAATTTATTTTGGCTATTTTCGCAATAGCCAAGGGTAAACCGTTAAAACAGTTCGAAATTTTTATCTTCTGCATCATTAACACCGCGATTAATCGCGGTGTTAATGATATTAAGAAACTCGTTCTTAACTGTTTTACCTGTCCGCCTCTGGCGGAACAGTTTACCACCCGCTTTATAAGAATATACACGATATACTTTTAGTATAATTATTTATGTAAAACTAATTTTCACACGGCCTCTTTAACCCGGGTTTTAGAATAGCCACCTCGAACTCTGGACTTTAGTCCATTGAATTCTGCATTTTTTGATTAATGACCTAAGTTAATTGCTATTTTTCAATTTTAAACTCAATTCTTCTGTTTAATGCTCTTCCGTGTTTTGAAATATTATTGGAGATCGGGTTTTTATCGCCAAAACCTTTTGTCGTAATCCTGCTTCCATCAATACCTTCAGAAACTAAATATTGTTTAATTGCTTCTGCTCTTTTCGCTGATAGCTTTTGATTAACCGCAGAACTCCCCGTATTATCTGTAAAACCTTGAACTTCTATTCTAATGTCCGGGTTTTCTTTCAATACTCTTAATGCATGTTTAAGAATAGGGTAGGCTTCCGAAATCAAATTACATCGGCCGGATTCAAAATTGATTCCAAATAATTCTATATTGGGGTGAATCGAAGGTGGACTTTCAACTCTTTGTATCTTCTCAACAATTATTGGAACGTTCTTATGAATTATTTCGTTAATCTCATCCAAAGTCGGATAATTTTTATTGCTTGAAATTTTTGGTTTTATTCCGCTGTAAATCTCACCGTACGTTGCAGGCTCACTTTTCCAAAAATAATATTGAAGTCCGGCTGATATGGAAATATAACCCCCCGCATCTGAACCAAATATTCCTTTACGGTTGTTATCAATTATTCCGTCAAATTGTCCGTCTATCGAATGATAGCTTAATTCGGTCCTGATATTCCATATATTGGAAATCTTCCACTCGCTCCCCAGGTAAAAGTTCATTTCAGCGGTAGTTTTTGTAATGGCAGCAGGATTTAAAATATTTCCCCAATTTGTTTTATATGATGCAAGGCCTGCTCCAAATCCTGCATAAGGTGATACAGCGGTGTATGGATTAAAATAGTAAAGTAAATCCATGTTCCCTGCATATAAATCAGTATGCATTTTGGAATTTACCGGAGCGGCTAACCCGCTTGTTAAAAAATAGGTCCGGTCGTACGGTATAATGCCTTGTATACGGTCAAATGTTCCTGTATAACGTAAGCCTACACTTTCAAAAAAGTTATGCTGAAGAGAAATCAGCGCCCCGGTGCTGATTTGATTAGAGCCCGGGCGGACATCCGAACTAAAAAAAGTCGGGTAATCTAACCCGAAGCCAAAACTCCAACCCGTTCTCGATAACTGGGCAAAAGAGACATTTGTTTGAAAAAGTAATAAAACTATACTAAAAAAAAGATATACTTCTTTTATTCGTTTGATCTTAATTATTATTGTAAATCCTGATGTTTATTTTTGTATACATTTAAAATTAACAAAATCTTCATAGTATTTCTTCATATTTTTTAAATTTTATAAAACCGTACCCAATTTTATTTGTTAAATTTTTTTAATGCTTAGTATCAAAAAGAGTAATTTATTTATATTTCGGCTAAGTTATTCATTGATTAGTCACTTTTCCCAATTTCTAAACTATTATATAATGAGAAGAATTTTATTTCTGATTACTTTAATTTTTATAACTGGCTTAACTACTGTTATTAAGCCTCAGTCTTCTGAAACAAATGCATTTAGTGATATTTCACCCACGTTAAACCTTATTTCGAACCATAGTACTGATGAGTTAAATACTTATTGGACAGGTAAAAGTGGTTTTGAAGGATACTTGCAAATGCCGTTTTATTTCGGGGATATACAGGCAGGAGCCCGGTATTTAGCTTATAAAGAAAAAGAACTGTATTTTCATAATTTTTCAAGTCTTTATTACTTCCTTGGATGGGGTAAAAAATTCAATTTACCCTTAAATTTTTCTTTTTATTCAGGTATCCGGGTGGGCGGGTACGGCACTGCAATAGTTGATGATAGTTTAAACGAAGAAGAAAAAAATGAAACAGAATTAGCGGTGGGGATAAATTCGTATCTTGCCTTACGCATATATAATAATTTCAAGATCACGGTGGGAGCTGATTATACTAAAGTTTATTTTTATAAAAAAATTGAACTGTTCTTATTATCAGCGGGGATGTCATATTCATTTCAAACGCCTGCTTGGATAAAGGAAATATTAAATTGAAATATTTTTTAATTCTTCCTTTGATATTGTGTCTTAATAATTTATTATTTTCTCAGACGAATAATCTTGAAGATATGCTAAGCCAAAAGCAAATTATCACGGCGGATATGATTAAAGCAGCAGGTCTTCAATCGCTTTCTGATATTTTTTACCTGGCAGATAAATGGGACTTCTATACTATTGATGGTTACGGGAAAGGAGTAAGTGCTAACAGTTTATCTTCTTTTCAAAGACAGAACTTTTTAATTATGCTTGATGGGCAATTACTTGATAATAATATTTTCGATGTTCAGAATATAAATCAAATTCCAATTTCCATTGATCAGGTCGATTATATTATACTTATCAACACTCCCCAAATTTACAATGGTGAGTTCACGGAAAATGGATTGATTGATATACATACTAAAGTTCCCACAAAAGGTTTATCTTTAGATGGTTATGACGGTGTCGGAGAGCAGACCGGGAAAGCCGGTCCTTATGCATTTACCGAATTTTCAACGCCTCATGTGGATAAAATTGGTTATTATGTATCCGGAGATATCAGCTATTCATATAATAATTTTTATTTTGAAACTTTGGAAAAAACAGAACAAAATTTTGCGACCGACGCCGAGATTAGAAATAGAGTTTCGTACCTTTCGCCCGATTATAATAAGGCAGAGATGAATTCCTCTTTTTATAAATTAAATCTAAATATATTTGGCGGAAATCAACAAATAATTGCCGGACAAACTAACCATGATAATTATTTCTTCTTTCAACCTTATGGTGATGAAATACCGGTTAACCAGGTCTTCAGACATATTGGTCTGAATGGAACTGCGAATACATCTTGTGGTATTGGGCTTAGTTATTCTGCAGCATATTCTACGAATGAATTAAATTACTGGGAAAACAACCAAAATCTTAATTTCGACTGGCAGATGGAAAATATTTCCGCAAATCTTGAAGGAAATTATAAAAATAAATATTTGTACACTGCCTTGGGTGCCGGTTATAAAAAATTAATCGGCAGGGATACCTCTGCTGACTTCGATAAGCAATTCGAATTAAAAAAAGCTTATGGTGTACTTGATTTTAAATTATCCAATGATTTTATCCAGTCTTTTAACTTCTATGTTATAAATGCAAATTCAAAAACTGCAATTAAAGGTAATGTTAGAAACAATTGGAATATAAACGCTAATAGCAATCTTCAAACAAGTTATACATTTTCGGAAAGACTTCTGATAGAAGATGCAAATTATTGGTTCTGGAATCAACAAGGATACAAATTCAATGCACCTGGGTTTTATGCCCCGCAGATTATAGGAAATTTTAATGTTGGTAAGCAATATACTTTTGATATGGATTATTGCACAAACATTGATTCTTCCTTTAAAATGGAAGCCGGAATAAATTACAGGCAGTTTATAAATTATTATGTCGAAGAACAATATTACCAGTTTAATAATGAAGAAAGCACATTCTTTGCACCCGATGAAATATATACTGATGAGGATTTAAGGGTAATCGGTGTACAGGCAGGGTTTGAATATAAAATAATATCTCAATTAAACCAGAAAATATTTTATACTTATCAAAAAGATATTTGGGGAAGCCGGGTGTTCCGGGATATATGGCAGGAATTGCCCGTACACAAAATAAATTATTCAGTTAATTATAACCCGGTAAGAAATTTCGGCATTTGGGTAAATTTAAGATATTCATCATCTACCGATTGGGTTGACTATAAATATTCCAATATACAATCGCAGGGCGAATACCCGGACGGGGTTAAACCGGTATTTAATGTCGATTTATCTTTACAAAAATGGTTATGGAATCGGCGCATTTGGCTGAATCTGCTTTTTAGAAATATTTTCAATCAATCGGAAAAATATATTCCCATCGGAGTTTCTCAGGATTTAAGATTCAGTATTTCAATGCAAATATTTCTGGATTCGGTTCTATAGCTATTAAATATTCAAATAAATTATTTATATGAAAATATATTTTGTGTTTTTAATCCATGCGGTTTTTTTAATTCAATTATATCCTCAATCCGGACAATCATTGAATGGATTAGGTGGGTTTAATGATAATAAAAATTACGGATTTTCAATACCTGACTTATTTAATTTTAAAAGTTCAAATGAGGATAATTTTCTTTTCCTGGATCAAAATGGATTAAACAAATATCAAAAGACTATTTTATTAAAGACAGCAAAAGATTCGGCTGATAATACTATTATACATTCGGAATATGATTCTACGTCTCAGAATGGAAACGTAAAGAGCAAGTCCTTTTTTAAAAGTAATTTGTTTTATTTCTTGGGTACCGCGGTAGCCGTAATAACTGTTTATTTTGTATTGCATCGCAGTGATAAACCGTCAAACACGGTAGTAACCTTCGGCTTGCCGCCGTCGCCAAAATAAACTATTTTCTATTTAATTGGTAATAATGTGCTGAATAAAATTATTTGGATACATATTGTTTTTATACTTGTTTCCGTTAAGGTTTTAGCTTGGTCTTACGGTTATAGGAATATGGACTCAACCGGGGTTCCATTATTAATCCAGCCGGCAAATAATTCTACTTATCAGGCCGCTAATAATTTATTCTTCAGTTGGACCTCTGTCCGGTCGGCAATCAATTATGAATTCCAATATTCAACAGACAGCACATTTGCATCAGTACAAAATTCTCAGGATTTATCTGTTGCCGATACCGGAGTCTATTTAAATAATTTACAAAATAATATAATATATTATTGGAGAGTCCGGAGCATTACCGGGAATTCTTCCGCCGATTGGTCCGCTGTTTGGAGATTTAGAACTACTTTATTGCCGGCAGTTCCTTCTTTAGTATTGCCTGAAAATTTTGTAAGAAGCCAGGATACTGTTGAAAGTTTTGTTTGGCTTTCATCAATTCAGAATATTAATTATATCTTCCAATTAAGTGAAGATTCAACTTTTAATAGCAATAATCTATTAATTAATAATTCAACTACAGATACCTCATTTATTGTAAAAAATCTTAATTACGATACGTTTTATTATTGGAGGATTAAATCGTCTAATATTGATAATATAGAAAGTAATTGGTCTGTTACACAAAGTTTTAAAACACTTTTACAGGAACCGTTTTTGTTGTCTGTAGTCAACTTAAATTCGAACAATCCGGATACACTACAAATAATATGGAATAAAATTACCGGTGCCGGTAATTATCAAATATATTTGTCCACTGATTCATCATTCGTAATATCAACTAAATATTTTACTTCAAAAACTAATACATTAGCGCTAACCTCGTTGATTCCTGAAACAATCTATTATCTAAAATTTAAAGCAGAGAACCCGGAAGGAGACTCAAGCCGCTGGTCAGCCGTCTACCACTTTACTTCACCGTCTGTCGCTCCCTCGTTGATTTCTCCTGTAAACTTTATTAGAAACCGGGATACCGTAGTAAATTTAAGATGGCAGTCTTCAAATAATAATATTGATTATTTCATCCAGGTCAGCTCAGATTCAACTTTTGCAACTCATAATCTGTTGATTACTAAATATACAACAGATACCTCAATTACTATAAGTAATCTTAATTATGATACATTTTATTTCTGGAGAATTAAATCATTTAATAAAGATAGTATAGGAAGTAACTGGTCCCCTGCGGGTAGTTTTAAAACCCGGTTAACCGAACCATTTTTATTATCTGTAGCCAACATAGCTTCGAATAACCCGGATACGCTGCAAATAACATGGAATAAAGTAAATGACGCGGCAAATTATCAAATTTATTTAGCAGCGGATTCTTCATTTACTAAATCGTTTAAAACTTTTGAAGTAAAAACTAATAAATTGGTATTGGCTTCTTTTCTTACGGATACAACCTATTATATAGAATTTAAAGCAGCAAATAGTGAAGGAGATTCCAGCCTCTGGTCCGCCATCTACCAATTTACAACACCATCTGCCGGTCCTTTATTGGTATCACCTGTAAACTTTATTAGAAATCAGGATACCGTAGTAAGTCTCAAATGGCTGTCATCAAATAAAAGTATTAATTATCTCATTCAAGTTAGCCCGGATTCAACTTTTGAAAATAATAATTTGTTGATTACTAAATATTCAGCAGATACATCAACTACTATAAGTAATCTTAATTATGGTACATTTTATTTTTGGAGAATTCAATCTTTTAATAAAGATAGTATAGGAAGTAACTGGTCCATTACCCAAAGTTTTAAAACCCGGCTGAGCATTCCGATTTTATTATCTCCGGTAAACATTCCTTTAAGTAATCCGGATACACTGCACATAATATGGAATAAAGTTAATGACGCAACAAATTATCAGGTTTATTTAGCAACGGATTCATCCTTTTCAAAATCATTCAATATGTATTTAACAAAAACTGATACTTTGATATTGACCTCTTTGGTTCCTGATACAACCTATTATATGGAATTTAAAGCAGCAAATAGTAATGGAGATTCCAGCCGCTGGTCATATATTTACAGTTTTAAGACCGGTGATTTTATAGTCTTCAACTCCGGGGCAATTATAGATACTATAAATCTTTCAAATAACCCCGGGGATAGTTTAATCGCAATTATGATATCCAATAAGGGTCATAATCCTGTTACCTTTGATTCAATGTATGTTCTGCCGGATTCTATTTTTGCTTTAAACAAAATAATTTCTAGTCTTATAGGTAACTCTTCTGCAATTATTCAGGTCAAGTTAAATCTATTAAAAATATTACAGGGAGAAAATTCCGGTATAATCCGTTTAACGGGGAAAAATTCTGGCGGTGTAAGTGAAAATTTTAACCTGAACCTAAAAATATATATAGAAACCGCAAAAGGTAATTTTACCCCGGACACATTAAACTTTAACGTTGTCTCATCTGATGGTGGAGGCTATTTGGGAATAAGTGCCGGAAATTATTTCGGTAATACGAATCTTTATATAAAAAGTTATTCTTTGACCGGGCCGGATAGCTCTTCCTTTATACTCTTGCAAAAACCGGATACAGTTAAAAGTGGTTCCTCTAATTATATATCCATCCAGTTTATACCAAAAAATATTGGAGTTAATAATGCAGTATTATTAATCGGAACAAACTCTTATCCCAACGGCCGGTTTAAATTTATTTTAACGGGAATTGGAAAAGGCGGAGAATTTTCTTCTGAATCAATAAAGTCGGCAAAAAATCTTGCTGATTCTACCTTTGAATCATTAAACAGTAATTATAAAAAATTAATTTTAAAAAACGTCGGCGATACTACACTAAGGATGACTATCGCATTCTCAAAAAACTATTTCGGGTTCTATAATGTACACTCTTATAACCCCGTCATTGCGCCCGGGGATTCTGTTATTGATACTATCGTTTATTTTGCGCCGAATTTTAAAAAATTAAATGTTGATACAATGAAAATTATTCAAAACGGGTTTGGTGAAAATCCGGTTACTGTTATTTTAAATGGGGGATTTGATAGCACTTTATCGGTTCCCATAATTTTAAATAACATAAATCTGAATAATAAGATTTATCAGCAGGCACCTGGAACTGTTCATAAAGATTCAACTATAACATTTGTAATAAATCCTAATATATTCTCACCGTTTCTTTATTTTAATATAAGGTTTTATTATTATAAAGGAGGGGATTCTCTTTCATCATCGGCATACTATACTAATAACTTTTATCATTATATTCCAACTAAGTATGTTACTGAAAAGGGAATAACTATTACGGGGAAAATATTATTAAAAGATGTAAATAATAAATTGCAAGACTCCTTGGTAATCATAGATAACTACTCACCTCAAATACTTATGGATAATTATAACTTTTCATCTGCCTCCGTTCCGCTTTCAGTTCCTGCTCAAAATCCGGATATAGCAAACATAAAGTGGTGTTTTTTCGGCTTCCCGTTCAATAATGTCTGTGTCGATACTGTATTTCATTCTCTGGGAGGTATAAAAAATATGAAAGACGGGGAATGGATAATCTATAAATATGATTCTTCTGCCGCCGGCTCTTTTTCAATACTTAATAATGAGCAATTTCAGGCTGGATCAGCATATTTTATTGCCCAGGCTTTGACAGATACCTTTAAAATATCAAACATGTACTATGGGAGTATATTAACACGAAGCCTTACGGATACTATAATATCATTCTCGTCTGATTCCTGGAAAACAGTTTCAAATCCATATCTCTTTAATGTTCAGGTTGAACCTCCCGACATTTTATTAAAATATGATACTAATACAAAATCATATGATATGACTAATATTATGGTCCCGGGTGAGGGGTATTTTGTTGAACCTTCTGTAAACTCTCTTAATCTTAAAACTTTTGGAAAGTTTCAGCCTTTAACTATGCCTAAAATTATTGCCGATGCAGATTGGTCCCTGGCATTAAAGATTGCAGATAATAAAACTGAAAATAATCTCCTCTTTTCTATTGCAAACTCTAAGAATTTAGCAAACAAAAATAATGTTCAGTTGACCCGTAATTATTTGAGCCCTCCACGGATACAAAGCGGCCTTTTTTCTTTCATCCGGGAGAATTCAACTGCTTTGAATTATTGTGCCAGCATAAAAGAAGGCGCGGGAGGCGCTGCCTGGGATGTTGTCCTGTCTAATGATCTTCAAAACGATAATATTGCATTAAGTTCCCTTCTCAAAGGCAGTTTACCGTCGGGATTTAATTTAGTCGTTTATGATGAAGTGATTGGAAAAATAATCGAAGGAAATCAGTCGTCCATTACCCTGGTAAAAGATGTAAAGTATCAATTGAAAATTATCGTTGGTACTAAAAATTTCATTTCAAAGATTCTAAATGAAATTAAAGGCCTGTTACCATCGGAATTTTCATTAGATCAGAACTACCCGAACCCGTTCAATCCAACTACAATTATAAATTATTCGCTTCCTAAGTCAGCGTTTGTTAAACTAATAGTTTATGATGTATTGGGCAGGGTAATAAAAACTCTGGTTGATGAGGAAAAATCTGCCGGCAATTATTCGGTGCAATTCAATGGAAGTAATCTTTCAAGCGGAGTATATTTTTACAGGCTTACCGCAGGAAACTTTATCAGTACAAAAAAATTAGTCCTCTTAAAATAACGGTTAAGCCAAACTGGGACTGGGTATTAGTCTCAATTAAGTTTTTAACGGATTAATATTTCCTGCGTCCGTTTTGAACGCGGAAATCTGCTTTTAATCCCTTCTTTTGTTACCACGGCTGTACCCAGGATAAAATCTTTATATTTAATTACACATTGCCCTGATTCCTGCATTTTCTCTTTTATTACTCCGCCTTCCAGGTATTTTTTTAATTGTTCTTTATTTTCAAAAGTAATTATTTTTTTGTTGATTTTATTCTGCAAAACCTGGGCGGCTTCCGTACTTAAAATTATTTCCCCCTTTTTATCAAATGTACCGAACCTGGTTCCAATTCTTTCAAATAAACCGGGATTATAATCATTCCAATTTCCGTCAACAAAAAAAATATCATTTCTCTTTATAATGTACCGGTAACTCTTTAATACATTCTCATCAATGCCGAATTCATCTGATAAAACTGATAAATAACTGCGGATTTCTTTTCCCCATGAATGAATCAATTTAATATCCCTCTGTTTGGGAATTGATTGTTCGGGTGAAATAGTATCTCCGGTCTTTTTAAGTTTTGCGATAAAAAAACCATCGGAATTAACCTCCCAGGGTAAAATGCGCCTCGTCTTTGATAGAGTTGGACTAAGTACTCTGCCCTGAAATGAAGTAAATCCTTCATGCGATTTTACAGGTAATTCTATATCTTCTAATTCAACAGGATATTTTTTTAATGCTGTATCAATAATAAATTCATTTTCTTCAGGTGTAAGAGTACAAGTCGAATATATTACTGTTCCACCCGTTTTTACCATTTTTATTGCCGCTATTAGAAGCCGGAGTTGAAGGTCTCCCAGTTTTTCAGCTATTTCAAGCGACCACCAGTTGCTGATTTCTTCTTTTTTCTGTACAATTCCTAGCCCGCTGCATGGTGCATCTACTAATATTTTATCAAAATAAGAGTCGTATATCTTGCTTAACCATTCTCCTTTAGTGCTCATAACCCCTGTGTTCATTACATTCATTCGATCCACATTATATACCAGCATCTTCACCCGGTTAAGGGCAATTTCATTTGCTATAAGAGTTCCCTGGTTAAACATCAGTTCGGCTATCTCTGTTGTTTTAGAACCTGGAGCAGCACATAAATCAAGTATGCAGTCATCTTTTTGTGGTGATAAAATTAATGGGGGTATCATTGAAGAAAGGCCCTGAATATAATACTCGCCGGTTATATGCTCAATTGTCTTCCCGGCAGAATTAGACTGTCGTATAATTTTTAGAGCATTTGGAATTAAACCAACCTTCTCAGCTTGAATTGAATAATCCTTTTCCAGCTTCGGAATCAAATTATCCGGGTTGGTTTTTATAGTATTTACTCTGATGTATTGTGCCGGATCTTGTTTTATATATTCAGAATAAATATTTGCCGCTGCTTCTCCGTAAAGAGAACTGATATACGAAAAAATATTGCTGCTGATTTCTATCAATACGTTTTAATACCTGGTCAGGTTTAATATTTTGAAAATATTATTGACAAGTAAAGAGGAGCCTTTACCTGCCGGAAAACATTTTTTGTAATCAAGTTCGATTCGTCTGATTAGCTCGTCAAGGTATTTTGCATAATTTTCAACAGCATCTTTTATCTCCGGCTCTTTATCGGGAATAATAATCTTTGAAGGTTTGTTCCTGTTTGAATAAATTATATATTTAGCTTTCAACTGGCTGTCTGCGTGAAGAAAAACTATTCCGTCCGTTGTTAATATTTCAAAAGAACCAAAAAAGGAACCCCCGATTATAAGGGCTTTCCCGGGCATGCTGATTTCAGTAAAAGAAGTAAAAACTGCAAATTCGTCGGGAAATATTCTTAGTCCTTCTTCAGAAAGTTTCTTTACCCAGTTCGACGTAAATTCTTTATCAGTCAGATGATTCTCCTGCCCGTGTTTTATGATTCTAATATTTTCTTATAATAATCTTCATACATGGGAACAATAATTGATTTATCAAAAAGATCAACGGTTCTTTTCCTTGAATTTTCAGAAAATAAACTCCGCTTTCTGTCATTGGTTAAAAGATCTATGCAATACTTTGCCATTCTGTGAATGTCGCCGATTTCTGCAATAAAACCTGTTTCATTGTGACGGACTAATTCCGGTAGTCCGCCGACACTGGAAGCAATAACGGGAATACCGCAAGCCATTGCTTCTAATGCAGCAAGCCCAAAACTTTCAGATTGTGATGGAATTAAGAACAAGTCCGCGGCGTTTAATATTTCTACCAGGCCGTCCTGTTTTCCTAAAAATTTTATGTGGTCGCAAAGATGGAGCTCCCTGCATAATCTCTCGCATTCCGATCGGTCGGGGCCGTCGCCCACTAAAACAAGTTTTGAAGGAACTTCTTTTATAACTTCATTAAAAATTCTTATTGTATCAGGCACTCTCTTTACTACTCTGAAGTTTGAAGTATGCACTAGAATTTTTTCTCCTTCCGGTGCAAGATGCTGTCTGAATGCACAATCCTTTTTCGGGTGGTAAATTTCTGTATCGACAAAATTTGGTATTACCTGGATGTCTTTTTCAATTGAATAATTTGTCAATGTCTTTTCTTTTAAAAATCTGGAGACTGCAGTTACTCCATCGCTTTGTTCGGTGCTGAATTTTACCAGGGGAAGGAAAGATGGCTCTAACCCCACTAAAGTTATGTCGGTGCCGTGCAATGTTGTAATAACTTTTATATCGCGTTTTTCTTTTAGTATTTGCTTTGCAAGGTAGGCGCTGCTGGCATGCGGGATAGCATAGTGAACATGCAGCAAATCTAATTTCTCATATAATGAAACTTCAACCATTTTGCTGGCAAGCGCTAAACTGTACAAAGGAAATTCAAATAACGGGTAACTGCTTAATTCAACTTCATGAAAAACAACGTTCTCAACAAAATTTGTTAACCGGAATGGTAATGCATAGCTTATAAAGTGAATTTGATGACCTCTCTTCGCAAGTGCTTTACCCAGCTCTGTAGCAATTACTCCGCTGCCGCCGTAAGTTGGATAACATGTAATTCCTATCTTCATAATTTTCTGATTTCTTACATTTTGAAATGATTAGATTTATCTTTAACTCTAACAAATATAGTCTAAATTACAAACAATTTTTAATATAAATTTTTCCATAACCGGCCTTTGTTTTTAATCACCCGCAATCCAAATTAAATTATATTTTTTTATAGAAAATAATTGGATTTACTAAACTAATAGGGTATTTTTAAAAATAATTTAATAACTGAAGTTATGCAGATATTAAAAATTTTATTAAGTTGCCCTGAGTTTTAGAGAATTTCTAAAAAATAATCCGTCTTAGTGTCTTAGTGGTAAAACATTCTTGTTTTTGATTAAATAATCCCTGACAAATTAGAAATTCAGAATACTTAGCCTCATTAGTAACTTTTTATACAACCACTTACTTTAAATATCAGTTGCGTAACTTCAGATAATAAGTAAAATCCCGGGTCCATTTTAATAAAAATGCCGGGTCTGGTGTAAAAAATTCCCGGATCAATTTTTACCAATTTTTGTTCGGGTAATTATGCGAATTCCTGTTCAAGGCAATACTGTTGAGGGTAATGTCTCCTTAAACAACGAAGATATAATAAAACCGTTTGGGATATATTATACCGCCCCTAAATATTTATTTTAACAAAAGGTGAACCGGGTGCTCTAGTTTAGGTGCTAAATAATAATTAAATAATTTCGATATTTAAATCATCGGTTTAAATACGAAGTGAAAATAAATTCGGCTGCGGTAATATTTTTTGCGCAGTATTCTTTTATACATATGTTAAAACTGAAGCTGTTTGCAAATTGTTGGAATTAGCAAATTCTTCTTCGGGCTATGCAGCTTCTTATGAAAATATAAATGGATTTAACAGTTTAAAGTAAGATGTATTCACACGATATAATTAAGAAAAGGATTTTAGTAACCGGCGCTAATGGAATGCTTGGGCAGCGTGTTATTAATTTTTATTCCAAACAGGAGAATGTTGAGCTTCTAGGAAGTTCGGTTGAACCGGAAGCTTCTTACCGGAATGCTGCATATACAAGCTGCGATTTATCAAAGAGGGAAAGTGTTAAGAAAATTATCTATGACTTTTACCCGGATTTTATTATAAATGCGGCTGCATATACTAATGTAGACAAAAGTGAAGTTGAAAGGGAAATTGCCTGGAAAACTAATGTTAAAGGAGTTGAATATATAGCGGAAGCATGCCGGGTTGTTGATTCACATTTTATTCATATATCTTCGGATTATATTTTTGACGGTACAAAAGGACCTTATAATGAGACGGCAACTCCCTGCCCGCTCGGTTATTATGGGCGTACAAAACTTGCCAGCGAAAATGCTTTAAAAATTAGCGGCTCAATTTATACTATTCTTAGAACAAATGTGCTTTATGGTATTGCTGAAAGCCGCCCCGACTTTGTACGATGGCTTGTTAATACTGTCCGGAAAGGTGAACAAGTTAGAATTGTAACCGACCAGGTAAACAACCCTACATTTATAGACGATCTTGTTCAGGCAATAAGTAAAGTGATTGAATTTAATAAACAGGGAATATATAATATCGGGGGTAAGGAGTTTCTTGCCCGTTATGATTTTTCATTAAAAATAGCAGATTATTTTAATCTTAATAAATCTCTTATTGTACCTATAAAAACAAGTGAATTGAACCAGCCCGCACCACGGCCGCTGAAATCGGGATTAATTATTCTCAAAGCAGAAACTGAACTGGATTACAAACCTCTCTCCATTCTTGAGTCTTTTGCAATGATGAAAAAAGAATTATCATTATAGATCATTTTATTTAAACAGCCCATAACTTCAGTTAGGGGTTTTAAATAGAAAAATAAAATTGCAACCGTTTTAACGGTTTACCTCTTCTTGCTCTATATTATGAATGATAAATAATCTGAATATTTATTCAACAAGAATTAATTTTCGCACAACTTCTTAAATCATGGGCAGCCAGGTGGAAACATTTTTATTTGGTAACCGTTTCAAGGGTTTTTCTTATAAAATAAAAATAAGTAGTCAGTTTAATTAATCTTACCCGCAACCTTTTTATGATTTATCAAGTCTAATTATCTAAAAAGAAAAGTGTATGAAAATAAGATTTATCGTTGTATCCCTGATTTTATTTAGTTCTATTATTTTTGCTTTTTCAGATGATCATCCTGATACTAATACAACATTAATTGTACATGCAGTCCGTACCAAAGAACCCATAATTGTAGATGGAATTTTATCCGAGCCGGTTTGGCAAAATGCTTCTGAAGTATCCGATTTTACACAGATTGATCCGGCCGAAGGTAAACCGGCTACTCAACGGACTGAAGTTCGTATCCTTTATGATGATGATGCTATTTATATCGGCGCAAGAATGTTCGACAGCAGTCCTGATTCAATAATAAAAAATTTAGCCCGGCGTGATGTTTCTATTAATTCAGATATGTTTAAAATTTATTTCGACCCGTTTTTTGATAAAAGAACGGGTTATTATTTTGCCGTAAATGCCAGCGGAACACTCTATGACGGCACTCTTTATAATGATACCTGGAATGATCAATCCTGGGATGGTGTTTGGGAAGGGAAAGCGCATATCGATGATAAAGGCTGGACGGTTGAAATAAGAATTCCCTTTTCCCAGCTCCGGTTTAAATTAAAAGATATGAATTTATGGGGCGTCGACTTTGAAAGATTAATTGCACGTAAGCATGAGGATGATTTTCTGGTTTATGTGCCTAAAAATAGCAATGGATTTGTTTCACGCTTTGCAAAACTAGATGGAATAAAAGGTATTAAACCCCCAAGTTATTTTGAATTTCTTCCTTACGTTACTTCAAAAGCCGAATATTCGGATCCTGGTGTTGGCAACCCTTATAGTAACGGCTCCGTTTATACCCAAAATATCGGGGCTGATTTAAAGATGGGCATAGGAACTAACCTTACGCTCAATGCTGCTATAAACCCGGATTTCGGACAGGTTGAAATAGATCCTGCTGTAATAAATTTAAGCGATGTAGAAACTTACTTCCAGGAAAAACGCCCCTTCTTTGTAGAAGGCTCATCTTTTTTTAATTTCGGCAGCGGAGGGGTAACAAATTATTGGGGCTTTAACTGGTGGTCACCAACATTTTTTTATAGCCGGCGGATCGGAAGAGCGCCCGAAGGTGCCATCCCGACAGCCGATTTTGTTAATGAACCCTCAGGTACCCAGATTCTCGGCGCGGCAAAAATCATCGGCAGACTCGATGATGGTTGGAATATTGGAGCTATTCAAGCAGTAACTAAAAGGGAATACGCTGATTACCAGGTTGATGGACAAAAGTATTCTTTGGAAGCCGAACCTTTAACTTATTATGGCATCGCCAGAGCGCTGAAAGAATTTAATTCAGGGCAGCAGGGTATTGGTTTTATCACAACTTATACAAATCGGTTTTTTAATGATCCGGGCTTACCGGATCAGTTGAATAAAAATGCTATTGTCGGGGGGGTGGATGGGTGGAGCTACCTGGATACTTCCGGCACCTGGGTGATGAACGGCTGGTATAGCGAAAGTAATGTAACAGGTGATAAAACAGATATATTAAGTTTACAGACCGGTGAACGTCATTATTTCCAAAGACCCGATTCAAAATATTTAAAAGTTGATAGTAATGCTACGTCTTTAACCGGGTATGCCGACAGATTTGTATTAAGTAAGCAAAAAGGGAATTGGGGTGTGAATGCCGCTTTTGGAACTGTAAGCCCGGGATATGAAATTAATGACCTGGGCTTTTTGCCTATAACAAATGATATAAATATGCATATCGGGTCATGGTATCAATGGACAACGCCGACTAATTTTTTCCATAATGCTCAGCTCGGAGGTGCAATTTTTCGTACTTATGATTATGAAGGCGAAATTACCTGGGAAGGATTATATCATTACGGCTATTTACAATTCCCTAATTTCTATGCAATAAATTGGGATTACGCTTACAATCCGCAGACGTTAAATAACAGGGAAACAAGAGGTGGTCCTGCTATGATAAATCCTCCCGGTTATCAGTTTGATTTAAGTGCCAATTCCGATCAGCAAAAAAATCTGATTTTTTATCTTGGAGGAGGAAATTATCATACAAGCTACTCGGACCAGCCATATATTTATGGTGAAGTTGATTATAACCCTTCAACCAATATATCATTAAGCATTTCACCCCAGCTTTCATATAGTTATACTATTGCTCAATGGGTTAATTCTTATACTGATCCTTATGCAACAGCTACATTTGGTACAAGATATGTTTTTGCTCAATTTAATCAAACAACACTCTCTTCCGGCATCAGGTTAAATTGGACTTTTAATCCGAAACTTAGTCTGCAGTTTTATATGCAGCCCCTTATTTCTTCCGGCAATTATCAAAATTTTAAAGAACTCGCTCAGCCGGGTACTTTTAAGTTTAATACTTATGGCAAGGGTTCTTCAACATTTGATCCTGAAACTTATACTGTTTATCCCGACGGGCCGGGAGGGCCCGCACAGCCATTTACAATAGCTAATCCAAATTTTAATATTGTGTCATTACGCGGCGATGCAGTGCTTAGATGGGAATATTTACCGGGTTCGGTCTTTTATTTCGTTTGGACGCAGACAAGGTCGGATCAGGAAACTGAGGATTCATTTCAATTCAATAATTCTATTGATCGTTTGTTGACTTTACCTGTAGATAATACTTTTATTATCAAGTTTACATACTGGATAAATATTTGACTATAAACTCGTTTTTAGCGTATCCATCCGGAGAAATTATTTTCTTTAGCTATTTAAACCTTTCAAAAAAGACCAAATTTAAGTATTTTTGTTTTACATTAATAACTGAAGTTACGCATATATTAAAAATTTTATTTAGTAGTTCTGAATTTTTGAGGTTTTCTAAAAAGTAATTCTTCTTAGTGATTCTTTGTGGTCTTAGTGTCTTAGTGGTAAAATGTTCTTGTTTTTAATTAAATAATCATTGACCACTTAAAAATGCGGAATACTCAGACTCATTAATAACTTTTTAGACAATCTCGTGTTTTAGATATCATCTGCGTAACCTCAGCTAATAAATAAAACGCTACGCCCCCGTAGCTCAATATGCGTGTCCGCCTCAGGCGGAGACAGAGCATCCCGAAAGCGTTCGGGACAAAACTTTTGGCAATTGAAAAATAAACCGCTACGCCCCCGTAGCTCAGAATGCGTGTCCGCCTCAGGCGGAGACAGAGCATCCCGAAAGTGTTCGGGACAAAACTTTTGGCAATTGAAAAATAAACCGCTACGCCCCCGTAGCTCAGAATGCGTGTCCGCCTCAGGCGGAGACAGAGCATCCCGAAAGCGTTCGGGACAAAACTTTTGGCAATTGAAAAATAAACCGCTACGCCCCCGTAGCACAGAATGCGTGTCCGCCTCAGGCGGAGACAGAGCATCCCGAAAGCGTTCGGGACAAAACTTTTGGCAATTGAAAAATAAAACGCTACGCCCCCGTAGCTCAGTATGGACAGAGCAGAAGTTTCCTAAACTTTTGGTCGGAGGTTCGAATCCTCTCGGGGGTACACAGAAATAATAATATTTGTACTCTTGAATCCGCAGAGTACAATTATTTTTTTTGTAGAGACAGCCTGCCTGCCCCGCCAACGGCGGTGATCCCGATTACTAATCGGGAGGGCATAGTTTACCACTATGTGCCCCCGTCTTGACGATGCAATGTTCCATCAATAGTCAATAAATCAAGACTGCAATCCACTGGTTACTTATATAGTACAATAAACTTGAATCTTGAAATCGGATTACCTTGAAGGAATAAACAAGAGCTTGATTCTTTGTATAACGATATATATAAGCCGGTTAGCCCATGCATATATGAGTGGGGTTAATTTTCTTTGTAAACTTGATAATAAATAAAATGATGATTAGATTTCAAACGTTGGTGGGTGTTTGTTAATTAGTCAGGGTAAATCTCCGTTTATGGGGATTCCATAAAGGGTCTTATTATCCTTGTTTCAGATTAAGTTTTTTATTTAACTATAATTTTGGAGCAGGTATGAGATATTTAGTTGCTTCCATATTCCTATTCTTTTCAATCATCCCAATAGCCGCACAAACTTCGGGCAGTAACGACTGGGTTTGGCAGTACCCCAAACCGCAGGGCAATACATTAAGGGACATTTATGTATTTAATGATGATACAGCTATTGCAGTAGGTGATCTAAGTACTATAATAAAAACAACAGACGGCGGGAATACCTGGGTTGTACAAGGTAATGTAAGCCCGTCGCAAATATTGTTTAGTGTACAATTTATTGATGCAAATAACGGCTGGGCAGCAGGCGGAAATTATTTACTTAAAACAAACGACGGCGGAAAAAGCTGGGTTCAGGTAAACAGAGACACTGCATACGGCATCTTTGCCACATATTTTGTTGATTCAGATACGGGATTTGTATTTGGAGCCAACGGTTACATATCAAGAACTACAGACGGGGGGAATTCATGGAGAACATTAATTATGGATGATTATATAGGCGGTTATCTTGATATTTTCCAGTTTAATGCCGTCACATTTACAGATAAAAACACAGGCTGGCTTGTAGGCGCCGGTTACGATGGTAATGAAATATATAAGACGACGGATTGCGGAAGAACCTGGACGTGGAATGGGCAAACAATAACTCCTGTTGCTTCTGAAAGTTTGAATGACATTTATTTTGTCGATAAAAATCATGGTTTTGCTGCAGGCCAGGATGGGGTATGTTTGAAAACGACTGATGGCGGAAATACATGGCAATATAAAAATCCAAATACGGAAGGATGGACATTTCATTCGGTTGTTTTTACTGACTCATTGACCGGGTGGTTAACGGCAAGTGGCGGCATTAACCAATATTATTATAGTAATATAATTCTTAAGACAACTAACGGAGGGGATACCTGGGGATATACGGCTGATCCCAACATGGCTGCAGCAGACGGATTATATAAAATTAGATTTGCAGATAGTAATAACGGCTGGATGGTAGGGCAGGATGGTATGATTAGCAGGACTACAGATGCCGGGAATAACTGGCATCCGCAAAGGGATGATAAACATAATTTCTATTCAATTTATTTTATCGATAAAAACACAGGCTGGGCAGTCGGCGACAGCGGTATTGTTCTTCACACAACAAACGGAGGTGATAATTGGGAAAAACAATATTCTGCTAATGATCTAATATTATATTCAATTCAAGCAGTAGATTCTCTAAATGTGGTTGCAGTAGGTCATGCAATAGTAGATTTATATTCACTTAGCGCGGTAATTTTGAAGACAAACGATGGAGGACAAAACTGGAAAAGTATTTTAATTGATAGCACAAATGTGTTAAATTCAGTTTGTTTTTCTTCACCATTGACCTGCTGGGCAGTTGGAGGAGAGAAACTAAAAACCACAGATGGCGGCATAACCTGGCAATCGCAAAATTATATTCCTGGTGGAGGATGTAAGCATGTGCAATTCATCAATGAAAATACAGGCTGGGTTTCTTTATATGATAGCACACTATATAAGACAACAGATGGTGGAAATACATGGATTCAACAGACTATTAATGCTAATCTTGATAATGTTTATTTTTACTTTGTAGACGCAAATATTGGCTGGGCAGTCGGAGATCCTTATGGCGGAGACAATATATTTAAAACCATAGATGGAGGAAATACTTGGACTTCTCGCGGAATAACTAATGCTGGTAATAATTTCTCAATTGATTTTATTAATGAAACTACCGGCTGGATAACTGGTTTAAATTGTATATATCAACAATCAATACTGAAGACTAATGATGGCGGTAATACATGGACAAATCAGGAGATTCCATCTAATTCTTTAGCAGAGTTGCAATTTATAGATGGAACTACCGGTTGGGCTGCAGGTACCGGAATTTTCAAGACTACCGACGGAGGAGGAATAGCTGCCATTAAAGGCCCGATTAATAATGGAAATATTCCTAAACAAATAACCCTGAATCAAAATTATCCCAATCCGTTTAACCCGTCAACAATAATTAGCTGGAAGTTAAATTCAAGCAGCCATGTAATTTTAAAAGTTTATGATATCCTTGGAAGAGAAATAACTACATTAGTTAATGAAAACATGGATGCAGGTTCATATAATATTAGCTGGAATGCTTCTAAAATGGCAAGCGGTGTTTATTTTTACCGTTTGTGGGTATCCGTCCCTTCGGGACAGGTTAATTCATTGAACAATAATAAAGAAAGCAATTTTATTGAAACAAAAAAAATGATGTTAATCAGGTAGAATAATTAATCCCGGGAATGTTCCGGGATTATTTATATATCAATATCAGGAGTCAAGTTACTAAAATGGTTTATCAGAGCGGAGTACCGCCCTAATTTTACCTTTGACTGAAAAAAACCCGCCGGAATGGAACGGACAGGTTCTGGGTTCCGGCGGGCTATGCGCCTGTCTTAAGCTAAGCCAGAGGCTTACACGCGGGTTATGTGCATTTTGTCCCGTAGGTATCTATCCCTTTGGGAAAAGATTCCGGGAATAAATATGCTCTTACCAGCTCGGACGGGGCTTTGTTTATTTTGACCGTAAAAGTAAAAAATGAACTGAAAAATACAATAAAATTTTAATAAAGAGGAAATTAAAATGATACAAAAAATTATATACACTTTTTGCCTGGTTGTTTTACCTGTCCGTCCTTTGGTGGAACAACCTACTCAATTATGTATATATTTCAACATAAATATTTCCACTCCATCGGTTTAAACTATTTCAGGACTTGGCAATGGGGGTGAGGTCGTTTTTATGATCACGTCTTTCATTATTTCTTCGACGTGTAATGTATAATGTTAAAACGGTCTTCCTTCAGGTCCAATTATTTTCTTGACTATAAATTATTAAACATGTTATTTTACTAAAGCTTATTTCGAACTTTCATCATGGTGGAAGATTCCTGGTAAGTTTTCGTGTGTAATTAGTTGTTAAGTATTATAACTTTTATCGGCGGAAGTTTGATAACTATTTGAAATAATTAATAGCTGATCCTTTAAAAGTTTTATTACATCTGTGCCTTGAAAACCTGCCGGTGGGTACATCTGCCTTTCTAATTCTATATTTCCTTTAGCACGGATACTTAAAATATTATTTGCCGTAACTGATAATGTGTGATGTTAATTTAAGTGAATAGGAACTGTTATTTATGTTTACCGTAAATAAAAATATTGAAAAAAACAGGTTGTATATTAAACTTACCGGGGTTATCCCGGTTTCCGATGCTAAAAAGGTTAGAACCCTTATTATAAAAGAAACTAATGACTTACAGCCCAATTTTGATGTTATTAATGATATTTCTCAATTTATAAGCGGGCATAATGAAGCAGGTAAAATCCTGCAGGAGATAATGCTTTTTTTAATTGATAAAAAAGTAAACCGGGTTGCAAGAGTTGTGGGCGCCGCTAAAACGGGATTAATTCAATTCGTAAATTATACACTGGATATTGAATCCTATAAGCTTAAATATTTTTCTGCTTTAGAGGATGCTGAAAAATTTCTTGATTATGAAGATTATAATGTGCGGGAGGCAGCTATAGAATTGGTCACAAGGCAGAGCTATTTAGCAGAGGTCGTGAAGAATGATAAAGATTGGCAGATACGTGAAGCCGCATTAGAAAGACTAACCAATCAACGCTATTTGTACGATATTGCAAGGAATGCCGCTGATAAAAATTTACGTTGTTTGGCTGTAGCAAAGTTAACCGACCCAAAAATATTGACCTATATTGCAAAAAATGACAAATCAATTCCTGTTCGTGTAAAAGCAATGGAGAAGTTGACCGATCAAAATTTTTTAGCTAATACTGCTATAAATGATAAAGTTTGGCAGGTTTGCGAGGCCGCATTGGAAAAAATTACCAGTCAAAATTTTTTAGCTGATGTTACTATTAAAGCTAAAGATAGTGATATTCGTGCGGCGGCAGCTAAAAAATTGATCGCCCAAACCGCCTTAGCTAAAGTTGCTAAAGATTCAAAAGATTTTGATATCTGTAAGGCGGCAGTATCAAAGATAACCAGCCAAAACATTCTGGCCGATATTGCCAAAAATGCAAAAGAAAATGAAATTCGCATGGCAGCCGCAAAAAAAATAGCTCAAAAAGTATCTTAACAGATTTTACTAAATAACTAAAGTTATGCAAATGATATTTAAAGTAGCCCCGACATTTATGTCGGGGATGGGTAAATTCAACTTAGACAATCGCCTATAATTACAATTCCACCGGTAAATTGTTATTTAATTCATCTCTGAAAATTGGAGTTGGAATATTAAGGATTTTCCCATTCTATTTTTAAAAAAACCCCATATTCTTGCTGAAAATAAAATTGATTTAAATATAGAATAAAATCAGCTTTGGATTTGTCTAATTAGATGGATAATTCTTTTCACTATAAAAAAGGAGAAATAATGCAGGAAATAAGAGTGCTGCTAAGTATTGAAAACACAATCATTTCCGCTCTTTAATTTGCAGTATTATGAACAATAAATTACCTCCCGGGATTCCGGAAATTCAAATTGTCGATTTTAAAAAAAATGCTTCACAATTCTTGGTTATTGAATTAAAGGAATTGCTTAATTTCCACCCGGACTTAATAAATAATCCGCATCGAATCAGTTATTACCAATTGCTTTTTATTATTGAAGGCGGCGGAAATCTCTGGATTGATTCTAATAAACACAGCTTTTTAGATAAATCGGTTCTTGCCGTCTCGAAAGGGCAAATCCAGATTATGGAACTCAATAAGAACATTAAAGGATTTGCATTACTCTTTTCTGAAGAATATCTCTACAAAAATCCGCAGGACCTTGTCTGGATTAACAACCTGTTGCTATTTAACCATTCCCTGGCATCTCCAACAATTAAATTGCCTGATACTGAATACCTGGAGTTATTGGTTATTTTAAGTAAAATAAGATCGGAAGTTAGTTTTGAAAATGCCTATGCTAAAGAGGAAATAATATTTAGTTTATTAAAAATGTTTTTACTAATTGCGGAACGTATAAAACGATCTTATATAAATAGCTGTGTTAATTACAACGGCGAATTGTATTATTTAACAGAATTTAAAAAACAACTTGAAGAACATTATGCCTCTTCACGGTCTGTCCGGTATTATGCCGATCTTTTAAGTATAACGCCTAAGAAATTAAACAAAATTACATGCAAAGGTTTCGGTAAAACTGCTAAACTGGTTATTGAAGAAAGAACACTCCTTGAAATCAAAAGACTCCTTATACATTCGGAAAATACAATAAAAGAAATCGGGCATACTCTCGGTTTTAATGACCCTACTAATTTTATAAAGTTTTTTAAAAAATTTAGTAAGGTAACACCATCGGAGTTTAGAACTTCTAAAAGGAATATTTAATTCTACTATAATAAGGCTGCTATTGACCATCTATATATAGGCGGTACTTCCGATAATATTATCATAAAATCCGGGAATGTTTGGGCCCGGATTTAATTATTCAATATTAAATCTTATCGGAGGTTATCATGATCAGTGGCGTAAGCAGTCTTAGTTCGTCTCTGTACTCAGGTTCAACTAGTTCAACTAGTTCAAGTACTACCCTTACGGATGAACAAAAAAAAGAGCTGGATAGTATTCTGGCAAATTATAATTCATCTGATATGACTCAAAGTAGTACACAATCATTATTGGATGCATTGAAATCATCCGGTATTCAACCATCTCAGGCAGTTCAATCTTATATTTCATCCCAGGGATTTGATATCCAGCCGCCTCAGGGCCCGCCTCCCCCGGATCCGGGTTCAAGCATAAGCTCTTTAAGTTCTACTTCATTAAGTTCTCTTTCTTCTTCAAGTTCTTCAAGTTCCTCATCCGGCATAAGCTCTGATGCAAATTTACCGGCATTCCTGCAGGATTTTATTGATAAGGAAAAAGCTGGTTCGGTTACCCAGGATGATATCAACTCGCTTATTGCTAACTTGCAAAACACAGGTCAAAGTACAACCGGGGTGCTCGTTGATCAATCTTCATAAATCAAATATTTCCGGTAAATAAGAGCGTTTTTAGCTTAATAGCCTGACGCTCTTATTTAATACATAATAAACAAGTGTGAAAGTTCGATAATATTAGTTAGTTGTGAACAGATTTGCTAAGGAATAATTAATTGGTAAAATTTCTAAAAAATATTGAATTTTAGGCAAATTAAATGAATAAAACTTTTATAACGGTTCTGATGCTTATTTTAAGCGTATTTAGTACCATGTATGGTCAAAAAACGCATAAATTAGGATTATTGTCTGAAGATATTTCTAAGAACACAAGGATAAAAAAAGCAGAAGCGCCTTCATTATTATTACATAAATTTCCTTCATCAGTTGATAATTCAGCTCACCTGCCGCCTGTTGGGGACCAGGGAATTCAAAGCTGCTGCGTTGCCTGGGCATTCGGTTACTACTATAAAACTTATCAGGAATGGCAGGATAATGGCTGGACTGTCACTGATTCCAATCATATTTTTAGCCCTGCATTTATTTATCATAATATTAATGGCGGCCAGGATTCAGGCTCATATTTTAGCGATGCATTCCTGCTTCTTGCAGAGATGGGCTGTGCAACAATTGCACAATTCCCCTATAACGATTCAAATTATACTTCGTGGCCGTCTGAGTCGGTTTATCGTAATGCTATAAACTACAGATCGGGGGATACGCTCTGGTATTACCAAACCACCGGTCCCGGCGGAATAAATAGCGTAAAACAACTTCTGGCGCAAGGCAATATTGCGGTTTTTGGCATACAGGTATATGAGAATTTTGAATTGCTGGATAGTGTTAATGATACTTATTGTGTAAGGAATTCAGCAGGCAGCAGCTTAGGGGGGCATGCAGTAACTTTTGTCGGCTATGATGATAATAAAATTACTTTGGACGGCATGGGAGCCTTTAAAATGATAAATCAATGGGGCACTGACTGGGGCAATAAGGGTTATTTCTGGATGTCTTATCAGGCTGTTATGAATAGTTATCTATCGGAAGGTGCAGCGTATTTTACCACAGACAGGGGAAAATATTCCCCTTCACTTATTGCTTCGGCACAAATTACACATCCAAATGTAAATTTGTTAAATCTCGGTCTGGGAATAGGATCAACAAGTTCAACCGTTTCAGTAAACTTTTTTAATTTTTATATGAATTCATTACCGCATCCTGCCAGGCCATTCCCCTCTAACAGTATTGATTTCGATCTTACTGATGTGTTAAGCTATTATAATACCGGTAAATTTAATACCGTTTATCTGAGCGCTCAAAGCACGGTTCCCGGTACGGTAAATAATTTTTCATTTACCGATTTAAGAATATCAAATACTACAACGTCAACACAAACACCCAAAACTATCACGGGTAATAATAAAATTGTCTATACTGATATCGCTCTTTCACCTGCCGTAGTAGTTCCGGCAAGCCCGCTAAATAATAGTACGGGTGTTACTCAACCGGTTACACTAAAATGGATTAGCTCTTCAGGTGCAGTCAGCTATAGGTTGCAATTAGGCAAAGATAGTACATTTTCCACTACAATCTGCGATACAACCGGGCTCATAGATACGTCCCTTACTATTAGCGGATTAAGTAATCTTACAAAGTATTATTGGCGGGTAAACGCAAAGAATACAGTGGGAACAAACAATTGGTCAACGATTTGGAACTTTACAACTTTAACTGTAACTCCATCTTCACCGGTTTTGTTGGCTCCGGTAAATAATGCTGTTGGTCAGGCGGTAGCTTTAAAGCTAAACTGGAACGCATCAACCGGTACAAACAGCTACAAGATACAGGTTTCAACCAGCTCAACTTTTAGTACACTAATTGTAAATGATTCCTTAATTACAACAACATCTTTGCAGGTAACCGGGCTGGCAAACAACACAATATATTATTGGCGGGTAAATGCAAAAAATACTAATGGAACAAGCAGTTGGTCTCCGGTTTGGAATTTTACAACTTTAATTTCGTTGCCGGCTGTACCCGTTCTGTTATCCCCGGCAAATAATGCAGTAAACCAGGCTGCGGCTTTAAAGCTAAGCTGGAATGCATCAACCGTTGCAAACAGCTACAATATCCAGCTTTCAACTACCCCTGCTTTTAGTACACTAATTTTAAACGATTCCTTAATTACAACAACATCTTTGCAGGTAACCGGGCTGGCAAACAACACAACATATTATTGGCGGGTAAATGCAAAAAATATATCCGGAACAAGCAACTGGTCTTCGGCATGGAATTTTACAACTTTAATTGCAGTACCAACTGTACCGGTTCCGGTTTCTCCTGTAAACAATGCAGTGAATCAGGCTGCAATTTTAAAATTCAACTGGAATGCCTCAACCGGGGCAGGCAGTTACAAGATTCAGCTTTCAACTACCTCTGCTTTTACTACTTTGCTTGTGAATGATTCCGTGATTACAACAACATCATTACAGGTAGCCGGGCTGGCGAACGGTACTAAATATTATTGGCGGGTAAATGCAAAAAATACTTCAGGAACAAGTCCCTGGTCTACAGTTATGGATTTCACTACTATAGCTGCTGCAACTAAATTTGTATCTTCATTATCGACTGTAAACCATTCTGATCTCATACAATATGGCGGGGCAGCGGATATACTATCGTATGTTCCGGCGGAATACAAATTATTTCAGAATTACCCGAATCCATTCAACCCGGCAACAACTATCAATTATTCAATTCCAAAATCCGGGTTGGTTACTATAAAAATTTATAATGTTCTCGGTAAGGAAATTGAAACATTAATAAATGAAGAAAAATCTGCCGGAAATTATTCCCTTGTATTTTCAGCCGGTAATCTTCCAAGTGGAATATATTTCTATCAGATGCAGTCCGGTAATTTCTCACAAATTAAAAAATTAATTATACTAAAATAATTCTCCTGACTTAAAAGTCTTTAAGAGTTAAGCGGGTATCCAATTAAATGGGTACCCTTTTTAAAGATTACATTTTGTAAGTTAACGATGAGATTGTCTAATAAGTTATTCTTCTTAGTGATTCTTAGTGGTTTTAGTGTCTTAGTGGTAAAATGTTTTCGTCTTTGATTAAATAATGCTTAAACACTTAGAAAATTATAACATTAGGGATAATTAATAACTAATTAAACAAACTCCTACCTCAAATATGATTTGCGTAACTTCAGTTAAATAAGAGGATAGAAGTTTATCGAATGCCGGAATGGGGGTTATAATATTCTCACCAACAAATAAAAATAAATATTATTACTAACGGAATAAAATCCATTCTGAGTTTGTCTAATATGTAAGATAATTGTCATTAAAAAACAATAAAGCGGAGTAAAGATGCGGGAAATAAGAATATTCTCAAGAATTATTATTGTGATTATATTCTTTTTTTTATTCATTCCTTTAACACCTGGTCAAAATTATTCACAAAGCGGTGGAACAGTTACTAAAACCGGACAAGCCTATAGTTCTTCTGTTTCCGATCTTTCAGGCGTGTTCGTTACAAGTACAGGCACTCTTACATTATCAAATTCATCTGTAATCACATCCGGCAATACTACATCAACCGATAGCAGTAGTTTTTATGGATTGAATGCCGGAGTACTTGCTAATTCTGCAAGCACTATTTACCTTTCCGGCTGTAACATCTCTACATCCGGTACCGGGGCAAATGGTGTTTTTGCCAGCGGCCCGGGTTCTTCAATTGTATTAACCAACGATACGATAACTTGTACAAACCAGTTAGGGCATGGAGTAGATGCCACTAATTCTGCAACTTTAACTTTAACAAATGTTATTATTCATACTGCTGGCGGCAGTTCTGCGGCTATAGCAACTGATCGCGGCGGCGGAACAATCAATGTTACCGGTGGAACATTTGCTACTACGGGAACAACTGCCCCGGGTATTTATTCAACCGGTTCTATCACGGTTTCGGGTGCTGCAATTTCAGCTACCGGCTCAGAAGGTGCAGTTATCGAGGGCGCAAATTCTATTACTTTAACTAATACTACGCTGTCGGGTTCCGTAAAAAGAGGAGTTATGATCTATCAAAGTATGTCCGGCGACGCTTCCGGAACTCAGGGACTCTTTACTATGACGGGCGGTTCATTTTCAGCCGCAACCGGCCCCTTGTTTTATGTAACAAATTCAACAGGGGTTATTAAAATTACAGGAGTTACAACAGCCGTAACTTCAAACGTACTTATTAATGCCGCTGCCGATCAGTGGGGTACAACCGGTTCTAACGGCGGTACTGTAATTTTTACCGCCGATAGCGAAGCTATTTCAGGCAATATAACCTGTGATAATATCAGTTCAATCTCCCTAACTTTACAAAATAAAACTACCCTCACTAGTACTATCGATTCGGCTGCCATTTCTATTGATGCCTCAAGCAAATGGATTGTAACCGGTAATTCAATCATTACTACTCTGACTGACGCTTCCGGGATTTCGGGTACAACAATTACAAACATAACAGGTAACAATAATAATGTTTATTATAATTCAGCCTTATCCGGTAACAGCTATCTTGGCGGTAAAACATATTCTTTAGTCAATGGCGGGTATTTAATGCCTGAAGGCGCCGTTACTGGTGTTGCCGGTAATAAATCTTCAGTTCCTGTTAAATTTTTATTAAATCAAAATTATCCCAATCCGTTTAATCCGTCTACTATTATTGAATATCAGATTCCGGTTAATGGGATGGTAACTATCAAAGTCTATGATGCAATGGGCCGGGAAATCAAAACGTTAGTGAACGTTTATAAGTCGGCAGGGAGCTATTCGGTAAGCTTCGATGCATCAAAGCTTGCAAGCGGAATATATTTATATCAATTACAGGAAGGTAACTTTATTTCAACTAAAAAAATGTTGTATTTAAAGTAAACCGTCTTAATCTGTTCGTCTTTTCCTGTGCCGTGGAAGACTGTCTCCCGTGAGGCAAACCTTCCCTGCTAATACTATTCTTTCACGGCACAATTATTTTTCCTTCCTATTATTTCCGTGGCACATTTTATCAAAATGTATCCCCGTCTCTCCGTTGTAGTGGTCTCGTCTCACAAAATAATAAACTATATAACTGTAATTTTTCCATTTTTATATTTGATTTCAGAAGATCATTAGTTTTTATCCAAGTGATTCCTTTACAATATCTTTGTATATTTAATCGCTAAAAAAAATAACAAAGGAAAGTATTATGAAACTAATTTCTATGTGGGCTATTTGTGCTATCGGTATTTTAATTCTTGTTTTGCCGTCTGTAAGCTCTGCCCAGTCAAAACCAATCAACATTGCTTTATTCAATCCCATACAGATTTTTCCTGAGGATAATTCAATTGAAGGCCTTCGGATAAATTTCATTTATGGTAGAAACCAGTCTATGGCTGGATTGGACTGGGGACTCGTTAATAGTGTAGGTACAGGTGGTTTCCAGGGTATACAATGGGGCTTTATTAATATTGACGACGGCAATGTTACCGGCTGGCAAAGCGGCCTTGCTAACATGACTAAAGGAAACGTTAAAGGTTTACAATGGGGTTGGTATAATTCTGGCAATCATGTAAGCGGGTTGCAGCTTGGTCTGGTGAATTATGCAGAAAGTATGTACGGCCTCCAGATAGGTATAATAAATATAATCAAAACTGGCGGGCAATTCCCGGTATTTCCAATTGTTAACTGGTCATTCTAAGTTTTAAAGCCCCGGCTTATTCGGCGGGGCTTTGCCCTCCTCAGCTTAATTATGTGAATTTATTTAAAAATTCAATTTTTATGTACATCATGCCATGTTTATATCTTACACAAACTATTGTCATAGCGGAGTATTGAAAAAATTATTTTGTTTTGAAATGGGCTAATCTTATTCTGGCTCATATCTCTTTTAACTGACCCTATGTTTTTTATTGATTAAAATTCTAATTCCCGGTTGATTTGCAGAAGAAGCTTAAGTTACTTCTATAGTAATTAAAGTTTTATTGCGACTTAGAAACACAATAAAGTATTTAAACAATATGCCGGTAAGTATTTTCACACTCCATTATTCTCTGAAAACCCATTCACATTCATTTTTATAACAAGCTTTGCCTTTTATTAATTGTGAAGATCATTTAATTTAAATTTTTATTTACTTGAAATAATTATGCATTATTTATATATTTCAATCGATCCCGCAATCGTTTGCGGTAATTAATCATTTTATTTATTATTTGGTGGCGTTAAAAACTAATCGTATTCCTGAATATAAAATACCAAGTGTATTTTTATAGGTTTTATTATATTATTTAAGGGGGGATTTATATTTATAATTAAATCTTTGGTTGTTAATAATAGCTTTAAAATAAATCCGGCAGGATTATTTTGTTCGGTTGGTTAATTGTAATCGGTTTTAAATATTCACGGGATAGAAAGGATTTTATAGATTAAAGTATGAGCTTAGTTGAAAATGTCGAATTAAAATTTAAAGAGCTTTTCGATAAACACCCCTTAATTATCCGCTCACCGGGAAGAGTAAACCTGATAGGCGAACACACTGATTACAATATGGGCTTTGTTCTGCCGGCAGCAATAGATAAAGCTGTTTATTTTGCAATTACTCCGGGAAATGATGACGAGTGTATATTATTTGCATTGGATCTTAATGAAGAATTCAGATTTAATATAAACAATATGAATAAATCTGATAAAGGATGGCCGAATTATTTGATCGGCGTTGTTGAACAACTGATTATTTCCGGTTACAAGTTGAAGGGCTTCAACTGCGTCTTCGGTGGAGATATCCCGATTGGCGCAGGTCTGTCTTCATCAGCGGCGCTTGAGGCCGGGCTGGCTTTTGCTCTTAATCATATATTTAATCTGGGGATTGATGATATTTCTCTCGTTAAAATGTCTCAGAAAGCCGAAAATGATTTTGTGGGTGTTAAATGCGGTATCATGGATCAGTTTATAAATATTTTCGGAAAAGACGGGAATGTCTTGAGAATCGATTGCCGCTCATTGGAATATGGTTACTTCCCGTTTAATTATCAGAACATTTCAATTGTCCTTTTTGATACCCGTGTAACTCATTCACTTGCTGCTTCAGAGTACAACCGCAGAAGAAAAGAATGCGCCGAAGGCGTTAGCGTAATCAAAAAAAATTGTCAACAGGTACAAAGCCTCCGGGATGTATCCATTGGCTTGCTCAGTGAATATAAAACCAAATTAGATAAAACGATATATAGAAGATGCAAATATGTTGTTGAGGAAAATGAAAGATTATTAAAAGCATGCTCTGCTCTTGAAAACCATGACCTTGAAGCTTTCGGTTTATTAATGTATAAAACACATGATGGATTGAGTAAGGATTATGAAGTAAGCTGCAGCGAATTGGATTACCTTGTGGACTTAACAAAAGACAATCCCAATGTATTCGGTTCAAGAATGATGGGCGGGGGATTTGGCGGCTGTACAATAAATCTGATTGAAAATGACTCGATTGAGTCCGTAAGTAATACTATTGCTCTGGAATATAAAAAGAAGTTCAATCTTGAAACAAAAATTTATACAACCAAAATAAGCAATGGGACAAGTATTATCGGCGAGAATTAAAATGCAAAAGCCTGAATTTAATAAATATACTCACCGCAGAAAAAATATTTTAACTGATGAATGGATCCTCGTTTCTCCGCAGCGCACTCAAAGGCCGTGGCAGGGAGAGGTTTCCAAATCTGAAATAAACACCCGCCTCCATTATGAACCGGATTGCTATTTATGCCCGGGTAATAAACGCGCTAACGGCGAAATAAATCCTCAATATACTAATACATTCGTTTTTACTAATGATTTCTCGGCCCTTAAGCAAGATGCTCCAAACTTGAAAATAAATAAAAAAGATTTACTTATTGTTGAAAATGAAACCGGTCTTTGCAGGGTTGTTAATTTTTCTCCAAGACATGATTTAACTTTGGCTGAAATGAATGAGAGCGATATTCAGGGCGTTGTCTCTGCATGGTGTGAAGAATATAAAACCCTGGGCGCCCTCGGAGATATCAATTATGTACAGATCTTCGAGAACAAAGGCTCGATTATGGGAAACAGCAATCCTCACCCCCACGGACAGATTTGGGCTCAGAAAAGCATCCCGCTAATTCCAATGAAGGAATTAAAACAGTTCGATAAATATTATAAAAAAAACAAGCGTACTATCTTATCGGATTATATAAAGCTTGAAAGAAAACTGGATGAAAGAATCGTTTATGAAAATGATTCTTTCCTTGCTGTTGTACCGTTTTGGGCAGTATGGCCTTATGAAATATTAATTATTTCAAAGAGGAAAATTTCAAGTCTTCTCCAATTTAAAGAACAGGAAATCAAAGATTTTGCTAATGTTATAAAAATTATAACAACAAAATATGATAATTTATTCCAAATCTCTTTCCCCTATTCGGCAGGAATTCACCAGGCGCCGACAGACGGCAAAGAACATAAGGAATGGCACTTTCATATGCACTTTTTCCCGCCGCTTTTAAGGTCTGCAACTGTGAAAAAATTTATGGTGGGATATGAGATGCTCGCTGAAGCTCAGCGGGATATTACTCCTGAGTTCAGCGCAAAAGTGCTTAGGGAATTATCGTTTGTTCATTTTAAAAATTTATAAACTAAATACAATCAACTTAAGGATAAAAGTATGAGTGCAATCGGTCTTTCGTTTGTAGATTGGCTAATAATTGCCGTCTATTTCGGATTTGTAATCGGTATAGGCTTTTATTTAAAGAAATTTACTAAAAACGAAAATGATTTCTTCCTCGCAGGAAGAAAAAACAGTTCCTGGGTCGCCGGTCTTGCCTTCCTCTCCGCCAATCTCGGAGCGTTGGAAATTTTGGGTATGACCGGTAATACTTTTAAATATGGAATGTTCGTTGCTCATTTCTATTGGATTGGCGCTGTCCCTGCAATGTTATTCCTCGGAATTTATATGATGCCCTTTTATTATTCCGGAAGAATAAAGTCTGTTCCCGGTTACTTGAAACTTCGTTTTGATGAAAGAACAAGGGTATTAAACGGAATCGCTTTTGCCGTAATGACGCTTCTCGTTTCCGGCATAAACCTTTATGCTATGGCATTGGTGCTTCATACTTTCTTTGGTTGGTCATGGCACGTTAGTATGTGGGCCTCCGCGCTTACGGTTGCTGTATATGTTACACTGAGCGGACTGATGTCGGCTATATTTACAGAGATTATTCAATTTTTTCTTATCTGGTTCGGGTTATTCCTTATCTCTGTATTAGGACTTATTGAACTTGGAGGTATTCACGAAATAATGGCCAGAATTCCGGCGTCATTCAATACAATATGGTCTACTTCAGGCAATCCTTCACAAAATGGGATGATGGTAACCTGGGGTGGAATTGCACTTGGACTGGGCTTTGTGCTTTCATTTGGATATTGGACAACTGATTTTCTTGTTATTCAGAGAGCCTTTTCTGCTAAAGACCTGCGCTCGGCAAGGTTTGCTCCGATAATAGCTTCATTTTTTAAAATGGCGATCCCGTTTATAGTTATTCTTGCAGGGCTTATTGCGCTTGTTCTGGCTAACGACCCTAAAAGCGGGTTTCATTTACTCACTGACAGCGGCCATATAAACTATGATTCTGCATTCCCCTTATTAATTGCCCGCTATTACCCCGCAGGTTTAGTGGGATTGGGTGTTACAGCCCTGCTTGCAGGATTTATGGCGGGGCAGGCCGGAAATGTAAGCGCATTTAATACTGTTTGGACCTATGATATTTATAAATCGATCATCAACAAAAACGCTTCGGAAGCACATTTATTATGGATGGGCAGAGTTGCAACAATTGTAGGAATATTTATCAGTCTTGGAACAGCTTATTGGGCTATGAGTTTCCCCAGTATAATGGATTATATGCAGGCAATTTTTTCCTGGGTTAATGCCCCGCTCTTCGCTACAATGCTGCTCGGTATGTTTGTTGTCTGGATTACTCCTTCAGGCGCTTTCTGGGGATTAATTACCGGCATGGTTTCATCTATTCTGATGTATTTGGCAGTGAAATTTAGCTGGATAAGTTTAAGTTTAATTACTCTTTCAAGTCCTGCAAGTGATATGGCTGCTAATTTCTGGCGTGCCTGGTGGGCTTGGCTTATTTGCTTTGTTGTAACTATTGTAATCAGCCTTTTCACGGAGAAAAAACCTAAAGAGGAATTAATAGGGCTTGTTAAAGGATTAACAGAAGAAAATTTAAATAAAGAAGTCAACTTTTTCAAACGCCCGGAATTTTTAGCTATAATCTCTCTCATAATTTTGATTTTATTGAATATTTATTTTTGGTAAAAAATAATTCCGGTATTTGTACGGGATTAAAGGAGATATTAATATGAGGCCAATATGGTATTTCGTTGGATTAATTCTTTCTGTTATGGGAATAATTATTGAAGTAAATGGAATTTATTTCCTGATAAATCCCTCTGCAGAAAAAAAAGTGCTCTCTTATCTGCATCCTGATATCTGGTGGGGCGGTGTTATGATTATTATGGGTTTAATTTTTATACTGAAAAATAAAAATGTGAAATTATCTTAATTAACTAAATTTTCTATCTGTATTAATTATATAGTTTTGTTACTCAACCTCGCCCGCTGAATATTGCCGATAGGAGTTTTCAACTAATCAGTTCATAACTTCCGTTATGAGTATTAATTAGAAAAATGAAATTATAACCGTTTTATCTGTCCGCTCTGCAGGGTGTTGCAAAATAACAAATATAATTTAGTAACCCCGGGTTTTAACCGGGGATCGATAGGTCCACACCAATTTCAGGACTTTAGTCCATTAATTATCTCATTTTAACGAAAGCCGAAGAATATTTTAGCTATATGTAATCAGGTTTATTCAATTTGAATGGTGATGTCAAAATTTGAGACAATTTGCAACACCCTGCTCTGATTGAACGGTTTACCTCCTCTTACCCTGTATTATGAACGATAAATAATCTGTATATTTATTCTATAAGAATTAATTTTCATACAGGCTTTCCAGGTTGTGTTAAAATAATCCGTTCATTTTGTAAGGTTAATTATTAATTATAAAAATTTAATGTAAAACATTTTAAAGGATCAAAAATGAAAACTTTGAAACTTTTAATACTTTTCTTTTTCCTGCCGCTTACATTATACTCTCAAACAAATGTAGATAAACTTGTAAGTCAGCTTGATTGGCTGGTAAATTGTTCAATAAATGATTGGAGTATTAGTCAAAACCTAAGTGATAAAAATGTTTCCTTTAATGGTAACCCTTATGATGTAAACTTTAATGATTCAACGTGGAGCAAATTAAAAATCGGGGAAAATAATTATGATGATTCTTGCTGGCTGAGAAAAGAAATTATTCTTCCCGATAAAATTCTTGGCGACCCTGTCCGGGGAAAAATTAAACTGCTTCTTTCCGTTGATGACTACGGTTATTTATGGATAAATGGCGAAAGCAAAGGCTACTTTCCGTGGGACGGTGATTTTGTCCTGACTGAAAATGCAAAACCGGGGGATAAATTTACTCTTGTTATCAAAGCAATAAATACCGGCGGCCCCCTTCGTTTATTACGCGCAGAGCTTCAAACCGGTAACTCGGAAAAATTACAACAGCCTGTTAAAGATTTTATTTTAAGCATGCAAATTGGACAGAAACTCCTGTCTTTTGATACTTATCAGTCTAATAGTAATGTCAAAATTGACCCCCATATCGATAAATCTTCGATCGATAGGAATGAAAAGATATCCCTGAATGATCTGCTGCAAAAACTTGCTTCTGAGGTTGATATTGATGCGCTTAGAAATGGAAATTATTCAACGTTTACAGAATCAATGAATAAAATTCGTGAACAGTTAAAACCAATTAAAGAATTTGCTAAAAAGTTTACCTTATATTTTGATTCAAATGCACATATCGATGCTGCATGGTTGTGGCGCTCGATAGAAACTCAACAGGTCTGCGAACGGACTTTTGGCTCGGTCCTTCATATTATGAATGAAAGGCCCTCATTTACCTATACTCAAAGTGCAGCACAATATTTTAAATGGATGCAGGACTTATACCCGGATGTTTTTAAAGGAATTAAGGATAGGGTAAGAGACGGCAGGTGGGAAGTAGTCGGCGGAATGTGGATAGAACCCGATTGTAATTTACCCGGCGGTATTTCCTGGGACAGGCAGTTGCTTTATGCTAAATCCTACTTCCAAAAGAATTTAGATGTTGACGTAAAAATAGGCTGGAATCCTGATTCGTTTGGATACAATTGGAATATCCCGATGTTCTATCAAAATGCAGGCATCGATGAATTCATTACTCAAAAGATAGGCTGGAATGAAACAAATGTTTTTCCGTATAGGGTATTCTGGTGGCAGTCACCTGATAGTTCAAGAATTCTTTCATACTTCCCCTTTGATTATGTAAATACTATTACCCAGTCTTTTCAATTGGTTGATTGGCTGCGGCAGTTTGAGGCTAATACCGGGTTTAGAAAATTTATGATCCTGTTTGGAGTCGGTGATCATGGCGGCGGGCCTACTATTGATATGATTGATAGAATTGAACATTTAAAAACATTGGATATTTATCCTAATATCGAATATGGCACTGCAGCAAATTATTTTAACTGGTTGAAGAGCCAGAACTTGTCAACTCTCCCAATTTGGAATGACGAGTTATACCTCGAATATCACCGGGGTACTTATACATCACACGATGAGATTAAAAAGTATAACAGGCAAAGTGAAACACTTCTGTCGGAGACTGAAAAATTTTCAACTCTCTCAACATTGTACGGGAATAAATACTGCTCAAAAGATATTGATGATGCCTGGCAATATACAATGTTTAATCAGTTTCATGATGTTTTACCGGGGTCGGGTATTAGAGAAATCTATATAGATGCCGTTAATAATTATAAGAAAGTAAAAGAAATTGGCGATTTTTTGCTGAAAGGCGCGTTCGATGATATAAGCCAAAATATAAATACATCAAAAATAAAAACCGGTGAACCTTTAATAGTCTATAATCCTTTAGCCTGGGAAAGAACTGACGTGGTTAAATTCACCCTTCCTCAGGGAGATAAAAATGAGTATAAGGTTCTTGAATCAGACGGTAAAGAAATCCCGTCTCAAATAATTGAAATAGACCGGTTTACTAATGAAATAATTTTTATTGCTGATAATATTCCTGCACTCGGTTATAAAACTTTTGTGCTTAAGAAGGGAAAATCGGGTGATACAAAATCGGATCTGGTAACTTTAAAAAATGACGTGGAAAACATGTTTTTTAAAGTCGGAATTGATACTTCTACTGGCTGGATTAGTAATATAACGGATAAAAGAAACGGGCGTGAAATATTAACGGAAGAGGGTAATAAACTTCAATTGCTTCAGGATGTACCTAAAGAGTATGATGCGTGGAATTTAGGATTTACCGGCGTTGAGTATCCGTCAACCTTCAGAAAGGCTGAAGTAATTGAAACCGGCCCGGTAAGATCTATTGTAAGATTATACCGTGATTACCTGAAACCGGGCGTTAAAAAGGATTTTCCGACGGAAAACTTTCCGACATCATTTTTTATTCAGGATGTAATATTATATGCCGGGATTGACAGGATTGATTTTAATGCCGACATAGATTGGTGGGAAGCTCATACAATGATGAAGGTTGCTTTTCCCTTATCAGTTAATGATACCGTTGCCACTTTTGAAATTCCATATGGAACTATACAGCGTTCTACGCAGCGTATAACAAGCTGGCAGAAAGCGAGGTATGAAGTCCCCGCGGAATTCTGGGCTGATCTTTCCAATAATGGCTATGGCGTAAGCTTGATTAATAATTCAAAGTATGGATACGATGTGAAAGATAATGTTATGAGGCTTTCACTGCTTCGCTCGCCCAAGTCACCGGATCCTACTACCGATATGGGAAAGCATTCAATTGATTACGCCCTATACCCCCATGCAGGCGATTGGAAAACGGCAAATACTATCCGGAAAGGTTATGAATTTAACCAACCCTTAATTGCTAAATTAACTTCAATTCATACCGGGAAATTGAATGAAGAAAAATCGTTTATAAAATTGGAAGGCGAAAATTTAGTATTAACTTCTGTGAAGAAAGCCCTCGACTCTGATGCATGGGTTATTCAATGGTACGAATCTAAAGGAAAAGACTCGGAAGCAATATTAACTCTCCCCGCCGTTCCTAAAAAAGTTGTCGGATCAAATTTTATGGAAAAAGACGGACAGCAAATAGAATTTAAGGGTAATGTTGTTAAATTAAATACAAAGAAATTCTCAGTTACAACTATAAAAGTATATTATTAACTGAACTTACTTAATTGATTTTTAAAGCAGCCCCGGCACCTGCCTGCCGTCAGGCAGGTTTATTCCGGGGGACTTAAAATTACAATTCAGTGTCGGCTTTTCCGCCTCTGCATGCTGTTGCAAAATGGAAAATATAATTCAGTAGCCCCGGGTTTTAACAGAGCCTGCTGGGCCCACTTGCCCCGCCAAAGCGGTGGTCCCGATTCGATCGCGAGGGATAGAAAGACTAACAAAATCTAAGGACTAGAGGATTTACTTTATCATAATTATGATTTAAAAATCCTGATAATCCTAAAATCCGTTTTGAGCCATAGGCGCATCAGCTTTTGGCCGAAATCCTGGTTCGAACGATTTTCAGAGTCAGTCCATTAATTATTTCGTTTTAACGATTTATTATAATTGTAGTATCTCCCTAAAAAAGGTAAATCTTTAAAACGGTTTGAAATTTTAGTGTAATGCATCATTAACACCGCGATTAATCGCGGTGTTAATGATATTAGAAACTTGTTCTTAACTGTTTTACCTGTCCGACTCAGGCGGAACAGTTTCCCTCTTCTTACTCTAAATTATGAATGATAACTATTCTGTATATTTATACGCTTAAAACTAATATTTATAGATTCTCTTAGTTGCCGTCGCTTAAATAAAACCCGGCAGAAAGCCAGCCTACCCAATGCTTCAATGAAAAAGGAGCCGTCAGGCCAAGGTTTGTATGTTTAATAGGTATTACCCCTTCTGTCCATGAATCTGAATATTTTAAAATAGTTCCATCCAATTCTTTGTTGCACACATTCTTGATTACTTTTGATATTGTCAGCAGTCCGAATGGAATTGAGAATTTCCCGCACCAGACCGGTGACGGAGGGTTATCGGATGGTTTTCCCCAGAGCTCTTTGGTTAGCTTCTCAATTTTATCATTTGTTAAAATCCCCGTAAATGCTGATTTGGCAATTCTATTATCATTTTCAGTTGCTTTTAAATGAGCCCCTTCATCTTCTCCGTAAGGGATATTGTCAAAATCTTTACCGTAATGATCTGCATCTGATGAAATTAAAAAGAAAATGTCCTTTCCGGGTTTCAATTTATTATGGATTATATAATCGGATATTATTTTACTTAATTCGCCGCTGACCTGGTCCATTCTCTCAAAAGGCATTTGTGTAACCATGATTGGTGTTATTTTGATATTCCTGTTGTAGTACTGCAGGAAGGGAACAAGAGCCTCTATCGAATGTTCAATATTCTGGGCCGAATCGCTTATAATAAAATCTTTTTTATCCAGTTTACTTTTTATGATCTCCCGCAGCGGTGAAATTTTAACATCCCCGTATGGCCCTTGCCAATAGTCGTAATTATCAAGTATCAATATATTTTTTGGGTCATTCATCGCTTTACGTACGGTTCCATGTGTTACACCGAATATTACAACCTCTTTTACTTTTATCAGCTTATAAAGAGGGTAATAAACACCTGCTGCATACAAATAATCGTCGTGAGGTGAAACTGCAGCGACGAGGTTCTTAGACCGGGCATCTCCTGTATTTTTTTCATGAGCCACAAGATATTTCATCAGTTCATTCATCTCAGTAGGATTCCAGCAGAACCCAACGTTATCACGTATTGGCCTTATTTGCTGTCCCATAATTATAGCCGTGAAGTTAGGCAAAAGCAATATCGTAAAAATTACTATTGCAATCTTGGATAAGCTCATATTCTCACCCTATAATAGATTTTTTAACAAATTACATTTATTTCAAAATGTACATAATTGTTTATCACACCGCTTGTTCGTCAAAATAATTTATTATTATAATTTAGTAAAAAACATTACTTAAATCGCATTACATCAGTTTGATTTTGCTTAAAGTGACCGCCTAAGTTAATGCGGCTTATATTTAAATCAAAGTTGCAATTTTGTTTAATTACTCTTGAAAAATATTATAAAAAATCCCCTCCATTGGATGCCAAACGCATCCGGAATGAAGGGGAGCCTGCCCAGAGATTGTACTTGTTAAAAAACTATTTAATACTTATAGCTTCTTTTAGTTTTATATTTCTTGATGAATTGCCTACTAATATTTCATATTTCCCGGGATCAGTAACCCATTGTTTTGTGCCGGTATCATAATATGAAAATGCATTCTTATTTATATTAAATTCAACCCTGGATGTTTCGCCCGATCCTAATGATATTTTCCTGAATGCTTTTAATTCTTTTGGTGCTCTTTCAATTTTCGGATCTATTGCGCTTACATACAATTGTACAACTTCAGCTCCGCTAAGTTTACCGGTGTTTTTCAGATTTAATGATACTTTAAAATAATGTGTATTTTCTTTTGTAAACTCTTGAACTTTCAAATCATTAAATTCAAAATTTGTGTATGATAATCCATAGCCGAACGGGTATAGCGGTTCAATATTGGCGGCATCAAAGTGTCTGTAACCTACAAAAATTCCGTCTGAATATTCTGAAATACTGTCTTGTGCCTTATAAGTTTTAAATGCAGAGCAGTCTTCCCAGCGTTTTGGAAATGTGATTGGTAATTTGCCTGAAGGATTATAATTTCCTAAGATAACGTCTGCAATAGCATTCCCTATCTCCTCACCTGCAAACCAGGTTTCTAAAATTCCCTCAACTTTGTCTTTCCATCCATCCATTAAGACGGGTGACCCAGTAGTTAGGATAACAATAGTATTCTTATTTGCTTTTACAACCTCACTAATCAATTCATCCTGTTTTTCAGGTAAAATCAGGTCGTCTCTATCTTTTCCTTCGGACTCATATTGATCTGAAGTGCCGGCAAAAACTAAAGCTATATCCGACTTGGCGGCAGCATCAGTGGCTTGTTTAAGTAAATTGTCAACAGTATTCCGCCAGCAGAATTTTGCTACCGCTCCTCCTAATCCCTGGTAATATTCAATCTTTACTTTGTATTTTTTCCCCGCTTCAAGGTTAGTGCTGTAAGAATTAACTGTGGCCCCATGTTCAGTCCAGTTATTAATAATTAGTGAATCATCTAAGTATAACCTAACTCCGTCATCACTTACAAAATCAAGATCGTAAATTCCTGATTTTTCTACTTGCAAAAATCCTGTCCATCTAACCGAAAAATGTTCTCTGGGGAAACCAACTTTGGGAGATTCTAATCCCCAATCGAAATCTACTTTGGAATCGTTACGTGTAAAAGAGGGTTGGCCTTCAAGATTTTCATTTTTAAAATATTCGCCCAGCAGACCGTTACCACTATCCGTAGGTAAAGAAAAATACTTCGACTCTATAGGAATTCCATTATTCTCCAGATGTACACCGGGAGCGTAATTTATTTTTACTTTACTGCCGATTTTCTTTTGTAGTGCGATCAAAGGGCTTATTGAATAAATAGGTGTTACATCGGCACTTCCACCTCCTCCTGTCCTTGCAAACGCAGCATTCGGGCCAATAACAGCAATAGACTTTATCTTATTCGTATTTAGAGGAAGGATTCCGTTATTTTTTAACAGAACAATTCCTTCACGCGCTATTTGTAAAGAAATATCCCGGTTTTCTTTTGTGTTTAATAAAGCGGCATTTTCTTTATGCTGATGTTCAAATAATCCAAGTTTAAAGATTACGGTTAATATTCGTTTTATTTTATCATTAATTGTCTGTTCACTTACAATACCGTTTTTTACAGCATCATCTAAAGTCTTATTATTTAAATATTCACCGGTTGGCATCTCAAGATCAAGCCCGCCGTTAGCTGTTGGGATAGTACTATGTACGGCACCCCAATCGGACATAACCAATCCTCCAAATTTCCATTCGTCTTTTAATTTGGTTTTAAGCAGATAATCATTCTCGCTGCAGTAAGGGCCGTTAAGTTTATTGTAGGCCGACATGATTGCTAAAGAATGAGCTTCGGTTACGGCTGCTTTAAATGCCGGAAGGTAAATTTCATTCAATGCCCGTTCGCTGATTTTAACATCAACAAACCCTCTCTCAAATTCCTGGTTATTTACGGCAAAGTGTTTTACAGTCGCTGCAACATTTTCCTTCTGTACACCTTCGATGTAGCATACTGCCATTCTCGAAGTTAGATATGGATCTTCACCGAAACTTTCAAAATTTCTTCCACCTAACGGAAGCCTGGCAATATTCACGCACGGGCCTAGTATAAAATCACGACCATGTACTTTTAGTTCTCTGCCGATTGCGGAACCTAAACGATCAACAAGGGAAGTATCCCATGTTGCGGCAGCGCCAATCCCTCCGGCAAATGCGGATGATTTTTGCCACCTTACGCCAAGTGGTCCGTCGGACATTTTGAGTTCGGGAATTTCAAGCCTTTTGTTCGGCTTTGTTGCAAATCCTGTCCCCCCAAGAAGATCAATTTTTTCTTCTAAAGACATACGGCTCAACAAATCCTCAACACGTTTTTCAACGGGCAATTTCGGATTTTTATATGGTAAATTATTTTGAGAATATGAATTAGACATAATGACCAGCATTAATATTGTAATTATTTTTTTCATTTATTTCTCCTGGGACACTTTGAATTTTAGGACAGTTTCTAAAGAGTAAATTTAGATATGTAAAAGAACTTTCAAGTAAGTAATAATTTATAACTCAAATTATTACAGGATTATATCCGTGATTAGATATAATCCTGAAACTAATAAAATATTTAGAGTAAAATATAAGTATTTTTATAATTATTAACCCAGCACAGCCTTAACAATATTTTTTGATCCTGGTTTTGCTGGAGGAATAATATTACCTGAAATTTCTTTGCCGTTAACACTCAGGGTTCTGATTCCCTTTGATACATGCTGTGGATTTGTAATCTTAATCTTATATAAGGCGCCTCTGAACTTTCTGTTTATCTCAAATCCATCCCAGCTTTTGGGTATGCAGGGATCAATTTTTAAGCCATTGTACTGCGGCTGTATACCTAATATATACTGTGAAGCCGTATAGAAAGTCCATGATGCAGTTCCTGAAAGCCAGGAGTTTTTAGATTCACCTGGTTTAAATGCATCTTTTCCTGCAATCATTTGAGAATAAACATAAGGTTCGGTTCTATGCAGATCGCTGATTTCTTCCAGGTATGAAGGCGTAATTTTCTTAAAATATTCAAAAGCTCTGTCTCCGTTACCGACTAAAGTTTCACATATAATTATCCAGGGATTGTTGTGGCAAAATATCCCGGCATTTTCCTTATATCCCGGCGGATATGTTGAAATTTCGCCCATATTAATATAATATTTTGAAAATGCAGGATTGTTAAGTACAATTCCATATTCGCAATCTAGATATTTTTTAACTGATTCAAGAGCTTGTTTAGCCTTTCCGTCTTCAAGACCTACTCCGGCCATAATACAATAACCTTGGGATTCTATAAATATTTTTCCCTCCTCGTTCTCTTTGCTCCCTATTTTATTGCCAAAATAATCATAAGCCCGGAGGAACCACTCTCCATCCCATCCGTATGCTTTTATCGCCTCAACCATTGAATCTACATGTTTTCGGCATTCCCGTGCTTCATCTTCTTTCCTTAATTGTGAACAAATATTTATAAATTCTTCTCCGTACGCCACGAACAATCCTGCTATCATCACAGATTCGGCAACTCCGCCTGTTTTGTTTTCTGTTGTTTGGAATGATTCATCCGGGTTCATTGAAAAACAATTCAGATTCAGGCAGTCGTTCCAGTCGGCTCTGCCTATTAAGGGAAGTTTATGCGGACCTAAATTATTAACAACATGGTAGAATGAAAGTTTCAAATGTTCAAACAACGATTTTGCTTTTGACGCATCACTGTCAAATGGTACTTGTTCATCAAGAATTGACCAGTCACCGGTTTCTTTAATATAAGATGATGTGGAAAGTATCAACCACATTGGGTCATCATTAAAGTTGCTTCCTACCGCCAGGTTACCTTTCTTGGTAAGAGGTTGATATTGGTGATATGCTCCTCCATCTTCAAATTGAGTTGCAGCAATATCAAGGATTCTTTCTTTTGCTTTCTGAGGTATTTGATGAACAAAGCCTATAAGATCCTGGTTTGAATCTCTAAATCCCATACCACGGCCAATACCGGATTCAAAATATGATGCGCTTCTCGACATATTAAAAGTAACCATACATTGATACTGATTCCATGTGTTAACCATTCTGTCTAGTTTCTCATCACAGCTCTTAACCTGGTAAATGGAAAGAAGTGACTTCCAATAATCTTTTAACTCGTTAAAGGCTTCTTCTACTTTTTCCGATGTCGAATATTTTTCAATGATCTCATTTGCTTTTTCTTTATTAATAACTCCTTTTGATTCCCATTTCTTTTCTTGTTCGTTTTCAACGTAACCAAGAATAAATACAAATTCTTTTGTCTCCTTTGGTCCCAGTTCTATTTCAATATAATGCGACCCTATTGGTGACCAGCCGTGTGCAACTGAATTATGTGCTTTTCCCTCGAAAACGGCATCAGGTTTATCAAATCCATTATATAACCCTAAGAATGATTCACGGTCAGTATCAAAACCGGTTATTTTGGCATTAACTGAATAAAACGAATAATGATTTCTTCTTTCTTTATACTCGGTTTTATGATAGATAACCGAATCTTTTATTTCAACTTCTCCTGTTGAGAAATTGCGCTGAAAATTTGTTTGGTCTTCTAATGCATTCCATAAACAAAATTCAACGAAAGAAAACAGTTTTATTGATTTTGTTTTTTTGCTCTTGTTCGTAAGCTTAACTCTTTGAATTTCACAATTAGTTGTTGTCGGGACAAAGTATAGTACTTCTGCTTCCAGTAATTTTCTTTTACCTTTTATAATTGTGTAACCCATACCGTGCCGGCAGGTATATTTGCTAAGATCAGCCTTTACAGGTTTCCATCCCGGTGACCATACATCTTCATTGTCGCTTATATAGAAATATTTTCCGCCGTCGTCAATAGGCACATTATTGTATCTGTATCTTGTTATCCTTCTTAATAGCGCGTCCTTATAAAAGCTGTAGCCTCCTGCAGTATTGGAGATTAAACTGAAAAAGCTATCACTACCCAAATAATTAATCCAAGGGTAGGGGGTTTTAACATCTGTTATGACGTATTCTTTGTTCTGATCATCGAAGAAACCGTATTTCATAATTAAATTACCTTCATTTGTTTGCCGGTTATTTTTTATAGTTACTTTATTTTTATTAATATTAAAATGGTTAATTAATCCTTAACCTTAAGTTCATTCCATATTAATGCTGCTGCTCCAATTACCGCTGCATTTCCTCCGGGTAAGGCTGATGGAAGTATTTTTACTTTATTTCTAAATATGGGTAATAAAAACTTTTCCATATAAAGCTTGGTCGGTTCGAAAATCAATTTACCTGCTCGCGCAAGTCCTCCGAACAAAATAATTGCTTCAGGACTTAGATGCGCAACAGTGTCAGCCAGTTTAAGCCCGAGAATTTTACAAGTATAATCAAATGCCTCCAAGGCTAATTTATCACCATTATTTGCTGCAACTGAAATATCCTTAGCTGTAAGTTGGTTGTAACTTTTATCTCTTAAAACGCTTGAAGTATTTGTGGTTGCAATCAATTCATATACCGTTCTTCTGATACCGGTCGCTGATGCATAAGCTTCCAGGCATCCTTTTCTTCCACATCCGCATTCACGGCCGCTCGGATCAACAATTGTGTGCCCGATTTCTCCTGCAAAGCTGTCTGCGCCGTAAACAAGTTGCCCGTTTACAACTATTCCGCTTCCAAGTCCGGTTCCAAGTGTGATCACTACGAAATCCTTCATGCCCTTTGCGGCACCGAATTGCATTTCACCGATTGCGGCCGCGTTTGCGTCGTTGGTTATTGCAGATGGTAGATCATAATTCTCTTTTAAAATTTCTAAAACATTTACTACACCCCAATTTAGGTTAGGAGGCTGTTCAACTGTTCCTTTAAAGTAATTTGCGTTTGGTGCGCCTATACCGATACCGACTAATTTATATTCACTGGAAATGGTATTATAAATCTCATCAACTTTTTGGTGAAGGCGCTTAAACAATATGGGCGCCGGTTCTTCTGAGCAAGTTGGAATAGAAGATTCTTTAATACAATTCCCGTCTTTGTCTACGAATCCAAAGGCAGTATTTGTACCTCCCACATCAATTCCTAGTGAAACTTTTTTATAGTCCATACCTATACCTTGGCCGGTTTTGTAAATGTTGGAATATGGCCTTTTATACCATAGTAAGCGATAAATAAGTAACATATTACCGGTAAAACAAATGCATGATGAATACCGATTTTATCTGCAATCAATCCCTGAATAACCGGGATTATTGCTCCACCGACAATTGCCATGCAAAGAATTCCGGAACCCTGTCCTGTGTGTTTTCCCAAACCGTTAAGCGCTAAAGAAAAAATTGTAGGGAACATAATTGAATTAAATAATCCAACAAGTAAAATCGACCACATTGCAAAAGAACCGAAAGTGGACATCGAAATTATTACAAGTAATGATGCAATAATTGCATTAAATCCGAGTATATTGCCCGGATTTATTTTCCGTTGTATGGCTGAGCCTATAAATCTTCCTACCATGGCTCCGCCCCAATAAAAGGAAACAAACTTGCCTGCCTGCTCAATTGGTAATCCTACAATATCCTTGTTCCCAAAATAATTTACAAGAAAACTCCCTATTGAAACTTCGGCGCCTACATAAACAAAAATTCCTACAGCTCCTAAAATTAAATGTTTATACTTCCATGCGCTTTTATGAACGTGATCATAACTCTGTCCCGTTCCGTCGCTTGATGCTACTGAGCCTGATTCAATTTGCGGCAACTTAATTAAAGCAAAAACTCCGGCTATAATCAGAAGCGCGGCAGCTAAAGCTAAATAAGGAAATTGAACGGCGCTTGCTTCCGCTAACTGGTAAGCTGTTAACTGCGCCGGGTTTAATTTCTGAATCTCTTCAGTGCTCTTAACAGCGATTGAAAGAATTAATAAAGATCCGAAATAAGGTGCAATCGTAGTTCCAAATGAGTTAAATGCCTGGGTCAATGTTAATCTGCTGGATGCTGTTTCAGGTTTTCCCAAAATTACCACATAAGGATTAGCAGCAACCTGCAAAAGAGTGATGCCGGAAGCAAGGATAAACAATGCAAGAAGGAATAATGGGTATGATCTTAACCCGGCAGCAGGGTAGAAAAATAAACAGCCAACGCCGGCTGTAATTAAACCGGTAATAATTCCTCTTTTATAACCAATTTTTTCTACTATTATTCCCGAAGGTAGTGATACAATGAAATATGCTGTAAAAAAGCAAAACTGGATAAGCATTACTTCCGCATAACTTAAGGAAAACACCGCTTTAAGATGCGGAATGAGAATGTCGTTTAAACACGTTAGAAAACCCCACATGAAAAACAGTGTAGTAAGAATTGTTAATTCCGGTGTGTAATTCTTTTTTGAAGAACTAAAATTATTTACTTTTCCAAACGTATCTGATGCTAAAATAGCCATACTTGAAGGCTCCTTATCGTATTATAATTTTGCAAGTAGAATTGAATGGTAAATTGATTTTACCCAAAACAATTTTTTATAACCCAAATTAGCAATAATACCGGTAAACAACATTTATCTCAATTGATTTTTTTAGTGGTATTATCAAAAAAAATTCTGCTATTAATTCGATAAAACTGTTAAATATAGTTAGTTTACCGGTTTACAGCACTTATTTAGTGCAAATTTTGTGCCCTAGAATGCATTCTCAAAATATGGCGGAATTACTTATTTATTTGATATTAAGTCAATTGTGTAAATTATTGTATTATTTAGCTTATTATTTTAATAACCGGCATTATTAAAATGATAACAAAATAATTAAACCGGTTCAATCTGAAGCTGATGCATATTGTAAATATCCCTGTATCTTTAAAAGTTTATTATCTGATTCTTATTGAAGAATCCGGCATATACTCCCATCGGAGAGGTTAAAAATTTTAATACTGTATGTATAAAATAAAAATACAGGATGTCTGGAGTACCAAACTCTAAAAACTTATTAGTTAGATGGAAGTTAAATTTTAATAACTGAATAAAAATGAAAAACGGTGATAAAATTTCCGGCTGGGAAATAAGTGAAGGGAGTTTTTACTTAAACGCAAAAATCTATAAACAGATCATTTCTTCAAATATAAATGAATTAAAAGCCTGCCGGAAAAGGGCAGGCTTTTTATAATTTGGAGGTTTGATTATTGTCGTTCCCATAAGACTCTGATACTCTTTTCTCCATCTAAATACATAAAAGTAAAATTACCCTGATAAGACTTGGATAATGCTTCCCCAATCCTTTTTGCAATATGAATTCCAGTGGTAGTTAGGGTGGCTTTACTCTTTTCCGGTTTGAACATCATAATCCTCTCAAGTGGCCTTTCTTTTTTTTCCGTCTTCTCCATATTCATAATCAGGTTGGAAATTTCTTTTTCGTGCTCACTGTAAAACCGCCCCTTAATTTCTACAAAACCGGCAGGATAGTTGTCGTTTATTCTTTTGCAGGCCGGGCAAGTAGTTTCTCGCAGGTTGTTTATTTGATCTTTCCATGTCCACTTACCATTTGAAAAGATCGCTCCGCAATTGCTGCATACCATAGCAGCTTTAGCCGTATTCGTTTTCATATCAAAGTCTTTTCTTTTTTCCCGGATCAATCTGTCAATTCTTTTTTTAGAGCCCTTAACTTCCATACATCCTCCATCATAGTTAGATTTTTATGAAAATAAATATCCATTTGATTCTTTTCAATGCACCTTATTAATGCATTAAATATGAGTAGTATTTTATATAAAGTTTATGTTGAATCTACCTCCTGATAATTAGGTGATAAAATAATTTAATTCCTACGGTCAAATTAATATTCTTCATTTAAATTTTAGACGCTTGAATTGTTGAAATGTACGGGGATTTGGAATTTTATTCAAAATGAAAATACTTCCTTCTTGGTAATGGTATTAATCTAACCTTCTTGCTTTGTATTGTCAATATTTTTTTTTAATACCGGTTACTTTAGTGATAAGGTGCATAAATGTTTTCAATGAAATAGTAAATAATTTATCCTATGTGCTTATTTCCGGGGTATTTACCCGCTAAAATTTATTGATCTGAAATGTAATTCCAATATATATTCTAAGAATTTAACAACTATGCAATACCGGATTAAATATAGAATCTTTAAATAAACTAAACTGATTGTACAGTATTCATTGAAGATAATACCTAATGGTCTTATTTTTTTAGTAATTATACCGTCCTTTTAAATTATAAAATTAAAATCAAAAATATTTTTCTTAAATTACTTAAAAAGAAATCTAAAATTATTCTATGAAAGCATTGTTAATTATTGATATGCAGAACGGCTCGTTCGATGATTACAGCCAGCGGTATGATGCACTTAACGTAATTGAGCGGATTAATAAACTTTCCGGTAATATCTCTTTAGGTAATGGTAAAGTGATTTTTATTCAGCATAATGGGCCCGAAGGCGATATTTTTGAACCAAATACTGAAGGATGGAAAATCCACCCAGCTTTAGTAAGGCGTAAAAATGATATACTCGTTCATAAGATTGTTTGTGATTCATTTTATAAAACAGATCTGGAAACTATTCTAAATGAAAATAAAATTAATGAAATTATCATAACCGGCTGCGCAACTGATTTTTGTGTCGATACTACAGTACGTTCAGCAGTAAGCAAAAATTATGATGTAACTGTGGTTTCTGATGCACACACTACCGCTGACCGCCCGCATCTTAAAGCTGTAGAGATAATAAAACATCATAATTGGGTATGGGAAAATTTAATAACTCCCTCAAAAGCTGTTAAAGTAATTCCATTTGAAGAATTAATTAGGGAATTATAACAAGCGGGTAAATTTCGGGATCTCCCTGGAATTTAATTAGCATACTTTTCGGTTAAAATAATTACATAATTATAATCCGTATCCAAGTAAAATAGAAAATGAATTCAATTTTACATTGTTAACCTGACCGTCAAATAAACTTTTGCTGAATTTACTTAATCCCGATTCATACTGTATATCGACTGTAATATATTTCTGAAGGTTAAATCCTGCCCCCATAACAAAACTATATTCCGGGCTGTTAACCTCGCTTGGATTAATACTGTCGTAGTAAAGGTTAATCGGGTAAGAATAATTATCTTTAATATTATATATATTATCGATTCTTCCGTTACGGAAAAAATCAAACTGTGGGCCGGCATAAAGTCTGGGATTTATTTTTATCTCTCTGAATGAATATTGAAATAGCAATGGGAGCTCTATGAAAGTAACAAAAATGTCGCGATGGTAAGCAAAAGTAGAAGGAGGAACTAATTGATCGAAACCGCCCCCTTTTGAACTGTAGAATAATCCGGATTTTAAGCCTATATTATTACTAAAACTCCAAACCAGGGAAATCCCTGCAGAATAATCAAGGAATTGATCGCTTGAGGAATTATTCCCGTTAATTGTTATGCCTAAGTATGAATTACTTATTCCTCCAACCAGTTCTACTGAAGTTAATCCATGATAATTATAGCTATGCTCATTTATAACATAATCCTGATAAGATCCGGTTACTGTACCAATTACAGCTCCTCCTAAACCAAATACAATAGCACCCGCTATAGCAGCAAATTCAGGTGGAATTGCTTCCTGGTCACCGGAAGTAATGTCCGCATTTCTGATGCCGATTAATATTCCCAGCAGGGCATAAAAACCGGCCCCTTCTGCCATTCCAGTCAACCGGTTGTTAAATGAAATTAAGTTTACTTCTTTAGTAGCTAAAGCAGTGCGTTTCTTGGTTGCGGACATGCCTGAAATGACATCAATCAGGTATAAGGAATCTCCTTTTAATAAAATGTATTTTGCTGTAATTATATCGCCATTATTTAATTGGATATTATGTACCATCTCTTCCGTATAATAATCCGTACTTTGACGCATTTCCTTTATTTCTGAAATATTATAGGATGGCTTAAATTTCCCCGATTGCACTATTTGCGTAGTGATGAAGATTATTGAATCAGGCCTTGCGCTCAGACTGTCGGCTTCGTAAACTTCATTAGAATTAGTTACAACTTTTACTGTTCTGTCTTCTACCTTTTTATTTATTTTTTTATAAAATTCTTGGGGAGAATTAAAATCCTTAATTGTGTAAGTATCAACACACGCTGAAATAAATAAAATTGGAATGATTGCCTGGATAATACGGAACTTCATAATCGCCCCTCGTATTTTATTATAAAGATTCTGAATACAGTCTTGTAGCTTAAAAGAATGTTGTATTGAAATTACTTTAAATAAGAGTGAAAATCAATTACTTTGGAAGTCTTCTAAATTAATCAATCATAATGAATATATAATTTTGCAATAATATTCCATACTATAAAAATTTTGACATATATTGATTTAACATATTTCTTAGCTAATTATTCCCGGAGAGAGTTTATATGCTGTCTGTAGCACTCATATAAACTCTCAATCCGGATTTATTATCTGTCTTTTTTTAACGTCGCTATTTCATAAGTATCATTTTTTTAGTTTGCACATAATTTCCTGCTCTAAGCTGGTAAAAATATATTCCGCTTGATAGGTGTTTACCGGTTGCAAGGTTCATGGGATTAAATGAAACGGAATGCGTACCGGCATTCTGATATTCGTTTACAAGGGTAGTGATTTCATTGCCGAGTATGTCATATATTTTTAATGATACTTTACTGCGTTCTGCCATTTGCCAACTGATTATAGTTGAGGGGTTAAACGGATTAGGGTAATTTTGTTCAAGCAAAGTTGTCTGTGGAAGTGTAACAGGCTTAGTTTGAACACCTGTTATTGTGCGGCTCCCCACAACAAACCATACAGGAAAAGTTGCATCTATAATGTAAGGTTGTGCAGTTCCCGATCCTGTAATATAATCAGATCCTAAAGGCATTTGCTCAAGTGCATCATGTATTGCAGAATTGTATTCAATTTTGTTATGATATACAATAGTTTTATCATCACCTGAGTATGAAGGGTATCCAATAGCGGTAGTTAAACTGTCAACTATTCCTACACTCCCTGTATTAAAATCTGCTGCCATAACAGCATACTTGTTTGTAATCGTATTCATATAATCAAAAGTAAACCGCGTTTGTGAGGTTTTTGAAAAAGAAGGGTTCCCAATATCTATTCCTTCTGCTTGTACAGGGAAAACAGTTTCTATATTTCCTGAATGAGTGTCAAGTATATTTATTGTCCAGAATGTGATTGCACCCGATACTCCCTTCATATAATTGTAACAATCAAATAAAAGGTACTGGCCTGTAGGATCAAACGACATTTCATCAGCATATAATGCAGTAGCCGGATTAGTGCTGGCGTCATATGCAGGTGTCCTTATTTTGTATGCCGCACTCTTAGAAGTATCAACAAGGTCAAAATAAAAAATGGTTGTATCTACTGCATTAGTTGTAATTGCAAAGCTGTTTAAACCGGGCCCGATTGCTATACTGCCCCAAATACCGCTGTTGTCTAAAACTTCTTCCTGTGGATTTTGCGGATTCGCATAAATAGCTCTTAAATTATAACTCCCGTCAATAAAAAGAATAAATCCTGAGGTATCTGTAACAGCAGGCCTGTTATGGACCGGTGTTTGTGATAAAGCATAATATGTGGGGCTTGAGGTACTCGTTGTAGATATATAGATTGAATTTGCATCAGTTGAAGCTGTATTTACAGCCAGCACCCAATTTTGTCCTGTCAACTGTGTTTGAACAGGTGGAGGTGTTGATGTATCTTCAGTTACCCCCACATTATTCCATGCAGTTTGTACCGCAGCTAATTCATTGCTTGAAGCACCGAATAATTCTGTTGCTGCTTTTTCAGTAGCTATTCTCTCATCCACAAATTGGGATGTATGTGTCAGGTATGAGGTTTCAATCAGGTACCAGATTTTCCCTGCTGAAGACCGGCCAATTGTCGAAGCAACGTAATAAAATGCATGATTCGGTATACCGCTGTTAACGTGCACTCCGCCGTTATCATTTGTGGTAGTCACGTATTCACTTAAAACTGCAGGCTGCCAGCATGCATCCTCATCACTTGAACCTTGGTTATGAGGATTGCTCATATCACGTAATGCACCTGAAGGAAATACCGTGAAATCCTTTATTATTGTAGAACCAAGCTGCCAGTTTGTTGTATCAACCAGTTTGCCGAAAACATCAGACATAGATTCGTTTAACGCACCCGATTGATCCAGGTATTCCAAATTTGAGGTATTCTGGGTAACACCGTGAGTCATTTCATGTGAACCTACATCAAGTCCGCCGGCCAAAGGTTTAAAATATGATCCTCCGTCGCCGTAGCACATAACACTGCCCGACCAAAAAGCATTTGCCATTGATTGGCCGTTTTCTGTAGCATGAATTATAGAATAAATCGTCATGCCTTTATCATCAATTGAGTTACGGTTATGCACATTTAAGTAATATTGATATGTTGTTAAAGCATTATAGTCAGCGGAAACAGACGATTCATCACTCCATTGATCATTTGTTGATGTTACAAAATAATATTGTGAAGTGCTTGATAAATCCGTATTTCTTAGATCTAAACACATTATACCGCCCACCGGATCATCAGGTATTTGTGATTGTGCTGCATTAAACATTTTTTCTGAAGCGTCAAGCATGTAGTAAGTACCACCCTGATCATATGTCCAGAATGTTCTGGTAACACCGTTCAAGTCAACACCGGTTGCACTTGTCGCACCGTCATAACATACATTGTTATAAGAATTTAATATTGAACCGTTGTTCGCGTCTACAAAATAATGCCAGTCCTCTGCCAGCCCTGATCTTACATCTACATACCATGCCAGATGCGGCTGCTGATTTTTATCATGCCAGATTATCTTTTGTGCCGTTGGGCCTGAATAATTTAACAATTTGCTAAATTGATCTGATAATTTATTTATTGTAATGCGTTTTTGAAGATCACCCACTGCAGCAGTAATAGCAGAACTTGAATTTATCTTCCCGGTAATATCGGTAACCTGTGCAGGTGTAGGAGCCAATCTTCCTGTTAATGATAATACATCACCCTGACTGTTCAAATGCACATATATATCTTTTCCCCAAACCTCAAGTCCCTGGTATCTTTGTGTATAGCGTAAATGAGTAACCCCATAATCATCACTCTTTGAACTTAGTAGTGAAAACTCATTTTCAGGGTCCGATATTTTTAACAGGGTCCTGTAATTCTTTAAGAAATTCATTGCCTGGACGGTTGGAACTTTATTAGACTGAACTGAAACTCCTTTTTGTACTGACGGCTGAACATCAATAAAGCGCGGTGTGCCAAAATCTTTATCTAAAACAATATTGCTTAATGATTTGTTGCCTGGAATTGTTGTATTAGATAAAGATAAACTTTTGAGAATATTTTTATTCCCTGCGGAAGTAGAAGAATTTATTGTATAAACCTTTGAACTTTTTGGGCTGATACCTGCTTTGTTCATGAAGGTTAATAATTTAGAAGTAATACTTGATAAAGTAGTACTGCTGACCAACTTGACATTAGTTGATTGATTTGCCGGTTTTGGGGCCTTTAATCTTTTCCCAGGTTGAGCAGAGTAAGAATTGATTGACAGCAATAGAGCAAAAAAAATAAAACAGTATATTTTTGTCTTCATAACCTGCGTATTTATTTAGTATAGATGGTTTTAATTTCAGAAATTAAATCTTTTACTGAAGCGGGCATATCTGCCGGAAGATCTGATCCGTTAAATGATATTTGATTTACTTGAATACCTTTAGTTACAGTTAAATAGGTTGTATAATTTCCGGAAAATTTATTATGATAAGAGAAAAATTCGGAATCATTAATGGTTTCATTCAATTGTAAAAATTGTTCATCGGATAGTTTTAAAGAATCGGTAATTTGTCTTGAAGACTTTAAATTTTGCCGCCACAATTTTACTGTCCCGTCACTGAATATTGTGAGCCCTGATTGAATGCCTGTAAAACCTCCGCCCGAGTAGTATTCTACCCTAAAATTATCTTCGGTTATGGATTGAATGCCCGAAGAACAGGAAATGAATGATAACAATAATATTGATATTGTGGCAAATTTAAATAATTGCTGCATAAATTCCCTTTTTGGTTATTAAAAAATGCTATTAATTAAAGAAATGAAAATAATAAATACTAAGAATTGCTTCCTTCCGGTTTCTGCTCAGCCATTTCATGTAATATAAATATATTATGTTTAACAAACCGAACTTATTGTAGATTATCATTATATGCAAATTATTTTAAATACCGGCAAGATATAATACGGTCGGCTCAATAATGAATTGAGAAGGTATTTATCTTTTATTATCCGATGCTCCTAGCCTATTGTTTATTTAGATATGCGATTATTTTGCCTTATAGAACATTGATTAAAATTATATGAATGCAGAGAACTGGTATTTAGTCCGGATTGTTTAACAAAATTTCCTTTGTAAGATTTAAGTATGCCTGGGATCCGCGTGCTTTCAAATTATATAATATGGCAGGTTTATGAAAAAACTCAGCCTCTGTTAAAGTCGTATTTTTGGGTATTACCGTTTCGAATAAGTAGCTTCCATATCCCTTAACCAATTCTTCATTGGTTAATAACCAGGCTCTTGTATCCGATTCATACATAGTTCGGAGGATACCTTCTATTTTAAGCGCGGAATTATAATGACTCTTTATCCAAAAATAGTATTCGAACATTTTTCTCAATGCAAGAATGGAGAAATCTCCCGCTTTAATTGGAATAAGCAGAGTATCGGCAGTAGTTAATGCAATTGAAGTTAGGCCCTTTAATGATGGAGGACAATCTATTATGATATATTCGTAAGAACTAAGCTCAGGCGAATTGAGAATATTTTTAAATAGGTATACATGGCTTGTCAGCCGGATTAATCTTTCCTCTATATCCGGCGTGGAAATATCTGAAGGTATAAAATCTAAAAATTCCAGATCGGTTTTGTTTATGACTTGCGTTATTGACTTGGCAAAACTGAATACTTTGAAAATACCGGAATCATTTTTATCATGTTCCGATTTTAAAAAACCAGTGCAAGATCCTGAAGGGTCAAAATCAATTAGTAATGTTTTTTTTTCTGCTGCGGCTAAACATGCGGATAAATTTATAGCAGTGGTGGTTTTTCCCACGCCCCCTTTACCAACTGCAATCGCTATTATCTTCCTCATAAAGGAGGTATAAAAATTATAAGGTCTGTTTATTCAAAAATACTGCTGTTTAATTTTCTAATAATTTTAAATACCGCTCAAAGCAAACATCGATCCGGGCTTACCCAAAAACAATTATACATGCGCAATCAAATTGTAATGAAAAACTTAATTAGTTCGTTTTGGCTTTTAATAATTATTTTAAACCAAAACCCGGACTCAGACAAAAATTATTTAACAAATTTGCTATTATCCAATTATTTTTGCATTCCAAAATAAAGATTTGACGGGTTAAATCCTTGCAAATTCTAATTAATAATTCAACAATTTTGCCCTGTGTCTGGCTGGGACATTTGACTTATGGCCCGGAATGTTGTTATTTTTTAGTTTAATCGGCTTTGAAATATATCCGTTTGAGAAGAATTGATATGATAAATTATTACTCATTCTTCTTAGTGCCATTGTTAAATTAAAGCGAATGTTTTAATTAAGCATTCTCTCTATTTCTTTAACTTCTTTTAACGCCCCTGCCTTGGCAAAATATTTTTTGGCTCTTTTAAAATAGGATTTGCTGTCGTTTTCCTTATCCATATATTTATAAAGTAACCCGAGTTCAAATTCCGTCTCGGCTTTGTTCAATTCGTTTTTAAGTTCGGTATTAATTCTTAGACTGGTCGCCAGGTAATTTTCCGCAAGTTTATAATTCTTTGTATCTCTGTGAATAATGCCTTTTACTTTATAAATATCCGCAATTGAAAGCTTATCATTAATCTTGCAGCAGATATCCAGGGCTCTTTCTGCAAATAAACTGCTTAATTCATAATCTTCATGAATTGCATATACAACAGCTTTACCAAGATATGAAATCCCTAATGTTGGCAGGAACTTACCTTTAGAAGAAAGATGTATACTTTTGTCAAAACCTTTCATAGCAAGTCGGTAATTGTGCATTTTGCTATGAAGCATTCCTAGGTTGTGGTTAATTTCAGCAATTCTTTTTAAATCTTTGAGATAATTAAATTTAACTAATGCTTTTTTAAAATATTTTAAGGCTTGTTCGTAATTTCCCAGTATGTTATTTACAATGCCAAGATTGATTTCTATTTTCCCTTTTGTGCTGAATTTTTTTTTATTCTTCAATAGTAACAGTGCTTTCTCATAATGTATATGAGCCTGTTTCAAATTTCCTAATTCACCGTGAATTGATCCAAGAATATTTTCGCAATCGGCACATCCTTCATTGCTTTCAAGTTTTCTATAAACGTTGTAGGCTTCGCTTATATAATTGAAACTGATCCCCCATAAAGCCTGGCGGCTAAAAATATCCCCAAGTGACAGAAGTGAATCGGCTGTAACTTTGTTTGATGTGCCTTTGCCCCGGGTGTCTGCAACCAATTTTTCAAAAATATAAACTGCTGCTGTAAATTTGCCTGTGTCTATACAATAATTTCCAAGTTTAGATAAAAGTAATGATAAGTTCTCGTCAGATAATTCGGCTTCGGCTTTAGTTATTATAATGTCCAATGATTGGCCGGCATTTAGTTCACCGATAATTCTGCCGTTCAAAAGGTCGGTAGATTTTGTTGAGTTTCTTGGACCCTTTTTCTTTTGTATTGTGTTAGGGAAATTTTTGCTTAATTCTGAAATTGTTTTTTTGTCAAAAAAAGTTTCTAAAATATTGCTTAGAGCTTCCCAATTATCCCTGTCGGAAATTTTCATCTTTTCACTTGAATAATACAAATAAGAATGTAGAATATATTATTTTATAGGCATTTTTATATGCAGACATATCTAAATTATAAAAAATATTTTTAAGATGCTTTAGTTATGTCGTATTAATTCAGAAGCAAGAGGCATGCCGGAGGGAAAAAGCCGACCCTGTTAAATAATCTTTTTATAAATTCGTATTTTGAAGATCAAAATTATATCTCCGTTGCAATGTCGTCTTAGTTTAAGAAGGAGGATTAATTTGGGACAGTAATATTCTTATTAAAATAATATCTGATAATTTATAATATTATAAAATTTAATTATCAAACACACATAATCTTTAATATCTCTTTCCCGACAATTTATTTTTATCCTGCTCTTAATGCATTAACGATATTCAACCTTGCCGCCCGTACCGAAGGAAGAAAACCTCCTATAAATCCCATAAATACGGCAAAGATTAAAGAAGAGATAATAATCGATGGAGATAATGCGAATGAAAATGTAAGTTCGGCAAATGAACCGAAATTCAGTGTGGAGATCGTGAAAAACTGAAGTAGTGATGCAACGGCTAATCCAATTGTTCCTCCGATTAAAGTGATAAGAAAGGACTCAATTAAAAATGCCGAAAGAATGCTTCTCCTGCTGAAGCCAAGCGATCTCAAAGTACCGATTTCAACAGTTCTGTTGGAAACAGCCGCATACATTGTTATTGTAGCCCCGATAGTAGCGCCGAAACTAAATATAATAGTAACGAATATTCCTAATACTCTTATAAAGGTAGCCATTACGCGGGACTGGTCTTCAAAATAATCTTGTTCAATCTGGGGCTTAAACTGCTGCAATCTTCTATCCGATTCAAAAATACTTTTGAACGCGGCAAAGTTTTCTGCATTATCCAGCTTTAAAGTAATGGTAGAAACTGTTGTACCGCGTTTAAATGCGTTATCAAGCTGTAACCCGTCTCCCCATATCTCAGAATCAAAACCGCTCCCATCAGTAGTAAATATTCCGACTATTTTCCAGTAATCGCCTGCAATTTTTACGAAACTTCCAAGTTGTGTATTCCTAAACCTTTTGGAAATAGATTGCCCTACAATTAATTCGCGCATTCCCCAATTGAACATTCTTCCCTGAATAATTTTCATTTGCGGGCGAATTTTACCTATTGCGGGAGATACTCCGCGAACGGTTACATTACTCAACCCCCCGCTGAATATTTCCAGATTAATAACAACTACAGGTTCAAAAGATATCTCGGAATTTCCGGTTGCATCTTTTGCAATATGTGGAAGCGAACGGATTATGTCTTGCGTCCCGGGATCTATTATGCTTGAAATTTCAGCATTTGCCGCTTTGCGAAATACCATAACATTATCCGGCTGGCCGGTTGTCTTCAATGTTTTTTGTATTCCATAGGCCATCATCAATACGGCGGCAAAAACAAAAACAACAAGCGCAATTCCCGTTATAGTAATACCCGTTGTAAGTTTTCTTGTCTTGAAATTTCTTAAAGTATATTTCAGGGGAATTTTCATTTTCAAACCTTTAAATAGAAATATAAATTGAATATTTTAGTCTAAATACTGAATTATCCTACGAATCTGAATCCATCAACTATTTTTGTTTTCAAAGCTCTTTGAATAGGAAATACTGCCGCTGCAAATCCGATAATTAGTGCAGCCGAAGCGGCTAATATAATTGTAACAGTTTCAATTTGGAATACAGGAAACATGCCTCTTGGTATTAATTCACCAAGCCCGGATATAATCGGGTAAGTTAAAAATAATCCGATACCGCCGCCTAAAATTGAAATCAAAAGTGATTCACCCATGATAATTCCGGCTAAATGTTTTCCGGAAAATCCAAGTGTTTTGAAAACTGCATATTCACGCGTCCTTTCTCTTGCTGCCATTATCATTGTATTTCCTAAAACGAGCATTATTATTCCAATAATTATAAATGAAATAAAATTCATTGAAGTAATTATTGCGCCGGACGCCTGAACAAAGCCTTGCTGAAATGCGCTTTCTGTTTCTGTTTTAGTTTCAGCCGATGAATTTTTAAATAATGCATCTATTTCATTTGATATTTTTGCCGCATTTACCGGGTTATTTATCATAACAACGTACCAGCCTACCAGGCCGGTTCTGCCGGGCATATCCTGTTTCATTTTTTCATCAATGTAATCCCAATGGAAAAGCATCTGTGTCGCATCAGTTGACGTAAGTTTGGGCTGATAAATACCGCGTACAATAAATTCCCATCTGCCTGGATAAATATCCCCGTCTACGGTCATTATATCGCCTATTTTAAGCTTATATTTCTTTGCTATTTCAATTCCGATCACACATGAATTACGCTCTTTTTTAAATGTTTCAAACTGGTCATTTGGTAAAACGAATTCATTGTAAACATCAAAATAAGTTTCCGGGTCTACGGCAAGCCTTGCGAAAAAATTACTCGGGTCTATATAAGTCCCGCCGAACCAGTTGGCATATGTAACTTTTGTAATTCCGGGTACTTGCATAATTTTTTCTCTGTATGAATATGGCAGCGGGAAAATAAAGGACACAGCCTGCCGTACTATCAGCCGGTTTGCTGCTGAAGCTTCTACACCCTGGTTCCAGGCCGTTACTACTGTGCGGAGTACTCCAAAAGCTATTATAGCTATTGAAATTCCAAAAATAGTTAGAAAAGTTCTTAGCTTATGGCGTAGTGTATTTTTAAAAATCAATTTTAATATTTTCATACTGCCTCCTGAATTAGATCTCCTTTTTCAAGATGACGGATTATGTGTGCTTTGGAAGCCGCATGAGGATCGTGTGTAACCATTATAATGGTTTTATTAAATTCTTTGTTCAGCCTCTCCATTAAAGTAAGAATTTCATCTGCTGAATTTTTATCCAGGTCGCCTGTGGGCTCGTCTGCAACAAGTATTATGGGATCTGTTACAATCGCACGTGCTATAGCAACACGTTGTTCCTGGCCACCTGAAAGCTGCTTCGGATAATGGTCAACTCGGTCGCTTAATCCCACAATATTCAGCGCTGTTTCAACATGCTTTTTCCTTTCTGCTTTTGATAGTTTTGTTAGCAGAAGAGGCAGCTCCACATTTTCATATGCAGTTAATACAGGTATAAGATTATAAAATTGAAAAACAAATCCTATATTATTAGCACGCCATTTTGCAAGCCCGGACTCTCCCAAACCTGCAATGTCAATTCCATTTACTATTATTCTTCCGTTTGAAGGTTTATCTATTCCCGAGATAAGGTTTAACAGCGTTGTTTTGCCGGAACCGGAAGGTCCCATAAGCGCAAGAAATTCTCCCTCATTGATATCCAGGGAAATATTATTTAAAACGGGAATCTCAATGCTGTCCCGCCAGTATGATTTGTTTACATCTAGTACTTTAATTATATCTGGCATTTTTGCTCCGGTATTATTCTGAAAAACTGTTTCAATTAAATTTATTTAATTTCTATTAACTCACTTTTACTTTTAATCCGTCTTTTATTTTATCGGTTATATTATCAATAACCTGGTCGCCGCTTTTTAACCCTGATTTGATTTCTATATATGAATCCATTTGCTGCCCGGTTGTTACCTGAACCTGGATTGCCGTATTATTTTTTACTATGAAAACTACATTGTTTCCGTCTCTCTTTGCAATTGCAGTTAAAGGAATAACCAGCATAGGCTGTTGATCTGATGCGGACATTTTTTTTGAATCATTTGCTAAAAATAGAACTTTGGCGCTCATCTCGGGAAGAACACGGGAATCGTAATTTTTAAATCCAACCTTAACAAGCACTGTTGCCTTAGTCCTGTCCGCTGTTGGGACTACTTTAGCAACATAACCTGAATAACTGTTTCCGGGATAAGCATCAAGTATTATTTGGCTTTCCTGGCCTAAGGAAATTTTTTCAATATTTGATTCGGATACATCGGCTTCTACCTGTAATGAGCTCATATCTGCAATGGTTACCACGGCTCCTCTTGAATTTACACCGCCAGCAAGCGGCGCCACCATTTCACCTACGTCTGCATCTTTGGTAAGAACGGTGCCGTCAAAGGGAGCTCTTATAATAGTGTTTTCCATGGCAACTTCACCGGCTTGAACTTGAGCTTTAGCAACGTTTATCGATGCGAGCACATGGTTATAATTTGCTTCAGCCGCATCCAGGTCTGCCTGGGTTGTAGAGCCTGTTTTATATAAAGCTTTTTGCCGCTCATAACTGTTGTCTGCATCTTTTAAACTCGATTGCTGAAGTTCAAGATTTGCTTTTGCTTCGGCTAATTGTGCATTTACGTCGCTGTCTTCAAGTCGCGCTATTATTCCGTTTTTTTTTACTTTATCACCCTCTACCACTGCAAGATAGACAATCCTTCCGGTACCTTTAGAAGCTACGGCTGCCTTCCTTTGGGCAACCACATACCCGCTTGCTGTAAAAATTGCATTGCTTTGTGCCTGTGTTTGCAATGTTGCAGTTGCAAGTTTTACCTCGGTTGCAGAATTGAATACAGCGCTAAGTAGATTGTATCCGATAATCCCGGCGGCTATCACTATTATTATTGTAATAAGAACTATAATATTTTTTTTTGATGCGCTAGGAGGTTGTTTTTCAGATCGGTTGATTTTTAATGATGAAAGATCAGAATTCTTTGTTTCCATAAAGTTCTAAATTTTTGCTTCTGTTGTTAGATGTTTTTTTGTGTATTCTCTTTTAATTACTTAAGTTACGCAAAAGATATTTAAAGTAGCCCAGACATTTATGTCAGGGGTCGCAAAATTACAAAACATGTTCGGCTTTAGCCAAAATAATATAAAAATTGTGGCTAAAGCCAATAAAATTAGGGCTTAATTATTCCCCCCAGTTAAAACTTGGGGCTACTTAATAATATTTTTAATATGGCGTAAGTTCAGTTAAGTAGTAACTTCGTTATAAAATTAATTTTCTAAAATAACTAAATTTATTATTTATCTGAACCACTTCCCAAATTTAATCAACTCCCCTGTATTCAGGAATACAAAATCGGTAAGTTGCTGAATTTTACCGGTAAAAATTTATGATTATTTATCCGGATGTAACTTTTTTAAGCCTGACCTTCATAAAATGAGATTTTTTTATAGGACTCTGTCGCGCGGATTATAGAACCCCTTATTTATATGCTAAATGTGATAATTTCATTAAATTTGTAATATGAATAATCTTATTCTTTCAAATTACTATTGCAAGATTCTTATAAAAAGGAGTTAATTAATGAGCGTTAATGATATCGGCCTTATAGGTTTAGCAGTGATGGGAGAAAATTTAGTCCTGAATATGGAAAGTAAGGGGTTTAAAGTTGCTGTTTTTAATAGAACGGTCGAACGTGTAAGCAATTTTGTTAACGGCAGGGCTAAGGATAAAAAAATAGTTGGAACTTATTCAATCGATGAGTTTATAGAAGTATTAAAAAGGCCTAGAAAAATAATGCTTATGGTAAAAGCCGGTAAACCCGTTGATGATTTCATTGAATTAATATTACCGCATTTGGAACCGGGTGATATTATTATTGACGGAGGGAATTCTAATTATGAGGATACAAATCGTAGAACAAAATATGTTGAAAGTAAAGGCTTCCTTTATATAGGAACCGGTGTTTCCGGCGGGGAAGAGGGGGCTTTAACCGGACCTTCCATTATGCCTGGCGGTTCTGTAAAAGCATGGGAATTTGTTAAACCTATTTTCCAATCGATTGCTGCAAAAGTTAATGATGGTACGCCATGTTGTGACTGGGTAGGCGAAAACGGGGCCGGGCATTTTGTAAAGATGGTTCATAATGGTATTGAATATGGAGATATGCAATTAATCTCTGAAGCTTACCAAATTATGAAAGAATTGCTGCATATGAACGCAGAAGAAATTCACGAAGTATTTAAACAATGGAATAAAGGTGAATTAAATTCATACCTGATTGAAATTACGAGGGATATTCTTGCTTATAAAGATATTGATGGAACTCCGCTTGTTGATAAAATTCTTGATACTGCCGGACAAAAGGGTACGGGAAAATGGACCGGCATCTCAGCTCTTGACCTGGGTGTACCCCTGACTTTGATAGGGGAAGCTGTATTTGCCAGAACATTGTCTTCCATGAAATCTGAACGGGTTGAAGCATCCAAAACTTTTGCAAGTTTAAATACAAACTTTACAGGTAGTCCCGAGAATTTAATTACTGATTTGGAACAAGCCCTTTATGCATCTAAACTTGTTTCTTATGCCCAGGGATATTTATTGATGAAATCGGCTGCTAAAGAATTCAATTGGAATCTAAACTACGGAGGTATAGCTTTGATGTGGCGCGGTGGATGTATTATCCGCTCCGTTTTCCTTGAGAAAATAAAAGATGCTTATGATAAAAATTCCGGTTTATCTAATCTGTTATTGGACCCGTTTTTTAAATCTAAAATTGAACAGGCACAGTGGGGCTGGAGAAGAATTATTTCAACATCTGTACTTAATGGAGTATGGATTCCCGCAATGTCCACTGCTTTGGAATATTTTGACGGTTTTAGAAATGAAAGACTTCCCGCAAACTTATTGCAGGCACAGAGGGACTTTTTTGGCGCTCATACGTACGAAAGAATTGACAAACCAAGAGGTGAATTCTTTCATACTAACTGGACCGGAAAAGGCGGCGATACCGCTTCTTCAACTTATAACGCTTAATGGCTCAGATAAAAGCCAGAACATTTATAGAAAATGGTACACATTACATTAATTTAGGCCGAACATACCTGACTGACGGTAGGCAAGTATGTTCGACCTTTCAAGCAGATTCTTCCAATTGTCATTTTAATCGTAACCCCTTCGCAAATAATCCCCTCTTGGGGGTCTCGGGGGTGGGTTGAGTCGATTATATTTAGAATCCCTATGCAATTGTCTTTAATAGTACATCGAATAAACTGTAATGTTGGAAGGCTCCAATAAAAGAAGAACTTTTATAAAAGTGATAAACCATACCATCGACGGATGTAACCTTGATGTTAGGTGAGTTTTGTTCTAAGTCCACGTAGGATGAAATTTTGTAGCCCGGATTAACAATCTGGGTGTGCTAAAATCCCATGATAACATAGTAATGGTCATGTAATATACTCCAGCTTAATTTATCACAATTTAGAATTTATTGTTGTCGCAGTGAAATTGTTTTGTTAGAACGTATTAATATTTCAAAATCCAGCCAATTGAATATTCTATTATCAGACCTTGGCATAGCCATCTTTTTTCTTTGGGGCAGTTATTTATCCTTTCAATTATTCATTCAATCTTTCCATCTTTGATAGGTACTTTCCTTAAACCAAATAGCTCATAACCAAACAATGTTAAAACAGGAATATATTCAAGTATTAAAATCGGAGTATATTCTTTCCATGTGCCGTTCAAATGATAATTTAGTATTGTGAACGACGTTAAGCTTATCAAACTTACGAATGTTATACCGCTCCACCTTGGAATAAAGGGCAGTAGCACTGCTAACCAGGTCAAATACCACGGATGAACAACTGGTGAAAAAATAAACAAAAGGAATATTGATAAATATATTTTAGTAATTAAATCTTCCCGGCTTAAAATAACCGGAAAATAAATAATTATAAAAATAATTCCGCAAATAAGCCTTGTTCGTTGGTTATCTTTAATAAATAGATCTAATAAATTGAATGTTATACCATTAAAAGTCCAGTTCTCTGTAAAATTGATTAACGCCTGGAATGGCGAACCCGTAAACAAATAAGGTAAATACATTAAAATGCAGAGTAATCCCGGGACTATTATAGTTTTGAGCTTATCTATAAATCCTTTTTCATTGAAGAAAAATATTGGTATTAAAATTAAACCAAGGGGTTTGATGCATATAGAAGCTGAAAGAAATATAAGACTCAATAATTTTCGGTTATTCAGGTAAAAGTAAATTGTAAAAATAATCAATGGGAGCCCGAATCCATCCAGATGTGCATCAATAAAAAACTGGAAAACCGGCAGGGAGCATAATGCATAGAATAGAATGTTTTTATATGGGAGTTTTAATTTTTTCAAAACGAGAAAGATTCCCCAGAGGGATAAAAGATCGGACAGCAGTAGAAATATCTTTATACCGGTAAAACTTTCTCCTCCGGTTAAATATGAAAAATAAAAAAGTATTTGAGTAAGCGGGGGATAAATAGATTTCATATCAGGGAAATTGATCAATTTCGGCAATGTGTCCGTATGCAGGCTGTTCAGAGCAGTGTCTGCGGGTGCATATTTATATGGATTTATACCGTGTGCCTGTACTTTTCCGTCCCACACATATCTGTAATAATCATCTGAACCGATTGGATGTATGGGAATAAATACAAATCTTAATACTAATGATAATCCTAAAAGGATATAAACATACTTAAGAGATAGTTCATACTTTATAATCTGCAGGCTGATTAGAAGATATAGCAAAGATGAAAAGATAAAAACAATTGTATATATAGAAACCGGATTTAACTTGAGTATAGCAAAAAGACAGAAAGTTAAACCAAAAAGAATAATTGAAATAAAAAATAATATCTTATAAATTTTATCCATTAATTGTAATTGTTCACCATAATAAGAAAGATAATTAAAACCTGCAAAACCCCAAAATATCTGACCCGGATATTATCAATGTGGCCAACTCAACCATCCCAAAAAATATTTAAAGTAGATACAACATTTATGTCCGGGATTCATCATTAAGGACTTTTTTCCCCTCTCTCTATTATTTCGGAGAAGAGCAGAGGGTGAGGTTATTAATTATAAATGCATAAATAAAATAACCTCTCATTCTTGTCTTATCGATTGTATAGCTGTTTACTGTTGTCCTATATATAACATTTTTTTATACTGGCTATCATTTACATATAATTCAGTTATTTAAATTCACATGTATAATTTTTATATTTCTCATTGCATAATGCCAAAGAATTAAAATTATTTGATAATCAGGTTGATTTAAATTTAAATGATATATAATCCGGTTAAAGAAGCATTCTCCCGCCAATCTGAAATTTTTGACGATGTAGAAGATAGTAATGCGATACTAAAATGGATGCGATCAATTACACGGGAACATGTTCTAAAGCATTTGAAGAAAGGCGATAGGATTCTGGAATTAAACTCGGGTACAGGGCTTGATGCTGTTTATTTTGCCGGGAAAGGATTTAAATTACATTGTACTGATATTTCCGAAGGAATGCTGAAAAAGCTTGCCGCTAAAGTTCAAAACTTGCACTTAAGTGACAGGATTTCATATCAACTTCTCTCATTTAATGATTTAGACAAATTAGAAATAAAAAAATTTGATTATATTTTCTCAAATTTCGGCGGTCTTAATTGTACTAATAATCTTGCCGATGTATTTAAACATTTTAGTAATTTATTAACACCGGGTGGAAGGGTCACTCTTGTAATAATCCCCCCTGTTTGCCCCTGGGAATTAGCTTTGATGCTCAAAGGAAATTTTAAAACCGCTTTCAGAAGATTGAAGAAGGGGGGAATAATGGCCAATGTAGAAGGCATTAGATTCAAGACTTATTATTACACCCTCGCGGAAACTGTCAAAACTTTAGGCCCCGGGTTCAGGGTAGTTGAAACACAGGGACTGGCTTCTATAAGTCCACCTCCTTATATGATAAATTTCCCGGTCAGGTTTCCAATTTTATATAGATTTTTAACTCAAATTGATGAAAACCTTTCACATTTATTTCCATTTAACAGGTGGGCGGATCATTTTATCTTAACCGTCGAATATAAGCAACATTAATTATATGCATATACTCGTAATAACACCTGGTTTCCCTGAAAATGAAAATGGTACTGACTGCATTCCGCCTATGCAGGAATATTTTCAGAAACTCATTGAGTTATGTCCATCAGTTAAAATCACCATAGTTTCTGTTCACTACCCGTATAAAAGTTCTGTATATTCATGGAAAAGTGTAAAGGTCTATTCCTGCGGGGGCAGAAGTGCGGGCCAGCCTCGGAGGATTTTTTATTGGATGCGTGCAATACATTATGCACGTAAGATCAATAAAGATAACAAAATCGATATAATCCATTCTTTCTGGCTTTCGGAAGCAGCTTTAATCGGAACCTTTTTAAGTATTTTGTTCAATGTCATGCATATAAACACAATGATGGGACAGGATGTAAAGCATGAAAATAAATATTTAAAATTATTGCCGCTGAGAAATATTATAAAAATTGCCGTTTCGGAATTTCAATCTAAGGTATTTTATCAATCTACAGGAAAAAATTCTGATTATATAATACCATGGGGATTAGAAAGTTTTGATCACTTTTATTATGAACGTAATATAGATTTAATAGGTGTGGGTGCATTAATCCCTGTTAAGAATTTTAAATTATTTATTGAAATAATAGTAGAATTAAAGAAACATTTCCCGGCGGTAAATTGTTTATTAATTGGGGAAGGCATAGAGAAACATGAGATTGAATTTCTTATAGAAAAGAATAATTTGAAAAATAATATTTTCCTAACCGGGCATATTCCAAGGGAAGAAGTTTTAACTTATATGAAACGAAGCAAAATATTGCTGCACACGTCAGATTTTGAATCCTTTGGCTTTGTTATTGCTGAAGCCCTGGCATCAGGCTGTTACGTAGTTTGTAAAAATGTCGGGTGTGCTAAGGAGTCGGGTAAAATTATTATAGCGGATAATTTTAGCGAATTTACTACAGCCGCATTAAACATTTTAAATAACAATTCTGATTACAACCCGGAATTACTTTATCCGTTACGGGATACTGTTTCTTCTTACATGAATTTATATGAAAAAATAATTCTACCCCATCCTTAATACAATAAACAGGCAATTACATGCTAAACCGGGTCAATGGGAAATTGATATTGTGGTATATAATGGTGAATTGAGTTCATTATATCCACAACACCTTTAATTATCAATTTATGTGCGGAGTTTATTGCAATCAAATCAAAATCATGTGTATCAATTAACTTTATTCCCTGTGATAAATATTCGTCTATAAATACTATTTTCCCGCTTTTGATTATCAATAAAATATCCTCAGGAGTTGTACCGTAAAAGCTGTCCCATTCATTTTTATATTTCATTTTACATATAACTAAGTCTGCAGTCTGGTTGGACGAAATAGATCCTTTGGATTTTATTTTCCAAACATCCGAAGCTTTATTTGTGATGCTTTCGAACAGTTCTTTGTCATTTAGATAATTAAATTCTCTTGCTGATCTTAAATGGTTCCATAAATTCCAATCTGCACTTACTGAAGCATCAGTCCCGAACAAAATTGTTGTGTCCGATTTATGTTCGGAAATATTTGCTGTTTTATTGTAAAGATATATATTTGAATCAGGGCACCAGACCAGGGCTCTTAATTTACTACATTGTCTTCTATCTAATGATATGCCGTGTACGCCGATTATTTCTTTCCTGAAAAAATTCCATTTGAGCAGGCTGTCAATTTCCATGTGGGATTTAGAGTTTATCCCTTCGCCGATATGAATTACAAATGGTTTACCGTTAAATTCTGCATTTAATTTTAGCTTCCAGTTCTTTTCCGTCCGGATCGAATGAAGATAATTGTAATCAGTCAGAATATCAGGTAAATTATTGTAGTATAATACTTCTCCATTTCCATGATGCGCTACTGTTGTTATGCCGCAAATCAGGTTTTTATAAAGCCCCCACTTAAACCTTACATTATAGGGGATCATTTTAATATTTTGAATCTGCTCCTTATTATTTTTATGGATGTCATTACCCCATTCTACATAATCGTTGTATATTTTATTACGAAGTTGAGGGAATAAGTTGAATTCAAGATGATCGTGCGAATTGATTAACCCGGGAAAGCATATTGTTTCTGCTAAATCAATTATAATATCTTTGTACTCACCTGCTTTCTTAAGATCCATTGGTCTAACGGCTGCAATTCGGGAACCGGTTATCTCAATTTGAGCAGGGCCGCCGTCTTTGTTAATAATATGAACATTATTTATCAGCATTCTGCCTGCTCAATAATATTCCATAGATAAATGGGACGCCCTTGAATTTTTCATAAATATGAAGCGCGTTATTAATTTCATAAAAATATTTAACATCGGGCTCGATTTTTTTTTCAATCAGATTAATAGTTTCAAATCCAAAATTTGATAATAGATTTTCGATCTCTTTAATTTTGTGAATAGTGTTTTTAATTATAATAGAAGCATCCTTATACCTAAATGTTCTCAACCCGCCGGCGGCAAGTAATTCCGGGTGAAAATCAGTAATAATGATATTGGCTGTTTTTTTTAATATCCTGTCCCATTCGGCAAAAACGTTTTTAATATTTTTTAAATGGGCTATTACAAGGGTTGAAATAATAATATCTACAAATTTATTATCAGGAAAAGGTAGTTTATCGTTTTTAATAACATAGGTTTCTGCATTTCTAAAATTTGAATTTAATTTGTCCAGCATTTGTGTTGATTTATCGCAGCCAATAAGCTTTTCGGGCTCATATTCTAATATATATTGCCAATTTCTTCCAGTTCCGCAGCCGTAATCAAGTATCACTTTTTGTTTTAAATTTATTTTATAAATTAGATCGGTTAGAATGATCTTATCATAATAAAACATAAGGTTATTCGGCTGGTTGTCATAATTTTCAGCCCAGATATTATAAGCGGCTTCAGCCGGCAGAATATCGTTGAAATATGATTTAATCTTTCCGGGCAGATAGTATTTTAATTTGACAGGTAATTTCACTATTTGAAACTTTTTATTTAATAGATGAAGATAATTAATAAAAAAAAATCAAATATTATGGCTTCCAGTCACTAATTGTTGCGATCTGATCCTATTATGTGATTAGCAAAATATCTTAATTGGACTGTAGTAACCTTTAGAACTTAAATAAAACTTTAAAATTTATTTATTAAAAATAGTTTTTTATTTCTCTTCTATAGTAAAAACGTAATTTAAAAAGCTAAATCGGTTACCAATTCTAATGAATAATATAATATTCTTTAATCCGCGGACTTCAAAATATAATCATAGAGCCCCGCTGTCTATTCTTCAGATAGCCGCTTCAGTTCATGATAACTATGATTACGTAATCGTTGATGGTAATCTGGAACCGGATCCGTTGGCAAAAATTGAAGAATATATTAAAACCGGTGAGTTCAAATATTTCGCGTCTACGGTAATGCCGGGGCCGCAGCTTAAACAGGCAATTCCTTTTACAAAAAAAATAAAGCTTGAACATCCTGAAATTATTATTATTTGGGGAGGATATTTTGCTTCGAACCAGTACAAATGTTCCATAAATTCAGGTTATATTGATTTTATAATTACAGGGCCGGGCGACAACTCTTTCCCTCAACTGATCGATGCAATTGAAAAAAATCACCGCTATAATGGAATTGAAAATCTTATATACCGGGAGGACAATAAAGTAATTAGAACAAAAAAAGCGGAGATTCCGGATCAGAATACTCTTCCAGCCCTTCCTTATGAAAGCTTAAGCAAATTCTATCCTGTAAAAAATTATATAGGTAAAACATTCTTTGGATCAAAAACTTTTGCATATCACTCAAGTATGGGCTGCCCGTTCACTTGCGCCTTTTGCGCTATAGTGCCGATATACAATGCAAGATGGAAGGCTAAATCTGCACAGATCATTTATAAAGATATAAAAGAATTAAAAACTAAGTACGGTATCAATGCAATTGAGTTTTTCGATAATAATTTTTTTGTATCTGAAACAAGGGTAATCGAATTTTCGAACCTGATGCTTAATGAAAACATACATTGGTGGGGAGAAAGCAGAATTGACACTATGAACAAGTACAGCGATCAAACGTTGGCCCTTATGCGGGATGCCGGCTGCAAAATGATTTTTTTCGGAGCGGAAAGCGGTAATGATGAAATATTAACCAAAATTGATAAAGGTGGAACGCAATCGGGCCAATTGATTAAACACTTTGCAGCAAGATTAAAAAAATTTGACATTATACCGGAGTATTCATTCATCCTTGGATTCCCGGCAGAAACTCCAAAGGAAGTGATGGAACAGATAAATTATGATATAAATTTTATAAAAGAAATAAAGGGAATTAATCCGTCGACCGAAATTATAATATATATATTCAGCCCGGTACCCACAGAAAGTTCGGAATTGCTGAATGAATCAATAGAGCATGGATTTCATTATCCGCAAACGCTTGAAGAATGGCTTAATCCGGAATGGGAAAATTTTGATACGCACAGGAATCCGTTAACACCTTGGTTAACTCCGGCCATGGTGGATAAGATTCATAATTTTGAAACCGTTCTTAATGGATATTCGCCTACTGTATCTGATTTTAAACTTTCTTTATTACAGCGTAAAATTATAAAAGGAGTATCATCATTCAGATATAAAAAAAATATTTTCTCATTTCCCTACGAAATCAAAGCCCTTCAAAAATATTGGCTTAGATACAGGCAGCCTGAGTTTGAAGGATTCTATATTGAATAAGAATATCAATTTTAAATTCAATTATGTAGCAATCAATAAAATAGATAATAAACAATATTAAATTTTTATTCTTTTTCATCCTCTATAGTGATACTGTTTCTTCCCACAGCTTCCAGTTCTTCCAGTTTCTTTTTACCAAATGCAAACCTCGTTATAGCAGTATATAATACAGGCACAATAAAAATTGCAAGTAAAGTAGCTGCAAGCATTCCTCCAAGTACTGTCCAGCCTATAGTGGATCTTGCCTGGGCGCCGGCGCCGGTTGCGAATGCAAGTGGTGAAACACCGAATATAAAAGCTAACGAGGTCATTAATATAGGTCGTAATCGTAATTTAACAGCGGCTAATGTCGCTTGAACAAGAGGTATGCCTCTTTCAACTCTGTCTTTAGCAAATTCAACAATTAAGATAGCATTCTTTGCAGCCAATCCGATTAGTGCAATTAACCCGATTTGTGCGTAAACATTGTTGCTGAGCCGTGGAATAAATATAAGTGTTAAAATTGCTCCAAATGCGCCTATAGGGACTGCTAATAATACGGAAAAAGGTACCGACCAGCTTTCATAAAGTGCAGTCAAAAATAAGAATACAAACACAATTGATAAAGCAAAAATTGTTAGGGTACTGTTGCCGGCATTTATTTCTTCTCTGCTTAAACCCGACCACTCATAACCATAACCTGAGGGCAGCACACTTGCCGCTACTTCCTTCATAGCGTCAATTGCCTGACCGCTGCTGTAACCTGCCGCAGCAGTTCCATCTATTTCAGCCGAACGGAAAAGATCATAGTGAGATATCATCGGGGCATTTTCGGTTACTTTATAACTTACCAATGTACTTAACGGGACCATTTCTCCCGAGGAATTTTTAACATAGTATCTTAGAAAATCCTGAATCTTTTTTCTGTATCCTGTATCGGCTTGTGCAACAACGTGAAAATTCCTTCCGTATATGGTAAAATCATTTACATAATTACTGCCGAGGTAAGTTTGTATTGTATTGAAAACATCTGCTATCGAAACGCCGAGTTTCTCACATTTTTCCCTGTCAATTTTTACATCATAGCCGGGAGTATGTGCGGAGAAAAATGTAAACACCCGGCTTAACTCAGGACGCTTGTTAGCTGCTGCAACAAAGGAATTTACCACACTTTCAAATTGTTTTACATTATCCGTACTTTCACGTTGTTCCAATTGAAATGTAAAACCGCCTGTCGCTCCTAATCCGGGAATTGCCGGCGGAGAAATAACAACTACATTAGCATCTTTAATAGTAGACAGTCTTCGTTGCAGGATAGCGATTATAGAACTTAATTGAAGTGATTTGTCAGTCCTTTCATCCCAGTGTTTTAATTGAACGAAAATGGTGCCGCTATTTGACTTAGTAGCAAAAGTAACAACGTTCACTCCTCCAAGCGCGGAATAATGAGCAATACCAGGTGTTTGCTTTAAAATAGACATCATTTGGTTGAGTGCATCCAGGCTTCTTGCTGTGGATGAACCTTCGGGCAATTCAAATGTAACGTATAGTCTTCCTTCATCTTCAGTAGGGATAAAACCGGTTGGTTTGATTTTAAACATTAATGCAGTTCCGGCATAAACGATAATTAATATTATAATGAAATAAGGAGTTGCTTTTATACACTTACTTACTCCGGTACCATAAATATTTGTTGTTTTTTTAAACCAGGTATTAAATTTTGTGAAGAACTTGTTTATGCCTTTATTTTCTCTTCCTGGAATTGTTGGCCTTAACATAAGGGAACATAATGCAGGAGTTAAAGATAGTGCTACAAAAGCAGATATTAATACCGATATGGCAATCGTTATTGCAAATTGTTGGTATAATTTACCAACAATTCCAGGTATGAAACCAACGGGGATAAATACTGCGGCAAGTATTAAAGCAATTGCCACAACCGGCCCTGAAATATCGCTGAGAGCTTTGGACGTAGCCTCCAACGGTGATAGTTTTTCTTCATCAATATAATGTTGAACTGCCTCCACAACGATTATGGCGTCGTCAACCACAATACCTATCGCCAAAACGAACCCAAACATTGTTAGAGTATTAATTGTAAAATGCAAAGGGATAAAAAATGCAAATGTTCCGATTATGGAAACAGGTATCGCAAGCACAGGAATTAAAGTTGCACGCCAGTTTTGCAAAAATAAAAATACAACCAGGACAACAAGTCCCAAAGCTTCAAGAAGGGTGGTCACAACTTCACTAATCGATACTTTTACTACTGAGACAGCCTCGAATGGAACAACATAATCAACATCTTTCGGAAAGGACTTTTTTAATTCATTCAGTTCTTTATATATACCGTTTGCTACATCTAAAGCATTGCTGCCGGGCGCTTGAAAAATCAATAGGTAGGATGCTTTTTTCCCGTCAACAAATGAATTATTTGCATAACTAAACTTGCCGAGCTGCACTCTTGCTACATCTTTTAAGTGAACTGCCGAACCCTGCTGTAAATTTTCGCGTACAATAATATTACCGAACTGCTCTTCCGTACTCAACCGGCTGTTTGTAAATACAGTGTATTCAAAGGCCTGTGCGCTGTTCTGTGGAGGCGCGCCGATTGAACCTGCTGCAATTTGTAAATTCTGTTGGGCTAAAGCATTTATTACATCGTCGGCCGTAAGATTTAATTGTGCCAGTTTATCCGGCTGAAGCCAGACACGCATACTGAAATCATCGGCTCGTGTGAAAATATCTCCTACTCCGTTAACACGAAGAAGTGCATCCCTGATAAATATATTGGTATAGTTGTCAAGGAATGTTATACCATGAGTTCCGTTTGGAGAAAATATCGCCGCAAGCATTAAAATACTCGGCGTTCGTTTCCTTGTCGTTAAACCCAGACGTTTTACAACATCCGGCAATTGAGGAGTCGCAATTCCAACTCTGTTTTGTATGTCGAGTGCAGCAATATCCGGATCGGTACCAACATTCAATGTAACATTAATAGTTGATCTGCCGTCGCTTGTACTGTTGCTTTGCATATAAGCCATACCGGGAGTTCCGTTTACCTGCGATTCTATTGGCGTCGAAACTGTTTGCTCTACTGTCAGGGCATCCGCACCGTTAAATAATCCCGTTATTTGTACTGTCGGCGGTGTAATATCGGGATATTGGCTTATAGGTAAATTAAAAATAGCTATTAAACCCACTAGTACAATTATAGTCGAAATAACTATAGCTGTCATAGGCCTTTTTATAAATGTATTTGCAATCATCTCTTATCCAGTTTGAGTATTATTTACCGGGTGCTGCCTGTGAAACCTGTTTTGCATGTGCCGGAACTATAATTACAGGAGAATTATCATGCAGCTTTTGTATGCCTGCGGTTGCTATTATTTCGCCTGGTGTTAATCCGTTTTTTACTATTACCATTTCATTTATCTGTTCACCCAGGCTTACGTTCGTCTGAATAACTTTATTCTGATTTACTACAAATACAAAATATTCTCCCATTTGCTCGGTTACGGCTTTGTAAGGTATTACTATACTGCTTGAATCATTATTATTTAACACCCGGACATCGCAAGTAAGCCCTGGTTTTAACAGATAATTAGAATTTGGAAAAATTAAACGTGTTTTTATTGTACCTGTTTGAGAGTCAACTGCCCTGTCTAAAAAGCTTAGGTGGCCGGGATATGGATATATCGTCTGGTCCGGTAGGACAATAGTGAATGTTGAATCTTTTAAATCGTTTTTTTTATGTAATAATTCTGTAAACTTATTAATGAGTTTTTCATCTATATTGAAATCTACTGCAATAGGATTATCGGAAGATAATGTGTTTAACAATGTCTGGCCGGTAGATACCGCAGAACCTAATTTTACCTGTGAAATTCCGATAGTACCTTCATATCCGGCATAAATTATAGAGTTGCGCAGATTCGTTTGCACCGCTCGTACATTGCTTTCCGCAGCGGCAACAATCATTTTTGCAGATTGCAAGTCTGTTTCGGAATGTTCAAGCACTTGCCTGGCAATTGCATCATCTTTAGCAAGATCTTTGTACCTGTCGGCATCTTCCTGGGCTTTTAAAAGATTTGCTTTCGCTGCATTCAGATCGGCCACAGCCTGTTCATATGCTGCTTTATATTGCTGCTGGTCTATAGCATATAATTTTGCCCCTTTCTTTACATGCTGACCATCCGTAAAGTATATATCCGTTAGATAACCGGAAACTTCAGGCCTTATTTCAACCTGGTTCAATGATGTTACACTTGCCGGATAAGTATCATAGTATACGGCTTTCACCGACATAACTTTATATACTTCTATCGGTGCAGGCGGTAGTTTCGGCTGTGTGTTTTGGTTGCTGCATGATGTAATTGCAACAATTATAATAATTGCAGCTATTAATAAATTTATTTTATTCTTCATTTTTCTTAACAATTTTATTTCTTAATATTTAATTGTACCTAAGGCTTTTTGTACGTCTAATTTACTGCTAAGTACTCTGTACAATGCTGTAATATAATTAACTTGTGTGGTTCTTAAATCTGTCTCTGCTGTTATAACTTCTAAATAAGTTTTGATCCCCGACTTATATTGCAGACGTATTATGTTATAAACATCTTTTGCAAGTTTAAGATTGTCCTTTTGAACATTGTAATTGTTGAGATCGCTTTTATAATTTCCCAGAGCTTGGGTGTATTCTGAGTTAAACGAGTCTTTTAAAGATGCAAAATTATACTCAAAGCGTTTAAGTTCTAATTCTGCCTGGCCAATTTCCTGAATGCGTTTGCCGCCGGTAAAAATTGGAAGAGATAGCTCAATACCCAGATAAGAGCTCGGGTAGTTTATTTTATATAGCTTCTGCCATTGGTCACTCTGGTAATTTAAATTATACTCGCCGAAGACTGCAATTGAAGGGATAAAACTCCATTCGTAATAATTCAGGTTGGCCCTTTTCAGGCGCTCTTGTGTTTGCAATAACTGGTACTCAATTCTATTCTCGTATACCAAATTTTGTGTAGTATCAATATATACATCATTTTCCATCTCATCTCTGTCGTAATCCAATCTCAATTCGCCTGCCGGCGGATAACCCATTAAATCTTTTAACCTGGCTTCGCTAACCTTTAAAAGCTCATCATCCTGCTTCTTTTCGGCCAATGCATTATTCAGTGTAATACTGGCGCGCATATAATCTGTCTTGTCAACAACTCCGGCTTTATATTGGCTGAATGTATCCTTTGAATTTTGTTCAAGGCGGGTAATATCATCATTTAACAGGTCTATTTGGTCTTGTGCCAGAAGCACTGCATAGAATGCTTTGCTTACGTCTATTATTACCGAAATTTTATTGTTTGAAGTTATTTGTTTTGACTGCTTGCGTACGTCTCCGGCTGTTGTACTTGCTAAAAGTACATCCCGGTTAAATATGTTTTGAGTTAATGAAAAGGTGCCGTTTGAATTGTCCTTTACACCCACTATTGACGCACTTCCTTCGAATATTGTTACAGGCAGCTGGTAGTCATGCAGCAAGTTATAATTAAAGTTTATTTGCGGGTACCAATCGGCAAGTTTACCGTTTATTTCCCGGGCTGTTATCTGTTCGTCAATTAATGTTTGTTGTATTTGTGGCTGATGTTCAAGCGCATATCGGACACAATTTTCCAACGTTCCGTCCTGCAGTAAAGAGTCTGATTTCGTTTGCTGTTGGGAACGCGCCAGGCTGCTGGTTAAAATGATCGTTGATAATAATAGAAGGAATATTTTCATAATTAGATTTTTTTCTTCGACTTATAACCCGTCTTTATGAAGTTGTGAAACTAATACTATTATACATCTGCGGCTTTGATGTATATCATTTTAATTTTTGTTTTTATTATGTAAGTGTCCCTGATAACGCCGGTCTCAATATATTTATAAAATTAAAAATTTGAATTTTTTTACAAATTTGAATTGCTAAAATAGGGAAATAATAAATTATAAAAATATGACAATACCATGTTGAAAACAAACATAGTAATTCTTCAAATTATTAAGAATCTGAATTGCGCTGTTAATATTCTTCAATAGTAACAATCTTATTATATTGTTTAAATTTTTGTATTAACAATGGCACAATTTTGTCTCTTCTTAATATCCCGTTTTGTTTGAAGCTGATATCGTCACCGGCTGGATTATGGGATTTACCAACGAACATATTTACCTTGTCCGCAACGCTGAGAAGCGCATAAAGAATAGTTACCGGATTGTCCTTTTCCAGCTTTTCAAGTTCTTCACCCCAAATATTATAAAGCTGGTTCAGTGTTACAGCTCCCTCCGTAACAAGATCTATACCGTCAATTTCATAATTAGGAGGGGAGATTATACTGTTAAAACTTTGATCTATCTCAAGTTCTTTTCCAAGGTAACGTGCAACAATTTTTGCTGTGGTTGCGCCGCATACAATTTTCAATCCGTCATTTGATAAAAACTCATTAACTACGTCATCATCGGTTTCGGAGTTGACGGGCGGGCCTGTGAATATATTTATTATAATTCCTTTTCTGCAGTATATTAAGGATACGGACAAGTCGTCTTCGCTATGATTATGCCATTTTTTTTTGGCTTCATTAATAATTGAAATCGGTAAATTCTTTAGTTCAACACCGCTTCTCAACAGATCGTTAACAAATTTATTTACGCCTTCTATCGTCCATCCGTTTGGAAGACCCTTTCCCATTCCGGCCTGCGTAATTCCGTCGCTCATTATTATTAAACCGTCGCCCTTGTATAGCATACAGTTTGTCTCGCTTACAATCCCCTCATAAAAAGGCTGTACAATACTATTTAAATGAGTTGAATATTTCTTTGAAACAAAGAGAATTTCCGGCATTTCATAGTTTAAAATAACCGCAACTCCATCAGACAATACTCTGGTTACTGTAAAAAAGACACATGGTAAATCCTTTTTCCTCGCTTCTTCCATAGTACGGACTATGCTTGCAAAAGCTTCGCGAAGGGAAAAACCGTTTTTTAATAATTCTTTCATACGTGCAACACACATGGTCGCAGCAATATTCGCTTTTATGCCCGATCCTACGCCGTCGCATAAAATATGTATGGTGGCAGATTTATCACGTTCGGTCCAGGCAACATCACCGCTTGGTTGTTCCGCCTTTTTGGAGATCTGCTCGGTTATTACTTCGTAGTATAAGTATCCCGTAGCCAATTCTTATTTTTCTTTTGTTTATCTTGTGTAAGTTCAAGGAGATTTTCAACAAGGGTTTCGCCTTTTGCCGCATTCTCACCCAGAAGTTTGGCAAGTTGCTGCGCCATTTCAACTTGATGATCTAATAATTCTTGTGCCTGTTGAATTGTCTTTTTTCGGAGCGAATCAAGCTTTTCAACATCGGAAACATTCTTTGTTATATCAACAAAAATTCCAATATACTGGTTTTCCTCATGAAGCTTGTAAAGAATCTGATGACATGATATATCATAATTCTGATGGTGTAC
>Ga0181520_10000331_pt1 | contig 105152 bp, 91 predicted proteins | sample PEATcosm2014_Bin_29_FD_132451 | JGI IMG/M metagenome (GOLD analysis project Ga0181520, IMG submission 132451) | Peatland microbial communities from MTU Mesocosm Facility, Houghton, MI, USA - PEATcosm2014_Bin02_30_metaG | ecosystem: Environmental > Terrestrial > Soil > Wetlands > Peat | place...
GGGCGCGATGAGGCCACGATCCGGGAGTACATCCGCAACCAGGAGAAGGAAGATCAGAGGCTGGATCAGATGAACCTCTGGAAATGACCTGCCACCGTCAAGGTGGCTCAACTCAACCGGGGCTGCGTTAGCGACCCCGCTCAAGCCGCTTTGAGCGGCTCACATCGTAAAGCCCCCGGCTCTGCCGGGGGATACTTACTCCCTATTCCCTAATCCCTCAATCGTCTCTGTGACGCCACTGTTGGACCAGGTCTTCGGCGGCATCGGGCCAGTCGGGGAAGTTGAAACGGAAGCCGGCGTCGAGCAGGCGGCCGGGAACGACGCGGCGGCTCTTGAGTACCAGTTCGGACTCGGTGCGCAGCAGGAATGCGCCGAGTTCGATGGCCAAGGACAGAATCGGCAGGCCGTTAGGCACGTCCCAGGCCTCGCGCAGCGCCGCCATGAACGCGCGGTTGGGGAGCGGGCTGGGCGCGGCGATATTCACTACCCCGACCAGGTCCTCGCGGGCAATCAGGAATTCGACGGCGCGCGCGAAATCGGCCTCGTGAATCCATGAGACAAACTGCCGCCCATCGCCCTGCCTGCCGCCGAAGCCCAGCCGCACCAGATTCGAGAACTCGGCAAAGGCGCTGCCAGGCGCGGGGCTGAAGACGATGGCGCTGCGCAGGGCTACTTTGCGCGTGCGCGGAGTGTAGCACCCAAAGAACGCGGATTCCCAATCCTTGGCCACCTGAATGGAGAAGTCCCACGTCAGCGGCGCGCGGCGCCTCCTGGAGATGAATTCGTGGCCGCCCAATTCGCCGGTGGCCTCGTTCATTTCCCGGTCGAGCGCGTGGCGATAGATGGTGGCCGTGGATGCGTTGAGCCAGACGCGCGGCGGCTCGGCGAGCCCGGCGATTGCATGGCCGAGCAGGCGCGTGGTCTGGATGCGCGAGTCGTAGATTGCCTGCCGGTTGGCCTCGTCGTAGCGGCAGTTGACGCTGCGGCCGGCCAGGTTGATGCAGGCGTCGGCGCCTTCAAGGTACTCGGTCCAGGGACCGGTGTGCCGGCCGTCCCAATGCACTGTCTGCCAGGGCGCTGTGTATGGGCCGCGGGTCAGCACGGTGACGTGGTGGCCGCGCTCCTGAAAGTGGCGCGCGAGGATCTGGCCCAGCAGTCCGCTGCCGCCAGGCAGGACGATGCGCAAAGCGCGCGGATTCTCGGCGGCGATCCAGTTCATAGATTCAGCTTACGGCGTCGAGTTCAGGCGGCTGCGGCGGATTTAGCTTGCAGACTCAGCCAGGCGCGTGGGCGCGGCGCAAAGCCCGTTGCTACTGCTGGGGCGGGAAGGGGTAGCCGCGCAGAAAAAGGCGGCGACGATAGGCGCGGTACTCGTGCACGATCACGAAAATCACCAATAAGACGATGAGCAGTGGACCCCAGAAAATCCAGGGCGGCTCGACGACGCGATCTCCGCCGACGGCGATGGATCCGGGCGCATGCAGGGTTCCGAACATGACCACCAGGTCCTTGCTGACGGAGGTGTTCTCGCCCAGCCGGACAGAGCCGAACATGCTTACCAGGTCGTCCCCGATGGAAGCGTTGTCTTCTGCCGTCACTTTGCCGAAGAAATTCACCACGTCGTGATTGGCGCGACTGGCAATGTGAACGTTGCCGAAGAAAACCACGATGTCGCCTTTGACCTGGCCCTCGGCATTGACGCTGCAAAAGAAGCAGACCGCATCGTGCACCGAGCCGTCGCGGGGCACATTGATGTTGGAGCCGAACTGGACCGCGTCCCGGTCGGCATGGGCGGGAATGGCGGAGGCCGCAAAAGCCGCGGTGAGCAGGCTCAGGGCAAGCGTTCGCTTGATGGTCATAGGCATCACCTCCAGAGGTTACGCGGGAATCCTGCGAAAAGTTCCGCCTGGGCTGGAACGGCCCGGCGTCAACATGGATGGCACCCAATCTACAGCGAAAGGCGGTTGATCGGTGGACATTGCTGCGGCGCCGCGGGCCTAATTTACGAGCGCCTCTTCACGATCGGCAAAAGCCTCTTCACGGCTGCAGGTGTGTTCGATTTCTTCCACCATGGCGGTGTAGGGGCGCACGTTCAAGCCAAAGGTGCTGAGCAGGAAACTGAAGAGGACGATCTCCATGCCCAGCGAGATGGCGACCGAAGACGGAATGACGATTCGTGCGATGCGCTCCAGGTCGAGTTCGCCAAAGGCCTGAATCTTCCATTGCCAGAGGGCATAAACGGCGGCCCCGAGGCCGGAGAGCATGAGGAGCGCGCCGGCAACCAACCCGCGTTCAAGGGTGATGAAGCGGACGTACCAATGCTCTGCCGCGGTCTCAGGGTAAAGTCCCGCCTGGAGGGTGAAGGTGCGGGAGAGGAGCCAGAAGAGGACGGCCTGAAATCCGGCGACCAGGAGGGTGGAGCAATAGATGACCGTGTCGAGGCCAAATTGCACGCCGTTGAGGTGGATGGGGAGGGCCAGAATGAGGCCGCCCACTACCGCTCCCAACAAGATCATCGCCAGACCGGGATAGAGGAAAAGCCATCCAGGACTGAACAGGAGCATGAAGCGCAGATGCCGCCAGCCGTCGCGATAGGGAAGCAGGTGCGGCGGGCGCGTGCGGCCATCGGGGCTGAGGACCGCGGGCACCTCGGCTGTGCGCAATCCCATCAGCTTGGCTTTGATGACCATTTCCGAGGCGAATTCCATTCCCGTGGTTCTCAAGTCCATCCGCTGAAATGCGTCCTTTGAAAATCCGCGAATGCCGCAATGAAAGTCTCCTGCCTCAGCATGGAACAGAAATTTACCGATGGAAGAGAGGATCGGGTTGCCGATGTAGTGATTTTTCCAGGGCATGGCTCCGGGCAGGATGCCCCCTTGAAACCGGTTGCCCATGACCAGGTCGTACCCCTGGCGCAGCTTGTGAACGAAGCCGTCGAGACTCTCAAAGTCATAGCTCATGTCCGAATCGCCCATGATGCAATAGCGCCCGCGTGCGGCGGTGATTGCACCGTAGAGGGCCGCGCCATAGCCGCGAATGGGAATGGAAACGACCCGCGCGCCAAGGCGGGCCGCAATCTGTTGCGAACCGTCGGTCGAGCCGTTGTCGCCGATTACGATTTCACCGCACACGCCTGTACGACGAAGGTAGCGCTGCGCTTTCCGGATGCAACTCGCCAGCGTCTCTGCCTCGTTGAGGCAGGGCATGACAATGCTGAGTTCCACGGTCATCTTTCCGTACCCGTGTTCGCTTGAAGGAGGGGCCGATCAGGCGGGATTTTTTGTTAGCGATGAGTCTACAGCATGGTTGGAACATGTGGATAGGTGAAACGACGGGCTGGGGTCATCGCACAAACGAGTTTCAGCGCTGAGAGAAGCTGCGATGCGGGTCTTGAAGCCCTGCGCCGTCAGAGCCGGCAGACGCACGATTTACGCGAAGACGCATCGCAAGCTTCCGCCGAGAGCGAGTCGGCAGGTGATTAGCGTCACAGTATACTGGTTACTTGCACCTTTAAGGTGAAGATCGAAATGTATCTGCTCTGGCTTCGAGTTGCGGCGATTCTCTATGCGGCGGCATCGATTGCCGTTTTCCCGGCCGTGCTGTATGGCCTGGAGCGGTGGCGCAAGACCTGCATCCACCTGGCAGGCCTGGCCTTCTTTTTCCACTTTGTGTCGGGCGTTGAGATGCTTGTCCAGGCGCACAGATGGATGCCCGTGGGCGTGCGCGAGGTGGAGTCGTTGCTGGCGTTTGCCGTGGCCGGCCTGTTTTTCCTGGTCTGGTGGCTCTACGACGCGATCTCCCTTGGAATCTTTGCTTTACCGATCACGTTTTTTGTGGTTTTTATCCCTGCCCTGGGGCCCGACCGCTACACTTTTCCTTCAGAAGGAGTGCGGATCAGTTGGCTTGTGGCGCACATCGCAGCGCTGCTGGCCGCCTATGCCGCACTCGGCTTCAGTCTGCTTGCCTCGGTGCTTTACCTGGTTCAGGAGCGGCGGCTGAAAAGCAAACACAAGCCCGGTGAAGACTCCTGGTGGCTGCCGCTGGACTGGCTGCCACCGCTCGATACCCTGGAGCGCGTCGCCCACGCCACTCTCGAATTCGGTTTTCCCTGCATGACCGTCGGCCTCGTCATCGGCTCGGTTCTGGCCCAGGAAACGCCTTTGGGCGCTGCCTATTTCCTCGACCCCAAGGTCATTGCCTCGTTTATTTTATGGGCCGTCTACGTGACGCTGCTCTTTGTTCGCCGCGCGGCCGGATTGCGCGGGCGCAGGGCCGCTTACCTTTCCGGCGCAGTCTTCCTGGTGATGCTGGCAGTGCTCGCGGCCAATGTTTTCAGCCAGGTACACAGGTACGGTCCACGATGACCCTGGACCTCATCGGCATCAACCACAAGACCGCGCCCATCGAGCTGCGCGAGCGGGTCGCCATTTCGCGCGAGGATTTGCCGGAGGCCACACGCGCACTGGCCGCCGTGCCAGGTGTGACCGAGTGCATGATCGTTTCCACCTGCAACCGCGTGGAGATTCTGGCGGTCCTGGAACAGCAGGCAGAAGTGGACCAGCCCCACGCCGACCTGGCCAACTTTCTGCAACGTCATTTTGGCTTGGATCCGGCGTTGCTTGCGCCGCACCTCTACGAACACCGCGACCAGGAGGCGGTCAGCCATCTTTTCCGCGTGGCCGCCAGCCTGGACTCGATGGTGGTGGGCGAACCGCAGATTCTGGGCCAGGTGAAAGAGGCTTTCGCCGTGGCGCGTGCCGCCGGCACCGTGGGCGGCCAGCTCGAACACCTGCTGCAAAGCGCCTTTGCCGCGGCGAAAAAAGTCCGTTCCGAGACAGAAATTGGGTCGAATTCGGTTTCCATCGCCTCTGTGGCCGTGGAACTGGCGCGGAAAATCTTTGGATCGCTGCAAGGGCGCACGGTTTTTCTGGTGGGCGCAGGCAAGATGAGCGAACTGGCCGCGCGGCATCTGGTGCAGCAGGGGGCGGGGGCGATTCTGGTGACCAACCGGACCCAGGAGCGTGCACGGCTGATGGCAGAGACATTTCAGGGCCGGGTGATTCCATTCGAGCAGATTTATGAAGCAGCCAGCCAGGCCGACATTGTGATCAGCTCGACCGGCGCGCCGCACCCCATCTTCCGCCACGAGCACGGCCAGGCGTTCCTGCATCGGCGGCGCAACCGACCCATGTTCTTTATCGACATTGCCGTGCCTCGCGACGTGGACCCGGCGATGAACAAGCTCGAGGGCATTTTTGTCTATGACATCGACGACCTGCAGCAGGTGGCGGCGTCGCACATGGCCGAACGCAGCCGCGAGGCCAGCGACGCCGAAAGCTTGGTCGCCACCGAGGTGGAGCGATTCCATGAGCGGCAGCGCACCGTCAACGTGGCCCCGGCCATCGTGGCTTTGCAGCGGCAGGCCGAGGAGATTCGCCAGGCGGAGCTGAAGCGTGCGCAGGCGCGGCTGGGTTCGCTGAGCGCAGAACAGCTTGCGGCGGTCGAAGCGCTGACGCGCGGATTGGTGAACAAGTTTCTGCACCCGCCCATGCAGGCGCTCAAGCAGGCTGCCCGCGAGAGCGATTCTGTGCGGTTGGAAGCGCTGTGCGAAACCTGGTCATTGCCTGGCGCCGCGGGCCTGGAGCCGGAATCGGAAGGCGCGGCGGGCGGCAGTGGCGCGGGCGCAAAGAAGTCTGAAACAGCGAAAGCAGAGGGCGCAAAAATGAGTGAGACCAGCGCGGTGGGCCGGCCATGAACCTGCGCATCGGAAGCCGCGGTTCGCAACTGGCCTTGTGGCAGGCAAACCACATTGCCGCGCTCGTCCGCGGCCAAGGCCATTCTGTCGAGATCGAAATCATCAAGACCACCGGCGACCGCTTGCAGGAGGTCACTTTCGCCCAGGTTGGTTCCAAAGGCATGTTCACCAAGGAAATCGAAGAGGCGCTGGCCGAGGGGCGGATCGATCTGGCCGTGCACTCGCTCAAAGACCTTCCTACGGAGTTGCCGGAACCGTTTGCGTTGGCGGCTACGCCTCCACGCGTGGACCCGCGGGACGTGATTGTGTCAGTGAAGTTCTGGAGTTTCCGGGAGCTGCCCCAGGGCGCTCGTGTGGGCACCAGCAGCCAGCGGCGGCGGGCGCAGTTGAAGGCGCTGCGGCCGGATATCGAGGCCATCGAGTTTCGCGGCAATGTGGACACACGGCTGCGCAAGCTGGCCGAGGGGCAGGTGGATGCGATTCTGCTGGCCGCGGCGGGTCTTGACCGGTTGGCGAAGACCGAATGGGTGCGCGAACGGCTGGAGCCGAAGGACTTTTGTCCGGCGGCCGGGCAGGGATCGCTGGGGATAGAGACGCGCAAGGGTGACACCGCGACGATGGGGGCGATTGCGTTCCTGGACGACGCGGACACGCGGTTTGCCGTAACCGCCGAGCGGTCGGCGCTGGCTGCCTTGGGCGGAGGCTGCCAGGTTCCCATCGGGATTCATTGCCGGCCAGCATCGGGGCAGGCGGTTGGCGACAAAGCCGAGTTGTGGAACGAGATTTTTGCCGTTGTCGCCGACCCGGAGACGGGGTCGGCGGTGCGCATCTTCCATCGCGCGCCTCGCGCTGACTCGGACCCTGTTGCGTTGGGGCGGCTGGCGGCTCGGAAATTGATCGAAGCCGGAGCGGGGCCGCTGCTCGAGGCTGCGGGCGGGGTGGGACGGTGAGCTTGCTGCCGCTGGCGGGACGGCGGGTCTTGGTGACCCGCGCATCGCATCAGGCAGGAAAACTCAGCGAAGGGTTGCGTGCGCTGGGGGCTGAAGCGGTCGAAGTTCCTGTACTGGAGATTCGCCCTCCAGCCACGTATGGGCCACTGGACGCGGCCCTGCGTCAACTTGACAGCTATGATTGGCTGATCTTGACCAGCGCCAATACGGTGCGCGCGCTCTCTGAGCGGGCGTCGGAGTTGGGGCTGGTGCAGCCGGCGGGCCTGAAGACGGCTGCGGTGGGAGAAGCGACCGCTGCGGCGGCGCGCAAGTCTGGCTTCGATGTTTCCTTTGTCCCAGAAGCATACGTGGCCGAAAGTTTGGTGGAAGGGCTGCTGACTTGCACCAGGGGGCAGAGAATTCTGCTGGCGCGCGCGGCTGCGGCGCGGGACGTGATTCCGGATTCGCTGCGTGCGGCGGGCGCCGAGGTCGATGTGGTGGACGCCTATCAGAATGCGCTGCCGGAAGCTGCGCCGGAGCAGCTTCGCCAGGCGCTGGCCAGGGGAATCGACGCTGCAACGTTCACCAGTTCGTCGAGCGCAACGCATCTGGCCGAGGCTGCGCGGGAGGCTGGAGTTGCGTGGCCATTTGCCGGGATTCCGGCGGTCTCGATCGGGCCGATTACCAGTCAGACGCTGCGTGACCTGGGCTGGGCGCCAGCCGCGGAAGCCGGGCCCTCCGACATTCCAGGGTTGATTGACGCTGTGGCTGAGGCCCTCGGTGCAGAATCAGAGGAAAAGCAGGTGTAGCTTCTGCGAGTTGTGCTCACCACGGCAAGGAACCTCTGCGTAAGTCACTGGGTCAAGCTCGCTGATCCTCCAAGGGTTAAAGACGCCGTGAAATACGTGGCGCAATCCCAAACAGAGTGCCGCAGGGCCTAAAGGCCACGCTCTTTCTACGGAACTTATGGCACGACTGAAGTCATGCCCTGTTACAAAGCTAAGGGACCCCTGAACAAGTCTCACTTACACTTCGGTATTCCCTCTGGGGCTAGACAGGCTGCGGCCGCCCCCCGGATGAAATGCGAAGAGCCCGAAGAGTACACATATGGGTTTGGCATCCACTGTTTCCTCGTCCCTGATCCCTGATCCCTGTTCCCTTCCCTGTTCCGTTGGTTCCTGCCCCTTCTTCCCGGGTCCTGTATCATCGTAGAGGTCCCTGTGCGCGCATCTCATCCTGCCGGGGCCCCATGGGAAGTGCATGAAGACTGGCATCATCGGCCTGCCGCAGGTGGGCAAGACATCTCTGTTCAAGATTCTGACCAAAGCCAAACTCGAGGAGCGCGGCCACTCGCGCCAGGAGCACATCGGCGTGGCGCGGGTCCCCGACGAGCGGCTGGATAAGCTTTCGGCGCTCTATTCGCCGAAGAAAACCACCTACGCCACGGTCGAATTTGTGGACGTGGCGGCCATCGGGCAAGAGGCGCTGAAAGAGACCGCGTTTCTGGCCAGCCTGCGCCAGGTGGACGCTTTGATTCACGTCCTGCGCGCCTTCGAGGACGATTCGATTCCCCACGTAGGCCCCATCGACCCCTTGCGCGACATCAAGAGCGTCGAGTTCGACCTGATGGTCAGCGACTTGACGCAGATTGAAAAGCGGCTGGAACGCCTGGAAAAGGACCTGAAGAAGGGCCGCACCAGCGAGCTGGAGCGCGAACAGGCCCTGCTGCTGCGCTCGAAAGAGGCGCTGGAGGTCGAGAAGCCGCTGCGTGAACTGGAGATGACCGCCGAGGAAAAGAAGCTCATCCGGGGCTTCATGTTTCTGTCGCAAAAGCCCATCCTGTATGCGCTGAACATCGGCGAAAGCACCACGTTGGGCGACGACCTGGAGGCGGCGCAAAGCCGCTTCAAGCTGGACGAGGTTGCGCAGCGGCCGAATGCCGGCGCGACGGCCATCTGCGGCAAGGTCGAGGCCGAGTTGGCAGAGATGGACGACGAGGAAGCGACGGAGTTTCTGTCGAGCTACGGACTGCGGGAAAGCGGCCTGGTGCGGCTGATCCGCAAGAGCTACGAGTTGCAGGGGCTGATCAGCTTCTTCACCGCCGGCGAGGACGAGTGCCGCGCCTGGACCATTCCGGTGGGCTCGAAAGCGCCGCAGGGCGCAGGGGCCATCCATTCCGACCTGGAACACCATTTCATCCGCGCCGAAACCATTCGCTGGGACAGCCTGCTGGCTGCCGGCTCAGAGGCGGCGGCGCGGGCCAAGGGCACGCTGCGCCTGGAAGGCAAGGAATACGTGGTGCAGGATGGGGACGTCATGCACATCCGGCACAGCGGGTAAGCGCGAATGCTCAAGATTTCATTGCTGCTCGGTGCGATTGCCGCTCTGGCCGACGTGGCCGGCGGGCTGGTACTGGTGCGCGCCAGGGGCATCGAACGCTACCTGCGCTTCTTTGTGGCCCTGGGAGCCGGGTTCCTGATGGCCACGGCGGTCATCGAGATGGTGCCCGAGAGCCTGAAGCGGAGTCCAGGCCTGGGGCCGATCCTCATCATGGCCGGCTATTGCGTCGTCCACCTGCTTGAGCACACCATCAACGCCCACTTCCATTTTGGCGAGGAAACCCACGGGGGAGAATTTGTCTCCCGCCATACCGGCAACTCGGTGATGGCGGGCCTGAGTCTCCATGCGCTATTCGACGGTGTCGCCATCGGCTCGGGATTCCTGGTATCGAACTGGCTGGGCTGGCTGATTTTTCTGGCCATTTTCCTGCACAAGGCGCCGGAGGGGTTCACGATGGCGTCTGTCATGCTGGCCAGCGGACGCAGCCGCAGCGCTGCCTTCTGGTCCGCCGTGGCATTGGCGGGAGCCACATTGGCAGGCGTGCTGGTCATCGAATTGATTCCCAGCTGGCTGGCCTACGGGTTGCCCATCTCGGCGGGCGTTGCGCTCTACGTTGCCGCCACGGACCTGGTGCCCGAGGTCAATCGCGAACCGGGAATCCGCATGGCGCTGGTGTTCTTTGCCGGGGTAGCGGGTTTTCTTCTTCTGCGAATGCTCTTGCCCGCGCTGTAACAAGCAGTCTCTTCCATGCCGGGGCAAGTGAATCGTTCGAGTTGGCGAGTTGAACGTTCCAGACGGATGGACAGCGGATTGATGGAACAAATGCAGCAAGTTAGCCCCGCAATGCGGGATAGCAAGTCAGTGGGTTAGCGCGCGGCACTGGGCTGTGGCGGGGACGTTTCCACACCTTTCATTGCCGCTTGTCGCCGTCGACGGCGAATGGTTCGCGGAAATCCTCCCAAGCAGGTCGTGCATTACAATAAGAACTGGTTTTATGCCTGTTCCGGAGTGTCGTTTACGCCTTCCATGCCGGCGAATGTCGTTGCTCACCAACCCGAATTCACGGCCGTAGCGGTTGCGCCCGTGACGCTGCGCCAGCGCCTCTTGGCACATGTCCAGATTACGCGACTCGATCACAGCATCAAGCAGGCATTCATCCTGCCGGGCATCCTGTTGGCGATGGCGTTGGCCGGCCGGCGCATGGATAGGTCGCTGGCATTCAGCATCTGCATTGGCCTGCTTTCCGCCACTTTGATTGCCAGCAGCAATTACGTCATCAACGAGATGCTGGATGCGCCGTTCGACCGGCTGCATCCCACCAAGAAGAACCGGCCATCGGCCCGCGGACTCGTCCATATCGGCTGGGGCTATGTCCAATGGATCGCAATGATGCTAGCGGGGCTGGCGCTGGCTCAAATGCTCTCCCGCGGATTCCTCTTGAGCGCGCTGGCGCTCTGGGTCATGGGCTGCGTCTATAACATCCCGCCGGTGCGCAGCAAAGATCTGCCCTACATCGATGTACTGAGCGAATCGATCAATAATCCGCTTCGTTTCTGCATGGGCTGGTACATGGTCACGGCCACGCTGCTGCCGCCACTTTCACTGCTGTTGTCCTACTGGATGCTGGGCGCCTACTTCATGGCCCTGAAGCGGTTCAGCGAGTATCGGCAGATTGGCGACTCCGCAGTAGCCGCAAGTTATCGCAAGTCGTTTCGTTCTTACAGCCAGGAATCGCTGCTCAACTCCGTGGTCTTCTATGCCGCTTCATCGATGCTCTTTTTTGGCGCGTTCATCATGCGCTATCGCATGGAGTTGATTCTTTCGTTTCCGCTTGTTGCCTGGCTGATGGCCATCTACTTCGGGCTTTCGTTTCGCTCGGAGAGCGCTGTTCAAAATCCGGAAAAGCTCTATCGCGAGCCACGGCTGATGCTGGTTCTGGTCCTGTGCATTGCCGTCTTCGTGGCCTTGCTCTTCATTGACATGCCCTGGATCGACTCGCTCTTTCCCAAGTCGCTGCCATAGGCGTTCCGCGGAAAATCCGCTTGGGACGCGACGATGGATGCGGCCAGGATGTACGATCGTACCAAGTCAACAGGAGAATTTGTGAAGGTTAACCCAAACGGGCGCTTGCCGATTTTACGTCTGGCCGCCCTTACCGCCGCGGCTCTCGTGCTGCACGGCTACCACCTGGGAGTCGAGGACGGCGAGATTTACATACCCGCCGCCAAAAAGCTTCTCCATCCAGATCTTTATCCATTCGCCACGGAATTCTTTCTCTCCCATGGCCGGCTGTCGTTGTTCAGCCCCATCCTGGCATGGACTTCGAAGCTGACGCACATGCCCATGGACTGGACGTTGCTCGCCTGGTACGTGGTTAGCCTTTTCGCGACGATCCTCTCCTGCTGGCTGCTGGCAGCGGAGTGTTTCACCTCACCGCGAGCCCGCTGGACCGCGATCCTGGTCACCACCGCGGTTCTGACCATGCCGGCCACCAACACCGGCCTGCTCTTGGTGGATCCCTACCTGACCGCACGGTCGTTCTCGACGCCGCTCACCATTTTTGCGCTGGCAAGCTTTCTTGGCCGCCGGCCCGTGCAAGTTTGCGCCGCAATCCTGTTGACGGCGGCAATCCATGTGCAGATGAGCGCCTACCTGCTGTTTCTGATCGCGGTGATGTGGCTGCTGGACCGGCGCACGACCGCCACCCGCAATCAGGTGCCGGTTCTGGCTTCGTTTGTGGCCGTTCTGCCCACGGGTTTTCAGCTTTCTCCGGCCACCGGCGCCTATCATGAGGCGCTGTACTCGAGAGACTATTACTTCCTCTCCACCTGGTCGTGGTATCACTGGCTGGGCATGCTGGCGCCGCTTGCGATTCTGGCCTGGTTCTCCAGGGGAAAGCTGCGCGGAACGCTGCACGGTTTCAGCCGGATCAGTTTTGCTCTCATTCCGTTCGGACTGCTGGCGATCGCCGCCGCCGCGCTGCTCTGCTCCAGCACGAGTCTGGAAATGTTCATTCGTCTGCAGCCCTTGCGCGCATTCCATGTGATCACCTTGATTTTCGTTCTCCTCCTGGCCGGCGTCATGGGCGAATACCTGGCCAGGGATCGCCCCTGGGTGATTGCCGCAGTCGCGATCCCGCTGGCCGCTGGAATGTTCGTGGTGGGCCGGCAAACCTATCCCAACAGCCCACAGATCGAGCTCCCTTCGACGACCAGCAGTAACCCCTGGGTGAATACGCTTCTTTGGGTGCGGCAGAATACGCCCATAGACGCGGTCTTCGCCGTGGACTCGCGCTACTTCGAGGACGAGGTGGCCGACGTGCACGGGTTTCGCGCCGTCTCGGAGCGGTCGGCGCTGGCAGACTACTTCAAAGATGGCGGCGTGGTTTCTCTTTTCCCCGGCCTGGCCGACGAGTGGAAGCAGATGAGCAATGCGACCTATGGGCTCAACCAGTTTTCTGCCGCCCGATTCCGGACTCTGAAAGAAGAGTATCCCGAAGTTACCTGGACGGTGATTCACGGCTCCGCGCCCGTGGGCATGACCTGTCCTTACCAGCAGCGAGGCTATTCGGTGTGCCGCCTGCCTTCCAGTTGAGTTGAAGAGCCAGGCCGGCCCCCGAACCTGGCAGGTTCTCAGTATTTCCATGGCAGCGATGTTTCTGAACCTGCGTAAACAGGTTGCCACAACCGTGTACAAGTGGAAGCTGGCCGCTGCGACACCGAGAATGCCGCAAAGACGGCGGCGGATTGACAGGACGGACAGGCTGGCTTATGCCGTGACCGTTCTTCCAGTCCTGGCTGGATAACCACCCTCAACAGCAAAGCACTTGTGCAACCAAGGTGTTTTCTCTCCGTACCTTGCATCGATGAGCCTATTCTTAGAGGATAGACAGGATAATCTGACATTGAAGTGGTTTGCCGGCCGGGAGGCGGCGCCATGCTCAATCTATCCCAGCGACTGATTCTCGGCTGCGTGCTGCTTGCGGGTCTGACGGTAGGTCTCGTCCTGGCGACGCACAGGGCCCTGGCGGCGGCAGGGCAGTCGAAACTGGCGTTTCTGTTTGTGGTCGCCGCAATGCTGGTCGAGGTGGGAACCATCTACTCCGTGCTGCGGCCCATCCGCATGTTGGCCCACGACGCCCACAAAATCGCCCAGGGCAACCTGGAACACCGGGTGGATTGGAGCAGCCGAGACAACTTTGGCGTCATCGCCAGCGAGTTGAATCGCATGGCCGTCCGCCTGCGCGAATTGCGCGACTCGGAGGCCGGACGTCGGCAAATGGAGTTTCAGCTTTCCGACGCTGTGCTGCAGTCCATCTTCGAGCCCATTATCGTAACCGACGGCAAGGGACACGTTCTCAAGGTGAACCAGGCCGCCGCCGAGCTGCTGGGCGAAGCCGCCACCGACCGCATGGCGCTGACGAATACTCCCGGCGGCGACAAGATTCTCAGCGCCATCCGCGATGCTGTCTCCATGCAGAAAGCCGTCGCCGCAGAAGACGAGGCCTCCATGCTGCCCATGCGAATCGGGAAGAAGGAACGCAGCTACCGTCTGCGCACCACTCCCATGCGCGACTCCGAAGGCCGGCTGCTGGGCACCGTCACCACTCTCGAGGACGTCACCAGCCTGCAAGACACCGATCGCTTCAAGACGCAGTTCATCACCGTGGCCAGCCGCAAACTGCGCGACCCGCTGCTGCAGTTGCGTCGCGGCCTGTACGCCCTCGGCCAGGGCTTTGGCGGAGAGTTGCGTCCCCTGCAGGCGGAACTTGTGGCTGCCGCCAGCAACGAGTCTGAGAAGCTGGACGACCTGATGGGCGACCTGATCGAAGTGGCCGAACTCGACATGGGCAAGCGCGAGCTTCACCTGGAGAGGCTGCGTCCGCTGCAGGCGCTGGCCGAGGCGCGCGACCGTTTTTGCGACGAGGCCGCTCAGAAACACATTCGCGTAACAGTCACGGCTTACGCCGATCTGTCGTTTGTGCGGGCCGACCGACGGGCCGTGCGCTCCATCCTGGACAACCTGCTTTCCAATGCCGTTCGGTACACACCCCAAGGAGGCGAGATTCTGCTCGCTGCCGAAGAAATCAAGGACTTTGTTCAGTTCTCCGTGCGCGATACCGGGCGCGGCATCGAGGCCGAGCGGCTCAGCACCATCTTCGACCGCTTCAATGCATTCTCAGACAGCGGCACCGGCCTGGGGCTGGCACTGGTAAGGCGGCTGGTCGAGTCGCTGGGCGGCCAGATTGCGGTCGAAAGCCGGCTGGGCAACGGAACGACCTTTCGCTTTACCCTTCCTGTTGCGGCTGTGGAAGCAGTTCGCCATCCTGTGGAGGTGGGTTAAGCCATGGCCGAGATTGTCCTTGAAAAACAGCAGGAACCCGCCAAGCTGCGCATCTATATCGGGGCGGCTCCAGGTGTTGGCAAAACCTACCACATGCTGAACGACGCCTATCTGATGAAACACCAGCAGGACGTGGATGTGGTGATCGGTCTGGTCGAGTCCCACGGCCGCAAAGACACAGAAGCGCGGATTCGCGACCTGGAGATTGTGCCTCAGCGGGTGATTCCCTACCGTGGCGTCAATCTGAAAGAAATGGATGTCGACGCCATCCTTGCCCGCCATCCGAACACGGTCATCGTGGACGAGCTGGCCCACACCAACGTTCCCGGCAGCAAGAACCGCAAGCGCTACGAAGATGTGCTGGAACTGCTCGATGCCGGCATCAACGTCATGGCCGCGGTCAACATCCAGCACCTTGAAACCCTCAACGACGCTGTCAACCGCTCTGCCAACACCATCATTCGCGAGACCGTCCCGGACAACTTCCTGAAGCGCGCCAACGAGGTGGTCAACGTAGACGTGACCGTCGATGAGCTGCGCTCGCGCCTGCGCCAGGGCAAGATCTACGCCGCCGAAAAGGTGGAGCAGTCGCTGGCCAACTTCTTCCGCAAGGGCAACCTGAGCATGCTGCGCGAGCTGGCCCTGCGCACTACCGCCGAACAGGTGGGCAACCAGGCCTCGCAGTACCGCCGCACCCAGGGCCTGGAACAGGCGCCCATCCCGGAAAAGGTGATGGTTTGCCTGAGCACCCGGCCCGGCACCGAGCGCCTTTTGCGCGTCGGCTCCCGCATCGCAGGCCGCCTTGCCAGCAACTGGTACGCCGTTTACGTCACCCGCCCCGAGGACGACAAAGGGCATGGCGACCCGGAAGCTTTCCACCGGCTGGAGGAGTACCGGCGCATGGCCCGCGACCTGGGCGCGCAAGTGGTCTCGCTGACTGACCGCAACGTCTCCGACGCGCTCATCCGCTTTGCCCAGCAGGAGAACATCTCCCACGTGGTCTTCGGCCAGTCGGCCCGTTCGCGCTGGGACATTCTGCTGCGCGGATCGGTGCTCAATCGCTTCCTCTCTGAAGTGCGCGATGTGACCGTGCAGGTGGTCCCGATGCAAAGGCCGCTGCGCCGCGCGTAGAGCAGCGGCGGCCTACTCGCAGAACACGCGCACCTTGGTCCCGTTCCCCTCTTTGCCGTCGACTTCCACCGTGAGGTCCTCCAGGTGGTCGATGAGTTCTTCGAGGTTCTCAGGCTTGATTTGCGAGAGAGTGAGTGGAATTCCATGTCTGTTCAAGGCCGCGTCCAGTTGATCGTGGGCCTGGACGGGAATGAGGCTGGCCAGGCGCACGCCGGCGCGCAACAACTGCATGGGGACGCGCACGTTGACCGTGGTGGAACCCTTCATGCCGGTCATGGCTTCATCGGCCTCGACCAGCACACGGAGGTATTTGGCGCGGCTTTTGACGGCCGCAGCGCCGCCGCCGCTGCCCGCGCCTGCACTGCCGGAAAGTCCTCCCGAGACTGGGGAAGAATCCGGTTCAAGTGCGGCGATCAGGCGCTCGGCCTCGTCCGCGGTGATCTTTCCCGCGGCTAACATCTGCAAGATTTGATGACGATTTTCGTTCATGCATTTCCTCTCATAACTGGGTGAAATACGGCAGGACGTGGTGCAGGAACCTGGGGGCTTGTCCCAAGCACCGAACAAGCGGCTTCGATGGCGGCCTCTACAGGATGCGAACCAGAACGTGATTGCTTTCTCCACTCACGCGAACGTCTGTCCCCGGCAAACTGCACAGGATGGCCCAGAAGACCGCGGTCGCCCGCCAGGGACTGACGCGGCCGGCCACGGATAATCCGAAGAGGACAATGAAAAGCAGCGGCGAAAGGAGAAGGACGGGAATCCACAGCAGGAAGAGCGGTATCCAGAGCCGGAGTCCCTTCCAATGCGGGCTTTGAACGTGGACGACGGCGATGCTCGGAATCACTTGAGAGCCTCCAGTGCGCGGATCGCCTCCTGGGCGTCGATCTCCCCGGTCTTGAGCCGCTCCAGCACCTCCGCGCGCGAGGGAGACGGGTTGGTGTCGACAAATTCCAACTGCCCGGCAATGCGGTTCAACCGCGCCTTGATAGTCGGGTAGCTGACTCCGAAGATCTGCTCCATCTCCTTGATGGAACCGTGCGAGCGCAGAAAAGCGGTGATGAAAACCTGATCTTCAAGACTGACACGGGCCAGCTCCGGCAGAGCAAATTCGCCTTCAATCGAAATCTGCTTTTCCGGCAGCCGGACACGCTCGACCACCAGCGGACTCCCCTGGGCCATGCGCAGAAGTTCCTGCCAGTCGGAAGCGGATTTGGAACCAGGGGTCATCGCCACTTGTCCTCATTTCTTGACCACACTGAGGACAATAATACAGTTTATTAATTTTTACAAGTATCAATATTGATATTTTTAATATGGAATCAAAGAGTAGGCTCACTGCGAGAGCATTGCAAACCTCATCTCGGGCCGGGGACCTTTCGTCCGAGCGCAAAAAGGGGGAGGAGATGCAAGCATCTCCTCCCCTGAGGTGATCCAAATTCAAGCTCTATGGGACTGAAAACGGTCGCAGGCCGTCGGTGGGAAAGATTCCGGTGGGAGCGGTGACGGTGGACGGCTGCTCGCGGAACAGGAAGCGCACGTAGAAGCCGGCCGAGACCGCCGAGTAGTTGCGGGAGTTGTTGGCCGAGAAGAAGCCACCCGCAAACCAGTGCGGACCGATCTGGTAGGCGGCTTGAGAGCGCAGGTCATAGTTGGGTCCCACGCTGGTCTTGGCCGGAAGGTACTCGGTGATCGCGGTGCCGGGGAACAACGGCGTCTGGTCTTCCTGGAAGGCCTGCACACCAAGGCTGCCGAGAATGTTGTAGTGCCATTTGGTTCCGGAGTGGGCGGCCCAGGTGAAGGGAACATTGGCCAGGAAGTAGGCCTGGGGACTGAAGTAGCCGCCATTCTTCCAGGTAAATGCGTCCTCGTTCTGGGCGTAGTGCATGCCGAAGAAATTGACGCCGATGCTCAGGTTGCCGTACTCAGGCACGGTCTTCAGACGCCAGTAGGCGCCGCCGGAACCGTCGATGCGGGTGTTGGTGACCACGTTGTAGCCGGTGAGATATTGCCCGCCCGCCCCGATGTAGAAGCCCGACTCCGCATCGCCTTTTGAAAATTGTGCGGTGCCCTGGTTGGCAACCACGCCGCCCCAGATGTTGCCGGGGAAACTAAGCGAGGCCGAGCCGGGATCGCGCAGACCGGCGTAGGAAAGCTGTGTGTCCCGAACCGAGTCGCGGGAGAAGTTGAAGGTGAACGGCCCGTTGCCGGGCTTGAAAGAGGCGCGGCCGGTGAAGGTGGCCACCAGAAAGCCGGTGGGCGTGTAGCCGCCGGCGATGGCAAGGTGCGGGAAGGCCAACTGCGCCTCGCCGCCGATACCGACCGCATTCTGCTGCGGGGGAATGCCGCCGCCAGTGGTGGTGGAGGTTGCGCCGGTGTTGGTATCCGTTCCCAAAGGCTGCGGAATGGTTACCAGCGAATTCCCCGAGGTTGTGCCTTGCAGAACCGTGATGACGCTGGTGCCGTCGGCCTGGCCCGAGTCGAGGAAGACGGGCTTGGCAACGATAGTGAGGCGGGCGTTGTAACCCATGGCCACCGATGCCTCGAACGGTGCTTCGAGGGCGGAAAGATGGTCGTAGCCAAGATCGCCGGAGCGATAGTTGAGAAGGCCGGAGCCGCCCACCCAGGGACTGTAGCTGCTCTCGATGGAGCGCAACTGCATCTCCGCCTCGTCACGCGGACTGGTGGTTCGCTGCTCGCGCTGAACGCGCACCCACGGCCCGCGGAGAGGAGGCAGGTTGCGCTGCTCGAGTTCCTCGTCGGTGAGGCCGGTGGTGGCGTTGGCTGGCGCCTGCGTGGCCGGCGCCTCGGGAAGCTGGACCTGTTGCTGAGGAACCGGAAGCGGGGCCGTGCCGAGAGTCGGAACAGGCTGTTGCGTCTCGGCACGAGCGGGGCGCTTGGGCTTTCTGGTCTTCTTCGCGGGCTTGACGGCGGGGGGCTTGGCGGCTGGCTGGTTGGTGGGCTGGGCCTGCGGCTGCGTGGGCTGCTGAGTCGTCTGCTTTTGCTTGGGCGCCGAATACGCGCCGGTGGCCGCTTCCTGGGCGGACGGCGTGTATTGCGCCACCGAGTACCGCATGGGGGCAGCGGGAATCGCTCTCGGGCTGGCGGCGGGTTTCACCGGAGCATTGTCAAAGGCACGAATGTTGGCCGCCGACCCTTGCGTGAGCTGACTGTCAGTCTGCTCGGCAAACAGGGCCTGCACCTGCGCGGCCAGTTCGCCCATGGGCCACGCGGTAATGCGCAAGCCGGGGTTGGCCGGGTGAGGGGCCGGATTGGATTGGGGCGCCTGAGCCGGGACCTGCTGCGAATTCTGCGCGGGAACGGGGTCGGTGGAATCGATGTTTTCTTCCGAAGGAGGCAATTGCACCTGGCCGGAATAACTCGGAGAGCCTGTGGAGTCCTGGGAATTCGACCCGGCCGGTGCGGGCTTGCCGGATTGCGATTTGCTGGAAGCCTGGCGGAAGACCGCGGGCTGGGTGGCTCTCTGCTGGATGAAGACGGGCTGCCCGGACGCCGGCAAGTCGGGCCGCGGAATGTAGATTGGGGCGTTCGCCAGGATGCTTCCCTGCCGGCCAGACGCGGCCAGATTGGAACCCTGGGAAGCGGCCAGCGGAGGCACGCCAAGAAGATTCAGCGAAGCGGGACCGGCGGGCAGCGCGGACGACTTGGCAGGCCCCTGTGTGGGCTGGCTGTCGGGATCGAGCAGGTTCTTCAGGTCTTCCGGCGCCCCAGTGCGGCGGACACCGTTCTCCGTCGTTGGATAGGGCGACGCCGTATCGAATTTCCGTGGGTGCGAACCGGCAGGCATGGCCGCCAGCGATGCGCGCCAATACTCGCTGGCACGCTGATTGTCACCGCGGGCTTTTTCAAAGCGCGCGGCTGAGGAGAGAACGCCGGCATCGCTGGGATAGCGGCTGAGGGCGAGGCGCAGCCAAGCTTCGGCCTGAACCAGATCGTGGGCCGTGAGGGCCGCACCGATGGCGCCTTGATAGTCGCCTGCGCGTGCGTCCTGCATGGGGGTCGCCTTGAAGAGCTCCAGAGACTCGCCGACCCGGCCAACGCGCAGATAACCGCCGGCCACTGCCCTGCGTACGCTCAGGTTGTCAGGGAAATTTCGCTCGGCGGCCTCCAGAATCTCCACTGCCTGCTGGGGGTCGCCGGCGTCCATCCGGGCCACGGCGCGACGCAGGCTCCAGTTGGTCCAAATGGTTTGCACTTCCTGGCGCTCGGCCGCGGTCAAATCCTGGCGGGCGTCAAGGCCGCGCAAGACGGGATACAGGGCGTGGTCGTTGGCCGTATTGTAGAGCAGCCAGGCGTTCTGGACCTCGATGCCGGCGGGCGCAGCGGCCCGGCGGAGCAGGTAATAACTCTCCACACGGCGCATGTGTTCCGTGGCGCGCGGAATGTCGCCGCTGGCGGCGTAGAGACTGGCCTCGCCATGCACAAATTCGACGTCGGATTCAAGCTGCTGACGCACGTCCGGCGGAATCAGGGCAATCTGCTGGAGCGCTTCGGCGATGCGATTGCCGGCCAGGAGAGAGAAAATCATGCCCTTCCAGGCGTCCCCGGCGGGGGTGGTCGGGGCAGGCGCCAATGCGACCGCCGATTCGCTGGTGGGCTGGTCGGGCGAAAGAACCTGTTCGAGGCTGGACTGAGGAGTGGAAGGCTGCTGCTGAAGCTGCGTCGCGGCGCCGGAAAGGGCTGGACGGGGGGAACGGACCCTTTGTTCCGATGGAGACAGGTGCATGCTGCCCATGTACTTGGAAAGATTCGCGGATTGTGCGGACCTGGGTTGCGCAGTTCTGGCGTGCTCCGCCGGGAAGGACGTGGCGGCCGAATTGGCGGCCTGCGGATTGGAGGTGGGAACGTCGGCGTTCGACGGCGGCTCCGTCCATTGATTCTGCTGCGGCGCCGGTTTTTGCTGCGGTGCAGGCTGCGGCTGGCTCAAATCCACCGGAGCCCTTCCGCCGTAGGGATCGGCGCCATAGGCTGGCAGGGGCGGGACCTTGGTGGTCTTTTGAAACGGCTCGTAGTTGGGATCGAGCAGGTGCTGGAGGTCGGCGGCGGTGACGGCGCGGCGGGCCTTCATGTCCTGGTCCGGGTAGACGAGGGTGTGGGCCAGGCGGTCGGCGGGCGTGGCCTGGGGCATGGCGGCCAGCGAGGCGCGCCAGTAGTCGGCGGAGCGCTGATTGTCGCCGCGCGCCTGTTCATAACGGGCGGCAAGGGCCAGAATCGCCGGGTTTTTGCCGAAACGTTCAAGAGCCTGACGCAGCCACAACTCGGCCTGCGCCTTGTCGTTGGCAGCCAGGGCCGCGCCGATGGCGGCCTGGAAGTCGCCCGCGGTGGCGTCCTGCATGGGGATGGTCTTGAAAAGGGCCAGCGACTCCTTGGCGCGGCCAACCCGCACGTACCCGCCGGCGACGGCCTTGCGCACGGTCATATTGTCAGGGAAAGCCTGGGATGCGGCATCGAGAATGTCGACGGCTCGCTGGATGTTGCCGTTGTCCATCGCAGTTCCGGCGCGGCGCACGCTCCAGTTGGCCCAGATGTCCTCGACGGCTTCCCGCTGCACGTTGGTCAGGTCCTGACGGCCACCGAGGCGCATCAACGCGGGATAAAGAGCGCGGTCGTTGCCGGTGTTAAACAGCAGCCAGGCATTCTGGACTTCAACACTGGCGGGCGCCGCGGTCTTGAGGTCGCGGTAGTGGACCTGCACGCGATTCATGTACTCAGTGGCGTGGGCGATGTCGCCGCTGGCGGCATAGAGGCTGGCTTCGCCCTGAAGAAACTCGATGTCCGCTTCCAGTTCCTTGCGAACCGGCGGCGGAATCAGGGCGATCTCCTGAAGCGCCTCCGTGTTGCGGTTGGTGGCCTGGAGGGTGGCGATCAGCCCTTTCCAGGCGTCGACGCGGTCGGGATGGGCCGCGAGCACCTGATGGTAGATTGCATAGGCCTGAGCGGTATCGTTGCGGAGCAGATAAATTGCCGCCAACTGCAACTGGAGCGGAATGGCGGGCTGGCCGCCGGCGGCGATCTGCAGCTTGACCGAGCGCTCAAGCAAGCCCTGCGCCACGTCGAACTGGTTGGCCTGCTGATAGATTGCGCCGAGCATGGACAGGAAGCCGGGGTCGGCCAGCGCCGTGTCATAGGTGGAGGGCGGCATCTTCTCGACGTCGGCGATGGCTTCGTTGTCCTGGCCAAGTTCGTGATGGGCGCTCACCAGGCCCATCCAGGCGGGAAGGCTGGCTGCATCGTCGGTCAGGATCTGCGTGTAGAGCTGGGCCGCCTGGTCGAAGCGGTGAGCCTCCATCAGGATGCCCGCGTATTGCAGGCGGGTGTCCGCCTTGAGGTTGGTCCCGTTGTCAGGAAACGGCAGCGCCAACGCCTGGGCGAGAACGCGCTGGGCGTCGGGAGAACGATTCTCAGCGTGATAAATGGTCGCCAGAGTGCGCAGGTACTCGGGATCCTTGGCCACGGCTGCCCTGACCGGTGCTGGAAAGCGACTGGTTAGCGCCAAAGCTGTCTGGTTCTGGCCGTCACGCGCATAGGCCAGGAAGAGGCCGCGCCAGGCGGGCGTGGAGTTGGGCTGCACCTTGATCAACTGCTCATAGACGTCGGCTGCGGCGGTGAACTGCTGTTCCTTGACGTAAAGGCCGGCAAGGCCGTTGAGGGCTTCCTGGCTGTTCGGGCGCATGGCCAGGGCGGCCTTGTATTTGGCCGCGGCCACTTCGAACTGATTCTCGTCGAAGGCCTGCGAGGCTTCGCCCATCGTGTACCAGAAGCGCGAAGTGATCAGCGCATCGGCGACAGCGCGGTCCTTGTAGCCGTTCTGTTCGGCCTGGGTAAGGTAGCTGATGGCGCCGGCAAAATTATTCTGCTGCATGCGCAGAAAGCCCATGCCCGCGGCGGCGCGGCCGTTGGTCGGCTCCTGCTCCAGAATTTCGGTGAAGCGCGCCTGCGCCTCGTCGAGCTTGTGCGCGTTGAGAGCCGCAAAGGCCGCACGCTCGGCCGGGGTGCGCGCAATGCCGGAGTTCATCTGGGCCAGCTTGGACTCGTTCTCTTTCAAGTGGCCGGCGAGCTCCGTATCCTGCGGGTGTTCCTTGAGGTATTCACGCAGTTCCGCGGCGGAGGCGGGATTGGCGGAGTCCCAGATGAGCGCCTGGCGCAGGGCTGTTTGGGCGTTCGAGTCCTTGGGATGCGCTTCAAGAATATGAATGCCTTCGGCGCGGGTCTTTGCATCGTAGGTGAGCATGACGCCCAGTTCCACGATGAAGCGCGTGTCGCCGGGGTTGCGCTGGGCCAGGGCGCGCATGGCGGTAATGGCGGTCTCCTTGCCATTGGGAGTGCCATAGAGTGTCTGGTAGTAGGCCAGAGCAATGTCCCCGTCCGGCGGACGGTCACCGTACAGGTCGCGGTAGATGCGCATGGCTTCTTCCGGCTTGCCCTTGCGCGCCAACTCGCCCGCCTGGCGAAGCCGGTCGCTTTGCAGGCGGGTGCTGCTGAGCCCCTCGATTTTGGCGATGTTCGGGTCGTTTGGATTGACGCTGCGCAGGCGGGCCAGCGCGGCATTCGACTGATCACTGGAACCGATTGGATGGCCATGTCGGGGCGGCCCCGCGCTTCGAGGGCGTGCGCCTTCTCGACCAGAATCCTGCGGGTTTCATCGGGCGTGCCGGTGGCAGGCTTTTTTTGAGCAAGGCCCGGCAGAAGCGCAATCGCCAGGCAAGCCGCGACCACCCAGCCCATCTTCGAAGCCCTCAAGTCAACCCTCATGCGTATGTCCATTCCACTTTCAATTCCCCGCCCGGTCCGAATCGAAACCGGCCATCTACAAAGCCCGTGGCGAAGAGGGCGAGGTTCTGATCAAAATAAGCCAAATCTCTTCCGTACAAACCGGTGGACGCATCCTTTTGCCGGCTCATCCGGACCGTCTGCTGTGCGCCCGGCCTTTCCATGTGGGGGAAAGCCCTCAGGTATGGCAGAACGGCCGCGGAAAATCCCACAGGTCCATCTTGCTCCAACGGAATCCCCTGGTCACTGACCTTTTCAGGGGGGGCATCATGATTGGCAAGGTAGGCGCTCATGCCTGGAACCGCATTCAAAACCTCCGAACGAGTCTTTGGGCTGTCGATCATGCCCGCCCACAGGTAGACCCGAATGGCGTCATAGCTGCCGAGCGGGGTTTCGGGGTCTTTGCCCGGCTGCGGAGGACCGGGATGCGCGAGCGCCGGATAGAAGCCGTCGCCGGGAATATATTCCACCCAGTCCATGGCAAAGCCGTGGCGCGCGCTCATTTGCAAGAAGCGCGGAATGTTGAGAGCGATCCTTTGCCAGGGACCACCGGGGTCCACCACCGCCAGCCTTTCAAAAAGGAACACAGGCACGTAGCTGGGATTCAGAGTCCAGGTACGAAGAGCCGGGGCGCGTCCGTTTCGGGACGGGGTGTTGCCGGGGCTGTCATGCTGAAAACCGACAGGTCCGGGCAACAGCATGGAACCAAAGCCGGGAAGGTCGGCCACTTCGCTTTGGGCGATCCGGGCCATCATCGCGCGCCCGAGGCCGGTGTAGGAGGGCTGCCTCCACAAGCGGCCCGCTTCAATCAGCGTGTAAGCCATCCAGACGTCCGCATCGGAGGCAGAGTTCGTGTCCAGCGTCTTCCATGAGCCGTCGCTGCCGCGGCCCCACAGCCACGCAGGCAGACTCGTCCTCAGGCTTCCGCCGGCCAGGTTGGCCTGGGTCCAGCTCAGGAGAAGATCAAAGCGGGCGCGGTCGTTATCCGCCAGCGCGAAGAACATCGCATAGGCCTGTCCTTCGGAGGTGGTGCGCCCACCTCCCTGGGGATCGATGACACGGCCCTGGCCGTCGATGAAGCGGGCTGCATAGGAATCCCACAGCGTCCAGGGGGCCTGCTTGCAGCCGCCGGCAACAGTCAGCATTGAAAAGGCCAGGATAAGCAACAGACGCTTCCGCGGCCGGGGTGTCGGAAGACCCATGGTTACAACACTCCAACGAGGGTTAAAGCGGTTTTCCAACAGTTAAACGACCGGGGATCGTGTCAGTCCTCCCGCATTCTCAAGCGCGCCCTGGCCTTGGAGCGCAACCACTGCCGCGTCCAGATTGCCAGCAAAAATGCCAGCCCCATGACCACAACAGCGGCCAGCCACGGCACTTCCATGAACCAAAGTGTCAACCGTGACCACCACGGCAGCACTCCCACATGATAGACCTCTGACCCAATTCGGAACGATTGGAACTGGGTCCCGTGCAGAACCGAAACCGAGCCGGCGATGTCGCTGGATTGCTCGACCTTCATGAAGGTGGCCATGAAGGGTTCAAAGGAGTTGGCGTCCCTGAAGTGGATGGCTACAATGCTGCGGCTTCCGCCGGAATCGTAGGGAGACTGAATCCCCTCGATCACCGCGTCGGGCGTGCCGGCAGCGGTCAGGTCCCCGGAGTCGGTGTGCTCGTCGGAGTGGAGTTTCCACCAGGCGTGATGCAGCGGGGCAAAGAAGCCTTGCGTGTCGTGTACCGAGATCTGGCCGCTGTGCAAGGCGACGGGGAGATTGCCGGCAAGCTTGTCGAAGCCCGGCTGGTCGTCGCCGGTGCCGAGGATGAGAAAGTCGGTCCGGGCGCCGGATTGCAAGGCGTCCGCACCGGCCACGGTCACGCGCAAAACCGGGAAACCGGTCTGGCGGCCGAAGTGGCCCATCAGCGTGACAAAGGCCTCGATCTCCTGCTCGGTGGGCGTGGCGGGCAGCACCACGGTGGTTTCGCTCAGGTCGGCATAGCGCGTGAACGGGAAGCCGGCGTTTGCAAAAATCTCCAAGTTGGGCAGCGGCGCGTAATGCGGATAGCCGCGCAGGTCAAGGTACGTGTCACGCAGGATGGCGCCCTGCATGTTGATGGGCGTCGTATCCTGGCAGCCGCCTTTTTTCAGCAACTGGAAGGTAAAGTCAAAAGACAGCGAATTGGAAAACGGACGCAGGTTCACGACCGGGACGGGCACGTCGGTCTGAATTCTGCGGGAAGTTTCCTGGCCCGGGACCAGGGGCACAGAACCCAGAAACGCGTTGTTGACCCGCACCTGCATGCTGGAAATGGGCCCGATGGGAACGGAGTTGTAGCGGTAAACCAGCCTCAGAATGGCGTTGGGTCGTTCGGAGTAAAAAATATCCGGCGGAACGCGGAAGTACACGTCGAGAGGAGCTGAGCCGTCGCCCTGCAACTGGTCCGCCGTGGCATAGTCCCACAGCGCAATGGTCTGGTCAGTGCGCGCCCAGCGGGGCGCTCCATCGGGCCGCTGCTTGTCAGGCAATCGCAGCGTGTCAATGGTCGCCTGCGCGCCTTGCAGCATGTCGGTATGCAGGGCCACAGCCTGCGCAGCCTGGAGCATCTGGTCCGAGTCGCCGCCGGCAATCACCATGATCTTGCTGTAAGGATCGTTGGGGTTGGTGCGCATGGCCACGGTGGGCGAGGAGATCGCGGGCAAATTCAGGCCGGGCGGCAAATTCGCCGGACTATCGGAAAACACGATCGCATTGCCGGACGGGATTTGGCCGATGTGAACCGGGAAGCGAACGGGCCGGCTCTCGGAAATCAGGCCGAAGTAGCTGGAGACAACGCCGGCTGCCTGAATGGCTTTGAACGAAGGCGCCGACGCGAAGACGAGGGGAATGCTCAACGGTTGAATGACGGCCGGATCGAGAAACGGCATGGGCAACTGCTTGAGGTCGTCGGCGAGAGGCAGCAGATCGCCCTGGATGTCGAGGAAAGTGTTGCGCTGCACGCGCGACCACAGCGCGGTGTTGGCGGGGTCCTCGCAGACCATGGTGTAGTGGCCGATGAACTGGATGGTGAGCGAGTTGTTGTGCACCAGCAGCTCGGGGGGAATGGTGAACTCCGCCTCGGCATCCTGGCTGGCCGAGCCACCCACCTGTCCCGGCGTGGGCTGGATGGTGGCAAACAGCGTTCCGTTCATGATCAGCTTGATGTGGCTGAGCTGCGGCAACAGGCTGGGAGAAAAAGCGTAATAGATGTGCACCTTGGCGGTGCGGACAACGTGGGTCTGCGGCAGGGTGAAATAAATGCTGTGGCTCGAATCGATGCCGTGCAGTTCGATCTGCGGCGATCCGGCGTCGTTGAGGGTGAACGTGTCGCGGAACTGGCCGGGCGGAGGCGCGGGCAGCGCGCTTTTGTCCGGAGCGGCGGGCTGCGCGATTGGCGGATTGGAATCCGCTTGAGGGGCGGATTGCCCCAGCAGACTGGGCGCGGCGCCCATCAGAATGGTTGCCGATGCAAAGATCACCACGGACCGGGCCACGGCGAGCGCTTTGGACTTCCCTGCTCTCTTGTCTTTTGAAGTGAAGAGGCTCTGGAAGGTCGAGAGCAGCCCGTGCATGGAGATATTGAAGATGCGTGCGAGACTGCGCAGGACATCGTCGCTTTCGCGGGACTCGCCCCAACCCAGCCACGAATCCGCTCGTGAATATAACACCATGGTCAACACTTCCTGTTCGGCAATCGTCAATTCGCCAAAGTGCACCCGCAAGACCGAACCTTCCGACGAGACCACGGTGGCGGGCAGATCGCAAGCTACGGAGGGAAGCGGAAAAACCAGCCGCACTTCGGACTGCGGGATGGCGTCGAGCGCTTCGCCAAAGCAGATGCTGGTGCCGCCCGAGGACATGTCAATAGTCTCACCTGCGACCAGGCGCCCATCGGGCAGCTTGGCCATCACCGGTGTAACCACATTAATGCGCACGGTGGTCCGCAACTGCTTCATCTCGCGCGCCACAGCCGTGCAAACGCCCAGCAGAATGATGTTGAAGCAGGACCAGATCACGTTCATGATCACGGTACCCGGCCGGTCGCGATCCCAAATGAAGAATCGGGGAATGGCGATAAGCACGCCGGCAATGTTGAACAGCAGCATGATCAGGAACGGCTGCGCGATCTTGACATCGAAGAAGGTTTTCTTGACCACGCCGCCCTTGGCCGTGACGTTGAACTTGCCCAGCTTGGGGTTGATGAGCGCCATCATGGTGGGCAGCAGGATGTAGGGCGAGAGCACCGTCTCGTAGACCTCGTTCCACCAGGAGTGGCGATGCTCGCCCTGAATCCGCGAGTTGGTGACGTTGGAGAGCGTCAAGTGGGGTAGCGCGTAGGCCAGAATGGCCGCCCAATAGCCGGGGACGTTGGTGTGGCTCAACAGGAGAAAGATCAGCGGCGCGGTCAGGAATATGAGGCGCGGAACTGCGTAGAGGAAGTGGCACATCGCGTTGAAGTAGCACAGCCGCTGGGGGAACTTGAGTCCCGGAGCAAACAGCGGATTGTCAGTGCGCAGAATCTGGATCATGCCCCTGGCCCAGCGAATGCGCTGGCCCACGTGGGCCGAAAGCCGCTCCGTGGCCAGGCCGGCCGCCTGGGGAATGTTGATGTAGGCTGTGCCCCAGCCGTTCATCTGCATGCGCAGAGAGGTGTGCGCGTCCTCGGTTACGGTTTCAACGGCGATGCCGCCGATTTCGTCGAGGGCGGTGCGGCGCAGCACGGCGCAGGAGCCGCAGAAGAAGGTCGCATTCCAGAAATCGTTGCCGTCCTGCACGATGCCATAAAACAGCTCGCCCTCGTTGGGGATGACGCGGAACTGCCCCAGGTTGCGCTCGAACGGATCGGGCGAATAGAAGTGGTGGGGCGTCTGCAGCATGGCCAGCTTGTGGTCGCGCAGGAACCAGCCCATGGTCATCTGGAGAAAGCTCCGCGTGGGCACGTGGTCGCAGTCGAAGATGGCGACATACGGAGAGTCCATGCTCTTCAGCGCCGTGTTGATGTTGCCCGCCTTGGCGTGCTTGTTGTCGGAGCGGGTCTTGTAGCCGATGCCGGCTTCGAAAGCGAACTGTTCAAACTCCTTGCGCCGGCCGTCATCGAGGATGTAGACGTGCATCCTGTCGGCGGGCCAGTCCATGTTGAGCGCGCCCAGCGCGGTGTAGCGCACCACGTCGAGCGGCTCGTTATAGGTGGGAATCAGCACATCGATGTGCGGCCATTCCTCGGTGTTGTCGGGCAGCGCCACGGGAGCCCGGCGTAGCGGCCAGATGGTCTGGAAGTAGCCCAGGAACAGAATGAAGAAGGCATACACTTCCGCCAGAATCAGGCTGAGAATGAAGAACGCGTCCAGGGCACCCCAGTGATTGCCGGGGTCCTGAAAAAAATGCACGGTGCCGCTGATGCGCCAATATCCGTAGCGGAAGGTGCAAAACATCGACATCACCATCAAGGTGAGTGTCACCAGGTAGGAGTCGGAACTGCGCGCCAGGGCCAGGGCCATGAGCAGCGTCAGCAGCCCCAGAACCGCCTGTTGCGGCCATGTGAGGGGAAGAACGGCGAGGAAATAGAAGACCACTCCCGCCCCAAGCAGGAACGCCAGGCGGAGAAACTTGGTGAGGACATTCCCTCCGGCCCCGATATCCTGCCAAAGGCCCGTTGCCGTCATCGCTCACTCCAGCGCACACCGCGATAACCCGTGGTGGCGGGTGCTGCAAGGCTCTTCACCCATCCCGCAAGGCTGCCGAAGTCCTCAGCCACGGTGGAGTTGGGAGCATAATCCACGACTGTCATTCCCTCCGCCAGGGCCTCGCTGACAGCGGGTGCGCGGCGCAGCGCGAAGGGCAACAGCCGATCGCCCAACTGCTCGCGGAGCACCTCCCGGACATCGAGATGCAAAGGAAGAGACGGGTCGAACTGATTGAGCACATAGTACGGCGTGATCTGATTGCCGGCGGCCGCCGAGTTGTGCTGGAAAAAGGCGTCGATGGAACCCACGCTCACGACCGAATTCATGTCGGGAACGACGGGGACGAGGATGGTTGGCGCCATGCGCATGAGCCGCCGGGTGGTGGCGCCGGAGGCAGTGGCCAAGTCGACGAGCACGCGGCTGACGCCACGCGAGAATTTGCCGATTTCGGTGGTCAGAGTCTCCTGGTTGACCGCTTCGGGCCCGAGCGTATCCGGATCGATGGTGACCATCTGGATGGGGGCATCGCCGCTGGCTCCCGGAGGGCTGAAGGTCCGCAAGGCTCCCGGGCGCTGATCGTGGGCGCCGAAGAAAAACGGCAGCAGGCCGTAGGAGGCCGTATCCACCAGCAGAACCCTTTCGCCGCGCGCGGAAAGAGCCCGGCCCAGGGTCGCGACCAGGCTGGTTTTGCCCACCCCGCCGGCCAGTGAAAAAACAGCCAGCATGGGGGCCCGTGACGCAGCCGGGGGTGGAACCACCTCGGCGGGCGCGCTGGAACCCTCAAAAACTCCCTTGAGGGCAAACCAGCGGGAAGTCAAACGATCACGCGATCCTTGCAGCGTGTCTTCGGGAGCCGCGGGAACGGGCTGGCTGGCCAGATCCGCGCGATCGGTTGCCAGCCATGCGGGACGGCCAATGCTTTCGCGCGGCTCGGGCTGTGCCCATTGGTTGCGCGGCGGAAAGAAGCTCTCGTCGCGCACGGACGCATACTGCGGAGCAGCGGGAGCCGAACGATAGGACTGCGCGGGCGGAAAGGCGGAATGCTCGGACAGAGGCGCGGAGAAGTACGGCTGCCCAGGGATGGCGACCGGAAGCACAGAAAAACGCTCCGCGCGCGGCGCGGGCTGTTGCTGCCATGTGCGCTGCTGCGTGGCCGGACGCGTGGCCAGTTGCTCGGCCTGCTCGGCAGCCTGTTGCGCACTGCGTTCGTCAGCCAGTCGGGCAGCCTTTTGTGCTGCCTGCCGGGCGGCCAGTGCGGCAGCCTCTTCGGCATGGCGCGCAGTTGCCTCGGCGGCACGGGCAGCTTCCGCCGCACGCTCAGCCTCAGCCGCCTTCTTCGCCTCGGCTTCCTGATGAGAGCGCCGGCGCTCTTCTTCGATGGCATTCTGCACGCGCTGGCGGGCCTTCTCCCGGGTTTGCGCGCGCGACGCCGAAAAGTCCCGGTACTTGGCGCCATGCAGATTGGCCCACGAATAAAGGGTCGCTACATCCTCAGGAGTCTCATTCTGTTCGACCAGCACCGTGCGATCTGTCATACACCACCATGCTTCTTCCGAAGATTGCCCTTCACGTCCGGCATTCCGCTGGTCCATTTTGGCCTGTCTCAAGCGGAAACCGGGCGCCATGCACTCTTCCTGAAGGAATCCTTACTATGAATCGTAATCGCAGGGCTATTGCTCGAACAATAACACTTGCAAGGTTACCCTCCTACCACTTTCTTGCCATTTTTCGGCCGGACGAATCCTGTATGTCTCGACCTTTCAACGGGCAGCCGTTCCCCCGCCGCGATTTTTCGGCATCGGCAAAGCGGCTCAGCTCCCCGGCTTCGAGACCTGGGGAAAGGGCACAGCGCCGCCTCGAGGGAGCCTCGTGCTGGCGAACTCCCGGTCGGGACCTGGTGGGGACTTTAACCCTATATTCATTGAGACTACACGGCCCTGTTCACTTTGCGCGAGCAGGCGCCCGGACCCGCCCGGAACGGCCGCTCGACCGGCACCGGCCCCGCCCCTGTGATAATTTGGAATCAGCGGCCTTGAACGAGCTCGTAGCTCAGTAGGTAGAGCAACGCCCTTTTAAGGCGTGGGTCCTGGGTTCGAGCCCCAGCGAGCTCACCATCCCTCCCTCCCGGCCGCGGTGTCCCTCAAGATAAACTGTCCCGCCGAGTTGAACTGACCAGTCCAGTTCCCCGGCGGGAAAAAATCCCATGGGACAATCCAAAGATTGCAGATTGCTGGCAAGCCAATGCGGAGACCTGGACGCGCCATTCCCGCGCCGGATACGACGTCTACCGGGACGCCCTGAACACGCCCGCCTTCCTCGACCTGCTGCCACCGGTGAAAAATGTGAGTCAAAAAAGAGCGCGGTCGATGTTCAGCCGCGCCCTCGCAAATCAGACATTTCGTCCTATACAAAGCCGTTCTTACGGTCTCGGCCAGAAATGCTCCTCCGAGCAGGCGATCAGGCGCTGGGCAGCGTCCTCGGGCGTGATGTCCCGCTGCGGCATGCCCAGCATCTCAAAGCCCACCATGAACTTGCGCACCGTGGCCGAACGCAGCAGCGGCGGATAGAAGTGGGCGTGGAAATGCCACTCCGGGTGCTCCTTGCTGTCTGTCGGCGACTGGTGGAAACCCATGGTGTAAGGAAAAGGGGTTTCAAAGAGGTTGTCGAAGCGAGTGGTTACGCGTTTGAGAACGTCGGCCAGCCCATCCCGCTCGGCGTCGTTCAACTGCGGCAGAGCCCCCAGGTGGCGGCGGGAAACCACGAGGACCTCGAAAGGCCAGACGGCCCACCAGGGAACCAGGGCAGCAAAGTGCTCATTCTGGAAGATGATTCTCTGCTGCGCGGCCTGTTCCGCGGCGAAATAGTCGCAGAGCAGGCAGTGGCCGGTGCGGGTAAGGTGGTCATGCTGCGCCTGGGTCTCGGCGGCCGGCTCGTCGGGCACAAAGCCGGTGGACCAGATTTGGCAGTGGGGATGGGGGTTGCTGGCGCCCATCATCGCGCCGCGATTTTCAAAGATCTGCACGTACTCGATCCAGTCCAGGCCACCCAGTTCCTGGTATTCGCGGGTCCAGGCATCCACCACGCGGCGAATCTCAGGGCGGGTCATGCGGGCCAGGGTCAGGCTGTGATCGGGATGGAAGCAGAGCACCTTGCACAAGCCGCGGGCGGGTTCGGCCACGAGCATTGGCGAACCCTGGGTCTCGGTGACCAGGGGGGAATCCGGCAACAGGGCTGAGTAATCGTTTACAAATGTGAAAACCCCTTCATACGAAGGATTGACGGCGCCACCTGCCCGCTCGTTCCCAGGGCACAAATAGCACTTCGGATCGTAGGTTATAGCGGAAGGCGCGGTCTTTTGGCCGACTTCGCCCTGCCAGGGGCGCTGCGTGCGATGCGGCGAAACCATTACCCAGGACTGCCGGAGGGGATTCCATCGGCGATGCGGAAACTGACCCTTCTTTTCCATGTTTTCTCCCAAGTTCATTTTAGGATATGGACGCGCGGATGAAGTCTGACTGCGCGAAGCGATTTGGAACGCCTCGATTGGAGTAGGCCGTGTGGGCAATTGAAAGCCTGTGAATCCTGAGTATATTCGGGCATTGAGCGCGGCCAGCTATTTTCATAGAAAGCTGCGAATGCGCTAAGGGGACTGTAAATGAGACGCATAGCATTCAGAACGCTTTCCGTTGCCCTTGCAATCGCTGGCCTGGTTTCATTCGGCGCCGGCTTCGCCTCGGCGCAGACCATTGGAAGCTCAACCGACGTGTACAGAATCAACTACTTTTCAAACAACGTGGCGGCAGCACCCGATGCAACAGTCCGGATCGATAATCCCGGCCTGACGTATGGGAATCTCTGCGCCATGATTTACGTATTCGCCGCCGATCAACAAATGGCCGCGTGCTGCGGATGCGTTGAAACCCATAACGGCTTGCGGACATTATCGGTCAAACGCGACCTGACGCCGAACCCGCTTACCGGCGTGGTTCCGACGTCCGGTGTGATCAAGGTCGTTTCCGCAGCAGTCAATAATCCGCCGTATTGCGATCCGACAGCCCATGTCACCCCGAAGGCCAACCTTCGTGTCTGGGCAACGCACGTTCAAAACGAAGTGGGCACTGCCTACCCGATTACTGAAACCGAATCTTCAGACTCAACCCTGGGGGCCACCGAGCTTGCCAACCTGCAGGCGCAATGCGCTTTCATTGCGATACTGGGCAGCGGAAGCGGTGGCTGCGGCTGCGGCACTGGCGACTGATGCTGGGACGGCACCGGGCACATGCCAACAACCAACAAAGCGGCTTGGCGAGCCGGCCGTCGAATCGAGCGTCTTCGGACTTGTTGCTTGCGGTCGAGATGGATCCCGTGAACACTTGAGCCGAAGACGCTCCAGGAGCGGCGAACCCCATTCAGTGCAATCGCGCGGCGAGCGGAATCATGATCTCGGTAATCAACTCGTCTTCAGGCACTTTTCTGGGATCGTTCACGTAATTCTCGATAAAGTAGCCGTCGCGCAGTTGGATCTTTTTCTCAGCTACAATCTCGAAGACGCGGCCAGATGCCTTGGGCAGGTTCGAATAGGGTCCGGTGAGAACGAAGCGGCCGTATTTGCCGCCGTTGAATCTTTCGTACTGAAGTCCCTGCGGCAACTCCACCGGCAGCGCGGAAAGCATAACCCCGGCACGATAGATCTTGGGCTCCATTTTGTAGAGGCTCATGTAGCCCGTGATCTGGTTGTGTTCAAGGACAGCCGGAACCAGCCGGTGCGCCTCCTGCCATGCCTGAGGGGCGACGATCATGAAAGGTCCGGTTTTCTCGACAAAGACGTAATGCGTCTCGGGCCAGGTCACGGTTTCCGGTTCTTCTGTCAGATTCATGAGGTCTCCATTCGGTTGGGATGCAACGCGAGGCGGCGACGTCCGGCCCCTGCGGCGTTCAAGCCGGGGGCTTTTCCGGGGGCGGCATCGTGGCCAGGAAGCGCCGAGCAAACTCGGCGCTGTACTCGTCCAGCAGCGTCTTCACCCGCTGCGGATCGTCGGAGCGGACAATGAGCCCGGCATGGTGATGCTTTTTCATGCGAAGGACGATTTCCGGGGCGTCGAAGCCCGAGGTATCCGGCTCAGCCGTATTGGCCAGGCACAGCACGCTGCCCGCATAGCTCTCGAAAAAATTGGGAAGCTCGTAGGTTTCGCCGCGCAGGCTGGCTACCTCAAGCCGCGCCCACTCCCGCCACAGGTTCACGCCGGTTGACACCTGGACCAGGTCGGCGATGAACGCGCCGCCGACGCGGGCTGCAACCTCAAGAAAGTAGTAGCGCCCGTCTTCGTGGGCCCGGATGTATTCGGCGTGGGTGACGCCGCGCACCATGCCCAGCCCGGGGGCCAGGCTGGCGTTCAAAGAGGTCAGTTCCCTCCAGTCCAGGCTGTCGCGATCCACTGTGCGGGTGGTGAAGACTCCGCCCTCGTGCATCACCTGCATGGGCGGCCGGCCGTACTTGTGGACGACGGAGAACTTCACATCGCTGCGGTTCACGATCGAGTCCACGTGGAAGATGTCGCCGGGCACGAACTGTTCCAGCAGGAAGTGGCTTTGCCGATCGCCCAGCTCATCCAGGGCGTCCCACAACTGCTTCGGCTCCTCGATCTTGCGAATACCCAGCGACGAGGCCTCTGAACGGGGCTTGAGCAGCCAGGGCGGCGGCACGCGGTCCATGTAGGCGCGCAACTCGTCGTAGTTGAGCACCCGGCAAAACTCCGGAACCAGAAAACCGGCTTCGCGCGCGCCGATGCGCATGGCGAGCTTGTCGCGATAGTTGGCTGCGGTGGTGATTCCCATGCCGGGGATGCGCATGTGTTCTCGCACCTGGGCCGCCGTCTCCATGTCGAATTCGTCGAGGGCGATGACGCGGTCGAAGCGCCGTGCGCGCGCCATCCAGGAGACGGTGTTCAGAATCTGCTCGCGGGTCAGGCCGGGAGGCATGGTGGCCACTTCTTCCACCGCATCCCGAGGCCAGTCTGCATCGCGAAGCTTGTCCAGGGTCAGCACTGTCGGCCTGACCCCCGACTCTGCGCACTGGCGGAGAAAGTCCTGCCCTTTCTCATAGCTGGCAATACAAAGGAAACGCTCGACCTCTTCGGCCATCGAACCTCCGCTTGAATACTGCCCTTGCCTCCAAGCCGGATTCCCTCGCCTTGCTCCGGGGAATGAGCCTGGCTTGGACCCCAAGTGAAGATAGTTCTACCATAGACGCTGCAACGATATCCTGAGCTCGTACCGGGCTTGGTGCAAGGAACGCAAAAGATGCTCTCGGCAGATCGAATCGTCAAGCTGCACGACACGGAGACTCGCGCGTGGCACCAGGCGCAGGTTGCGGTGGAAGCTGCCGGCCTGAGGGACGAGCCGCATGGGGACTGGTTGCGTTTGGTCAGCCGCCAGCATCGCGCCAACTTTGACCTTTGGCACATCGAGGACGAGGCGCGCACCCCGGGCGCAACCGACGCTGAACTGGCCGGAGTGAAGCGCCGCGTGGACCGCACCAACCAGCTCCGCAACGACCTGGTCGAGGAGCTGGATCGCGCCCTGCTCAGCTGGCTCGAACCGCAGGGCCTTCCCAACCCCGCCGCCGCATTGAACTCCGAGTCGCCGGGCCTGATGATCGACCGGCTGTCAATCCTCTCGCTGAAGATCTATCACACCCGCGAAGAGGCCGAACGCAGCGATGCGCCCGCAGGGCACGCAGCGCGCAACAGCGACCGGCTGGCCATCCTCGAGCAGCAGCGTGCCGACCTGGCCGACTGTCTGGACACACTGTGGAAAGAGACGCTCAAGGGGACGCGGCGGTTCAAGCTTTATCGCCAGTTGAAGATGTACAACGACCCGTCTTTGAATCCCGCGATTTATCGCAAACCTGCCGCGCGGGCCGGCGCATAGCTGCCGGTTTGCGGGCTGCCCATTGACGTGAGGCGGGGTTGTGCGTATAAAGAGGGCCTGAGCAGCGCAACTCCCACGCGCGGTCTGTCCGCCGGCTTCGATCCGGCCCAATCGGACGTTCAGGAGTGCGCGCTCCCGGCAAACCGATGATGCAAGAGGCTCGATTCGTGGCGCACGATCGCAAAAAAGAACCCCAACCGGCGGCGAAAACCACCGGTCACTCCACTACGGGACCGGCTTTCCAGCACTATCAAGCCGCCATGCAACTGCTACAGCAGGGCAAGTATGACAAGGCACTGGCCGCCTTTGAGAAGCTGCTTTCCACTGCTCCGGCGGAAATCCTCGAACGCTCGAAGATGTACATCCAGACCTGCCAGCGGCAACTGGAGAAGCACAACCTGACGTTCCTGACGCCCGAGGAGCACTACGACTACGCCGTCTCGCAGTTGAACACCGGCTACTTCGAGGAGGCGCGAGAACAGTTCGACAACATTCTCGTGGCCCATCCTGACGCCGACTACGCTTTTTACGGGCTGGCGCTGTTGGACTCGATTACCGGGCGCACGCAGGATTGCCTTGGGCATTTGGCCCGGGCGATCGAGCTGAACCCAAAAAACCGGCTACAGGCCCGCGCCGACAACGACTTCCAAAGCATGGTGGATGACCCCCGGTTTACCGAGTTGCTGTATCCTGAGGTTCCATAGGACCTCGCGTGAACCCAGCAATCCCCACGACCTCAATTCCGAACCTTCTCCCACCGCTCACGACGAACGGCGCGGCCCCGACCCCTGTGCGGCCCCTGCGTGTGGTAGCCATGGGCGGCGGCACCGGCCTTTCCACGCTGCTGCGCGGACTGCGGCGCCATGTAATAGCCGCCAGCCAGCCCTCCGCCGAAGCGGGCCTGATCGCCGACCTGGCCGCCGTGGTCACCGTTACCGACGATGGAGGCTCCTCCGGCCGCCTGCGCAAGGGCTTCAACATGCTGCCTCCCGGAGACCTGCGCAATTGCATGGTGGCGCTCAGCGAGGAAGAAGATTTGCTGGCCCAGCTCTTTGCCCATCGCTTTCGCGCCGGCGATTCGCTCGAGGGACACAACTTCGGCAACCTGTTTGTGGCCGCACTCACCGAGATCACCGGGGACTTCGGCCTTGCGATTCAACTGGCGTCGAAGATTCTTGCCACGCGCGGCCGCATCTACCCGGTGACCACCGCCAACGCAAAGCTGGTGGCGCGCATGGAGGACGGCTCGCTGGTGCGCGGCGAGACCAACATTACCGCCAGCCGCAAACGCATTGCGGAACTCATGCTCGACCCCCAGGATGCGGCTCCCCTGCCGGAAACCCTGGAGGCCATCGAGCGCGCCGACCTGATTACCGTGGGGCCGGGCTCGCTCTACACCTCGCTCATCACCAACCTGCTGGTGCAGGGCCTGCCCGCGGCCCTGGTGAACGCCCGGGGCGTGTGCGTCTACGTGTGCAACCTCATGACCCAGGCGAACGAAAGCCTGGGATTGACCGCCTCGCAGCATATTGAGCGGATTTATGAACACACCCGCGCACCGATCTTCGATTACGCGCTGGTGAACACTGCGCCTTTTTCGCCAGAGACGCTGGCCCGCTATGCCGCCGAGGGCGCATCGCCCATCGAAGCCGACATCGAGCGCATCGAAGCCCTGGGCGTGCGCGCCATTACCGGCAACTTCGCCAGCGAGGAAAGCGTCGTCCGGCACGCTGCCGGCCGCGTTACGGGCGCGTTGCTGGCCTTGGGCGACGCTGCCGTCGCGGGACGGGCGTAAGGCGATCCTTCGACAGGCCGAACCTCTCCACCAAGAAAGATCTCCATTACGGTATCTTTAGTGCTACCATCTAAGCGTGATTGAGATTCGCCAGTACATTGACCGTTTGGGGCGGGATCCTTTCGATCGGTGGTTTGAGAAGCTGGATGACGACATCCAGGCGCGGGTTGTTGTCTCTCTCGATAGACTCGAACGGGGCGACTTCTCGGCGACGAAAGGAGTAGGTGCGGGCGTCTTCGAATTGCGCCTGGATTTCGGCCCCGGCTATCGCATCTACTTTGGCAAGGATGGAGAGCAGATCGTGGTCCTGCTTGGAGGCGGCTCCAAGAAGCGCCAGCAGGCAGACATCGATGCGGCACGCGCTCTCTGGCAGGAATACAAGAGACGCAGGCGGGAGGAATAATGCCACTCACAAAGAGCTTCAACGAAACCGTCAAGACCAGGATTCAGCAGAGCGAAGGGTTCCGCCGGGCGCTGCTCCGCGAAGCCGTCAGTTGCATGATCGCCGGCGATGTAGAGACGGGAAAATCGGTGCTCCGCAAATACATTAACGGCACCATTGGATTCGTGAAACTGGGAGCCGATCTTGGCCGTTCGCCAAAGGTTTTGATGCGCATGTTCAGCTCGACCGGGAACCCGCAAGCAAAGAACCTCTTCGAGATAGTTGCCTATCTACAGAAGTCCGAAGGGACGGTGCTGGAAGTGGTCGAGCGAGCTGCGGCATAGAAGCGAGTACCGGACGCCCCGCGCCCAATTCTGGAATTTCCGATTTTGCCCGTGCTTCAACGTTCTCACTCCTCGCGCAGCACTTCCAGAGGCCGCAGACCGAGGATTCTGTAACTCGCAATCCAGCCAGTCGCCGTGGCCAGCAGGGCTGTCCCCACGAGGGCAACGAATGTGGCTGTCCACTCAATGTGGAAGCCAACGTCGAGCTTGCGGAGCAGCACCCGCGTGAGCAGATTTGCAAACACCACACCCACCGACCCGGCCAAGAGGCCCAGCACGCTGAACTCGACGCTGAAGGTGCGCACAATCCTCATGCGCGTGGCGCCCAGCGTCTTGAGCACCACAGCCTCCCGCATCCGCCGGAAGCGCGTGCTGGCAATGCTCGAAGCCAGGATCGTGAGCCCCGCGAAGATCGAGAAACCGGCCAGAAAACGCACCACGAACGTGATCTGATCGACCACGCTCTCGATCCGCGCCAGCACATCGGCCAGGCTGATGACGGTAATCGTGGGGTAAGCCGCGAACAGCGCCCGCTCCATCGCGGCCACCTGTTTGGGATCGATGTGCGCGCCGCCGTACCAGGTAGCCGGCTCGTCCTTCAGTTGGCTCGAAGGCAGAACGAACGCCACTCGCGTGCCAGGGTGCTGCCCGTCGGCGCGATAGATGGCCGACACCTTCAGCGCCCGCACCGTCCCACCCACTTCCAGTTCCACCGCCGAACCAACGCCCAAGTGCAGCCGCTGGGCCACGCCTTCGCCGACGGCCAACTCCGCCTCGCCCGCGCCGGTCCACCACTTGCCCTGCGTTACCTTGTCGCCCACCGGGGCCGTATCGGCCCAGCTCAGCTCCGCATTCTCCAGCATCCGCCGCGGGAAATGCTCCGCCTTGAGTTGCTCCAAAGTCTTGCCGTTCAACGAGACAAAATGCCCCGTCACCACCGGCATCAAATCCAAGGCCTGGGTTACCCCCGGCTGGTGAGCGAAGAACGCCTTCACTCCCGCGGCTTCGTCGGTGGTCACGTCGACCAGAAAGACATTGGGCAGCTTGGGCGAAGCGGTCTCGCGAATCTGGCGCAAGAGAATCGCCTGCATCAGGTAGACCGCCAGAATCAGCATGACCCCGGTGCCCAGCGCCGCCAGCACCGCCGCCGACTGGTTCCCCGGCCGGTAAAGATTGGCGAGCCCATGACGCAGGAACGACGGCAGGCGCAGCCGCGTGCGGTTGAGCAGAAAGCGCAGCACCCACAGCGCCAACGCCGCCAGCGCCAGCATGACAACCAGCGCCGCCGAAAGCATCAAGGCAAAGCGCGTCCCGACCAAAGCTGAGTCTGAGAGCGCCCAAGCGATCGCGCCGAGCGCGGCAACCACCACCACCGACAGCCCCAGTTGCAGCCGCCTGGCCCACCAGCGGGCAAACCAGCCGCCAATGCCCTCCGGCCCCTGCTCCACCAGCCGGCGCAGCACCAGCACCGGCCGCACCGCGCGCACGTCAAGCAGCGGAGGCAAACAGAACAGCAGCGTGGTCAGCAAGCCTGTTCCCAGCCCAGCCGCCACTGAACGCCAGGGAAATTCGAGCGTCGCGTGCACCGGGAGCAGATTGCCGAAGACCGCCGGAAGCGCGGCCATCACGCCTACGCCCGCAGTCACGCCAAGCACACCTCCGGCCAGTCCCAGGCCTAAAGTTTGCAGGAGAAAGATCCGCAGCAGGTCGCCCGACCCCGCGCCCACGGCCTTCAAAATGGCCAGCATGTCCATGCTCTGTTCGAGATGCGCGTGCATGGCCATGGCCACGCCGATGGCTCCCAGCACCATGGCGACCAGGCAGATGAGACTCAAAATCGCGGTCGCGTTGTCCAGCCCCTGGCTCAACGCCGGGTTGCCCTCGCGGAAATCCATCACCTGCGCGTCCGGCAGCGCGGCTTCAACCTGCTTGCGCATCGCAACGGGGTCCGCAGTTGCTGGCAGCTTGATCAGCAGGCGCTGGCTGGCCCGGCTACCCGGCGCCAGCAGCCCCGTGCGTGCGAGGGCAGCCTGCGAAATCATCACCCTGGGGCCCATGCCCGCGCCGGCCATGATCCGGTCCGGCTCCTGCTTGAGCACGGCCGCAATCCTGAAGTCCCTGCCGCCCAGCCGCAAGGTCTGGCCCACATGGGCATTCAGGCGGATGAGAAACTCCTCGGCCACCACGGCCGAAACCGCGGTCGAATCCACGCCCAGGGCCTGCTCCAGGCTCATCGCCGGCTCCAACTCGGCTGTGCCGTAGAACGGGTACTCCTGGGGATCCACAGCCTTGAGCGAAACCAGCAGCGGCACGGGGTCGGGCGGAACCGAAGCCATGGAGATGGTCTCGGTGACCCAAGTCGTCCGCGCCGTCCCTGTGCCGGCGCTTCCCTGCCCCACGATGGCCGCGATTTTGCTCTTTTCCTCGGCGGCCGGCTCGCGAAAGATGCGCGCGCTCAGGTCGCCGGCCATCAACGAGCGCGCTTCCGTGCTCAGGGTCTTGCGGAAGCTCTCGCTGAACCCGCGGACCCCGACCAGAGCCGCCACACCCACGGCGACCGACAGCACGACAAAGCCGAATTTGCCGGGCGCGGATCGCAAGTCGCGCCAGCCGATGGCCGCTGCCCGCTTCCAACTCAGCGCGCGCCTAGCCATTTTCTTGCTGCTCCGCGACTGCGATTGCCGGCTCTTCAAAGGGCAGCGTATCTTCGACCACCAGCCCGTCCTTGAGCACGATTTTGCGGTCGGCGCGGCTGGCCACCTCGGGGTCGTGCGTCACCAGGACCAAAGTCGTGCCCGCCTTGCGATTGCGCTCCAGCAGGAGGTCGAGCACCAGCTTGCCGTTGGCCGAGTCCAGGTTCCCGGTGGGCTCGTCGGCCATCACGATGGGCGGCTCGACCACAAAGGCCCGCGCCAGAGCCACCCGCTGCTGCTCGCCGCCGGAGAGTTGCACCGGGTAATGGTCCGCACGCTCCTTGAGGCCAACTTCGTCCAACAACCGCCGCGCCTGCGCGAGGCCGCTGCCCTCCGCGTTCAACTCATAGGGCAGCAAGACATTTTCGAGAGCCGTGAGCGTGGCGATCAGTTGGTAGGACTGGAAGACAAAGCCGATCTTGCTTCCGCGCACCGCGGCCAGTTCCGCCTCGGCCAGGTTGTGGATGGGCACGCCATCCAGCCAGATTTCGCCGGAGCTGGGCGTGTCGAGCCCCGCCAGCAAGCCCAGCAGCGTGCTCTTGCCGCTGCCGCTGGCGCCCACGATGGCCACAAATTGGCCAGCGGGAATGACAAGGGAAATCCCCTTCAGAATCTCCACCCGCCGCGCGCCGTTCTGAATCCACTTCTTCGCGTCCCGAACCTCAATCACTCTGCCTGTCTCCCTTTGTCAACATGCGCGCGCCGGTTCAAGCCGGATTTTTGAGAGGCGTGGGCACCGCCCAGAAACATCGCAGCGCCGAGGAAGTACCCGAAGTCGTACCAACGGCCAGCATTGGGAAAGCTGTAAATACGCACGTCCGTGAAGAGACTTCCGATAAGGCTGAACAAAATCAGGAAGCCGTGCAGAAGTCCCGAGAAAAATCCTGGCAAATTGGTGCCGTGCGGCCCTGGTTGAGTGGCGCAGCCGACTAAGAAAACAACCCCAGCGGCGAGCATCAGCACGCAAATCCTTCGTAGTTGTCTTGTACCCATTGGCTCCCCTCCTGTCGGATCCCATAGGATCCCCCGTTCTCTGATCTCTGCCCCCTGATCTCTGGTCTTCGCTACACTGTACTTGTGTACGTTCGCCGTTCGCTGATTGTTTCGCTGTGGCTGATTCTACTGGTTGGCCCGCTCTTCGCTGCCGGCAGGCCCGTCCTGGTCTGTTTTGGCGACAGCATCACCGCAGGCTACGGACTCCAGACCGGCCAGGCCTACCCGGATGCCCTTGAGCGCGACCTGGACGCCCGCGGCTACCACTACAAGGTGAACAACCAGGGCACCAGCGGAGCCACCACCAAGGACGCCGTGGCCAGTCTGCGCTCCGTCCTGGCTCTGCATCCGGATGTCGTCATCGTCGAGTTCGGCGGCAACGACGGCCTGCGCGGTGTTCCTCCCGACCAGACCCGCCGCAACCTCGACCAGGTGCTGACGGCGCTGGAAGCTGCTCACGTCAAAATCCTGTTGGCTGGCATCACGCTTCCGCCGAACTACGGTCAGGACTACATCCGCCAGTTTGAGCAGGTTTTTCGCGACCTGGCCCAAAAGCACCACACCGCTTTCGTTCCCATGATTTACAAAGACCTGATCAAGGTTCCCGGCACCATCCAGCCCGACGGCATCCACCCCACCGCGAAGGGCTCCGAAATCGTGGCGCAGACCCTGCTGCCGGCGCTTGTGCCGCTGCTGCGGAAAGGCCGGGAATAGGGAACAGGGGGCCTCGCAAAGCCAATTTGGGAAGTGGAAAAAAGTGAGCGAAACGGCACTTGACGCGCGGCGCCGTTCACGCTAGTTTAACGGTACACGGGAAAGGAGGTTGATCCAGCTGATGCATAAAGATTGCTCCAGATGTTCTGTACGTGAGGTGACTGAGGCCTAGGGCATCGCGCCCCAGACCCTAGGTTTACTCCGGCGAGAAGCATTTCGCACGGAGCGCTGTGGCACTTTCACTTTTGAAGCAGCCTGGGCAGTGACATGCAGGATGGCGATCATTGCACTCGAACGACGAAGCTTGTCGCCGGGGAACCCGCCTTAGCGGGTATCGCCACAGGGCAGTTGCAGCCTGGGACGAATACAGACGTGAAAATGCCTGGGCACTCGCGGCAGCGCGATGGCCTTAGTCCAATACCCACAGATCACCGGCGACGGCCTGGGTAATGCGCCCAGGCCGCCGTTGCGTTTGGGGGCTGAAAATGCGGCCGACCGGTGCTTCTGAGTCAGCTCAAGCGACAGGAACGGCTGCCTCGATCTCCTCGGTGAGCGCCTGGGCAGTCGTCACGCAGGCCGCGCGATCCACATCGAGGTGCGTGACCAGGCGAATCGCGTCCGGCCCAACGGTGCTGCACAGGATGCCGCGCGCCTTGAGACGCGCCACGATCTCGGACGCGCTCAGGCCGCCCGTCAGACGGAAGATGACGATGTTGGTCTCGACTGAATCGAGGTCGATGGCCACGTTCTCAAGATTCGAAAGCGTTTCGGCCAGCAGACGCGCATTGGCGTGGTCCTCGTGGAGGCGCGCCGGCCCCTGCTCCAGCGCGATCAGACCCGCCGCGGCCAGCACGCCGGCCTGGCGCATTCCGCCGCCGAGAGCCTTGCGGAAGAGGCGCGCGCGATCCATCAGTTCCGCCGATCCGGTCAACATGGAGCCCACCGGCGCGCCCAGCCCCTTCGACAGGCAAAACATCACGGTATCGAAGCCGCGGGTCAGGGTCTTCACATTCACACCCAGCGCGGTGGCCGCGTTGAAGATACGCGCGCCATCGAGGTGCGTCGCGAGCTTGCGCTCCCTGGCGCCTGCCCAGATCTCTTCGAGCACCGGCAGCGGTGTGACACTGCCGCCGGCCATGTTGGCCGTGTTCTCGATTTCGATCAGGCCGGTTGCGGCGCGGAATGCTCCACGCGCGTGGATGGCGGGCTCAATGTGTTTCCAGGTGAGAATGCCGCGCTCGGCGTAAACGGCGCGGACCAGACAGCCGGAAAAGACCGCCGTGGTGGCCATTTCCCAGTCGAGGATATGGGCGCGCGATTCGGCGATCACCTCCTGACCCGGCTGCGTGTGGAGGCGAATGCCGATCTGGTTGCCCATGGTGCCCGAGGGCACAAACAGCGCCGCCTCGCGGCCGAAGATCTCCGCCGCGCGCCGCTCCAGAAGATTGATGGTGGGGTCCTCGCCGTAGACGTCGTCGCCCACCTCGGCCGCGGCCATGGCGGCGCGCATTGCGGCCGTGGGCCGCGTCACCGTATCCGAACGCAAATCTATGATGGCTGTCAATGCTTTCTACCTTTCCTGACTTTGGATCGTCGCTGAACGGGGCACGGAGTTCGGAGATGAGGTCTCCCAGATCTCAAAATCGAGATCTGGGGCACCCAATCTGTTCCCTATTTCCTTATCCCTGGTCCCTGCCTTTACGGAATCTGCGCCATGGGCAGCTCGATGACGGGGGTCGGCTTGCCGTCTTTCATGGCGTAGGCCCACAGGCCGTGAAAATTCTGTTTCAGCCCCGGCTGCGCCTTGACGAGCGCGCTGAGAACGGCCACGGCTTCGGTGCGCTGAGCGGCCGGATCAGTCACTCCGGTGGACTCGTAGGCTACGCCCAAGTCGCCCTGGCCGAGCGTTACGTCGAGGTGCATGGCGACGATCTTCCAGGTGCGCGGGCCGTCCTGAATCGTCAAGGGAAAGGCGTCCTGGGGAGAGTTCCTGATCGCCGCCTGCTCTGAGCCAAGCTTTTCGAGATTGGGCGAAGAGAGGAAATCCACGGGCACCAGCAGGGCCCGCGCGGCCTCATAGGCATAAAACGCGCTCCATGGCTGGTCAGCCTTAGACAGTTCGCGGGCGCGCGACCACCACCAAACGCCGTCGTGGCCGTCGAGGATGCCCGGACGCACGGTGAGCCCGCCCAGTTTCCACCCGTTGGCAGGGCCGTCCCAGGCCAGGATGAAGCCCAACTGCCCGCCCTCGGTGGCCCCGGCGGCATCGGCCAGCACCACAGCATAGCGGCCCGGCGGCAGGGTCCTCATGGTGAGGGTTACCGTCAACGAGCCGGTCGAGTTGGAGCAGAAGAACTGGGTGTCGGCAGGTGCGGCGAGGCTGGTGGCGTCCAGCAGGTAGAGGCTGCGCAATTGGATCTGCCCGCCCTTAAACAGGGGTGCGGAGCCCTCGACCACGGTGCGAATTCCCTGCCATTCCTGGGCGACGGCAGGCAGGAGGGCCGCTTGCAGCGCGGTAAAATCCTGGTCGACCACGGCCAGGGCCAGGCGTCCACCGGCCGCGGTCAGCGCATCGCGATCCTGGGGTGACAACTCGGCCTGGGTGGTGCAACTTGTAGCGCGGCTCGCAGCCGGCGCCGCCAACAACACCAGAAGAACCGCCGGCGCGGCCCAAACTTCAGCCCGAATTCCAGCCCAGAACTTTGACCGCAGGCGCATCGTGTGGGGCATCCTCTCAGGCCGGAGAATCTCTTTTTGAGCGTCTGCCGACCACTGATAGTCTAGTACATAGGGAGCGGCAGCGAATTGCCGCGCCCGGGGCGACAACTGCGCCCGCGCACACAGCTTGGCCGCAGCTGCCAGAAGATGTGAATTCGCGATAAGATCGGCGCGAGGAGCCGATTCCCATGTGTAACGTAGTTTCGCCCAAGTCGCCGCTTCCTCTCCGATCCGTTGGTGAGCGCATGTTTCCGCTGGTTGTGCTTGCCGCGGCGCTTTGCCCGGCGCTGGTGCTGACAGCGCAGGCGCCGGCAACCGCTGGCCCATCCGCCGCGATGCACGTTCCAGTTCATCAACACAAGCGGTCTGCCGCCAAGCGGCCTGTGGCGGCGCATGTGCAGCCCGCGACGTTGAAGACAGCCTCCGCACCGGTAACTCCGCACGCGCCCGTGATGCCGCTTTGGCCGGCCAACGAAACGCCTGCACAAGCTGCGGTCACGTGGGACAGCCATGGGCTGCGCATCGACGCCGCCAACTCCAGCCTGATGCAGATTCTGAAAGATGTGTCCACGGCCACGGGCATGAGGGTGGAAGGACTGAACAGCGATCAACGCATCTTTGGGGCATACGGGCCAGGCCTGGCGCGGGACGTGTTGTCGCAACTGCTGCAAGGGTCCGGCTACAACGTTCTGATGATCGGGGACCAGGGCCAGGGGGCACCGCGGCAGATCGTGCTGAGTTTCCGGCGCGCCGGGGCGGCGAACCAGCCTGCGATGAGCAACCCGGTGAGCGCCAGCGCCGCCGACGATGATGCCGACACGGACGATCAGCCGCTGGCCCCACCACCCGTGCGTCCCGGCTTTGCACCGGGCGCCCCGCCACGCACTCCACAGCAGATTATGCAGGAGATGCAGCAGCGGCAGCAGCAGCACGCTCCGCAGTAGCGGAGCGAAGTTGTCAGTTGTCAGTGGTCGCGGCCAATGGTTGTGCGAGCGGGCCATCTCTTTGGGGAAGGGTCTGATCTGCGCCGAATGGGGAATCCATTCGGGACGTAAAGGCGACCAAGGGGCTGCGGCGAATGGTCCTGAGGCCGATTCAGACGCCGCCGCAGCATGGTGCGCGCGAACTGAGAACTGAGAACTCGCTTTTTTACAGCACCTGGGCGACTTCACGGTGCGCCTTGACCACGGGCGCAGGGAGCTGTTGAGGGCGCATGAGCGCAAAACTGGCCCGGAGGATTCCGTAAGCCGCCAGAATACCGAAAGCCATGGAGCCTATCGACGCTGCAATCAACATCGCCAAATTCAACACATCCGCCATTGAACCCACCCTCACTACTCCTTTGAGGTTTCGAACACAGCATGTCCACCCTTCAGCCACCCGGAAAGCTGCCCTGGGCTGGCGAAGAAGGATTGTCTGCCATTGTCGCAGAAAAACGCGCCGCGTTGACCCTTGTTTCTATTGACCAATAGAATACTCCCAGGGGTGTTACAAACTGGCGAAAGCCCGGACGGAGCACCCGGAACCGCCCACCGCACCCAAATCATGCCCATCACTCACATCTCGGTGCGCGGGGCGCGCCAAAACAATTTGCGCGACATCAGCGTACGCATTCCCCGCAACACGCTGACCGTGGTCACGGGCCTATCCGGCTCGGGCAAGAGTTCGCTGGCCTTCGACACGATCTATGCCGAGGGACAGCGCCGGTATGTCGAGACTCTTTCCGCCTACGCGCGGCAGTTTCTGGACCAGATCGAGCGTCCGGACGTGGATTCGATCGAGGGGCTGAGCCCGGCTATTTCGATCGAGCAGAAGACGACCAGCCGCAGCCCGCGTTCCACCGTAGGCACCATTACCGAAATTTACGATTACCTGCGCCTGCTCTACGCCTCAGTGGGCACGCCCCACTGCCCCAACTGCGGACGGCCGATTGCGCGCCAGTCGGCGGAACAGATTGTGCAGCGCATTCTCGAGCTCGGACAGGGTGAGCGCGTGACCGTGATGGCGCCCATTGTGCGCGGGCGCAAGGGCGAGTTCAAGGACCTGTTCGACCAGCTTGACCAGCAGGGCTTTCGCGCTCGGGTGGACGGCGAGGTGATGGACCTGGCCGAGCCGGTTCCGCTGGACCGGCGCAAGAACCACAATATTGAAGCGGTCGTGGACCGGATTTTGCTGAAGAATCCCCCCGCCGACGCGCCACCCAGTTCAAAGCCCTCTGTGGAGAAGCGCCTGGACGCCGCGGTGGCCAAGGCGCTGCAACTGGCCAACGGCCTGGTGCTGGCGGCCGTGACCGGCGGCGAAGAGCAGTTGTTTTCCTCTTCGATGGCCTGTCCCGACTGCGGCCTGGACGTACCCAAGCTGGAGCCGCGCAGCTTCAGTTTCAACTCGGCGTTCGGGGCCTGCCCGGAGTGCCACGGGCTGGGGTCGCTCTACGATCTGGACCCGGCCAAGGTGATTACCGACTGGTCGAAGCCGTTGCTGGACGGCGGCCTGGGACCCGGCTCCGCCTCGCAATACCTGCTGAAGCTGGTGCACCTGGCCGCGGACCGCTACAAAATCGACCTGAAGATTCCCTTTGAGGAATTGCCGCCGCGGCAGCAGCACATTCTGGTCTACGGCCCTCCCAAGGGGGAGGCGCCGCGCACCGGGTTCCACGGCGTTCTCGCGTTTCTCCGCGACAGCATCGAAGAGGCCCGCAGCGACACCTATCGCGAGTACATGATGAATTACATGTCCGCGACGCCGTGCCCGGTGTGCCGAGGGAAGCGGCTGCGCCCGGAATCCCTCGCAGTCAAGATCGGCGGACTCTCCATTGCCGACTTCACTGCACTGCCGCTGAACCGGGCGCTCTCGGCGGCCATCAACCTGACCTTCACGGCACGCGAATCGCTGGTGGCCGAGCGCATCCGGCATGAAGTGGTGGAACGGCTGGAATTTCTTTGCGCCGTGGGTCTGACGTACCTGGCGCTGGACCGCAACGCGGCCACGCTCTCGGGCGGCGAGGGCCAGCGCATCCGGTTGGCCACGCAGATCGGCAGCCGGCTGCGCGGTGTGCTCTATGTTCTGGACGAGCCCTCGATCGGCCTGCACCAGCGAGACAACAACCGGCTGATCCAGGCTCTCGAAAGACTGCGGGACCTGGGCAACACGGTCCTGGTGGTGGAGCACGACGAAGACACCATCCGCCACGCCGACTACGTCCTCGACCTCGGCCCGGGCGCCGGCCGGCTGGGCGGCTACGTGGTTGCGCAAGGCACGCCGGCAGAGATCATGGCCTGCCCGGAGTCGCTGACCGGACGTTATCTTTCCGGCGCCTCCAGCATGTTGCAGCGCGAACATCCGCGGCCCCTCACCGGGAAATGGCTGACCGTGACCGGGGCGCGCGAGCACAACCTGCAGGACGTGACTATCCGCATTCCGCTGGGCGTAATGACGGTGGTGACGGGCGTGAGCGGCTCGGGCAAGAGTACGCTGATCAACGACATTTTGTATCGTTCGCTGGCGCAGACCATTTACGGCTCGCGCGAGGAGCCGGGTGCGCATGACTCGCTGACAGGCGCCGAGCAGATCGACAAGGTGGTGCGCATCGACCAATCGCCCATCGGGCGCACGCCGCGGTCGAACCCGGCGACGTATACCCAGGTCTTTTCGCCGATTCGCGACCTGTTCGCGATGCTTCCCGAGGCCCGCGAACGCGGCTACAAGCCGGGCCGGTTCAGCTTCAACGTGTCGGGAGGAAGATGCGAGGCCTGCCAGGGCGACGGGCAGCGGCGGATCGAGATGAACTTCATGCCCGATGTCTACGTGCAGTGCGAGGTGTGCAACGGACGGCGCTATAACCAGGAGACGCTGGCCGTCCGGTTCCACGGCCATTCCATTGCCGACATCCTGGACCTGACCATAGAAGACGCGTTGACCGTGTTGGCCGACGTGCCGCAGGTGCGCCAGAAGCTGCAAACGCTGGTCGATGTGGGGTTGGGCTACGTGCACCTGGGACAGAGCGCGACCACGTTGTCAGGAGGCGAGGCGCAGCGCATGAAGCTGGCTCGCGAGTTATCTAAGCGGCAGACGGGACGGACGCTTTACCTGCTGGACGAGCCCACCACGGGCCTGCATTTCGACGACGTGCGCAAGCTGCTGGAAGTGCTGCACCGGCTGGCCGACCTGGGCAACTCGGTGATCATCATCGAGCACAACCTGGACGTGATCCGCAACGCCGACTGGATTTTGGACCTTGGTCCTGAGGGCGGCGAAGACGGCGGGCGCGTGGTTGCCGAAGGACGTCCCGCAAAGGTAGCCGCCACGGCCGACTCGTACACCGGGCAATTCCTGGCCCGCTACTACACCTCCGCCAATGGCCGGCTGGCGCCGGTGGATCTCGACGAGGAATTGACCGATAGCACTGCAAATCCGGATGCATCGGAGGCTGTGCTGAGTTTGGGGAATGGCCACGTTTCTGAAACCGAGGATTCCGCTCCACCGCCAACCAAGACGAAGGCAAAGCGTGCCCGGCGAAACACTCCCGCCGAAGAGGACCTTGCCGCTTCGCGCACAAAGGCCAAGCGCCCCGCGCAGGACGAAGCGCCTCCCAAAAAGCCCGGTCCGCGCAAGAAGAAAACGGGGATCGCATGAGCGAGACGCCGTGGAACGAGACTGGCGATCCCGAAGGCAGGTCCGAAGAAAGGCCGGAAACCAGGCCCGAGGACGAATTGGAAGCCGGGCAGGCCGAGGAGCGACAGGAATTCAGGGCGGGCGAAAAGGCGCATGTGAACAATTCTGAGCCAGCGGAGGACGTGCAGCCGGAAACATGGCAACGGACGCAGCCGCCAGCGGCTTTTGAGAATCCACCTCCAGCAGCGGAGGATGTGGAGACTTCCATTGCTGCGCCCAACGCGGAGCCTCCACTCTTCCAATCCTGGTCGCAGCCCGAGATTCACCCGCCGGCGCGCATTCCCCACCTGGGCCACGTCTGCCTGCTGATGGTGTTCGCCACCTTTGGCCTTGTGGGCGCCATTCTGCTGACCCGCGCGGCGCTCAATGTTCATCTCTTCGGCGTCTCGAATATCAACCAAGCCACCACAGACATTCACTACGCGCTGGGCAACATGGCGTTGGTCTACCTGATTACGTTTGGTGTCTGCCTGATCTTCTTTCCGCTGGTGTGGCACAAGGGCTTCTTCGCCGGCCTGCAGTGGCGCGGGGCGACGGCATTGCGCCTGCGCTATCGTCTTTTCGGGGCGGCCTGCGCCTGCTTTGTGCTGGCCATGGTCGACGAATTCCTGCTGCCCGGTCCCGCCAATGCGCCTATCGACCAGCTCTTCAAGACCTCGCACGAGGCCTGGCTGCTGTTCGCTTTCGGCGTCACGTTTGCGCCCTTCTTTGAGGAGATCGCCTACCGGGGCTTTCTGCTGCCCGCCCTGTGCACGGCCTGGGATTGGGCCATCGAGCAGAGCACCGGCAAGCCCGCCCGCACCCTGGACAAGAACGGCCATCCGCAATGGTCGCTGTTCGCCATGACCGGCGCATCGATCGCCACCAGCATTCCCTTCGCCATGATGCACGCCGAACAGACGGCGCACGCGCTGGGACCGTTCCTGCTGCTGATTTCGGTGAGCCTGATCCTGTGCTGGACGCGCCTGGCCACCCGGTCGCTGGCCGCCAGCGTCCTGGTGCATTCCTGCTACAACTTTCTGCTGTTTTTTCTCATGCTGCTGGGCACCGGCGGGTTCAAGCACATGGAAAAGATGTGAAAAGACAGGGAACAGGGAACAGGGGACAGGGAAATGATCGTGTGCTGTCCGCAGTTGTCAAGAGCCCATCGGACGAGCCGCCGGAATACAGTTGTCATCCGATCGCCGAAACTGTTCCCTGTTCCCTGCCCCCCGACCCCGTTACAATCGAAGGAATGACCACCCCCACCCACGCGCAACAATTGCTTTCCCTTCTCGCCCGCACCAGCTTCCGGCTGGGACAGTTCACGCTTTCCTCGGGAGGCACGAGCGACTACTACATCGACTGCAGAACGACAACACTGCATGCGGAAGGCGGCCGGCTCACCGGGCACGCAATCCTTGAGTTGCTGGAAGAAAATGACATGGAAGCCGAGGCTGTGGGCGGGCTGACCCTGGGGGCTGACCCGATTGTGTCGAACGTTGCCACCGCGAGCGCATGGCGTGCTCTGCTGAACCCCGGCACGGCTCTGTTGCACGGGTTCCTGGTGCGCAAGGCCGAGAAGGCCCACGGCACGGGCCGCCGCATCGAGGGATTCTGCCAGGAGGGCGCGCGCGTGGTGATTGTGGATGACGTTTGCACCACGGGCGCCTCCACGATCAACGCCATCGAGGCCGCCCGCGAAGCTGGAATGAAAGTGGCGGGCGTGGTGTGCATCGTCGAGCGGGAAGAAGCCTGCGGCCGGCCAGCCGTTGAAGCCGCCGCACAGGGCGCGCCCTTCCTCAGCCTTTTTACCGCCAAAGAAGTCCGCGCGGAACACGTGCGACAACAGCAATAGGCAGGTCGTAACCGCTGGCGGACAATGGCCGAGAACGCAGGCTCGAAGGATCTCCGGTGGGCTGGAAGACTTGCCATCCGAAGCAGAAGCTATGGATCCGGCAAGAAAACATTGACATTTTCTTCCCACCCTTTCCCGCAAACAACGCAGCCAAGCATGGGGCGCCTTGACAGCATTTGGTTGCCGGATCAAGAGCAAGGTCTCTGAGACCCGGGAGGGCCTGCGGGGCGGAAATCCGCGCACTCCCGCCGAGGATCTGAAATGGACAGTGACGCCCGCCCTGAATGATCGTTTTTACCGGAAATGGAAAGACGAGAGATATGAGCTCATACTCGCAGGGTTCGAGCCGGCGTACGCCGAGATGCTGAAGCTGCCCCGCTCCATTCCCCAGGAGAAGCTCTTTCGTAAAGGACTCCATCGCTGGCTGCGCGTATGGCCGCTATCGAGGCGGATCGCGGCGCAGACAAGCAGCCACTGCCGCCGGGCGAGAACCCGGATCAGAAGATGGGCCAACCGACAGAGGTTGCAATCAGCTCTGCCGAAAACCAGCCCTGGCCAAGCCGAAGGCCGGCGCTGAGAGCAAGTCTGTCAATCGCAAAGCTCCGAAAATCCGGTTAAATGGGCGTCGCGCAATGGCGTTCTAGAGCAGCTTCCCCGCGGCCAGGTCCCGAATCAGCGTGCGGTCGGCGGCCAGAAAATCGTAGCCGGGCAGGTCCTCGAGCTTCGTCCACCGGAACTGCTTAAAAATCCGGTTTTGCAGCTCTCCTGCGAACTCGTGGACGGCAAAGAACTGCAGATCCACGGCGCCGCCATGACGATAGTTGTGGCGGATGTGCGTCACGCGGGGGCCGATAGTGGCGCGAATCCCGAGTTCCTCGTCCAGTTCCCGCGCCAGCGCCTGCTCCGCGCTCTCGCCGGGTTCGATCTTGCCGCCGGGAAACTCCCACAGCAGCGCCATCGGCTGATCCGGACGCCGTTGGCAGATCAGGACTTCGCCGCCACGAACAATCAGCGCCGCCGCCACAAACCGCAGGGCAGGTCCGGCAGGATGAGCATTGAGATTTGCTTGCGCGTCTTCCACGCTAATAGTGTAAACGCACCAAAAGGGATGCAGTGTCGCAGCGAGCATTCTGCCCTTGCCAGCGTGAACATGGTTTCGGTCTTCCTGCGAAAGAATTGATCGCCAGGGAAGAGGATCTATTCCCCGGCGACGGCCGCATGGATGCCCTCGGCCTCACGCGGCCTGAAGTAGCCCCAGCCGTTCTTTTTGGCCGCCTCGAGCAACGCTGGAGACGGGTTGACCGGAAAGGCGCAGCGCGCCACTTTCAGCATCGCCAAGTCATGGATCGAGTTGCCGAAGACGGCATCGGGCCGCGCGAAACCGGCCCGTTTAAGGGCTTCCGCCTTGCCCGCGTCGGTGGGCACATCCAAGACCTCGCTTGAGATCAGTCCCTCGGCAACGCGCACTTCGGCAGCCAGCACCCGGTCTTCCCCTATGCCAAACTCGCGCACGCCCTCGGCCACCACCCACTTGTTGGTCGAACTCACGGCCCACAGTTCAACGCCCGCCTGGCGCAGCGTGGCCACCAGCGCGGCCATCTCGGCAAAAACCCGCCCGCTGACAAACTCGCGTACATAAATGGCGGCCGCTTCGCGCAGTTCCTGCTCCCGAAGGCCCGCGTAAATCTGCACCATTTCACCGCAAATTTGCAACTCGCTCACCTTTCCGGCCACGTAGGCGCGGTAGCGGGTATCGATCCAGTCACTGGTCGAGCGCGAAACCAGTCCCTGCTCCAGGGACCACACCATGAACCCGTAGCCGGAGTCGCCGCTCCAAAGCGTTCCATCACAATCGAAGACCGCAACCTTGGGATTGCAGTCGAGAACCACCCGCTCAAACTCATGGGCGGTCCATCTGGGAATTTCAATCTGCGTGCGTGTCAAGCGTTCCTCATTCGTTTCGATAAACTTATCCAACTCTATTCTCATTCAAACGGCAGGGTTTTGCACGCGGCGCTTTTCGGATACGTCTGACTCAGCAGCGTTTCCAAGGTCCGGCGAGCGCCTGGAGGTTGGGCAAGCTGTCGCCAAAGGGGCCGACTTGAGCGCCGGCGCGAACGAAACAGCCCACGCCACTTTCAGAAATCAGTTTGGAAATCAGTTGCCCGCCGATCCTGCCGGAGCCAATGGAGAAGTCTTGATGATCTTCACCCGCAGCGGCTTCGCATGCCGCAGTCCGACGTGCAGCCGCACAATTTCACCCGGCTGCGCCTGCACGCGAAACACCGCCGTCGCCCCGTTCATCTCCGCCGGCTGTGGATCGGAGTCCACAACCCATCCCTGCGGGACCGATTCCTCCACCACGAAGATCGCCGGCCCCGTCGTCACATTCTGCAGGACGTATTCCTGCTCGGCAATGCTGACGTAGCTGCGCCGCACTTCATTGCCGGCGATGGTCTCTTCCATGTGGTTGGAACTGAGCACGCTCTCCAGATGGCAGATCACCGGGTCCTTGCGCAGGCGCGGTCTTTTACGCGTTGCGTCCCGGTGAGCCGGATCCGGCAGAATGTGGCAGTCCTGATCAACATGAATATCCTTGAACGGCGAATAGGGCGCCCTGGCGGCAACAGGTTTTGCAGTCGGCTCCGCAGCGGTCTGCCCGGCGCCAGGCGACTGGGCCCCTGCCGTACCGGCAAACGCAGCAATGCCCAAAAACAAGAACGCGGGAAAGAGTCTCGTCGCAAACATGGCCAGAATTTTAGCATCGCCGCGGCAAAACCCGCGTGAATTGATCCGGCAGGGTCTCGACCGTCCTTCGGCCGTGCGGCGAAGTGACGCGAGCCGTCAAAAGTGATTGCAGCCACAGACAGAGCGCTTGCCGCCCGCCTAAAGTCTTGGCTGCAGGCGGTCCAGGGCTGGACAAGGTTGGATGGTTTGCGGAAGTCCCAGACTTTTTCCTAGCGGTGGACGGGGCGCGTCGGGTGAGGTTCTGGCTCCCCGCTGCATCCCGAATGCCCCGTTCTGAGCTGGATGCTCTTCGCCATCAAGGAGGGGCCATCCCATGCAAGGCCATTGTTCAAAATGTAGAGCGCACATGGAGCCGCCGTGGAGCTTCTGTCCTCATTGCGGCGCCGCAAACACCGCTGAAATCCCCAACCCCACCGCACCGGCGCAGCCTGAAAAAGCCCCCGTCGAAGGCGGGTTCAGCGGACTGCTCTTCGGCGTGGTGGCAGCGCCAGTCCTGATCATTCCCGGAACCCTGATGTGCCTGACCGGTTTGGGTGCGTTTCTCGGCGTTCCGATGATTATCGCGGGCGTTTTTGCGCCGCTCATCGGTCCGCTGATCGGCTTCGGCGCGTTGAAGGGGAAATGCCCCTGGTGCGGAGCCGCGGTAAGCAGCATCGCCAACACCAGGGAATTCGGCTGTCAGGTATGCAGCAAGCGCATTGCCATCAGTCATCGGGAGTTTGTCAGAGCCGCCTGACAGGAATCCCCAAGGCGCCGGACTGGCGAGAAGCGATGCAGCTTCCTGATAGCAGGAAGCCTGTGCTCTTCGAGTTGGCTAGTACGCGGTCATCTGAATGCGGTTTGTTGAGCCAGGAACTCACGGGCGCTCCCAGCGAGCAGATTGCACCGCGTCAATCTTGTGGTGACGGTTCGGATACCGCAGCTTCGACATGGAAATGCCTCCAGATCGTCTCTGCCGTCTTCCGCGGCACCACTGCGGCCAGCGATTCGGCCGTAGCTTGCTGCACATCGCGCAGGCTCCCGAAGTGCGTCAGCAGCCGCTGCCGCGTTTGCGCGCCCACGCCGGGAATGTTCAGTAACTCGGAGTCGCGGTCGCGCATGGCGCGGCGTTGGCGATGATAGCCGATGGCGAAGCGGTGGCTCTCGTCGCGGATGAGTTGAATCAGATGCAGTACCGGCGAGCGGCGGTCCAGCACCACCGGCTCGTCCTCGTTGCCATAGAGATAAATGACCTCTTCGCGCTTGGCGATCGAAGCCAGCGGCTGCGTGGTCAGCCCCAGCGATTCCAGCGCATCGGCGGCGGCGTGCAACTGGCCCAGCCCGCCGTCGACCAGCACCAGCGAAGGCATGGGCTGTTTCTCTTCTTGCAGGCGGCGATAGCGGCGCACCAGCACCTCGTTCATCGAGGCGAAATCGTCCACGCCGGTTACGGTCTTGATCTTGAACTTGCGATAGGCCTGCTTGTTCATCTTGCCGTCTTCCCAAACCACCAGCGAGGCCACGGTCTCAGCGCCCTGGATGTGGGAAATGTCGAAGCACTCGATGCGGCGCGGCAGCTCAGGCAGCAGCAGGGCGTCGGCCAGCGCTTCCTGGATGGCCTTGCGCGAGGGCTCCAGAACGCGGAAGCGCTGGATGTACGACTGCTTGGCATTCTGGCTGGCCAGGTCGACCAGCGAGCGTTTTTCGCCGCGCTGCGGCACGGCCAGCTCGATGCGGTGGCCGCAGCGCTCGCTCAGCAGCGCGGCCAGGGTCTCCCGGTCGTCGAAGTCCACCGGGACGAGGATGGAGCGCGGAACGTACTGCTGGTCGATGTAGAGCTGCTTGAGGAGGGCGCTAAACACGGGGCCGGCGTGGAATGGAGGCTCGGAGGGCGGGACTGGGTTGGCTGTCTCCCAGGTCTCAGAAGCGAGACCTGGGGCACCCGCTCGATCTTCATTTTGCCCATTTTGCGGCACTGAAGCCGTGTCCTGATCCAGCGCTTCATTCCCCGATTCCGAGCCCTCGGGTACTCGAGCTTCCAGCAAGTCCGGCAGGTCGTCCCAAAAGAACTCGCGCCGGTCGACAATCTTGCCTGCGCGCACGTGGAACAGGTTCACGGCCAGCGCGCCGGCTTCGAAGTGATAGCCGAACACGTCGGCGTCGTCCCCCTCTTCGGTGGTGGCGATGCGCTGTTTCTCCTGCAACTGGTGAACGGTGGACAGTTGATCGCGCAGCCGCGCGGCGGCTTCAAACTGTTCGCTCTCCGCCGCGGCCATCATGCGCGCGGTCAGGGTGCGTTCGAGTTCGGCGGCTCGGCCTTCAAGCAAGAGCTGCGCGTCCCGCACAGCGTTCGCATAGGCTTCCGGCGTCGTCAGCCCTTCGACGCAAGGCCCCAGGCAGCGGTGAATGTAGTACTGCAGGCATGCCCGCGGATGGTAGCGCGAGAGATCGACCTTGCAACTGGGAATAAGGAAGCTGCGATGGATCAGTTCGACGATGCGATAAGCGAGGTTACCGGGAAAGTAGGGTCCATAGTAGGCTGCGCCGTCCTTACGAATCCGGCGTGTGACAAAGACCTTGGGAAACCGGTCGGCCAGCGTGAGCTTCACATAGGGGTAGGTTTTGTCGTCGCGCAGCAGGATGTTGAAGCGCGGATGGCGCTGCTTGATCAGGTTGTTTTCAAGAGCCAGAGCCTCGTGCTCGTTGGCCACCAGGATGTAGTCCAGATCGACGGCCTCGCGCATCAACGACCCGGTTTTGGCGTTGGCCTGCGACGCTTCAAGCAGGTAGGAGCGAACCCGCGACCGCAGGTTCTTCGCCTTGCCCACGTAGATCACTTCGCCCTCAGCGTTTTTGTAGAGGTACACGCCGGGCTGCGTGGGCAATGTCCGGATTTTCTCGTAGAAGTCCATGGTCAGCGGAGCCAGCCTCTAGGATAGCGGGGAACAGGGAACAGGGACCAGGGAGCAGGGGCTAGAGACTAGGGATCAGTCTCCCACTGGCGTTGCCGCCCCGCGGACGTATCAAACCTTGTCCCTCGTGGCGCCCTGCTAACCTGCCAACTCGCCAACCCCGCGCAGCGAGGGCTAACTTGCTGCAACTCCACCTACGTCTTCCGTGCTTTTTAGCTTTGGATTGTTCGGCTTGGGAAACGACCCCAGAGTCGCTTCTTGTCAGGGACCAGGGAACACGGAACTGGGACAAAGGATGTTCCCTGCCCCCTGACCCCTGATCTCTGACCCCTGATCTCTGATCCCTGCCCCGCATTCCTTACCGCTCTGGGTAAAAAATACATGGTAAGCAGAGCCGGCCGCGGTTGGTTACGGTGCGCGTAACTAGCTTATTTTCATAATATTGTGAGATGGCTCTCGTTTGGCCCCGCGGGTGCATTGCTCTAAGGGCAGAGGCAAAGCCAGCTTCCCCGCCGGATAGGCCGTGCGGCTGAAGGTGTGGCAGGGAGAGGACTCGAACAATGACTACCTACCGGTTTGGATCAGTAGCACTGACGGCTGCATTGGCGTTGGCAGGTGTGACCGGGTGCGCAACCAAAAACTATGTGCGTACCCAGACGGCGCCCCTTGTGGACCACACCAATCAGTTGGAAAACAAGACGGCGGAGAACAACCGCCAGATTCACGATGTAGACGAGCGGGCGCAGGCGGGTGTCAAGCAGGCGCAGGGTGCGGCAGACACCGCCGCGCAAAACGCACAGACCGCCTCCAAGGCTGCCGGCGATGCAAACATGACGGCCGACAACGCCGTGCACCGCGCAGACTCGCTGGACAGCGTGGTCAAGGGGCTCGACAACTACAAGACTCTGGGCAATGCGACCGTGACCTTCGGCTTCGACAAGGCCGTGCTCACCAAGGAAGACCGCGATCAGCTGGACGCTTTTGCCGCGCAGCTTGGCACGGCCAAGAGCTACATCCTTGAAGTGACCGGCGGAACCGACTCCACCGGGCCGGCCCAGTACAACTATGAGTTGAGCCAGCGCCGGGCCGATGCCGTGGTGCAATACTTGGCATCGAAGTATGGAGTCGCCGCGCACCGGTTCTACCTGATCGGCATCGGCAAAGACAAAGAAGTGGCTCCGAATACAACCGCGGAAGGGCGCAAGCAGAATCGGCGTGTCGAGGTGCAGTTGCTGTCGAATATGGCAGCGGCGGATCCCAACCCGCAGACGGCCGTGCGCTAGGGCCCACCGCGCAAAGTCTTCGCGCGTCTCGCGCGCAGAATGGACCTTCGGCCATTCCGAGGCAGCGTGTGTGTGCTCCAACCGAGGGTCCCAGGAGGAAGAGATATGGTGGATAAGGATCGCGTGAAAGGTGCGATTGACGATGCGGCCGGACGCGCCAAGCGTCAGGTTGGAGAGTGGACAGGCGACACCGACGCCCAGGTCGAAGGCACGGTGCAGCAGATCAAGGGCAAGGCCGAAAAGGCCTTGGGATCCGTAAAGGATGCCGCCCGCGATGCCCACGACAAAGCCCAGCACGAACACGACAAGGACAAGGTCGAACACGCAGTGACAGGGCGTCCCTAGCCCCGGTCGCGTCACCAACTTCCCAAAACCAAATTCCGGCGAAGGGGCCGGCAACCAGGTATTCCCGCGGTACGCAAACTGCGACGAGTAATACCTGATTAATCTGTCAAAACAACTGCCAGAGAAGGACACACAAGCTCCCATGGACGCTCTGGGTGCTGCTAGGGCTTCTTGGGCTCAAGTGCCGGCAAGACCTTGGGTGCGCCATCCTTGAATCGCTTGTTGAGGCAAGGGTGGGGCACAACAAGGGTCCGTCTCGACCACATCCAATGTGAACGGAAAAGCACGTGAATCGCCGTACCAGGCGATGAGCTTGGCGTGCGCGGCGACTTTTGCGTCCATCTGCCAAAGGAACAGGCGATGTTGCGCACGGGAACGGAGGGAGTATGTTGACGAGCGACAAGAGCAATCAATCGTTTGGCCCTGCATTTCTTCTCAGCGTGGGCCTTGGTCGAAGAATTGTTGAAGTCGAACCCGAACAATGCTTCTTCACGCAGGGAGATCCGGCGGAATCCGTCTTTTGCCTCAAGGAAGGGCGCGCAAAAGTGACGGTCGTTTCGTCCGACGGCAAACAAGCCACCATCGGGTTTCTTTTTCCAGGCGACTTCTTTGGCGAGGAGTCGCTCACCACGGAACCTGGACTCCGTACTACAACGACCACCGCCGTGAACACCTGTACGGCGCTCAAGATCGGCCGGGACGAGATGATCCGTGTCATGCACCAGGAGCCTGCCTTCTGCGACCAGTTTCTGTCGTTTCTTCTCGCCCGCAACCTGCGCACCCAGGCCGACCTTGTCGATCAGATGCTCAACACCAGCGAAAAACGACTGGCGCGCACGCTGCTCTTGATGGCGGAATTGGGAAAGCCGGATGAAGCGCGAAGCTACATTCCTCCCATTACGCAGGAGGCCCTGGCGGAAATGATCGGCACCACTCGTTCCCGCGTCAGCTTCTTCATGAACCGCTTCCGCGATCTCGGCCTGATCGATTACAAGGGTCGCATTCGCGTGCACAAGCCGCGCCTCAAGGCGGCCCTGATGGGCCAGTTTGCCGAGATTTAGCGGTCGTGCTGGATGGATTCAGTCCCGCTGAATCGACTCAGCCGGGAGAGTTGTAGCGCTGCTCTGTTTTTGGCGCGTTGTTTCTGGCGCTGCGCCGTTCTGCTGCCTGATTTCAGTGTCCGGGCATCATGCCCCACAGCATGACGAGCGTCATGCCGATGACGATAATGCTGGTGCCCCAGGCAATCACGTTCCAGAGGCGCGAATTCTTGTGCTCGCCCATCAGGTCCTGGCGGTTGATGAGGAGCAGCATAAGAATGATGACGACGGGGAGAAGCACGCCGTTCAAGACCTGCGAAAGGATCGCAACGTTGATCAGTTGCGCGTCGGGCAGGAGGAGCACGGTGGCCGCACCACCCACGATGAGGAGCGTGTAGAGCCAGTAGAAGAACGGGGCCTCCTTGAAGGTCTTGTCGACACCAGACTCGACGCCCAGGCCCTCGCAAACCGTGTAGGCCGTGGAGAGGGGCAGAATGGAGGCCGCGAAGACCGAGGCGTTGAAGAGACCGAAGGCGAAGAGGATGAAGGCGTAGTCGCCGGCCAAGGGGCGCATGGCCTCGGCCGCATCGGAGGCCACCTGGATGGCTCCCATGCCATGCACGTAAAGTGTGGCCGCGCAGGCCACCACGATGAACCAGGCCACAATGTCGGTGAAGAAGCTGCCGACGATGACATCGAGCCGGGAGGCCGCGTAGTCCTTGACGCGAATTCCCTTCTCTACGATGGACGATTGCAGGTAGAACTGCATCCAGGGCGCAATGGTGGTGCCCACGACGCCGATGGCCATGTAGATATAGGCCTTGTCCCCCCAGACCGAGCGGGCGGGCAGCCTGACGGTGGCGAGAATCGCATCGTGCCAACTGGGCTGCGACAGGACACCGGCAAAGATATAGGAGATATAGACGACCGAGGCGACGAGGAAGATCTTTTCCGTGCTCTTGTAACTGCCTTTGACCACCATGTACCAAACCAGCGCGGCGCAAAACGGCACGGAGATGAACTTGGTGACGTGGAACAGGTGCATGGAGCCGGCAATGCCGATGAACTCGGTGACCACGTTGGTGTAATTGACCACCACCAGCAGCACCATCAGGACAAAGGTGAGGCGCAGGCCGAATTCCTCGCGGATGAGATCGCTGAGCCCCTTGCCTGTGACCACGCCCATGCGGGCGCACATCTCCTGCACCACGATGAGGGCGATGGTGATGGGAAGCATGGTCCAGAGCAGGGTGTAGCCGTATTGCGCGCCTGCCTGGGAATAGGTGAGGATGCCGCCGGAGTCGTTGTCAACGTTGGCTGTAATAAAGCCGGGGCCGAGAACGGCCAGAAACAAGAGTATCCGGATTCGCCAACGCTTCGCCATGCTCGCGGATTCCTAAGGAGGGTTCATTTGGAGTTTCCTCACTGACCATAACAGGCCGGACCGGGATGAGGCGAACCGGGGCGCGAAGAGTTCGAAGAGATTTTGTTGCCCGTTCCTGCATGGGGACACGCGACTTCGGGCGGGGCGGCGGTGACGCTTGAACAGCCTGAGCGCGGGGCACTTTGGTAGAATCCGTTCCGCAAAGGAACTCCCCAAAAAATGAGACCCGAGAAAGAAACTGGAATGGAATCTGCTGCCAATCTTGAACAAAATGAGTTGAACCGCCGCGAATTCATCCGCCTGGCGCTGATGAGTTCGGCAATGCTGATGGGGGCGGGCGTCTTGGCAGAGGGTGCAGAGACGTCGGCTGTTGACCACGCTGCGCTGCATCCGCTGGCTCCGGGAGCCGTCGAGCCGGAGGGCTGGCTGCGGACATACATGGAGAAGCAGGCGGCGGAACTCGGTTCGCAGTTGCCTCAGGTTTCGTGGCCTTTCACCGACGCGTATTGGGCAGGCGAGGAAAAGGGGCTTGCGGATAACGACGCCGCGTGGTGGCCGTGGGAGCAGAAGGCGTATTGGATCGATGGAGCCACGCGGCTGGCGTTGGTGCTGAAGGATGAGCGGCTGATGGCCCAGGTGAGAACGTCGATCGACTACACGCTGACCCACGCGTCGGCCGAGGGGTTCCTGGGGCCAAAGGCATTTGCGGACCCCAAGGGAGATTTTCATCGCTGGCCGCAGAACGTGCTGTTTCGCGGGCTGGCGGCGCTGGGAGACGCCGAGAGCGTACCGGGCGGGGCGGAGAGCACCAATATTGCCGAGGCGCTGAGGAAGCACTACCTGAACGACAAGGCCTCGTATGGGACGCCGACCAGGAATGTAACCAACATCGAAGCCATGGTGTGGTGTTACGAGCGCACGGGCGATCCGGCGATGCTGGCATTGGCTGAGAATGCGTGGAAGGAATACGCGAAGGTGGCCGCCGACCCGGATCATGGAGACCTGTCAGCGCTGCGCGTTTTTGCGGCCACGCCAATCAATGCGCACGGCTGCACCTATGCGGAGACGATGAAGCTGCCGGCTATTCTTTTTCTCGCGACCGGCAAGGAGGAATATCTGCGATTCGCACAGGCGGCTGAGCGGCGCATCTTCGACCATCACATGCTGATCGACGGCATTCCTTCCACATCGGAGTGGTACCGCACGAGGACGTCTCTCGACTCGCACGAGACCTGCGACATCGCGGACCACACCTGGTCGTGGGGCTACATGCTGATGGCTACGGGAGATTCTGTTTGGGCCGATCGCGTGGAGCGGGCCTGCTTCAACGCTGCGCCGGGAGCCATCAAGAACGACTGGAAGGCGCTGCAATATTTTTCCTGCCCCAATCAATTCCTGGCCACGCTCAACTCCGACCATAACGTGATGGAGCATGGCGGCCGCATGATGGCCTACCAGCCGAATCCCGGACAGGCGACCGCCTGCTGCGGCGGCAACGTGCATCGCATCTTCCCCAACTACGCGATCCGCATGTGGATGAAGACCAACGACGGGGGACTGGCCGCAGTGCTGTACGGGCCTTCGAAAGTGAAAGCGACAGTGGGCGCGGAGAACCGGCCGGTGGAGATTGTGCAGACGACGAATTATCCATTCGAGGAACAGATTCACTTTAAGATTGCGACGGAGCGCGCGGTCGCGTTCCCGCTGTCGCTGCGGATTCCCGCGTGGTGCGATGCGCCGCGGGTGACGGTGAATGGGGTGGCCGTGTCCGGGGTGCGGACGAGCAAAGGGTTCCTGGTTTTTGAGCGGAGATTCAACCCCGGCGACCAGGTGACGTTGACGCTGCCCATGAAGCTGGCGATTTCGCATTGGCCGCAGAACGGGGTGGGCATCGAGCACGGGCCGCTGGTGTATGCCTTGGCGATCAAGGAGAACTGGACGCCGCGGGTCGAAGCGAAGTACACCACGGCGGAGTTTCCCAGTTGGGAAGCAACTCCGGCGAGCGCCTGGAACTACGGAGTGGCAGTCGATCCGGCGAAGATCGCGAGCGAAGTTGAGTTCAAGCGAAACCCGGCGGCAGTGGGCCGGGAGATGGATCCATGGACGAATCCGCCGAGTACGATTACCGTGCCGGCAAGAAAGATTGAGGGCTGGGAGTTGCAAGCGAACCCGGACGATGCGAGCCAGAGATTCACGCCGCCGCTGCCGGATTTGAGCGGGGCCAAAGTGAGCGAAACGGCCGAGCGCGTGACACTGGTTCCTTACGGTTCGACGCAGTTGCGGGTGACGATTTTCCCGGAAGTGCGGGGGTAGGCCAAGGCTCAGGCGACGGGTGGATTTATTCAATTGCGCACGGATAAACTACCGTGGTACATTGGTACCAGATTGTTACAGAGGTATCCATGTCGCAAGAGTCGCAGAACCGCAAGCCGATTGAAGTGGAGCGCGTCCAGACGGGGGTCCGGCTGGAGAAGCGCATGTTGAAGGTGCTGAAAGCCATTGCCGAACAGAAGGACCTGACCCTGGGCGACCTGCTGGAGGGCATCGTGCTTCATGCGTTTGAGGGCAAGGCGCCGTTCCAGGAGCAGACGATCAAGGAGATCGAGATGTTCAAGAAGCTCTATGGGATGACGCTGACGGCCGCGGACAGCCACAATTTTGTGGAGCGGGAAGCGTAGGGCCGGAACGACCGGCAGAAGGGCTTCATGCCGGTGCAGAACGTGAAAGGGTGGATTTCTCCAGTTGGAGAAATCCACCCTTTTTCTTTGCTCGAACAGGTGCGTTGTTTCCGGCCGCGCTTGTCAGGCGGAGGCGAACAGCGGCTCCCTGGTTTGGAACGAGGTGAGGGGCATGGTCCGCTGCGCTCCCGCCCCGGCCATGGTCAGTTGCGGCTCCTCCTCGACGGTCAGGCTCAACAGGGACTGAACCACATCAGCGGCACTATAGGACGACTGGCCGGGGGCGAGGAACTGCGCGACGGTGTTCAGGTCGTCGCCGACGGTGACCAGAGCCGGCTCAACGAAGCCATCCTTGCGCGTCTGCTGGTGGCCGATGTTGGCCATCAGGGCGTTGCACAGGCACTTGCGGCCTACCGTTTCCTCGACCTTGCCGCCTTTGGCCACAAAGTTTGCCACAGGTTCAGCGGCGCAGCGGTAGCCGATGGCGCCGTCCGGCTGGGCGTAGGGTTCACGCAGATAACCCAGATCGCAAACCCGCTTCCGCTCCTGGTAAATGGGGAACGCGGAAGATGTGCCCTCAAGCAGCGCTACCTTGAACGGGAACCCGGTGGGCGAAGCGAGCGGATCGGTGAACACCTCACCGGCGCCAGCGACTGCCTGAGACAGAAGGGTATTTTTCAAATCAGGACGCAGGCCGGATTCCTCAGAGAACGCGAATGCGGTGCCCACCTGCACACCCGCTGCTCCCTGGCGAAGCGCATCGCGCACGCTCTTGGGGTTTCCATAGCCACCCGCAAGCCAGAAGGGTACGCCCAGGGCGCGCAAACCGGCGATGTCCACCTGGTCGCGCTCGCCATAGACGGGCTCACCGGACGCATTGAGCTGAAGCTTTCCACGCGGCGGAGCATTGTGGCCGCCAGCGTTGGGGCTCTCGATGACCAGGCCGTCGACGCGGCCGCTGGCGCGGCGCAGCATGGTGGTGGCCAAAGTGTTGGAGGAAACGATAGCCAGGAATCGGGGACGGTCAAGAACGGGAAGCGGACCTTCCACGTAGTCCGAAGGATCAAAGTTCATGGCCGTATCCATTCCCTGTGTTGCGCCAATCACCGACAGCTTGTACTCGGCCGGCTGGTTGGCGGCAAGGGCGTCCATGACGCCGGGAATGTGGAGGGGAATGCCCGCGCCCATGAGGACATAGCCGACGCCAGCCAGCATGGCGCCATAGATCGAGGACAGGTGTGGCATCTGCACTTTCTCAAGAAAATTCACGCCCACGGGATTCTTGTGGCCTTCGCGGGCCAGAAACACCTCGACAAAGTTGCTCACGATGCACAGCTCGACTACCTTGCGGATGTCGCGGCGCTGGTGCAGGGGCGCGGTCGGGTAGGGCGTTCCCGCGGGCTTGCCGCCGGGAACGAAGTACTCCTGCCAGACGCGCTTGGCCATCTCGGGAAAAGGAAAGGCATCGAGGCCGCGGCGCATGTGCCCGCCCTGGTCGCCATCAGCGAGGCGGCGCACGAAGAGCTGATCGAGCGCCGTTCCGGAAACGACGCCAAGTTGGCCGAGCTTTGAGACCGCATTGGCCAGGCGCCAATTGGACACACCTACGCCCATGCCGCCCTGAATGATCTTGGGAAACTGCATCATATCTGAATTCTTTCACAGATATGGATCATCCCTCTGGCCTTTCTTGCAGAATTTGTGGTATGCGGGTCCAGATTTGAGCAATTCTGCTCAGAATGCCGGCGGGTGGACTGTTGTCTGTGATTTATGTCGCGGGTGGCTGGTGCTTCCCAGCCATCCCTAAAAAGCGCGGAAGGAAGGAGGGGCACGGAGGGTTTGTCTGCAGACGGGCGAAACGGGATGGCCCTAAAGCTTGTCGCGAAGGAAGCTGATGACGTGGTCGGCCTGGACTTCACCCACCATACGGCCCTGCGGGTCGACGACGGCCAGGGCATGCAGGTTGTATTTGTCGAAGAGCTCGGCCAACTGGTTCTGGTGCAAACCGGACGGGCAGGAGAGCACGCGGGGCTCGGCCAGCACGGCCAGCCGCGTCTCGGGCTGGGCCATCACCAGGCGCGCCAGGGAGATGGCGCCGCGCAGAACACGCTTTTCGTCGAGCAGATAGATTTCGGTGACGCTCTCCGGGTCGCCGTCGAAGCTGCGCAGCGCTTCGACGGCCTGAGCCACGGTGGCGTCGACGCCGAGAGAGACGAAGTCGGTGGTCATGCAGCCGGCGGCGGAGTCCTCGTCGAACTCGAGCAGTTCCGCGACCTCCTGCCGCTCTTCCGGTTCCATTTCTTCGAGGATGGCGTCGGACTGCTCCTCGGGCAGTTCGGCCAGCAGATCGGCGGCCGCGCCGGGATCCATCTCTTCGACGATGTCGGCGATCTTCTCTTCGCCGAGCTTTTCGAGCAGGGCCTTCTGCAGCTTTGGATCGACCTCTTCGAGGGTCTCAGCGGCCACCTCTTCATCGAGCGAAGTGAAGATGACTTCGCGTTCGGCGGGGGCAAGATCTTCAAGAATATCGGCCAGGTCAGAGGGGTGAATCTCAGCCAGGCGCTCGTACTCGATGCGCAGCTTGACGCGGCGGGCGGCATCGACCTCGATGACATCGACAAACTGCCAGGGAATGCCGCGGGAGGAGACCTTGCGCGAAAGCTTCTCAAGCGAGGCGCGCGGGAGGAGGCCTTTGAAGACGCGGCGAAAGGCTCCGCGCAGGCCGACCTCGACCTCGGCGACGCGCAGCAGGTGTGCCGCGCCCTGGCCCATCCACTCGAGATCGACGTCGTTGACGCGGACGACCTTGCGGCCGTGAATGTCGATGATCTGGCGGTCGACCAGGTCCTGCTGCAGGTAGAGGTAGTTGCCCTGATCCTCAAGGGGCACCATGGCGCCGGCGGAACGGAGTTCGAGCGTGCCGGCGGGGGTCTCCATGACCTCGTGCGAGGGCACGATGCACAGGCCGGCGCGGGTCTTGAGCACCAGTCCCGCCACCTTGCCGGCATCCTGGCCGGTGGCCACGGCAATGTCTTTCAAACGTCCGCGCAGATGCCCCTGCGCATCGGTCACCGGGGTGCCAAGCAGGGCGGTCAGACTGACGCGCGGAGTGGTGCGGGGTTGCATGTGGTGAGTGTATCGCCTTGGGGGCGGGTTTGGGGATGGGAGTGCATACGCTGGCGCAACTGCGCTGGAGCAAGTGGAATGGGGACGAGCGTGCCCAACCGAGTCTTCAACATGGTCCTGGTCTTCTGTCTTTGCGTTTATTCTCCCAAGAAAGAATCGAAGAGAAGCAAAGACAACCGCTGGTCCTTCGACTCCGCTGTGCTCCGCTCAGGATGGCAGCTTTGTACTCGGGGCGATAGCTTCGTGGTGGTGTCACTCTCTTGGACCGGATCGACGGCTGCGTAGCTCGCGGCTTGGCACAATTCGCGTCGCCCGCCCCTTGACACGATGAGCTTCAGCCATGAAACTCTGGAGCAAGGAAGCCGGAGCGCAGTGGGGCGAGAACGGCCCGGCCGTTTCGGGGGAAAGGCGGAGACGAAGCCGGTGAAGGGATCCGAGGCAGGACGGCTGAGTTTTCGGCTGAGCTCCACCATGGAGAGCGTGGGCGAAGTGGAACAGATCGCGGACAAACTGGCATTGGAGGCCGGTCTGGACGAGGATGAACGTTTCAGAGTGACCATGGCGGTGCGCGAAGCGGCAGTAAACGCCGTGCTGCACGGCAATGAATACGACCCCGCCAAGCAGATCACTGTCAGCTTTGAAAACACCGGGACGGCGCTGGTTTTTACCATTGCCGACCAGGGCAAAGGCCTGGACCCGGAGACCCTGCCCGACCCGCTGGCGCCGGAAAACCTGCTGCGCGGGACCGGCCGCGGCATCTTCCTGATCCGATCGTTCATGGATGAGGTACACTTTCGACAATTGCATCCGGGCACCGAGTTGACGCTGGTAAAACACTTGGCGACGGCTCGAGAAAAAGCATAGAGTATTTGCGCAGGAGCTTTGGCGGCGGACGAAGGCCAGTCTCTTGCCGAAGCGCCGGAGAGGTGGGGGATTTTCCTCCTACCGGAACTGAGAGAGCGGTATAACCGTAGTACCAACAAGGAGGACTTTCCGTGGCACTAACAATTGCTTCCCGTGAAGTGGACGGCGTCACAGTTCTGGACCTTAGCGGGCGAATAACTCTGGGCGAGGGCAGTGTGCAGTTGCGCGATGCGATTCGCGACCTGATCAGCAAAGGCCAGAAGAACATCCTGCTCAATATGGGAGACGTGAACTACATCGATAGCTCTGGGTTGGGCGAGTTGGTGAGCGCCTATACCACGGCCAAGAACCAGAGCGCCGCGCTGAAGCTTCTGAGCCTGACGAAGAAGGTTCACGATCTGCTGCAGTTGACCAAGCTTTACACCGTCTTCGACATCTACGACGACGAGGCCAGCGCCATCGCCTCATTCAAGTAAGCGAGGCCGTTCCCCATCCAGGCAACCAACAGGCAAGGCCATCCCGCAGTGCGGGGTGGCCTTTTTCGCATGTGCGGTGAAAAGACGCCGCAAGGCCACCGAGCGCACACAGCCCCGGCCGAGGCCGGGGCTGTGTGGAAAGAACGAGGCTCCTGCCGATTCAGGCCAAGGCTGGAACCGGCTCCGTCATGTTGACCACTGACGGGACCATGGATATGGGCAAGGGCGCCGGGACGGGCGCCGCCGGCTGCTGCTGCGGCTGGACATGCGCGCCGCGGGTGAGCGAGTGAACGAAATGATACGGCGGCCAGGGTCCGGAAAGCTGCATCTGGCACTCCCGCATCATGAGGCTGGTGGTGGAGAACTTGTTCTGATAGCGCTCTACGAACCGGCGCTCGATGAGGTGGGCGATGTCGAGAACCATCCTGCCGCTTTCAGTGAGCCGGCAACTTACCTCCTCATCCAGGGGCATGAAGAGCCGGTGCATCTGAAAGCTGACGGCGCGGGCGCGGGTCTGCCGCTCACGCTGGCGGGTGGCGCTTTCACGCAGGTTGGTGAGGTACTGCCTGCCCGCTCCCTCGGCCGGCAGGCTTTTCAGGATCTCCTTCGCGCAGCAATCGTCGACGAAGATCTTGAGGTGCATTTCCGTTTTGCCGCGCAGCTTGTCGATGTTGGAGAGGAACTGGCGCTGGTTGGACCGGATGGATTTGCGCAGGCTTTCATCGTCTGCAAATACCGTTCCAAAACGGAAGGGCAGCACCGTGGAGTGCTGGAAACAGTCGGCGATGACTCGTGCGTGGTCTACGCCGGATTTCTGGTTGAGGGCTTCAGCGGGGTTATGCTCGCTGACGATTACGGCTAAATCACTGGCGGGGTAAAGAAAAACCTGGTTGCCGCTGACTCCGATGACTGATTCCATCGGAATAGGTTTGCGATGACGGGCCAATTCAGGAAAAGCTTGTTTTTCACCGATGCAGTAGGCATACCATGCCATGACGAGACACTCCGTCTGCGCGCGCCCATAAGCGCCGCTCGTTGGTGAAGCTCTGGGAACTTGGGAACAACTGCATAGCGGGCAAATGGCCGGGTTTTTTCTATCGAACCCGGTTGAACTATGCCGAATACTAGCCCCCCGAAAATACGACTGGCAACACCCCTCATCACCAACATTGTAAAAGTGAGCAGAACTGCCCATGTTCGTATTCACAGAAGTGAAATAACAGTTGATGGGATGAAAGCAGGTTCTTTTTTGGACAGAATACCCAATTTGGAGCGCAAAACGCCAAGAACCAGGGCCAAGTTTCAGCGGAGTTGAAGCGAAAGGGCTGGGGGAATTTCCTAGGGAAGAACGCGGCGGATGTGGAGGTAGAGGATCACGTTGAGCAGAATGGAAATGCCCAGCAGGGCGAGAGCAAAGAAGGCGAAGGCGTTGACCTTGTTGCCGACGGCCTTGAGATCTTCGAGGAGTTCCTGCTGCTCCAGGGTGTTGCGGTCGGTGGCCTCGCGCACCATCTCCAACTGATCCTCGACGCGCTTGAGCGAGCTGTTCTGCTCGACAACCTGGTCGCGGAGATCGCGTTGATCCGCCTGGAGCCCGGCGAGGCTGTCCTCGACGTGCGTGAGGTTGACAGGAGGTGCGGGAGGGGGTGGCTGCGGGCTGAGGAAGTTGGAAAGCGAGGTGCCGATGTTGCCGTCCAGCAGGGGCAGAATCCGTTGTACGAAGGGCAGAGCCATGCGCAGGGCGCCGACGGCTCGCTGGAATCCAGTAGCTGCCTGAGAAGAAGCTGCCGAGACCGGGGTGTTGCTCAGCGCGCGTCCTGGCGGAGGAACGGACGGGAAGCTCTCTCGGCCGGCGGCCTCGGCGGGCATGGAAGCGCGGCCTCCGGAGCCCACGGGCAGAGGGGCACCCACGACGCGGGCGTGGGGCTCACTTGTGCTCTTTGTCTGTTGGCTCAAATCCGTCAAGCCAGGACCTTCTGTATCGTTCATGGACTTCCTACTCCCTACTATATAAGGAATTTTACGCATGAAGCGGATTTCCGATGGACAGCAGAGTCGGGCAGAATTGGGTAACGGCATGGAGACGATTCTGCGCCGATGAAGAGCTCGACACGGACTGGCGAAGCGCTGGAAGATCGCCGCGCGCGTTCCCGGGCCCGGGTGGTCAAGCCTGTTCTCATATCTCTGCAGCAGGCAGACTGAGACCTTGCTGCGAGGAGGTCTGCCCTGTTGCGCACAGTCGATTCCAGGCCGGCTCGCGTATTCTCAAACCCATAGCGAAACCAGAGTTGCCCTGCCTGGAGGCATGAAGCCGAGTGGCTTCTTCCTCAAGAAGAAGCCACCTCGAACACCTTCAACTGGGGCATAGTCATTTTGGTTTCGCTCTAGGAGACACGCGTGAGACCAGTTCTTGCCCGAACGCTGCGCAGCCTGCAACGCAACATCCTGGCCGGCATCATCACCATTGGACCTTTATTCGTGACGTGGCTGATTTTCAGCTTCCTGGCTGGCGCTCTGGCCAAAGCCGGATTGCCGGTAGTGAAGCTTTTTGCGGCGATTTTTCCTGAAGATTGGCTGAACCATTCGTGGCTGCAGTACATTCTGGCCATTCTGCTGACGCTGGCGGTGCTCTGGGTGGTGGGCCGGATCACTTCGCTGGTGGTGGGACGGCAGGCCTTTAACCTGTTCGAGGCCGTGCTGGAACGGCTGCCCGTCGTCGCCAAGATTTACACATCGGTGCGCCAGTTGGTGGACAGCATGATGGTCAAAAAGGAAAGCAGCCAGCGCGTGGTGCTGGTGGACTTTCCGATTCCAGGGCAGAAGTCCCTCGGATTCCTGACCCGGACCATGACCGACTCAACAACCGGAGAACTGCTGGCCGCGGTGCTGCTGCCCAACGCCATCAATCCGACCTCGGCCTTCTTGCAGATTCTGCCTATCCACAGAGTGACGGAAACCGACCTGAGCATGGAGCAGGCGATGAGCATGATCATGACAGGCGGAGCGGTGGGGCCGGATTCGATCCGGTTTACAAAGCCGGTGCTTGCGGCGGAAGAGGATGTTAAGCCGCTTGCTCCCTCGGCTTGACCTTGGCGAGGGATTTGTTTTTGGCGGCAGCCCAGAGATCGTGGTCCATTTGCAACCCAAGCCAGAACTGGGCGGAGTTGCCAAAGTAGGTACTGAGGCGCATGGCGGTGTCCGCCGTAATCGACCGCTTGCCACGCACCAGGTCATTTACCTGTGGCGCGGACACGTGCAGTTCCTTGGCCAACCGGTAGCTGGAGAGCCCGAGCGGCTCCATGAACTCCGTCTTGAGAATGTCACCGGGATGGATCGAGTAAGCAAAAGGAATCTTTTTCATGGAATCCTCCTAGCTGGCCGGCTCGTCCACAGCCAACTCCTCTTCGGCGTGCTCGCTTTCGACGGTGACCTTGCGCAGGCTGACGTGCTCGAACTGCGCCCAGAGCAGGCCCACAGGCACGATGCTGAGGAAGGTGACCAGCAGCAGAGTGGCTGCGCAGGCAGTAGCCGGCTCCGCATCCACGCCAAAGAAGGCGGACATTGCCGCAGCGACCAGGCCGATCTGCGTGAACCAGCCCAGGATAGGCAATTGGAAACCGCTGGCCACCATGCTGGAGGCCATCAGGACCAGGCACCGGGCCAGGGTCATGGAGGCCAGCTGCGGGCTGGCGACAAAGGCCTGGGTGGTCTCGAGGTAGGCCAGCGTGATCAGGCCCCACATGCCGAGCGAAAGCGCGGCGGCCGCGGCAAAGTCGGAAAAGGAGCGCAGGGTATCGAGCCCGGCGCGGAAGGTGCGGATTTTGTGGCCCACGGACTGGCCAAGCCCGGTTGAAAACAGCCCCAGTCCTCTCTCCATAAAGGCTGCGACCGCGCCGCCCGACAGGCGAACGCCGATGGTGAAGGCGGCCAATGCAACGGTGGCCAGAAGTCCGCCCTTGGCTACTTTCAGCAGCAGTTCGGGGTGGGGCAGGACCTCGTGCGCGGTGAGCAGAACGGTGGAGAAAATAAGAGCCATCGAGCCCAGGTCGAACATGCGTTCAACAATGTACACGGCAATCTGATTGCTGACCGGCAGGCCGGTTTTCCTCGCGACCAGGTAAGGCCGGACCGGGTCGGCGACGCGGCCGATGAGCGCGACGGCGGTGAAGCCGATCACTTGCGTTCCCAGCAACGAAAACGGCGGCACTTTCTTGTTATTCCGGAGAAGCAGCGCCCAGCGTACGGAACGGAAGACGTAGCCCAGGTAGATGCAACCGGTGGCAATGCCGATCTTGCGCCAGTCGGCCTGGGCCAACTGGGCGCGAAAGACGCCGAAGTCGAAGTGAATCCTGTCGCGTCCCCAAATGACGAGCGCCACCAGAGCGGCCAGAACCACCAAGCCCAGAATCCATTGTTTGTTCTTCAAGAGTTCTCCGTTCCGCGGTTATGTGTATCTCTTTCAGTCTAGTTTCTCACCCGGGGATGCGAAGGAAACTCTAGCGGGTGCCCTGCGGGGGTGCTGAGGAGGCCCTTGCCTGGCGGGCTTGCGCCTCGCGCGCCAGTACGCGGCGGTTGAATTCGTGAATCACCCGCGCCACATAAGCCTGCGTCTCATGGTAGGGCGGGATGCCGTGGTACCGATCGACCGCCGCCGGACCGGCGTTGTAGGCGGCCAGGGCCAGGGCCATGTTGTCGTGATAGCGGGTGAGCAGCCCGTCAAGATAAGAGGAGCCGCCACGCACATTCTGGTCGGGCTTGAAACTGTCCTCGACGCCCAATGTTTTGGCGGTGCCGGGCATGAGCTGCATCAGGCCGCGTGCGCCGGCGCGGCTGACGGCGCGGGCGTTGCCGCCGCTCTCGGCCTTGACCAGGCTCGCGAGCAGATCCACGTCCAGGTTGTGCTCCTGGCCCGCTTTGGTGAGCATTTCGTGCAAATCCGCGGGAGAAAGTCTGGCATCGGTAGCGGAATTGGGAGCGGAATTGGAACCGGAGGCGGACGACGCCAGTTCGGATTTGAGCGCCGGCGGCAGGTCGGGAACCGTTTCGACCGTGACGATCTGTTCGGGCTGGAACTCAATGTAGTTGTCTTCGCCTGCGCTCAGGTAAAGGCGAACGCGGTCTTCGGCTGGCGCATGATGATCGCAGCGAATCTCGAATCCATTGCGCAGGGTGATGCGCTCGGCCGCATCGGCGCAGGTGCCCAGGGATGCGACAGCCGCCATGGCCACAATGAGCGGGCGAATCGGAAGCGATGAGTGCAAAAAGCGTACCTCAGGGGGCAAAAGCCCGCGTTCATATCGTTGCATTTGCGGCACGGCTCAAGTCGTGACCTGACACTTCTGGTTGCACGGCAATGAGTCTTCCGCAGCCCGTCAACCCCCGGCCTGCTTCCCTACCCTGCCAGTCCTTATCGGTCATGCTCGGCATGGGTGCGTGCAACGGTCAGATTTTAGCAGACGCTTGAACGGCCGCGCGCTTGGCCACGGCGGTTTCAAGCACCACAGCCACCCCGTCCTGGTCGTTGGGCGGGGCCTGCTTCCAGCCGCGCATTTTGGCCATGGTGCGCAATTCGACGGCCGCATTGCCCATCATGACCCCTTGCCCGGCCCATTCCAGCATATTCACGTCGTTCCAGTTGTCGCCAATGGCCATGGTCTCCTTGCGGTCCACGCCGAGGCGCGCGGCTAATCGCTCCAGCGCCGAGCCTTTCGAAACGCCGGGCGGCAACAGGTCAAGAATCGACAGGTCGCGGCCCGGGTACTCGGTCTTGATGCACTCGCAGGAGCCGGCTAGCAGGCTGGCCCTGAGCACCTTTTCCGCCTCGCGCATCTTGCCCAGGTTTCCAGTGACCATGCCCTGGATCGGGTCTTCGCCGTCCCTGAGCGCGTCTTCCAACGGCTTGACCACCTCAATCGCGTTGCGGTTGGCCTCGACCCAGAGGGCGATGCGCCCATGCGCCTGCTCGAGGTCTTCGAGCACCAGTTCGCCGCGTCCCGGACGATCGAAAGTAAACACCATGGCCCCGAACGGCCTGAGCAGCCCGCACAAGCCGCGCGCCACCCGCGACGCCATGCAGCAGCGGTCGATGGCGTCGCCCCCGAGCGTGCGGATCACTGCACCATTAGACGTGATGAGGGGCATGTCCGCTCGCAGGCCCAATCCTTCAAGCAGGGGCGCGGTGTAGGCGGTACGGCGGCCGGTGGCGATGGCCACGGTAATTCCGGCCTCCTGCGCGGCCTTGAGCGCCCGCAGGGTGCGCGGACTGATTTCTTTTGCAAAGGTCGGCAGCAGGGTGCCGTCCATGTCGATGGCCACCAGGCAGACGGGAGGGTGCATACCTCCAGTGTATCTACGCCGAGGTTGATGGCGGCACGATGCGATAGACTCTTCGGGTATGGAACGGATTTGCAGCCAGTGCCGGGCGGTTCTCGACAAGATGACCATGGCGGACTGGTGTCCGGCGTGCGGCGGGAAGTTGATCGAGCGGGCCAGCCTGCCTGCTCTCAACCAGACCGGCGGACCTGCCGCGGAAGTGGATCACCGCGGCATTGTGCTGCCCCGGCGTCACGCGCTGGGCGGGATTATTACGCCGCAATGATGAGGGGCGCATTCCGGCTGAAGAGCAGACTCTGCGAATGGCCACCATTCTGGATTAGGTTCAAGAAGACATTACTCAGCGGTAATTCGGAGATCGATTATGTCTGTCATGAAGATTCGTCTTGGAGTATTTTCCATCTTGTTGTGCCTGATGGTCAGGTCTACACAACTCTGTTCAGCTGAATCGTCAAAAATGCCTACAACCTTCTGGCCCGACCCATCGACCAGCCTCATGTGGACCGGACAATCCTCTTTCGGACTGCGAAGCAACATGACGTGGGACGAGGCCGGCGGCTACTGTAGCTCTCTTACGCTTGGCGGCTTCTCTGGCTGGCGGCTGCCCACCATCGCTGAGATGAGGAGCGAGGAATATCTTTATCCAGTAACCGACACGGATAAGGACGGCTTCGATCAGACCGTAGACTATCTAGGCTTCAAGGGAAATGTACAAACCGTCCAGGCAACCCGCATCTGGACATCCACCGTGGCAGGCGATCAACAGTACTTCTCGGTCTTCATGGGCCCTCCCGATGTGTTTGGAATATTGTTCAAGGGCCAGTTGAAAGCAGCGTTGAATCCGGATAGATCCGAGGCCCATGAACGCGTTTCCAAGGCATCGGATCGCAACGCCGTCCTCTGCGTACGGCCAATCGATGCGGATATCCTTCAGCTCGCGCAGGCTGCCCGAGTCAGCCACCCGGTCCCGGATCTCTTGACGCTCAAGGCCAATGTCCCGCTGAATATGGCGCGCCTGGCCTTTCAGGCCGGACGCTACCAGGACGCAATAGCTCAGTCGCAAGGTGCACTTGCGATCAAGCCGGACTTGGCCGATGCCTATCGGGGCATCGGCATCTCCTACGGCATGTTAGGCCAGTGGGACCAGGCCATCGCCAGTCTCGAAGCCGCCCTCAAGATCGACAAAGGATACGGCGACGCCAAAGACAGCTTGCAATGGGTTAAGGACAACCAGAAAGCTGTGAAGCATGGCAAAACCGCCAAAGACAAACCGCCGCTTTGGAAGTGAGCATGAACGAACGGCCAACCTCAGCACTCAGCTGCATACTATGGACAAGGCTGCGTCCTCCTCTGACGGTTAGGTTCTAGACAAACAAAACCTATCAGATCGATGCAGCCTTACCGGTACGCGCCGTTACTTCAGAAAACTGCCGTCTTGGACAAGAGTGAAGGCAAATGCAATGTCTTTCTTGAGACGAGTTGTTGCGGCTGGACCGTGACCGAGGGTGCGCTCTGTCAGATCGATCCGAGCATCCTTCGGACTAATCCTCCAGCAGCCTCAACGTCGAGAAGCCTCTCTATCGCAGGGCCATCGCGCACAATCGACGACTGCATTTCATCATGGATAGCCGGCCGAACTGTCGCATCTGAATCGCGGACAGGCACGGACCGTGATCAGAGGATCGACCGGATCAGGATAATGTAACCTGTCCACCTCCCGAAACCCGCCGAGGCGGACCATGCCGAGGAAGTTTTCGGCATGAAATTCGTAGCGGGTAACCAATCTGCGGAACCATTGCAGCCAAGCAAACAGGCGCTCCACGACCCGGCGGCGTTTGTAGCGGCGCAATCTTCTGCCGTCCTGCGTCTGGCTGCGGTTCTCGCGCTTGGGCGCGATCATTTCGATGCCGTATTCCTCGTCAAGATGCCGATCCAGCGGGTCGGAATCATACGCCTTGTCGCCGGCAACTCCCGCCACTGTGCCCCGGTGCGCAGAATCCACAGCACTCCATTCAGCACCGCCCGCGTGTCGGCTGGCGGCCGACCCCGACCGTCAGCCCGCCGTGGAAACCGCAACAACGGATCCACGACCGCCCATTCGGCATCCGTCACCTCGCCCCGTGCCCGCATTCGTGGTTTCGCAGAATTGCCAGCGCCACCTCCTTTGTGCCGCCAACGACTTGAAATTACAAGTGAAATCCGCCCTCAGGTATTTATCGGACAGGTTCTAGCAAAAGCAGACCGCTGGGTTACCGGGTCTTGGAGACTTCTTCCACGGTCACGGGATCGAGGAAGGGCATCGCGGCGCGCAACTTCTTGCCGACAACCTCGACCGGGTGCTTGGCTTCGGCTTCACGGAAGGCCAGAAATTCCTTGCGGCCGGAGGCCTGATCGGCGAGGAAGCGCTTGGCGAATTCCCCGTTCTGGATTTCGGTAAGGATCTGCTTCATGGCCTTGCGGCTCTCCTCGTTGATGACGCGCGGGCCGGAGACATAGTCGCCCCACTCGGCGGTGTCGGAGATGGAGTAGCGCATGTAGGCCAGGCCGCCGCGATAGATGAGGTCGACGATCAGCTTGAGCTCGTGCAGGCACTCGAAGTAGGCGCTCTCGGGCTGGTAGCCAGCTTCGACCAGCGTCTCAAAGCCCGCCTTGATGAGGGCGCTGACGCCGCCGCAGAGCACGGACTGTTCGCCGAAGAGGTCAGTCTCGGTCTCCTCCTTGAACGTGGTTTCGAGCACTCCGGCCCTGGTGCCGCCGATGCCTTTGAGGTAGCTCAGGGTGAGGGCGTGGGCTTTTCCGGTGGCGTCCTGGTGGACGGCGATGAGGCAGGGCACGCCACCGCCTTCGGTGAAGACTTCGCGGACGCGATGGCCGGGAGCCTTGGGAGCGGCCATGCCCACATCGATGCCCTTGGCCGGCACGATGGTCTTGTAATGGATATTGAAGCCGTGCGCGAACAGGAGCAGTTTGCCGTCGGCCAGGTTCGGCCCGATCTCCTCTGCATATAACTTGGCCGCGGTCTGATCTGGAACCAGAACCATGACCACATCGGCCCACTTGGTGACATCGGCAACGGAGCCGACTTCGAGGCCCGCTTTCTGCGCCTTGGCGATGGACTTGGAGCCGGCGGCGAGGCCGACCTTTACCTGGACTCCCGAATCTTTCAAGTTGAGAGCATGGGCATGCCCCTGGGAGCCGTAGCCGATGATGGCTACCTTCTTTGCCTGGATGAGGGAGAGGTCTGCATCGTGATCGTAATAAGTAGTAGCCATGATTTCTCTTGTTTTCCTTTTTGCTTGCGGTGGTTGAAAGCTGGTTCGTTGCAGTTCAGGCAGCGGCCCTGCGGGCGGGGTTATTCCGGCTCGACGGCCGCGCCTTGTTCAAAAGTCTCCGGCACTTCCTGCTCGGACTGGCCGGGTTCGCCGGGGTCCATGGCGCGCAGGACGCGGCTGGTGTGCTGGCCGCGGCGCATGGTCATCTTGCCGCTGCGGCAAATCTCGAGCACCCGGCCCTCGCTCTCATTGAGCATCTGGATAAGGCCCTCGATCTTGCTCTCGACGCCTGTGATTTCAATCATCAACGACTCCGGCGCGAGGTCGACAATGCGGGCGCGAAAGACCTCGACCAGCTCGAAGATGTAAGAGCGGTCGCCGGGCGTGGCAGCCACCTTGATGAGCGCGAGTTCGCGGGTGACAGACGGCGCCTGGGCGATGTCGTCCACATCGACCACATTTTCCAGTTTAAACAGGCTGGCCCGGATGCGATGGCCGGCCTCAGCCGAAGCGTCGCAGACCAGCGTCAGCCGCGACAGGCCCTGGCGCTCGCTGCGGCCCACGGTGAGCGAGATGATGTTGATGTTGAGGCGGCGGAAAAGCGAGGCCACGCGCGTAAGCACGCCCGGCCGGTCTTCAACGTAAGCGACGAATGTGTGCAGCATAAGAGCCTTTCAGGGATCAGGGGTCAGGGATCAGGGGTCAGTTCCGTTGAACCGTACCGATGTCCTTGATGGCCCAATATCCCGCGGATCATCATTGCGAAGCAGCGCGATTAACTTCCAGCGTCAAGGAGCAGGTCGGCATTTCCTGATCCCTGACCCCTGATCTCTGATCCCTGTCCTGCTACTTGTCATCCGGCGATTCCACCAGGGGGTCGCGGCCGGGGCGGCGGATCATTTCGTGGAGTGCGGAGCCGGCGGGAATCATCGGGTAAACCGACTCCTCCTTTTCAACCATGAAGTTGAGCAGGAAACTGCCGGGAGCCGAGCGCGCCTCCTCGACGGCGGAGACCACTTCGGCGCGGGTGCGGACGACGCGGCCCTGGATGCCGTGGGCGTCGGCCAGTTTGACAAAATCTGGACTGACAAGCGGCGTGCACTCGTAGTTCTTGTCGTAGAAGAATTCCTGCCACTGGCGCACCATGCCCAGGTAGCCGTTGTTGATGATGGCGATGTTGATCTTGATGCCCTCCTGCGCGATGGTCGAGAGCTCAGCCGAGGTCATCTGGAAGCCGCCGTCGCCAGCGATGACCCAGACTTCCTTGTCCGGGCAGGCGAACTTGGCGCCGATGGCCGCAGGCAACGCAAAGCCCATTGTTCCCAGGCCGCCGGAAGTGATGAGCGTGCGCGGCTGCTCGTGGTGGTAGTATTGCGCCTCCCACATCTGGTGCTGGCCGACATCGGTGACCACGATGGCGTTGCCGCCGGTGATGCGCCAGATATCGTGAATCACGTGCGCCGCGTAGAGGTGGCCGGAGTCGGGCAGGTTCTTGATGTCGCGAACAGCCGATGCGCCTTTGCTGGCGTCAATCTTCTTCAGCCATGCAGAGCCGTCGCGGCCGGAAATGCGAGGCAACAAGTCCTCAAGCACGGCGCGAAGATCGCCCATCAGGGCCACATCGACCTTAATGTTCTTGTTGATCTCAGCGGGATCCACCTCGATGTGAATCTTCTTGGCCTTGGTGGCGTAGGTTGAGGTCGTGCCCGTAACGCGATCGTCGAACCTCATGCCGCAGGCGATGAGCAGGTCGGCTTCCTGGATGGCGTGATTGACCCAGGATTCGCCGTGCATGCCCATCATGCCCAGATTGAGCGGGTGCGAGGCGGGGAAACAGCCAAGGCCGAGCAGGGTGAGGGCGACGGGGATCTGCGCGCGCTCGGCGAGGGTGCGCACCTGCTCCATGGCGCCGGATTCCGAAACGCCGTGGCCGGCGAGGAGGACAGGGCGCTTGGCGTGGCGGATGAGTTCAGCAGCCTGCGCCAGGCTGTGCTCCTCGACTTTAAGCATAGGGTGAGGGCGATGGAGACGCGGCTTGGCGGCGGCAAAGTCGAAGATGGCCGTGGCCTGCTGCGCGTCCTTGGTGATGTCGACGAGCACCGGGCCGGGGCGGCCGGATTGGGCAATCTGGAAGGCATAGCGAATGGCCGGCGCAATGTCTTCGGCGTGGCTGATGAGGAAGTTGTGTTTGGTCACAGGCAGAGTGATGCCGGTGATGTCGACTTCCTGAAACGCGTCGGTGCCGAGAATCTTGCTGGAGACGTTGCCGGTGATGCAGACGATGGGAACAGAGTCCAGCATGGCGGTGGCGATGCCGGTCACCAGGTTTGTCGCACCGGGGCCGCTGGTGGCGATGGCCACGCCCACCCTGCCCGACGCGCGCGCGTAACCGTCGGCCATGTGCGAGGCGCCCTGCTCGTGACGCACCAGGGTGTGGTGAATGGGAAACTTGCGCAGCGCGTCATAGACGGGCAGAATGGCCCCGCCGGGATAGCCGAAGACGTCCGTGACGCCCTCGCCCACCAAGGTGGCCCACACGATCTCAGCGCCGGTGAGACGGGTGGGGGTGGTGAGATGCGTGATCGGTTCGGTATCGCTAATCTTTGTCATTGCAATGCCCCCTCATGATTTGGAGTGACCGTCTGGCTTTGCTCTGGACGATGCTTCTCAAAGGCTGCGAGCTTTTCCTTTGGAGTCACAATCGCCGCGATTTCTTCTTCTGTTATCTCTTGGTATTCCTCGTAAATGAGTTCCGCGCCGTCTTCGAGCTTGTCATAAATCAGGTAGAGATCGCGGAGCCCTCTGAACGACACTTTGACCTCTTCTTGACGGGTGTTTGTGAAGCTATGGTTGTAAGCTTCTCCGAATCCTGGTCTGTGACCGGATGAAGAAGTTTCATTGAGTTCATGCTTTCCCAGGTCTCAAAATCGAGACCTGGGGCACCCATCAGTGGTACAAAATCAAGCGGTCAGAGACCTAGGGCCTTCGCATAAGCCTGATCAATAGAAGTGGCCTTCACAAGCAAGGTGTTGACATAAATGGAATGGCTACCATCTACGAAGGTGAATTGCTGAATCAAATCAGCCAGAAACCATTCCATGTCCTTTGGCGTCCACCTGGCCATTGCTTCTTACCTCAGGGGCTAAAGCCCGATCGATCAATGTGACTGTCTTGTGGCACGGCTAAAGCCGTGCCCTTTCAAAACAGGTCGCTGCACTTACGTTGTGGCACCCTCGGAGGCGCTGGTTACACGATCCACATATTTGCGGAAAACGCCTTTGGGCCAGCGCAATGCGGGCGGCGTGAAACCCTTCAGACGCTTGGCGATTTCTTCTTCGCTGACTTCGAGGGTCAGCTTGCGGTTCTTGATGTCGAAGTGAATCGTATCGCCTTCGCGAACGGCGGCGATGGGTCCGCCAACGAAAGCTTCAGGCGCGACGTGGCCGGCGGTAAAGCCGCGAGTCGCGCCACTGAAGCGGCCGTCGGTCAACAACGCTACGTGCGCGCTGAGTTCGGCGTTTGAACTGACGGCGGCTGTGACTTGCAGCATCTCTCTCATGCCCGGACCGCCCTTGGGACCTTCATAGCGAATGACCAGAACATCGCCGGGCTTGATCTGGCCGGATTGCACGGCGGCGAAACAATCCTCTTCGCAGTCGAAAACGCGCGCGGGGCCGCGATGCTCGTAGCGATTGGCGGCGGCGATCTTCATCACCGAGCCCTCGGGCGCGAGGTTGCCCTTGAGGATGACCAGGCCGCCGACGGGCTTGATGGGTTTTTCAAAGGTGTGAATGACGACCTGGCCAGGAGTCTCATTGGCCAGCGCGGCCTCCTCGGCCAGCGTCTTGCCGCTGATGGAGAGGGTGGAACCATCGGCGAAGCCAGCATCGACGAGGCGCTTGGCCAGCAGGCGTGTGCCGCCGGCGGCCTGGAAATCCGAAGCCATGTACCTGCCGGCCGGGACCAGATCGCAGATGTAAGGCGTGCGCTTGCTGATGATGTCGAAGTCGTCAATGGAAAGCGGAATGCCCATTTCGCGCGCGATGGCCAGCAGGTGGAGAACGGCGTTCGTCGATCCTCCGCTAGCGGCCACGCTGGCGATGGCATTCTCGATGGATTTGCGGGTAATGATCTGCGAAGGACGGCGGTTGGCGCGGACCGCGTCCATGAGAATGCGGCCGGCTTCGCGGGTGGCGGCGTGCTTGTCCGCGCTGGTGGCGGGAACGCCGGAAAGCTGGATGGGCGAGATGCCGAGGATTTCGCCGCTCATGGCCATGGTGTTGGCGGTGAACTGGCCGCCACATGCGCCTGCGCCGGGACAGGCATTGGCCTCAAGCGCTTCGAGGCCCGCGGCATCGATGCGGCCGGCGGCGAAAGAGCCGATGCCTTCGAAGACGTTCTGAATGGTGATGGCAATTTCTTCACCGTTGGGACCGTTGAGCTTGCCGGGCGCAATGGAGCCGCCGTAGAGCATCATGCCGGGAATGTCGAGCCGGCAGAGAGCCATGATGATGCCGGGCATGTTCTTGTCGCAGCCGCCGATGCCGACCAGGCCGTCGAAGAGATTGCCACGGGCGACGAGTTCAATGGAATCGGCAATGACTTCGCGCGAAACCAGCGAGGCTTTCATGCCTTGCGTACCCATGGTGATGCCGTCGGAGATGGTGATGGTGTTGAATTCCATCGGTGTTCCGCCAGCTTCGCGAATGCCTTCCTTCAGGGCCTCGGCCACTTCGCGCAGATGCATGTTGCAGGTGCCGATCTCGGTCCAGGTGTTGGCGATGCCGATGATGGGCTTGTGCAGGTCTTCCTTGCTGAAACCGGAACCACGCAGATAGGAACGGGCTGCCGCCCGGTCAGGGCCATCGGTCAACGGAATGCTTTGGCGCTTACCTTCGATGGTCATTGGCTCTCTTCGTTCGCCAGCTATTAGCTTCTAGCCTCTAGCTGCTAGCTTGTTTTTGCTGCGGTTAAGGTTCTTTCCGTCTTGAATCAAAGCCCCGTTTGCCAATGCTGAACGCTGCTGCGTGGATAGCTAGAGGCTGGAAGCTAGCAGCTAGAAGCTGTTTTTCGCCTTTAGCCAACCGGCTTCGTCGTGCTTCTTTTCAAATGCGTCGAGCGCTGCCGCGTGGCGCAGCGTAAGGCCGATGTCGTCCAGGCCTTCGATCAGGCAGAACTTGCGGAACGGATCGACCTCGAAGCTCGCCTTGAAGCCCTGGCTGTCAGTGACCGTCTGATCCTCAAGCGAAACTGTGACGCGATAGTTCGGAATCGTCTTCGCGTTATGCAGAAGCTGCGCTACTTCTTCTTCCGTAAGGCGGGCGAGAACGATGCCGTTCTTGCCGGCGTTGGAGAAGAAAATGTCAGCGAAGGTGGGCGCGATAACGGCGCGGAATCCGTAGTCGCTGAGCGCCCAGGCGGCGTGTTCGCGGCTTGATCCGCAGGCGAAATTCTTGCCGGCGATGAGGATTTGCGCGCCCTTGTAGCGCGGGTCGTTCAACTCGAACTCCGGGTTCGGATCGCCGGACGGCGTGCGCCGCCAGTCGAAGAACAGGAACTCACCGTAGCCGGTGCGCTCGATGCGCTTCAAGAACTGCTTGGGAATGATCTGGTCGGTGTCGACGTTGGCGCGGTCAAGAGGCGCAGCCAGTGCGGTCAGTGTGCGAAAGGGTTCCATCAGGCCTTTACCTCCTGTGCTGCGAATTGGCTTGAGGGTTGGTGTACGGTCCAGTTGCGAATATCGACGAAGTGCCCGGCAATGGCGGCTGCGGCGGCCATCTCCGGTGAGACCAGGTGGGTGCGCCCGCCGCGGCCCTGGCGGCCTTCGAAGTTGCGGTTGGAAGTCGAGGCGCAGCGCTCGCCGGGCGAAAGAATGTCGGGATTCATGCCCAGGCACATGGAGCAGCCAGGCTCGCGCCAATCGAAACCGGCTTCGCGGAAGACGCGGTCCAGGCCTTCTGCCTCTGCTTGCGCCTTCACGGCCTGCGAACCGGGAACCACCATCGCGCTGACATGCGTAGACACCTTGTAGCCGGAGGCGATGCGTGCCGCGGCGCGCAAATCTTCAATGCGCGAGTTGGTGCAGGAGCCGATGAAGACGCGGTCGATTTCCACTTCTTCAAGCGGCGTTCCGGCCTTGAGACCCATGTATTCAAGAGCGCGCTCCAGGCCCTTGCGCTCCTGCTCATTGGCCGTGGCGGCCGGGTCGGGCACGGAGGCAGTGATGGGCGCGACCATGCCGGGACTGGTGCCCCAACTGACGTAGGGAACCAACTTGGTGGCGTCGATCACGAGTTCGCGATCGAACTTTGCGCCGGGGTCGGTGGGCAGCTTGCTCCACTCGCGAACGGCCTCATCCCACGCTGCGCCTTGTGGCGCGAAACGGCGGCCCTTGAGGTAGGCGAATGTCGTGGCGTCGGGAGCGATCATGCCCGCGCGCGCGCCGGCCTCGATGCTCATGTTGCAGATGGTCATGCGGCCTTCCATCGAGAGGGCGCGGATGGCGGAGCCGGCGTACTCGACCACGCAGCCGGTGGCGCCGTCGGTGCCGATCTGCCCGATGATGGCGAGAATGATGTCCTTGGCCGTGACGCCCGTGGGCAAGTCGCCTCAACAGAGATGCGGAAAGTCTTGGGCTTCGATTGCGGCAGGGTCTGCGTAGCCAGCACGTGCTCCACTTCGCTGGTGCCGATGCCAAACGCAAGAGCCCCGAATGCGCCATGCGTCGAAGTATGCGAATCGCCGCAGACAATGGTCATGCCTGGCTTGGTGATGCCGAGTTCCGGCCCGATCACGTGGACGATTCCCTGCTCGCGCGAGTCCACGTCGTAGAGTTCGACGCCGAAGTCCGCGCAGTTCTGACGCAGCGTGGCAATCTGCTTGGCGGCGATTTGATCGACGATGTGCAGACGGCCCTCGATGGTGGTGGGCACGTTGTGATCGACCGTGGCAATGCTGCGGTCGGGGCGGCGCACCTTGCGGCCGGCCAGGCGAAGGCCCTCAAACGCTTGCGGCGAGGTGACCTCGTGCAGCAATTGCAGGTCGATGTAGAGCACGGTCGGCTCGCCTTCGGGTTCGACCACCACGTGCTGCTGCCAGACCTTTTCAAAGAGTGTTTTCGGTTCGTTGCTCACGGAACTCCTGAATTAGCTGCTAGCTTCTAGCTGCTAGCCTGTTTTTGGTGCGGGAGGGTGAAATCCGGCGAGACTACTGCTCGGGTTCCCGACGTATCTCAACTCTCAATGTCCTTTTCGCTGAGGCAGCAATTCGCGCTGCCTCTTGGTTGCCCTCGGCCATGGCGTCGTCTTCGGTTGCAAAACCGGGTTTTGATGCAATCGTGTCGAAGCGTTCGTTCCCTACATTCTCGATGACCAAGTACTCAAATGTCATGTTTGTCCCCCATTCGCGGGCCGTCGCCTTTCCATGTGCCGAAAAGGCTGCTAGCGCGCCGCAGTGAACTTCGGAATCCAACTAGACAGCGGGCACAATAAGGCCGAGTTTCTCCAGCGATTCGCTAACGGCCGCAATTAGCTCTTCGCTCTCTGGGGCTTGCTTCCATGCTTCCAATAGCAATGGCAATTTGAGCAACTCCTCGTGCCATTCCGGCGTGCCTCTATCGAGTTTCATGATCATTTCCTGCCCTCGTTGCTTGTGCTTGCGAGCCCATGTGGACTTAGCGGCGGTACATGAGGTGAGCGAATCCTCCGATTCCCGCAAACAAGAAGCTACCTAGAATCGTTCCCATATCGCCCGTCGCGATTCCATACAAAAATGTGACCACTGCCGCAAATAGCATTAACCAGACGTACCACTTGACAGGGATCAAATTGTTCTCCCCCTTGTGCCGAATTCTAAGCCTGAAAGAACGTCAAGTGTCCCCCTAAGTTCGTTTCTACTTCTGCAAGCCGCAATTCAACAGCTAGCGGCTAGGAGCTAGAAGCTGCTCTTTCACCGTTTCGCGGACCTTGGCGCCCATTTCCTTTGTTGAGAGCACCATGAAGCCCTGCGCGTTGGCGCGGGCCAGGTCCGGCGTGCGGAAGCCCTGCTCGAGCACCTTGCGCACGGCGGTTTCAATGATCGTGGCCTCGGCCTCAAGACCGGCGGAGTGGCGCAGAATCAATGCACCGGTGAGGATTGCGCCCAGCGGATTGGCCAGGCCCTTGCCGGCGATGTCGGGCGCAGAGCCGTGAACCGGCTCGTACAAATTGACCTTGCCGCCGATGGTGGCCGAGGGCAACATGCCCAGCGAACCGGTGATGACCGCGGACTCGTCGGTGAGAATGTCGCCGAAGAGATTCTCCGTCAGCACCACGTCGAAGTCGCGCGGACGATTCATGATGTGCATGGACATGGCGTCGACATACTGGTGTTCAAGCGTGACGTCGGGAAACTCGGCGGCAACTTCGGTGACCGTGGCGCGCCAGAGCTGCGAAACTTCAAGCACGTTGGCCTTGTCAACGCTGGTGAGCTTCTTGCGGCGTTTCTGCGCCAATTGAAAAGCGGTGCGGGCCACGCGAGCGACTTCGCCCCTGGTGTAGCGCATGGTGTTCCAGGCTTCGCCGGCGGCGCGATTCCACTCGCGAGGCTGGCCGAAGTAGAGACCGCCGAGCAGTTCGCGCACAAAGAGAATGTCGGCGCCGTCGATGATCTCGGGGCGCAAGGGGCTATTGACCGCAAGTTCCTTGAATGCGAAAGCGGGACGCAGGTTGGCGAAGCCGCCGAGTGCCGAGCGGATTCCAAGCAGACCAGCCTCGGGGCGCTTATCCGGCGGAAGTGAGTTGAATTCGTTGCCGCCCACAGCGCCGAGCAGAACGGCGTCGGATGCGAGGGCCGCTTCAAGAGTTTCGGCAGGCAGCGGCGTGCCGTCCTGCACAATGGCCACGCCGCCGATGCGGCGCTCCATGAAGGAGAACTCGTGACCGCCCTGGGCCGCCACTTCCTTGAGAACTGCAACTGCTTCGTTCGTAACTTCAGGGCCGATGCCGTCGCCGGCGGTGACTAGAATTCTCAGTTTCATGCTTCTCCAAAGAACAGGGGTCAGGGATCAGGGATCAGTTAGCCGCCCTTGGTTGGCGCGGCGGGAAATGCGTGTTCAATCCAGTTCGGCCACCGGCTCGCGGCGTTTCTCGCGAATCTGGTCGGGCACTACACCGATCAGGTCCTGATCGTAGATATTCTTCTTGCGATCGGCCAGGGCCACAAAGCGGTAGTAGGTCTGCTGCAATTCCTCGCGGGTGAGGGCGAAGCCGAGCTGCTCAAGGCGATGCCTGAGCGCCGCGCGGCCGGAGTGCTTGCCAAGAACGAGGTGCGTCTTGGCCACGCCAACCAAGGCCGGAGTCATGATCTCGTAGCAGAGCGGATTGGCCAACATGCCGTGCTGGTGAATGCCCGATTCGTGCGCAAAGGCGTTATCGCCCACCACGGCCTTGTTGGGCGAGGGCCGGAAGGTGATGATCTGGCCGAGGACCTGGCTGGTGGGGTAGAGATTCTCAAGTTTGATGCCGCTCGAGACACCGTAGTGGTCTCCGCGAACATAAAGCGCGGCGGCAATCTCTTCCAAAGCCGCGTTGCCGGCGCGTTCGCCGATGCCGTTGATGGTGCACTCGATTTGGCGCGCGCCGTTGGCGACGGCGGCAAGCGAGTTGGCCACGGCCAGGCCGAGGTCGTCGTGGCAATGCGAGGAGAGGATGACGCCCTGCTCGCCGATGGCCGGAATGCGCTCACGCACCTCGGCGAACATGCGGCCATACTCCTCGGGGGTGGAGTAGCCGACTGTGTCGGGCATGTTGATGGTGGTGGCGCCGGCCTCGACGGCCACACGCACCATTTCAACAAGGAAGTCGCGGTCAGAGCGGGTGGCGTCCTCTGGGGAGAACTCGACATCGTCCGCCAGCGAGCGGGCCAGACGCACCGACTCGCCGGCCAGGTCGAGAGCCTGCTGGCGGCTGATCTTGAGCTTGTATTCAAGATGCAGGTCGCTGGAGGCGAGGAAGACGTGGATGCGGCCGCGGTCGGCGAACTGGATGGATCGCGCGGCCATCTCAATGTCTTCGCTCTTGGCGCGGGCCAGCGAGGCGATGCGCGGCTTGCGGATGGCCTACGTAATGGTGGCGATGGCCGCAAAGTCACCCTCGGAGGCCATGGCAAAGCCGGCCTCGATGATGTCCACGCCCAGGTCCTCAAGGGCATGGGCCATGGTGAGCTTTTCCTGCGTGGTCATGCTGCAGCCCGGTGACTGTTCGCCGTCGCGCAGCGTGGTGTCAAAAAAGACTACGTGATCTGAGGTCATGTACCTGCCTGCCAGGGAAAGCCACTTGCGATTGTTGTCAGTGTCTCGCATTGGGGTGATATAAGGCAAAGTTATTCTTTTTGGGTGTTCGATTAGAATTGCTTATAGTGAAAGCAGCTTCCAGCCTCTAGCTTCTAGCTGCTAGCTCGATTTGCGCGCTGCGGGCCGTTGGGGGCTGACGCCGGCTTGTCGCGCGGCGTCGAATTCGGAGTGGAAATCGCGCCAGCTCATGACGGCTAGCGGCTAGAAGCTAGAGGCTAAAAGCTGCTTTTCGGAGATTTTCGTGGAACTGAATCAACTGGAAACGTTTTTGGCGGTGGCCGAGGAGCGGAGCTTCTCGCGGGCGGCAGTGCGGCTGCACAGAACACAGCCGGCGGTGAGCCAGGTGATCCGCAAGCTCGAGGCGTCGGTGGGCGAGACGCTGTTTGACCGCGCGGCGCGGGATGGGTCGCTGACCGCGTCTGGTGTGCTGCTGCGCGACTATGCGCTGCGGCTTCTGGCGCTGCGGCGCGAAGCCTCAAGCGCGCTGGACGAGCTGAAGAGCCTGGAGCGGGGGCGGCTGCAACTGGCGGCCAACGAGTACACCTGCATGTACCTGCTGCAGGCCATGGACCGGTTCCGGCGAGAGTTTCCCCACGTCAGCGTGGCTGTGCACCGTATGCTGGCCTCGCGCATTCCCGAGGAGCTGAACCTGCGCACGTTCGAGCTGGGGGTGATCTCGTTCCGTCCCGACCCGGCGCGATTCCGCACCATTGCGGTCTACTCCGACAGCCTGGCGTTCATCGTGAGCCCCAGTCATCCGCTGGCGGGGGCCGGGCGCATCTCGATCAACGACCTGGGCAAGGAGAATTTCATTGCCCACAACGTAGCCTCGCCGTTGCGGCTGAAGGTGATCGAGGCCTTTCAAAAGTACCGTACGCCTCTGAACATGGGCATCGAGCTGCCCACCATCGAGGCCATCAAGCGATTTGTGGCCATGGGCAACGGGGTCGCGCTGGTTCCCCACCTGACCGTGGCCAGGGAGCTGGAAACCGGGGACCTGGTGCGGGTGACGGTGGACGAACTGGAGGTAAAGCGGGTGTTGCGGCTTGTCTACAGGCGCCAAGCCTCGCTCTCATACGCCGCGAAGGCATTTCTGCGCACCGTGAGGACCCTGGCGCAGGAGCAGGGGGCTCCGTTCCACTACCAGGTGGAGCGAACGGGCTGAAGGGGCTTTTCTTGCGGGTTGGCGCGGCCCGAGCGCTCGGCAATCGCCCGTATTTGCTGGATTTGAGCAGGGCCAAAACGCCCGATTGCTTCCCCCTGCGTCTATAGCCTCAGATCGTTCTGCGGCCGAGGGTTCCGCCATGGACCGCTCCGGCCAGTTACAATGCTGAGAGTGGGGCCCGGCTCGAACCGGAGCACCGGAATCGACAAGCTCGTTGCCAGCCGGACGGTTGAGCAGTCGTGAGGTTCAGGATCGAATGAAGAAGATCGCCATCATTGCATTTCTGCTGGCCGTGTGCGTGGCAGCAGGCCGCGCTCAGGAAAGTCGCCAGGATATCAGCCTTAGCGGAAACGGTTATATTGAGCCGTTCATTGCCTCGTCCACCGACGTTCAGGTGAGCGCGAACCGCGCCTTTGGCGCATTGCTGAGCTACCGTTTCATGCTCACGCCCTCAAGCGCCATCGAGGCCAACTATGGCATTACCTACCAGAACACCATCCATTTCAAGGCCAACCCCAACGACTACCGCGTGTTGACCCGCACCCAGGAAATTTCAGGGGCCTACGTTCGCACTTTCAACTTCCGCAAATTCAATCCATTTGTCGAGGCTGGTCCGGGCGCGCTCATTTTCCTGCCCATCCGCAACTCAGGGACGACCAGTCTGGACCCCAAGCAGGCAACCGCAATCGGCGGCCTGTACGGCGCCGGCGTCGCCTACGAGATCAGCCCGAGCTTCGACATACGCGCGGAGTACCGCGGGTTTGTCACCAAGGTGCCGACCTTTGGCGTCACATCGTGGGCCACCAACAAGTGGTACAACATCTACGAACCGACGATCGGCGTGGCGTACCACTTCTAGAGCGAAACCAGAGTAATCACGCCCCAGTTGAGGGTATTCGAGGTGGCTTCTTCCCCAGGAAGAAGCCACCTCGGCGTTTTTCCCCCAGGTGCAGTCACTCTGATTTCGCTGTAATCCGAGCAGGGCATCGCAATCGAACAAAAAAGGATGGGCCGAGACCCATCCTTTTTTGTTGGCTAACGCGTCCGCAGTGGCAGTTGTGTTCCCCGGCGCTGCTTTAGAGGCTCGCTTCCCGGTAGCGGCCGAGTTCCTTGATCATGGCGCAATGGGGAGCGAGCGCCTTGAGCGCGCGCGTTCCTTCCTGGGGAGAACGAACCTGGCAATCCACATAGAAGATGTACTCCCAGGGCTTGCCGTGCACCGGGCGGGACTCGATCTTGGTGAGGTTGGTGCCGATGGCGGAGAGCTCAGCGAGAGCGGCCACCAGCGATCCGGGACGATTTTCGACAGAAAACGCCAGGCTGATTTTGTTGGCCCCGGGATCGGTGACGGCGTCTTCGCTGCGTCGAACCAGGAAGAAGCGGGTGAAGTTTTCCGGGTTGTCTTCGATGCCGGCAATCAGAATGTGGGCGCCATAGTGGTGGGCTGCCGCTTCGCTGGCGATGGCCGCCGCGTGCCGGTCGCGCAGCTCAACCAACTGCTTGACGCTGCCCGCGGTGTCGTAGAAGGCAAACGCTTCCATGCGGGGGTGCTCGGCCAGGAAGCGCCGGCACTGCGCCAGAGCCACCGGGTGCGAGAAGACGCGGTCGATCTCCCCCGCCGAGGCGCCGCTGATGGCAATCAGGTTGTGGCGGATGCGCAGCAGGGTCTCCCGCTCCACCTTCACATCGTGGGTCAGCAGCAGATCGAAGTGTTCCGAGACAGAACCGGCCAGGCTGTTTTCGATGGGAATGACCGCGGCTTCCACGGTTCCCTTGGTCACGGCCGCAAACGCGTCGGCGGAGAGCGAAAAAGGGACGATCACCGCATCGGCGACCAGCTTTATCGCTGCTTCGTGACTGAATGAGCCGGGTTCTCCCTGGATCGCGATCTTCATGCCGGGACCTTGTTCTCTTGCTGATTGAATCGGAGCGAGCGCAGATGGAACATCCGGTTGGCGCTTTCTGGCACCATACCATAGCTCGACGGGAGATTTTTCCGAGTTTTCAGGAGACGGCATGGATTTCAGCTCCGAAACCACAGATCGGCGGCAACGAAGGCGAAAAAGACCATCGCGATGACACCGTTCATGGTGAAAAAAGCGGCATTGAGGCGGCGGAGGTCGCGCGGGGAGACCAGAGAGTGCTCGTAGGCCAGCAGCAGACCCACAGCCGCGACGCCCAGCCAGCCCGCGGCAAGAAAATGAAAGAGCAGGCCGAACCAGACCAGGAGGCAGAGCATGGCCAGATGCATGACCCGGGCTGCAATGAAGGCAGCGGGAATGCCGACCGCCTGGGGCAGGCTGTGGAGCCCGACGGCGCGGTCGTGGTCGAAGTCCTGGCAGGCGTAGAGCACGTCGAACCCGCCAGCCCACAGGGTGACGGCGGCGGTGAGGACCAGGATGCGAGCGTCCAGAGAGCCACGCACGGCAATCCAGGCGGCCGAGGGGGCGAGGCCGAGCGCGAGACCCAGCACCAGGTGCGACCAGCGGGTGAGGCGCTTCATGTAGCTATAGCCCCAGAGCACAGCCAGCACCAGCGGCGACAGGTAGAAGGTCAGGCGGTTCAGTTCAGCAGAGGCGACGACGAACACGGCGGCCGTCAGAACGGTAAACCCCAGGACAAACTGCCGCGAGAGCTGGCCGGCGGGAATGGCGCGGGTGCGGGTGCGGGGGTTGGCGGCATCGAGATCGGCGTCTGCCCAGCGATTGAAGGCCATGGCCGAGGAACGCGCAGCGACCATAGCGATCAGAATCCAGGCCAACGTGCGCCAGCCGGGCAATCTGTTGGCGGCCAGGAGCACCGCCGTGAGGGCAAAAGGGAGCGCGAAGATGGAGTGCTCCCACTTGATCATCTCCAGCGTTGTCCGCGTCTTGGCCCACAGGGTTGGCATGGTTGGCTCCATGGACCAGTGTACTTGAGGGGACGGCAAGAAGAGACAGCCGGCGGGGTGCAGAGACGAGCGATCACGATTGCAGAGGACTGAAGTCCGGGCTAGGCGAGCCGGCTAGGCGCGGGCTTCCGCCTCTTCCACCGTCGCGGCGAGGGCGATGACCGTATCGACCTTGGTGAGCTTGAAGAGTTCCATGACGCGGGGGCTCACACCGGCGACGATCATCGTGATGCCGTTCTTCTCGCAGTGGACGTAGTAGTTAATCAGCGAGCCCATGCCTGCCGAATCCATGTACGGAACCCCGGAAAGATCGAAGATGGCGACCAGCGGCGGCAAACCCTGGCGCAGTTCTCCCTGAAACTCGAAGAGATTGCGCAGGGTGAGGGGGCCGGTGAGCGAGAGAATCCGCGTGCCGGAGGCTTGACCGGCCCGGCGTTCGATGGACAGTGGGGCATCAATGAACATGGTGGGACAAGTGTAAGGAACAAAAGCAGTCTCTATTGTTACAAATGTGTAAATGTCGCGCGAGGAATGACGCACGCGGACTTTTGTGTATTCAGGACGGCCGTTTGTACGAGAATAGGCTCATGGAATCAGTGCGCATCGACAAATGGCTGTGGGCAGCCCGCTTCTTCAAGACGCGGGCGCTGGCCTCCAAATCCTGCGACATGGGGCGCATCCGGTCAAACGGCGTGGAAGCCAAGCCGGCCCGGGAAGTGCATGTGGGCGACCGGCTCGAGGTGAAGAACGAGGGCGGCGAGTTCCTGGTTGAGGTGTTGGGGCTGAGCCAGATGCGCGGCCCGGCGGCAGTGGCGCAGGCGCTCTACCGCGAGACCGAGGAGAGCAAGACGGCGCGGCTGAAGGCGGCCGCGGAACGGAAGGCAATGCAGGAGTTCGCGCCTCTGCCCGAGCGGCGGCCGTCGAAGCGCGACCGGCGGCGCATCATTCAGTTCCGCGGCGGGGCTTGAGCGGGCGGACGTGAGACGCGGTGAAAGAAGAATGACCGGCGGCCCCTCGACTTCACCGCTCATTTATGGAGCCGGTGCAATGTCATGCTTTTCCACCCTTTCGCCAGAAAAAAGGCGAAAGGAGGGGCACGGAGCGGCGTTGCGAGGGCCGGCGCAGGAGTTTCTACTCCCAGTGACCGATCAGGAGCAGGCTGGCGGTACCCGGCGTCTCGGTAATGGAGCTGCTGGTGTTCAAGTAGTAGTTGTGCATGATCAGTGTGACCCTGGTGCCGCCCGTCACCGCCAAGTGCACAGGCTCCGAAAGCACGTAATGCGGATTGGCCGTGACGGAACCGGCTCGGTTGGCTGCGAAACCGGTCATCGACTCATACTCTCCAATCACCGTATCCAGGTACCACTCGGCCCCGGCGGGCAGCGGCTGGTCGTAATCGGCCTCGGCAAAGAGGTGGTCGATGACAAAGGTCCTGCCCGCCGGAATGGCGATGCACAGGTAACCCTTGCTGGCCGGCTGCGGATAGGTGTCGAACTGCTGGTACTGCTCGTATGCGCTGAGGCTGCCCTCAGGCACAAAGCAGGACTGGGCCTGATCGGCGGGAATCTGCAACTGCGGGTCGTTGGAAGGCGAGTTGGGGAAGCGGGAGTGGCGCGAGTGGTGAATTTGCCCGTAGAGTGGCAAAGAAAGAAGAAAGACGCCGGCAAAAACTGCGCGAAAAAGGCGAGAGGACATTTTCGATCGACCTAAAGTTGAATTGATCTGCAAGCTGCATCCAGTGGACGCAGAGGAGGCGGCGTTCGCTTGAAAGTGGTTTCCTCGCCCGCCGATGGCAGAACCAGGGACGATGCATCCTGGCGAGACATCACTCAAGTCGATGCGACCATCAGGGAGCAGCGACCTCGAACGAAACCAAGCGGGCCGCAGTATCCCTGGTTCTGCCTTGCCGCGCCAACTTTAGTAGACTCAACAGCAGAATGTTTGCCTCCTTCCGCACGACCCGCCGCTTCCGTTGCGCATGCAGCCTCACCGCGCTTGTTGTGGCCCTAGTGGCCGTTGCCGCATCCCAACCGGCGTTCGCCCAGGGGACGCACCTGTGGACCCAGTCCCGGCTGGAGGAATTTGAGAAAGGCACGCCGCAGGGAGTCGCGCTCTCAAGCGACGGCCATTTGCGCCAGGGGCCGGCCTTGAGCGAGGTGCTGACCACCCCTTCGACCTTTGCGTGGTCGGTGGCCGTGGACAGGAACGGAACGGCCTATGTGGGGACTGCCTCGCCGGCTACTGTGCTGCGTGTGGGCCAGGACGGCAAGGCGTTTACGCTCTTCGAAACCAGGGACCTGAGCGTGCAGGGGTTGCGGCTGGGGCCAGACGGCGCCCTCTATGCAGCCACGATGCCCAGCGGCAAGGTGTACCGGCTGAAGGCTGATGCCACCAGCAAGCAGGATGAGGCCAGCGCGACGGTCGTCTTCGACGCCGCCAGGCCGGACGACGCGGCAGTTTCCGACAAAGCAAACGAGGGACCGGCGAGCGTCAAAAAAGGGCCGGAGAAAGTCGATGCCAAGTCGCACTACATCTGGGATTTGATTTTCGACCCGTTAGGGCGGCTCTACATTGCCACCGGCGGACCGGGCGTAGTGTATCGCGTGGATCCCTCCAAGACGGGGGAAAAGCCGGAAGCCTTTTTCAAGAGCGACGAGCAGCACATCCGCTCGCTGGCATGGGAGATGAAGAAGGTGCCCGGTGCGAAGGGCGCTTCAGAGCCCACGGGCAACCTGATTGCCGGTTCGGACGGATCGGGACTGATTTATCGCATCAGTCCAGAAGGCAAGGGTTACGTGCTCTTCGAGGCTCCGCGGCGCGAGATCACGGCGGTGGCCGTCGGGGCCAACGGCACCATTTATGCCGCCTGCGTGGGCGACAAGAGCCGCAACCCGCTGCCTCCATTGCCCGTGCAGGGGATCGGCACGGCAACCATTACGATCATGCAGCCGGGATCGTTGCAGGCGGCCAATGCAAGCGCCTCCCTGCCCGAGGGAACCGAGATCTATGCCCTGGCTCCCGCGGTGGCGGGGACGGCCCAGGCTCCGCGCAAGCTCTGGTCCGGCAAGGAAGAGATTGTGTATGCGCTGGCCGCGCGGCCAGACGGGTTGATCGCCGTGACCGGCAATCGCGGACACGTTCTCAAGATCGCCGACGACGGCAGCTTCGCCGACATTGCCCACCTGGAAGCGCAGCAAGGGCTGAGCTTGGCTGTGGCGCCGGAGACGAGCGGTCAGCCGGGCGCGTTGATCGTCGGGACGGGCAACACCGGCAAGCTTTTCCGGCTGGCTGCGGCCGCCGAAAAGCACGAGTACGCGAGCGACGTGCTGGATACCGGTGCGCTGGCGCGTTTTGGGCGCGTGGAAGTGGAGCCCGGGTCAGCCGGATATGAACTGCTGACGCGTACCGGCAACGTGGAGCAGCCGGTGCGAGGCTGGTCGGATTGGCAGCCGCTGCTGAACGGCACGGTGGCTTCGCCCGCCGGCCGCTTCCTGCAGTGGAAGGCCGTGCTGCACACGAAGGGCACGCTGGGAAGCGTGGGCGTGAATTACCTGCCGGTCAACGCGGCGCCGGTGGTGGACGAGTTGGTGGTGGCGCCCGGCGCGCGCGTAAACGCTCAGAATCAGCCGGCCGGCCAACAGCAAAACGTGAGCATTGCCTTTCCGTCGGCCAACCAGAACGCGGGAATCGCGTTCGACGGCGGGGCGAACTCGCCGTTGCAGGCCATGAAGGACCGGACCGCCGTCACGGTGCGCTGGGCGGCGCATGACGACAACGGCGACGACCTGGTCTATTCGCTCTACCTGCGCGGGGACGGCGAGTCCCGGTGGCGGCTGCTCAAGGACGGCCTCACCGAGAAAGCGTACAGCTTCGACGCCACGCTGATTCCCGATGGCGGCTATCAGGTAAAAGTGGTCGCCTCCGATTCACCCTCGCACACGCCCGCCGACGCACTGACAGGAGCGAAGGAAAGCGAGCGGTTCGAGGTGGACACCACGCCGCCCGTGGTTTCCGCACTGAAGGCGGCTGCCGAAGAAGCCGATTGTCCGAGTTCGCCCTGTACCAAGCAGCTTCGCGTGACCTTCGACGCCGAGGATGCTTTCTCGCCCATCGCCCACGCCGAGTATTCGCTCGACGCCGGACCGTGGCAGTACGTCGAGCCGGTGGGCGGGCTGTCCGACTCCAGGCGCGAACACTATGACGTGCGGATTCCCCTGGACGCTGCCGCGAGCAAGGCGAGCGAGCACCTGATTACCGTCCGCGTCTACGACCGGCACGAGAACGTGGGCGTGGCCAAGACGGTGATTACAGCGGAAGAGAAGTCAGGCAAATAGCATGCGATTCGAGATATATGTGGCGGCGCGGTATTTGAAGGCCAAACGGCGGCAAGCCGTGGTGGGTGTGGTGACCACCATCTCCATCGCCGGGGTGGCTGCGGGAGTGGCTGCGCTGATCATCGCCCTGGCCATCACCAACGGCATGAGGCGCGACCTGCAGGACCGGCTGCTGGGCTCGAGCGCGCACGTGCAACTCATGAAAATCAAAGGCGACGGCATCCGCGACTGGCAACCGCTGTTCGAACGGCTGCGCCGCCTGCCGCACGTCACCGCGGCCTCGCCGGGACTCTATGAACAGGTGCTGGTAGCGCGCGGGGCACGCGACGGCGGCGCGCTGCTGGAAGGTATTGTTCCGGCCAATGAGCAGGCGGTCAGCGATCTGCTTTCTTCCGCTACGCCCGGCTCGGTGAGCGCACTGGAGCCGCAGCCGGAAGCTGCCTCCACGCTGAACTCAGAATTGCCGCCGATCGTACTGGGCAAGGACCTGGCCGATTCGGTCGGCGCCAGCGTTGGCGATTCAGTCATGGTGATCAGCCCGCAAGGCGAAATGACTCCCTACGGCATTCTGCCCAAGTACGTGCACTTTCGACTGGCCGGCGTCTTCCACTCGGGGTTTTACCAGTACGACGCGCAGATGGGATTTCTGCGTCTGGGCGATTCGCAGCGCCTGTTCGACGAGCCGGACCTGCTGTCGGTGATCAGCTTCAAGGTGGACAACCTGGACCGCGCTCCCGCCATCGGCAAGGCCATCGAGCAGGCTGCCGGCCCGGGCTACATGACCACCAACTGGATGGAGCAGAACCGCGAAATCTTCAAAGCTCTGAAGCTCGAACAGGTGGTCACCTTCATTATCATTGCGCTGATCGTGATCGTAGCCGCGCTCAACATCCTCATCGCGCTAACCATGATGGTGATGGAGAAAACACGCGACATCGCCGTCCTGATGAGCTTCGGCGTGGAGCCGAGGCAAGTCCGGCGCATTTTTCTGCTGCAAGGCCTCCTGATCAGCCTGATCGGGACCGCTCTGGGCCTGGCGCTAGGCTATTTCGCCGCCTGGGCCGGCGGGCATTACCACTTCATCCATCTCTCCGCCGAAGTGTATTCGATTGACACGCTGCCCTTCGCGCCGCGCCCACTGGATGCGCTGATTGTCTCCGCGGTCTCGATCGGCATTTCGCTGCTGGCGACCCTCTACCCGTCGTCCGCCGCCGCCAACGTGCTGCCAGCCGAGGCGCTGCGCTACGAGTAGAGCATTGCTGCCCGAAGTGTCAGGGCACAACTTGAACCACGGCGCAAGGGCACCAAAATGAAGGCGGGACTTTCGCGGATTATCTGGGCGAGCAAATCGAGCGCATTATCGTGCGTCCAAAACACAGAGACTCAGGCCAGGGTTTTGAAGAAGGCCGCCTGGCCCCTAATATGCGTTGCGGTTAGTTCGACGGTGGTGCAGGAAGGGAACCAGCGGGAGGTGCGACGGGCGCAGGCACTGGCGTCGGGACCGGAGCGTAACCTCCGCAGAGTTGCGCCTCAACGTCCGGTTTCAGCTTGCCAGTCCCGCAGAGTGTGTTAGCAGTCTTCTGCATGTTGCTTCCGTCACCGACTGCGAACGGCGTGAAATCTCCCATGGTTGCATATTCGTGATCGGTGCTATCTGGATCAGGAAACCAGAAGGTGCAGCGCACTGCATCGTTGGGATGCTTCTTGCTCGGCTTCATACATTCCGAAGCGAATAGCACTTTGGTTCCCGGCGCCACCTGGTCTAGAAACCATTTGTTATGGAAAGTCTGAGCCACAGTGCCGTTATTTGCCATTCCGGCGGCCATTGCAGACATAAACGACAATCCTTTGTTGACGGGGGCTTCCACGCGGAAATCTCCGGCATCGGTGTGCAGCAGGTGAATTCCCTGGCCGCCTCCGCCAAGCTTCGCATCGGTTGAAGTTTTGGCCAGGGTCACATCGGTTCCGGTGGTAACACGGAGATTTTGATCCAGGACGGCTACCTGGTACTCGGATGCGTGCTTGTAAGTTTTCGCATCTTTGGCAAAGACAGGCAAGGCAAGGAGGGAGACGAGCAGTACGGTTAGCTTTCTCATAACGCCTTTCAACTGAATTGGGATTAGGCACACATTGTAAGCTACTTCCGAGCTAGGGAGTATGATTGCCAACTCGGCAGTTACTGTTTCAGTAACATTCTCGCGGGCCTCGATCCAGCGGTCTCCGGTTCCGGATACTGGCGGCTCTTTAAGGCAAGAATCCTTGAGGAACCCGAGCCAGACTCCGCCAGATCACTTTTGAGGCGTGCCCGAGGCTCCCGAAAATGAGAAATCCGGACAACGGAAATTGCGCCCGTGGTCCAATTCACCACTCGAAACGCCGCTGCGTCAAAAGGATCGGGAAGCAGCAAAAAGGCCACCCCGAATGGGGTGGCCTTTTTTATTGAATCCGGTCCGCCGTTATGCCGGCGAGGGAGAACCCTCGGGGTAGTTGGGGCCGCCGCGGGCTTCCGGCTTGAGGACCTGCTGCACGCCGCCGGTATCGCTGGGCGAGGCCAGGATGGAGCGCATGGGCGGCAGCGTCTTGCCCTCGATCAGCATCTTCACCTCTTCGGCGTCGATGGTTTCGCGCTCCAGCAGGGCCGCCGCGATGCGGTGCATGGGGTCCTGGTTGGCTTCGATGATGGTGTGGGCCGACTGGTAGGCCTCATCGATCAGGCGGCGCACTTCCAAGTCGATCTGGCGCGCCGTCTCCTCGCTGAAGTCGCGATGCTGGGCGATTTCGCGGCCCAGGAAGATCTGCTCTTCCTTCTTGCCGAAGGTGAGCGGACCCAGGCGGCTCATGCCGTATTCGCAGACCATGCGCCGGGCCAGGTCGGTAGCGGTTTCAATGTCGCTGCCGGCGCCGGTGGACATCTGGTTGAGGAAAATCTCCTCGGCCACGCGTCCGCCGTAGGCCGTGGCCAGACGGGTTTCAAGATACTCGCGGGTGTAGTTGTGGCGGTCGTCGGGCAGATAGATGGTAACGCCCAGGGCCATGCCGCGGGGAATGATGGTGACCTTGTGGATGGGGTCGGAGTGGTCGCGCAGGAACGACACCAGCGCGTGGCCGGCCTCGTGATACGCGGTGACACGCTTTTCCTCATCAGTGAGCAGCATGGACTTGCGCTCAGCGCCCATGAGCACCTTGTCCTTGGCCAGCTCAAAGTCGTACATGACGACCTGCTTGCGATTCATGCGCGCGGCGCTCAGAGCGGCCTCGTTGACCATGTTGGCCAGGTCGGCGCCACTGAAGCCGGGTGTCCCGCGAGCCAGGACGTTGAGATTGGTGTCGTCGGAGACGGGAACCTTCTTGACGTGGACGCGGAGGATTTCTTCGCGGCCGCGCACATCAGGCAGGCCCACGACCACGCGGCGGTCGAAGCGGCCGGGGCGCAGTAGTGCGGGATCGAGCACGTCGGGACGGTTGGTGGCGGCTACCAGAATGACGCCGTCATTCGATTCAAAGCCGTCCATTTCGACCAATAGCTGGTTGAGTGTCTGTTCGCGCTCGTCGTGTCCACCGCCCAGGCCAGCACCGCGATGGCGGCCTACGGCGTCGATCTCATCAATGAAGATGATGCAAGGAGCGTTCTTCTTGCCCTGCTCGAAGAGGTCGCGTACGCGGCTTGCGCCCACGCCGACGAACATTTCAACAAAATCGGAACCGGAGATGGAGAAGAACGGAACGTTGGCCTCGCCGGCCACGGCACGGGCCAGGAGGGTCTTGCCGGTTCCCGGAGGTCCGACCAGCAGAACGCCCTTGGGAATGCGGCCACCAAGCTTCTGGAACTTCTGCGGCTCGCGCAGATACTCGATAATCTCCTTCAGCTCTTCCTTGGCCTCGTCAACGCCGGCCACATCCTTGAAGGTGATCTTTTTCTGCTGCATCGAGAGCAGGCGCGCGCGGCTCTTGCCAAACGACAGCGCCTTGTTCCCACCCGACTGCATCTGGCGCAGCATGAAGAACCAGATGAGGCCGAGCAGAATGAACGGGCCCACGTTGAACAGAATGGGCAGCAGCATGTTGTTCTGCGGTTCCTTGATGGCGAAGTTGACTTTGGAAGCCAGCATTGCTTTCTCAAGTTCCGAGTAGTTGGCAGGAATCGTGGTGTGGAACTGATCCTTGGGGTTGGTGGTCAGGTGGCCGCGCAACTCGTTACCCTGAATGGCGGCATCGAGCACCTGGTGATTTTGCACCTTGTCAAACAGGTCGGAGTAGGGGACCTCCGTATCTTTGCCCATGCCTTGGCTCTTCGACACCACGCCCCACAGCAGCATGAGGCAGATGAGGATGAAGACCCAGAACATGATGGTTTTAACGGTCGAGTTCACCAGGATTCCTCTTTTCCCGGCGGGGGAGAAGTCGACGAAAAGACCTCCAACACCGCCTACATCATCTTTTAGACGCCGGTACGTTCATCAAAGTCACAGAAAATACAGGTCGCCCTGCGGCAGAGACAGTTACTCCGCCGCCCGGATGAGCAGTAGGTTAGATTGTACTCCCAAGGCAGGAAAACTGGCACCAATCGCGGCTACGGGGAAGCTGGGAACCGGGAGGTCAATCCGGCGCCGGGGATGTGGACGGGAGAGACGCCGCGACGGGCTCCAGGCTGGTAGCCGCGATGCGGATTCCGGGCGTGGGCTCCAGTTCGACGCCTCGCATCCAGACGATTTGGCCGTCGAATTCCAGGACCGGCCAGAGGGTCCGGCTGGAGCCGGTTACCTTGAGGCGCTCCAACACCTCTTTGACCTTGTGTGCACTGGAGGAGTAGCGCAGCCGGACCCGGTCGCCCGGACGCCAGTTGCGCAGGATGGCGACGGATGGGGCGTTCGACTCTGGAGGATCAGCGATCAGTTCGATCCGGAGCAGCAGTCCGAAGGCCGGGGCGGCCACCTCGCCGGGCACGGCCAGGGAATACTCCGGAACGGCCGCAGAGGACGGTGCTGCGGAGGGCGAGGCTGAGCCCACGGCCAGTCGCAGCTCCCGAGGGGTTCGCTCGGCGAAGAGCCCCTGGGCCAATTCCAGCTTCTGTCCGGCGCGGCCGTGAAGGGCCATGGCGCGCAAGGACTCGGTGGAGGCAAAATCGGGCGCCGCGCCCAACTGTTCGGCGGAGTAGCGCAGGAGTCGGCGCTGGAGGGCTGGGGCGAGCACGGCCAGGCGGGTAACGTCGAGAGCCAGGCCCTCGGAAGCGGCGCGGCCGCCACCCCGCACCGGACGGCCGGGGAGCAGCAACTGCGGCGCCAGGCGGGCCAGCTCAGCCGCCCACCAGTCCTCTTCGTCGCGAGCCAGCGTGGCCATTTGCGCCAGGTGCTCGCGGAGGCGTGGGTTCCAACCCTCCAGCAGCGGCAACAACTCATGGCGGATGCGGTTGCGGGTGAAGGTGAGATGGCGGTTGGAGGAGTCCTCGCGCCACCCCTGGCCCAGCGCCGCCAGATACGCCTCGACCTCGGTCCGCGTGGCCCGGAGCAGCGGACGCAGAACGCGGCCCTCGGGGAACGTCACCATCGGAGAAATGCCGCTGAGCCCCTCGGTCCAGGCGCCACGGAGAAACTTGGCCAGCACGGTCTCGGCCTGGTCGTCGCGGGTGTGGGCGGTGGCCACGGCGTCCACTTCGCCCGAGGCGAGGAGCTGCCGGAACCAGCCGTAGCGCAGGCGACGGGCGGCTTCTTCGATGGTCTCGGCGGGCTTGCCAGGGTGGCCTGTCTGGCCGGGTTTGCCGGTTTCCGTGCGAGCGCGGGCTTCGGCCGTGGTGTCCACGCGAGCTTCGTGGAAAGGCAGGCCCAGTTCGGCGGCAAGATTGCGGACAAAGGCAAGATCGTCGTCAGCCTCCTGGCCGCGCAATCCGTGGTGCAGGTGGGCGGCGTGGAGCACCAGGCCCAGTTCCCGGCCCTGGCCTGCCAGGGCACGCAGCAGAGCCACGGAGTCTGCCCCGCCAGAGACGCCGACGGCCAGGCGGAGTCCCGGCTTGAGCAAGGACACGTCAATCGGCAACGAGGAATGCGGCGATGAGCGCATCCCAAAATGATAAGGGCCGATGCTGCGATTTGCCGCGAGTGCCGGAATTTGCCGGGAAACGTCTCGTTTGGAGACTGCCAACACCCTTCCGTCGCAGGGGAGGCCGCGCGCCGGGAGCCGTTCGTTGTATACTCCAGCCGGTATGCAAGTCTTTGTGATTCTTCCAGCAGCAGGGCTGGGAACCCGGATGGCCGGGCCGCAGCCCAAGCAGTTCTTAGCGCTCGATGGGATTCCCATCCTGATTCATTCGCTGCGCGCCTTTGCTTCAGTAAAGCGGGTAACGGCGATCTACGTAGCCGTGCGCAAGCCGGAGGTGGACCGGGTCGAGGCGCAAATTGCCGAGTATGGCTTTGCCGGCCAGGTGCGGGTGGTGGAAGGCGGCGACAACCGGCAGGAGTCGGTGGCGCACGCACTGGCCGCGGTGCCCGCGGATGCGGACGACATTGTGCTGGTGCACGACGCGGTGCGCCCGCTGATCGACGCGGCTACCATCGATCGGACCATTGACGCTGTGATCGAACACGGCGCGGCCATTGTGGGAATGCCGGCGGTGGACACCATCAAGCAGGTGGAAAGGACGGCGCACGGAGCGCTGATTACCTCAACCATTCCGCGCGAGTTCGTGGTGCTGGCGCAGACGCCGCAGGGCTTCCGCTACGGATTGCTGCAACGAGCCTTTGCCGAAGCCACTGAAGACGGGTTCGTCGGGACCGATGAAGCGTCGGTTGTGGAAAGGGCGGGCCACCCGGTAGCCGTGGTGCACGGTTCTCAGGTTAATCTGAAGATTACGCAGCCCGGCGACCTGGAACTGGCTGAGTTTTACCTGCACCAGCGCGCCCGCTGACTCCGAATCGACGAGGATTGCCCCTCGCCGCCGGTAGACGCATCTACAGGACAGCCACGGAGACCCACGCAGATTATGGAAACACGTATCGGATTTGGCTTTGACTCGCACGAATTCAAGCCGGGCGTGCCGTTGCACATAGGCGGCCTGGCCCTGGACCACCCGGAGGGCCTGGCCGGTCACTCCGACGGCGACGTGCTGCTGCACGCCATTACCGACGCGCTACTGGGCGCCGTGGCCGCCGGCGACATCGGCAACTTTTTCCCGCCGGGCGATCCGCGCTGGAAAGATGCCGATTCAGCCATCTTCCTCAAACTGGCCATCGAGGAGCTGGAGCACGCAGGCTTCCGCCTTGTGAATGTGGACACCACGCTCATCCTGAATGCGCCCAAAATAGGCCCCATTGCGAGCGAGATGCGCGCCCGTGTCGCCGACCTTCTGGGCGTGGACCTGAGCCGGGTGAGCATCAAGGCCAAGACTCCCGAGGGACTGGGCCTGGATCACGTGGCGCAATGCCACGCCGTGGCGCTGGTCGAGCGGGTTCCCGAGCCGGAAGAACTCAAGAGCATCACTGCCGAAATCGAGGCCGAACCCCCGCTGGACGACGATGTCGTCGAAGACCTGCTCAGCTCCGTCCATGGTTCGCCGAAAAAGCGCGTGGCGCCGGTCTACGACACGGAAGACATTACGTAAAGGCAGGGGTCAGGGATCAGGGGTCAGGGATCAGGGATCAGGGGTCAGCGACCAGTACAGTGACCGCATGATTTGGAAGCGCGAATCAGAACAGAATGGGTGCCCCAAGTCTCGACTTTGAGACCTGGGAAGTACAAAGTCACCTCCTGGTGCCACTAGGTTTGTTTCAAAAAATCCGCTTTGTGTCAGAGCCGGGTGGAGTGACCCCCTAAACTGAGACACCGAGGCATGACCCACTTTGCAGGGAACGGGGGAACTGCAAATGAGAGCGAAGCGATCTTACACGGAAGAATTTCGGCGAGTAGCGGTGGCGCGGA